>Ga0209476_10000005_pt1 | contig 365660 bp, 370 predicted proteins | sample KloWWTrecipitate_FD_187179 | JGI IMG/M metagenome (GOLD analysis project Ga0209476, IMG submission 187179) | Active sludge microbial communities from Klosterneuburg, Austria, studying microevolution and ecology of nitrifiers - Klosterneuburg... | ecosystem: Engineered > WWTP > Aerobic... | reverse complement strand
ATCTGGGTCTATCTCAGGAGTCTTCGATGATCGAACTGTATGAAGGCGTGCCAGGCTCGGGAAAGTCGTATCACGCGGTCTGCGAGAAGTTCTTGCCCTGGGTGAAACAAGGCCGACGACTCTATATCGCGGTGGATGGCATCTATCTGGATCGACTGTCGTTGTTCACGGGCATTGATCTTCCAGTCCTTGAACAACAGATCACGCTCTGGAAAGACTCGGTCGAGGTCCTCCAGGCCTTTCCCCATGTCGAGCCCGGTTCTGCCGTCATTATCGATGAAGCCCAGACCGTCTTTCGGTCGATGCAGAAAGTGGAACCAGGTCTGCTGCGCTGGCTCGAAACCCATCGGCATTACGGCGTGGATATTCTGCTCATGAGCCAGGATTTCCGGCAGATGTCGCAGGGTGTCACTCGGCTGATTGAAGCGACGGTGAAGTTTCGCAAGCTGGCCTTCGTCGGCCTCTCGAAGAAATACCAAGGCAAAGTGCGCGGGAACCCGGAAGATAACGAAGTGATTCGCGCCTTCGTGGGAACCTACTCGCCGGCGATCTACGCCTACTATTCGAGTTACGCGTCGGCGGCGATTCGGGAAGAAAAACGGAGCCATACGGTCTTCAAGTCGGCACGGGTGGCGATCGGCATTGCCGCAGGGCTGTTTGCCATTGGCCTCATGTTCTGGCGGCCCTGGTCATCGCTGAGCAGCACCAAAGGCATGCCGGCAACTGGCGTAAGTGCCGCTCCGAGCTTACCTCCCCTTCCATCTCCCTCTGCGCCGGGCAGTCTACTGAATCCGTTTGGTGCGTCTGTCCCATCGACAGCGAGCCCACAAGCTCCTAAGCGCACCGTGCGCATTCTTGGCGGCGCGGGAATGAGCAGGAACCGTCAAGGCTGGCGGTATCTCCTGGACAGCGGCGAGATTCTCACGGCCGCGCAGATTACCGGACGCTATGGCCTCATGGTCTCTGAAATCTATGAGGAAGGATCGATGCGGCTCATTGGCGAAGGAGTGTTCTATGGACCTGCCGGCGATTGAGGCGATGACCTATTTCACGGCGATTTTCTGGCTCGGCGGCTTTTCCGTGGGCCTGATCATCAAACTGATCCTGCCTCAGAACCACTGAGGCGCTCGTCCGCCGGCGAGGCATCCGGCGGCGTGGGTGGACGGAACCACTAACAGCACAAGGAGGTGCCGCATGAAAGGATGGGGTTGGGTGAAAGGGCTTGGCGGGGTGCTCATGGCGTTCGTGTTCGCCTTGGGCGTCCCGGCGCTCTCGCAGGCGCAGTTGTTTCCGGTCTCCGCAGATGTGGCCACGGTGCGGGCCGATCTGCTCTTGTGGGCCACGGCCTTGATTGGCGTGGCGTTGGCGATCTACGCCTTTAAGCGCGTGCGCGCAATTGTGGGCTGAGAGAAAGCCCATCGAGGCAGGCTGATAGCAGCCTGCCTCCTTTTCTCGCATCACAGGACAGCATGAGCAGGCTGACGACAAAGGAGTTTGGAGATGACGGCGCAACAAATTCAAACCATCGGCAATGCGTTGGCTCCCGACCTGGTCGCGTGGGGGACGGCCGCGATTGGCTTGGCACTCGTGGCCGCAGGAGCGGCTTGGGTGTCGCGGTTGCTTCGCTAAGCGCCGGGCCAGCCCTGGTCAGCGAAGCTGTAGTAGCGCTCTTCGGCGAGGATGAGATGGTCCAACAGCGGAATTCCGAACAGATCAGCTGCCTCGCGCAGCCTCTTGGTCAGGGCGCGGTCTTCGGGGCTCGGCGTGATGTCACTGGAGGGGTGATTGTGGGCGCAGATCCAGGCACCGGCATTCATCAGGATCAGCGGCTTGAAGACCTCGCGAGGATGGACAATGGTCAGATTAAGCGAACCGGTGGACACGACATTGATCCCGATGAGCCCATGCTTCGCGTCCAGGCCGCAGATCAAGAACTGCTCCCGGTCCAGACCGGCAAACAAAGGCCGGAGGATCGCGGCAGCGCCTTCCGATGTGTGCACCGATTCCGCCGCCGGAATGGCACGGCCCTCGCGCATGAGGGTCACACGGTACCGGGGCACTCCGTACCGCGATTTCGGGCTCAGTGGCCGTCCACCGTTCGAGGAACCGAGAGAGCTATCAACGGACATGTCCGCCTCCTTCTGAAATTATGTTCTAGCCCCACCCTTCACAAACCAAGGGTGGGGCGTAACGAAGGAGGCGGCACGGGGCTCTCGCAGGGTGCAGGCCTGAACAACCGGAGAGCGGAAGGCCTGTCCCCTGCTCCCCGGCCACGGGCCGCAGCCAATTGAAACGTTTTCCGAAGCAGTGCCCCATGAAGTCATTAAACTGGCGAGTGCGCGGGATTTTTAAACCTTCACAATCGGAACGACCCATGCAGATGTTATTGACCGTAAAAGAGGTATCCGGATGGCTCAACGTCAAGCAGTCCACGCTGTATCTGTGGGTGTCTCGGGGCAAGATCCCCTGCCGCCGACTAAACGGCTTGATCCGTTTCGAAACTCCTGCCATCCAGGCTTGGTTGGACAAGTCATCTAATCATCATCCGCCGGTGTCGTTTGGCCGACGCCTCCAATTCCAAACCGTCGATGCGATCATTGAAGCCGCCAAACGCGAGGTCTATACTCCCCGCCAAGGGGAAACCAGACCGAAATCAGGCCTCATCGGGAAGGAGGATCAGGATGGGGCTCACGAAGCGTAAGGATGTATGGTGGATGAGTTTTATGTATCAGGGTCGCCAAGTTCGGCGGAGCACGGGGACAAGCAAGAAGCAATTGGCCGAAGCCATCTATGCCAAGGTGAAGGTCCAGATTGCGGAAGGTCAGTTTTTCGAAAGGCGTGAGGAGCAGGAGCACACGTTCAAGGAGATGATGGAACGGTACGTCGCAGAACGAGCTCCCCTGAAAGCCGTCAAGAGCCGATTGCGCGATCACGCCGCCTTGGGGCACCTGCTTCCCGTATTGGGAGACAAACTCTTAGCCCACATCACGCCGAAGGTGATGGCTCAGTACAAGGCCCAGCGGCGAATTGAACAAGCGGCTCCTGCCACGATCAACAAGGAGCTGCAGCTGGTCAGGCATGCGTTCAACCTCGCCATGCGAGAGTGGGAATGGTGCCGGGAAAATCCAATGCACCGGGTGTCTCTGGAGCAGGTCCGGAACGAAGTTGACCGTTGGTTGACGCCGCAGGAAGAAGACCGCCTCATGGCCGCGTCGTCTCCCTGGCTCCGAGAAATCATGGTCTTTGCCCTCAACACGGGCATGCGCCAAGGCGAGATTCTCAACTTGCAATGGCAGGACGTGGATTTCTCGCGGGGAACGTTGATCGTGATGCAGAGCAAGAACGGCACACGGCGGACCATTCCCCTCAACACCAAGGTCTATGAACTCTTGGCCGCAAAACAGGCCTCTGCAGGTCTTTCACGCGGACCAGTGTTCAAGACGCCTCTTGGCAACCTCCTGCAAGTGCGTTTTCTGGTGCGGGAGTTTTGTGAGGCTCGCAATCGGGCCGGGATTCCAGATTTCCGGTTTCACGACATGCGACACACCTTCGCCACGCGATTGGTTCAGCGCGGCGTGGACCTCTACAAAGTCCAACGGCTGCTGGGGCATAAAACGAATTTGATGACGCAACGCTATGCGCATCATTCGCCGGAAAGCCTGAGAGAGGGCGTGAAGGTGCTGGATGAGCGCCAACCGGAGCGATTTAGCACAAATTTAGCACACGGGGCGGTTTCGGAAGATTTTCGAGGCCTTCAATCCTCGTAAGTGCTTGATTTATTGTGGTGAGTCGGCTGGGATTCGAACCCAGGACCCTCGCCTTAAAAGGGCGATGCTCTACCAGCTGAGCTACCGACTCTCCCAAACACAATGACGGCACATCGTCGCGCGTGGGGCGTGACGGAGGGGGATCATACCACTGACACGTGATGGTTCGCTACGGCGAGTGCTGCGTTCCACGGACAATCAGTCCTCTACCGCGAACGTTGCGGACGCACACGGCGACTCGCCTTGAGCGGATTGTTAAGGATGATGGTTTCATCGCGCCGAGAGCCGGTGGAGATCATATCGATCCGGCACTCAACCAGTTCCTCGATCCTGGTGAGGTACCGCTTCGCTTCCGCGGGCAAGTTCTTGTAGGTCGTGACGCCGGTGGTGGGAGCACTCCAGCCACGTACCCGCTCATACACCGGCTCACAATTCGTCAACGCCAGCAGGTCCGACGGCATCTCTCGGTGGATTTTCCCGTTCACCCGATAGCCCGTACAGACTTTTAGTTCTTTGCAGCCGTCCAATACATCCAGTTTCGTCACAGCCAACGAGGAGAGTCCGTTCACGCGCGTGGCATGACGGACCACCACACTATCGAACCAGCCGCAGCGGCGAGCCCGCCCGGTGGTGGCGCCAAATTCTTTTCCACGCTCCTGCAGCCAGCCGCCCACTTCGTCGGTCAATTCGGTCGGGAACGGCCCGCTGCCGACACGGGTGGTATAGGCCTTGGTGATGCCCATCACGGCATCGATTTTTGTCGGCCCCACTCCGGTTCCGGTGCAGGCGCCGCCGGCCGATGAACTCGACGAGGTGACATAGGGATAGGTGCCGAAATCGACGTCTAAGTGCGTACCCTGGGCGCCTTCGAATAACACGGTCTTGCCGGCATCGACGGCTTTATTCACGACCAACGCCGTATCAATGATGTAGCTCTTCAAACGGTCGGCATACCCCATGTACTGCTGGTAGACCTTTTCCAATTCAAAACAGTCGACTTTGTGCAGCTGCTCGAGCAGCCAATTGATATCGACGAGATTCTCTTCCAGCTTCTGCTTAAACAGCGGGGGATTCAGCAAATCGCCCATGCGAATGCCGATCCGCGCCATTTTGTCGCCATACGAGGGCCCGATTCCGCGCCCCGTGGTGCCGATCCGACGAACCCCCTTCGACTGTTCAGACGCTTTATCGATGGCCTTGTGATACGGCAGGATGAGATGGGCCCGGTCGCTGACCGCAAAGTTCTTTCCGATCTTCACGCCCTGCCCCTGCAGATGATCCATTTCTTCTATCAACGCCCCGGGATCGACCACGACGCCATTGCCGATCAGGCAGCGGGTGCCGCGATAGAGGATGCCGGAGGGGATGAGATGGAAAATAAACGTATCCCGCTTATTGATGACCGTATGGCCGGCGTTGGATCCACCCTGATACCGCACGACCATATCGGCATCCTTCGCGAGGATGTCGACAATCTTCCCTTTACCTTCGTCGCCCCATTGGGAGCCGATGATGACGAGATTCGCCATTGTTCGCTGCCTCTGCTCCTTCTGCCCTTGCTGAACTCGAAAAAAAAGCCCTGACCTCGTACTGATCAGAGCCGGAAGGGCATCATGGTAGGATTCGCTTCACGGTTTGTCAAGCAAGGTTTTCAGGAAGCTTCTCAGGACAACGCCGCCACCCCGCTATTTCCGCGCGGCCAACGGGGCGTCTTCTATAGCTCTCCCATAGGTGTGGCCCCCTCCGCCCTCTGCACCCTTCTTGCCTTCACTGCTCTCGCCCCCTAGGCGGAATCCCATGTGGCTTTCACTGCGCGCATCGAGCGAGCACATTCTGATCGTGCGCGATCTGCGAGCAAGAAGGCGCATGGGCTCCCCACCTTCTCACACCTTTTCTTGACTGACAAAAACCACCCATGCTAGATTGCAGAGTTACGTCTGCACGTTGTGACGTTTTCCCGTGCCTGTGCACATGTACATACAAGCTTGCGTGGGGCTGTGGCGCAGTTGGGAGCGCGCGTGAATGGCATTCACGAGGTCGCCGGTTCAATCCCGGCCAGCTCCACCAAATACAGCTTGTCCGACCAACGCTTCGAATGTGTGCGGGGATATCCGAACTCTACACGTCATACTCTGAGCCGTCCGCCGATAGACACACCGGCGCTGACACTCCGCAGCGGGTACCTCACCGAACGTTTCACCCCTTACACCGAGTCGTACTGATCCATGCTCCAGCTTGAATCTGTCCATAAACAATTTGCCACTAAAGTTCTGCTCGAAGGCGCCACGGCGCACTTGCGTCCCGGCGCCCGTGTCGGCCTCGTGGGCCCCAACGGCGCGGGCAAGACCACGCTCTTCCGGATGATTCTAGGCGAGGAATCTCCCGATAAAGGCACCATCCGCAAGCGCCCGCGACTGCGTGTCGGCTACCTCCCGCAGGAACTCGAAACCATCGTCGGAAAAACCGTGTTGGATGCCACGCACCGCGATCTGTATCCGGAACACGAAGCCGAACGAATCCTCGCCGGCCTGGGTTTTTCGGAGACCGATTTTTTGCGGCCGATTGAAAATCTCTCCGGCGGATACCGTATGCGTGTGGCCCTCGCGCACCTGCTGCTGTCGAACCCCGACGTGCTGATGCTCGACGAGCCGACCAACCACCTGGACAAGCCGACCCAACGCTGGTTCGAACGGTTTCTTCTCGACTCCAATCTCACACTGCTCGTCATCTCGCACGACACCAAGTTCCTCGACGGCATCGCCACGCATATCTGGGAACTCCGCGATCGCACCATTCAGGAATACCGCGGCAACTATACGAAGTTCCAGGAACTCCGAGCGGCCCGTGACGCCCAGATCGAGTCCGCCGCCAACCGGCAAAGCAAAGAAGTGGCTCGCGTCCAGAACTTCATCGATCGTTTTCGCTATCAGGCCAATAAAGCCAAGCAGGTGCAGTCGCGCATCAAGCAACTGGATAAGGTGAAGTTGATTGAGCGGCAACGCGATACCAAACGCGTGCGCTTTAAATTTCCTCTTCCGTCGGCCAGTGGGCGGCATGTGCTGGAACTCAACGGCGTCGCGAAGAGTTATGGCGAAAAGATCATTTACCGTTCGCTGGACTTCACCGTGGAACGGGGCCAACGGATCGCGCTGGTAGGTGAGAATGGCGCCGGGAAAAGCACCCTACTGAAAATATTGGCGGGCGTGCTGCCGTTTGAAAAGGGCACGCGTCAGGTCGGGCACGGCGTCACGCTTCACTATTTTGCCCAACACCAGGCGGAGTCTTTGGATCCGGACGACACGATCCTGGAATCACTGGCCGAGGTCTCCGCGCAGGCCGAAACCAACTTTTTGCGCGGCATTGCCGGCGCCTTCTTGTTCTCCGGTGATGACCAGAAAAAGCCGATCAAAGCCCTCAGCGGCGGCGAGCGCAATCGCGTGGCCCTCGCCCGTATGCTGGTGGAGCCGGCGAACACCCTGCTGCTCGACGAACCGACCAATCACCTGGACCCGGCTTCCGTGGACATGCTGACCGACGCCCTGACGGACTTTCCGGGGACGATCATTTTCATCTCCCACGATCCGACGTTTCTGACCCGTGTCGCGACGCTGATCGTTGAAGTGGATGAAGGCCAGGCGAAGAATTATCTCGGCGATTATGAGTACTTCTTGTGGAAGAAAGCGCAGGAGTTCGAATCGATCAAGGAATCCAGCGCAGAACTCGCCGCCGCCCAAGCAGGCAAATCAGACGGCCCCACGAAGGCCATGGCTTCGCAGGTGCAGCAGAAATCTCAGGGTGGGGAACGACGGGATCTGAGCAAATCACAGGCGCGTCTTGAAAAGCAGGTATCGCGTGCAGAGTCCGAGATCGCCTCGATGGAAACCAAAGTGAAAGCGCGTGAGCTGGAACTGGCCGACCCGGCCCTCTACCAAGAACACGACCGATGGAGCGAATTGCAGCGCGAGCAGGAAGGATGGAAAAAGGAACTGGAGCGACTCACGGCGCGCTGGGAATCGTTGTCCGATGAATTGCAGGACGTGCGGAACAAACTGACGGCAATCGGTTAATCGGTCGACTTCAGCGTCTCTTCCAGATAGTAGTATAACCAGCGGTTCTTCTCTTTCGTCACCAGGTCATCCCACACCACCCCCAGCAACATCCCCTTTTCCCACGGTTTGGCCCAGGCCACCGTGGCATTCAACTTCTCTTGTTGCTCCACGCGATCCGGGTCCAAGAACGCCAGCGACACCGTAATCTTTGCCCCGATGGGCAGGGTCCCTTTGGAATGAAGGCCGGCACCGATCTTGTTGACATTGTTCAGCACTGCCGTAAAACCCTTGGCGCCGCTTTGCGGCGACACCAGGGCCGACCCGACGAGCGTCGCCCGAATGTACTTCCGGCGTTCGCTCACACTCTCCGCTGAACTCAATTGACGTGCCATGATATCCTCAGCTCTAAGTATAACCATCTGTCCAGTTTTGTCCAGCCCCTTTCTTCACCAAATCACGAGGTTCTGGGGCGGTAATAGCGCGTCCCGCGAAGCGGATCCGGAAGGTGATTCTGATCGGTCTTGGCCGCCGGATCGTCATGCACATACCGATACCCCTTCCCGTAGCCGATGTCTTTCATCAGTGATGTCACGGCGTTGCGCAGATGCAACGGCACCCCGAGATTGCCATGTTGGCGCGCATCCCGCACCGCCTCCTGCAGGCCCACATAGGAGGCATTATCCTTGGGCCTGGAGGCAAGATACGTCGTCCCGTGCGCCAAGTTGATCTGAGCCTCTGGTAGCCCCACGAATTCCACCGCCTGCGCCACCGCATTGGCCATCACCAGGGCCATCGGATCGGCGTTGCCGATATCCTCTGACGCAAAAATGACCATCCGTCGGGCGATGAATCTCGGATTTTCCCCGCCTTCCAACATACGCGCCAGCCAATAGAGGGCGCCGTCCGGATCGGAGTCGCGCAGACTCTTGATATACGCCGACACCAAGTTGTAATGCTCCTCGCCCGACTTGTCGTAACGAAGCGCCTTTTTGAGCAGCGCAGACTCCAACACCTGTTCATCGATGGTCCGCGATCCATCCGGCCCGACAGGCGCCTGGCCGGCGACAAACTCCAACGTCGTCAACAGACTTCTCGCATCCCCGTTGCCGAAGGCAATCAATCGCTCACGAGCAGCAGGGAGCAACGTGATCCGAAGCGATCCGAGCCCCCGCTCCGTATCGGCCACTGCACGGTCCAGGATAGAACCGAGCGACTCCTCTGCCAGCGGCTTCAGCACCACGACGATGGAGCGAGAGAGCAAGGGCGCGATTAATTCGAAAGAAGGATTTTCTGTGGTCGCGCCGATGAGCACCACCGTCCCCCGTTCGACATGCGGCAAAAAGGCGTCCTGCTGAGCTTTATTGAACCGGTGAATTTCGTCGACAAACAGCGTGGTCGCCCGACCCATTGCCCGTCGATGCTCCGCAGCCTTAATAATCTCACGCAACTCGGGAATCCCGCCGGTGACAGCTGAAAACGGCACGAACTGGGATTGAGTGTGCTGCGCAACCAGCCCGGCTAACGTGGTTTTCCCGCAACCCGGCGGTCCCCAGAAAATAACCGAGGCGAGTTGATCCCGCTCAATGGCCGTTCGGAGCGGGCGTCCAGGCCCCACCACCTCATCCTGCCCGACGAGATCGTCAAAGCTTCGGGGACGCATGCGCTCGGCCAGCGGCACCTTCCCCGGACGGGCCGCCGCCTGAGCCGGCGCGAAAAGATCGCCTGTGGAATCATGAAGGGGCATCGTCGTGCTCTCTTTCCGTATTGCTCTACATTCTATCCGTCGTGATGGAACCATGGCAAACCATGGCCAGCTCACCAAGCGACCATCCCCTTGATTCCCACGCGCGGCAATGGTACCACCCAGCCATCGGACTTTCTGACTTTCACAAAGGACCTACGGATGTTTTTCGACACCAATGGAATTCGATTGGCCTACGATGACCACGGGGCAGGACTTCCTCTCGTCCTCCTCCATGCCTTCCCGCTCAATCGCTCAATGTGGTCACCGCAGGTGACCGCGCTGTCCCGGCAATTCAGGACCATCGCCGTCGATCTGCGCGGACACGGTGAATCGGATGCTCCGCTGTGGAATTTTTCGCTCGATCACTATGCTGATGATGTCTGCGCGCTCCTCGACCACCTCGCCATTCCGCAAGCGGTTCTCGTAGGGTTATCGATGGGAGGCTATGTCAGCTTAGCCTTCTCCCGAACATACGGGAACCGCATGATGGGATTGGTGCTGGCGGATACTCGCGCACAGGCGGATAGCCCGGAAGGGCGCACGGGGCGTCTCAATCTGGCACAAACAGCCTACAAACAGGGAACCGACGCTGTGGCGGATATCATGCTCCCGAAACTACTTGGAGCCACATCCCTGCGACAGAACCCGCAACTGGCTGAATACGTTCGACAGACGATCCGACAGACTCCGGTCAGCGGCGTCCTCGTCGATCTGATGGCCATGGCGGATCGACCTGATTCGGTTGCCCACCTCCGTACCCTCACCTGTCCAACCCTCGTGGTCGTCGGCCAGGAAGACCACACAACACCCCTCGCCGACGCGCACGTGATGACGACGGAAATCCCCGGTGCCCGGCTGGCCGTGATCCCTGCCGCCGGGCACTTGAGCAATCTTGAGCAACCTGATGTGTTTAACGATCTGGTGAGGAACTTCGTCGAGGAGCTACGGGCGGCGAGCGATTAGTTTCCGTCTCGCACACTGCTGCCACGAATCAACTTCAAGAACTCTTCGCGGGTCTGCTGCTGGGTGCGGAACACGCCCAACATGGAACTGCTCACGGCGACCGTGTTTTGTTTTTCGACGCCCCGCATCATCATGCACAGATGGCGTGCTTCCATCACGACCGCCACCCCATGCGCATTGAGCTTTTTTTTCAGCGTCTCCGCAATCTGAAGCGTCAGCCGTTCCTGCACCTGCAATCGACGACTGAACGCATCCACAACCCGCGGAATTTTGCTCAACCCCACGACTTTTTTGTTGGGCAGATATCCCACGTGACACTTCCCGAAAAACGGCAGCAGGTGATGTTCGCACATGCTGAAGAAATCAATATCCTTCACAATCACCATTTCATCATACTCAATCGGGAACAGAGCCCCATTGAGCAAATGATCGATATCCTGTCGATAGCCCTGAGTCATAAATCGCATGGCCTTCGCGACCCGCTTCGGTGTATTGAGGAGGCCGTTGCGGTCAGGGTCCTCTCCCAATTCCAGCAAGAGGTTCGTCATCAGCCCTTCGATCGGGTCTTGGTCGGTCGGCGTCGCAGCGACACGCGATCGTCTGGCGCGAGACCCAGAAACCACTTTAGCCATGCCTCACTCCCTCTTCTCTCTGCCTGCCCTCCGCAGAGCCGGAATACTCGAAGTAGTTATCACGCGTTTCAATCACACCGACCTTCACCAATCGACCCGCAGGAAGCTTGTCCACCAGCAGGTCCCAAATCAGCAACACCAGATTCTCTCCGGTCGTGGTCTGGGTTGAGAACTCCGGATCCAGATTTAAATCCTGATGATCGAAACGCTCCACCACAGTCTGCGCGACAACCGCATCGAGCTGTGGCACGTCAACCACCTGGTGCGACACCGGGTGGATATCGCCCCGGACGGACACGAATACCACATAATTGTGCCCATGCCCGTTCGGATTGTTACACTTGCCGAACGTCACCCGATTGTCCTCGGCCGACAGCTGATCCGTATGCAGTCGATGCGCGGCACAGAACCGATAGCGCCGCGTGATCGTCGCCTGAGACATTGGAACCACACTCCACCAAGATTGATAGAACGAACAAGCCGGGAGGACTTCCCACTAGATGGGGAGCCACTCCCGGCCTGTTACTTCACTCAACGTCCCGGTTGCATCACAACCGGAAAGGTCTTATGCACTGAAAGAACTGCCGCATCCGCAGGTCGTCTTGGCTTGCGGGTTCTTGATCGAGAAACCGGATCCCTGCAAGCTGTCGACATAATCGACTTCCGCGCCCTGGAGCAGCGGTGCGCTTTGCGAGTCCATGATGACCTTCACGTCACCTTTTTCAATGACCGTATCATCGTCGGCCATTTTGGATTCGAAGGCCATGCCGTACTGATACCCGTGGCATCCTCCGCCGCGAACATAAATCCGCAGACCGACCACATCTTTTTCCTCGGTCATGAGTTCTTTTATCTTCTGCTCGGCCAATTGCGTAATCGTCACCATCGTTGGTCCTCCTTCTGGTCTACCGGTTCAGCACGTTTCATTACTTTACCATCTCACTGAAGCTTACGGAAGTCCTGCCCCTCTTTTCTCAACTTCGCCTGATGAGGCTGATGTGGGTTGCACCCACTTAGTTTCCGGCACACGCACCACCACATCCCCTAACACCCTTGCCTGACAACCGAGCCGATGCCACGGCTCCGACAAGGCTTCACGATCCAACAGGTCTTGTTCGTCGAAGTCAATCTCCGACAGATTGTCGCCACCCGTCTGCACTTCCACGCGGCACGTGGTGCAGGACGCATTTCCGCCGCAATCGTGATTGAGTTCAAACCCAAGTGTTTTGGCCGCTTCCAAGAGAGTCAGATTTGACTCCACCTCACCGCTCCGGCCCTGGGGATGAAGAAAACTCACACGCGGCATCCGGTAGTTCCTCTAGGCGTTCGCACCGGCCCCAGTCCGGGCCGGCTGAAAGGGACAGCGTTGCAGACGAATATGCTCTTCGAATTCATGCTGGAACAATCGAAGACTGCTTTGAACCAGGACGGCGGCACCGGTAATAAGGGTGCAATACCCCGTGCCCTTCACAAATCCGCACAGCTGCAGCAATGATTCGAGGTCCTTCTGGCTCCCCTCTCCGCGCTCAATCTTGTCCATCAATGTCGCCAGATTGATCGTGCCCATCCGGCACGGAGGGCATTGGCCGCAACTTTCACCCTTGAAGAAATTCGAATACTTGAGGGTCGCTGCCACCATGCAGGTAGCATCATCGATGACAATTGTCCCGGCGGAACCGAGGCCAGTGCCGGCTTTTTTCAGCGAATCAAAATCCATCGGTAGATCGAGTTGATCCGCCGTGACCATGGAGAACGCAGGCCCGCCCGGAAATACGGCCTTGATCTTGCGTCCATTGGGGACACCTCCGCCGCACGTCTCGATGAGGTCTCTGATCGTGACCCCCATCGGCATTTCATACACGCCGGGCCGATTCACTGATCCGCTGAGCGAGAAAAGCATGGTTCCGGGACACTTCTCCGTCCCCACCTGAGTAAACCACGCGGCGCCATTCTTAAGAATCTGGGGAATGTTACACAGCGTCTCAACGTTGTTCACCAGAGTCGGCTTCCCGTACAACCCGAAATCGGTGGGATAGAACGGCGGCTTTTGACGCGGCATGGCCGGACGTCCCTGCATCGATTCCAACATGGCCGTCTCTTCACCGGCCACATAACTACCATGACCAGAATAAACTTCGAGGTCGAGATCCACGCCTGTCCCGAGGATGTTCTTCCCCAATAGACCACGCTCGCGGGCTTGGGCGATGGCTTTCCGCAGATTCGCCTCTTCTTCCGCATATTCGTGGTTGACGTAAATGTACGACGCTTTGGCATTCACCGTTCGCGAGGCAATCAGACAGCCCTCGATCAGTTGATGCGGGATATGCTTAAGGAGGTGGCGGTCTTTAAAGGTCCCCGGTTCGTGTTCACCGGCGTTGCACACGAAGTAGCGCTCCTGCACCCGGTGGTTGAGCACCTTGTCCCACTTGATTCCAGTCGGAAAGCCGGCGCCGCCACGCCCACGCAACCCAGCCTTCTTAATTTCGCCGACGATGTCGTTAGGGGTCAGCTCTTTCAGACACTTCCGCCAGGCTTCATACCCACCGGTTTTGAGGTAGGGATCGATTTCCCAGGGAGCGCCTTCAAACTTCTGCAATACCCTTGGTTGAGGTAGGGTCACGTTGTTCCCTTTCGGGGGTAGCACCCCCAGGTTAGCAGGAATGTACTATACGGCTGCTCTCCGGGGGCCGTCAAGCCAAGTTCGCCTGATTAGGCCTGAATCTCAATCAGTTAGGGCTGATAGACCTACAAGGAATCAGTCCAAAGACTCGCCGACATTCGATCACGGTTCCTGGCGCCGACCAGCGCAAGAAAAAGGGGACTGGCCATCCTTCTCGAACGACCAATCCCCATGATTCTGCTGACCAGCCTAGTTACTTCAAATGGCTCCCCGCCCCCATGAAGAACAACATGGGAATAGACAGCAGGAAGTTGATGCGCGACGCAATCAAGGCCGTTTTGCCCCACTGAGCCATCTCCGGCGGAGCAGGCGTCCCTTGGGCAGCGGCGGCCGCCGCTGCAATGATCTTCTTCTGATTGGGCCAGATGATCCCATGCACGTTCCCCATCATGATGATACCCAGAAGACCGCCGATTCCCAGTGCAAGCGCCCCCGTTCCACCTTTTGAATAGAGGTAGCCGTAGAGCACGACCCCCGCGAGGACGGTCACCGTCGCGCCATGGCGGAACCAATTCAGCGCGGCCGGCATCAACTTGGGAATGACGATGTTCTTCGTCGGCCCATCCAGGCTCTTGAGAAAGCCGGCATTGATCAGGTTAAAAAAGTACAACAGCCCGATCCAGGTGATACCGGCCAGGAAATGGATCCAGCGCACGATCAGACCGAACCAATCGGCCTCACCAGCGCCCACTCCAGCCATACCCAGATAGACGACTATCAATCCGACAGAAAGCGCTAATCCTGCGCCCAATGTCTGATACGGATCCTCCAAGAATTTCATACGCCCCCCAACTGTAACGGTTTACTGCCAACCACGTTCTCTACTGCAGGCCATTGAGCCTTGTCAAGCAACCTGCGTCACACATCCTTCAAAATCGGCCTGTTACGCAGTCAGCAGGCGATCGACGACCCCACAGAGGTCCCGCACAGCGTCCGCAGATGCCTGTAATGCAGTGCGTTCCTCAGTGGTCAGATCATACTCAACGATGGATTCACCTCCATTACGTCCCAACGTGACGGGGACCCCGACGATGACATCCTTCAGTCCGTATTCTCCCTCACAGAGCATGGCGCAGGGCAGGACGCGCTTCTGGTCGTTCATGATTGCCTCGACCATGTCCACGGCAGAGGCGGACGGCGCATAAAACGCGCTGCCGGTCTTGAGCAGGCCCACGATTTCGGCCCCGCCGTCCTGCGTGCGCTTAATCAAGGCTGCCAGCCGTTCCGGAGCCAACCGGTCCGTAATCGGCTTGCCGGCCACCGTCGTTTGCCGGACCAGCGGCACCATCGTATCCCCGTGCCCACCCAACACCATCGCCTGCACATCCGTGCCCGGCACGTGCAATTCCTCGGCAACGAACGACCGCAAACGCGCCGTGTCCAGAACACCCGCCATCCCGAGCACCCGCGATTTCGGCAGGCCACTGACCTGTCGCGCCACATGCACCATGGCATCCAGCGGATTCGTCACCAGAATCAGGATGATATTCGGCGAACGCGAGACCAGTTCCCGCACCACCGTCTTCACGATTTTGGCATTCGTCGCCAGGAGCTCATCCCGACTCATGCCCGGCTTCCTGGGAATTCCCGACGTGATCACGGCAATAGAGGACCCGGCGGTCTCGTCATACCCATTCGTACCGACGACGCGGGTACTGTACCCACACACCGGCCCGGCCTGAGTAATATCCAAGGCCTTCCCCTGTGGGATGCCCGGTACAATGTCGACCAGCACGACATCGTAGGCATTCTTCTCCGCCAGCCGCTGCGCGACCGTCCCGCCGACATTCCCCGCACCCACTACCGTAATCTTTGGTCGTCCCATCATCCCACCTCGTGAAGCGTGAAACGTGAAGCGTCAAGTGCAAGGGCTCCCTTACACTCACTGTTTACCCTTCACGCGTGTTCGTGACCCGTCCAGCCGCCGACCTTGAAATTGATCGTGCAGACAAAATTATCGCCGTCATAAAAATTCACTTTAATCTTCTTCTTCCCGTAGTGTGCCGCGAGAAAATCCTCCGGCGCCTCCACCAGTCCCTGGTACCCACCGGCAGGATACTCACCCAGTTCGTGAAATACCACGATCATGCCGGCTTTCACTTCCTGCAATATCTTCGCGGTACAACGCGGATAAATTTCCCAAAACTTGGCGTCGATCTCCTCTCGCGTCGGTTCCGGCCGTTCCTCTCCCGGCTTGGTGTCGCGATTCGCAAACTTGGCCTGTCGCCGCACATAGGGGTATTGATGGCCGGTAAATAACTTGTAAAGCCACGGTGGCACCGTCGGTCGCGTGGGCTGCTCAATCATCGTTGGTATGCTCCAATGCTGCAAAGGCCTCGTGTACGACCATTCAGGCCGTCAGCCGATGGTAAATCCTCGGGAGCTTCTCCGGCAACCCCTCCACCCGATCAATCACGACATACCGCACATCCCCATACATGCGACGCACATATGGGTCTGCCTGCTTGTCGATCGTAATGCAGACCGGCTCAACACCGCTGGCGCGGGCTTCCCGCAGCGCCATGCGAGTATCTTCTAGGGAATAGTCATCCTTATAGCCGTCGTCCAATGGGCGACCGTCGCTGATGACGACCAGAATCCGCGTCTTCGCCTGACGGGCGAGCAACTTGCTCGTCGCGTGCCGGATGGCGGCGCCGTCGCGATTCTGCTGCAGGGGCACAATCCCCCCCAGCTTGGCCCCAGCACGCCCGGTCACCAACTCGTCGAATCCCTTCACGACGACAAAATCCACCTGATTCCGCCCCTGCCCTGAATAGCCATACACGGCAAATTGATCGCCGATCGCCGTCAGCGCTTCACACAGGAGCACGAGCCCCTGCTTTTCAATATCGATAATCCGCCGCCCCTGCTCGACTTGGCGACTGGTCGAGCCGCTGAGATCCACCAGAAATGCAGCGGCGACCTCACGTTCCCGTTTTTCACGCCGCACATAAATCCGCTCCGATGGCTCGATGCCCGCCGACAAATCAGCCATTCGACCGATCACGGCATCCATATCCAGGTCTTCGCCGTCCAACTGACCGGGAATGCGCCGGAGACCGGGTGGGCGCAGACTCTCGAAATAGCGGCGCAGCAGCCTGACTGCTCCCCGTTGGGCCGCGAGGGTCTCCTCCACAAAATCCGATGTCCCTTCAACCGCCTCACGTTCAATCACGCGGCACCAATTCATTCGGTAATCCTGAATGGCGGCATCCCATTCACGATAACGAACCGCCTTGACCGCTCCGACCTTCTCGTCATCGGGCCGGCTCCCCTCACCTTCAACCGCCAGCACCTCCTCCACGAGCGAGGGCTGTCGGCGGCCGGGGACAAGGACATCTTGCGACATCTGCTGCGAGCGCGCAGTGCCCGCGCCTGACGACCCGCCGGAATCACCAGCCAGACCCGCGCCCCCTTCGCTGTCACCCTGGCCGGATGCCGCACTCTGCTCGGGAGACGATTCCGTTCGGTCCCGCACCAGGTTCGGGTCCATCGCGCCGCGGTAGTCCCAATTGTCCATTGGCCGGTACGTATCGGACATATCCTCCGAGGACTTAGGCGCCGGGATAGATTGTTCCGGAGCGTCCGCTTCGTCGTGGCTGGGAATGGCCTCCCGCCGAATGGCTAACAACTCGTCCATCCGCATATAGAGACGGTCGGCCAGGCGCACCGCCTCCTCGGCGGTGGCTCGGGGATGAAAGATGGTCCGGCCGAGCGCCCAGAGTTGCTCGACTTCCTTCTCAACTGACTCGGGGACAATGAGCGATCCGGCGTCCCCGGTGGAAAAGAGCAGGAGTTGATCGACGACCAATTCGCGGACTGTCATGCCATGCGCGAGCGTCCGGATGTTGACGGCATCTTTCGCGACCGCTGCCAGGTCGCGGCTCAATCCGGGATATTCGGCGCGCAACAGATACTCGACTCGTGCATCCTCCAGGAGGGCCCACAGATCGCGAATCAGACCGGGTTGAGGATACCGAGCAAACACATCTCCCAAACTCCGGACTTCTTTCGGCACGGGACGCCCATACCGCTGGGCAAGTTCGTCAACCAGGTCCTGCAGCCTGACAAGAGGCAACTCAAATGTGCCGAACTCCAAATGCCCGGCCTCATGCGCCGCCATTACCATATAGAGACGTACGTTTTCCTCATAGGTCGGATACCGCCTGATGATCGACGGCAGCCCGATACTCTGACCGTCTTCACTCACGGTGGCGCGAGCCATCGGTTGGGTCGATTCGAGAGAGTCCGGCAGATCGTGAATGCGCAGATCGCGACCACAGAGCGCCTGCGCGAATAACTTGACGCGACGGGCGATCTGCCGCAGCGGCACACCGCTCAGGGCCTGAGAGACGGCGCCCAAGGCCTTCTCCGTTTCCATGGCGAAGTACGCCCGCCCCCCCTCCGGACTGTACTCCAGCACTTCCATACCGGAGGCAAACCAAGACTGGAACTTTTCCTGCGCGCCCTCACCGGATCCGATCAAGGCGATCAATTCAGGGCAGCGTCGAAGATAGGCCAGCCCCGTGTCAGCGTCACGCTCGGCGACCAGCAGTCCGTACCGAAGGACCTGCGTTCGCCATTCATCCGCAGGAAGACGCCGGAGAATCGCAGGCGCCTCGGCCAATACCGCAATACCCGCTGCCGGTGTACGCTCGGCCATCTGCGCTCCGATGCCGATCACCTGATTGCGGTGCAACGGCTCGGGAATATCTTCCAAAATGGCCGGACTCGTTCTGAAGAATTCCAGGACACCCAGGTAATCCGGTTTGCCGAGACTGTTCTCGACGATGAGCTTCATGCCGAACCGCACCCAGGCACGAACGGCGTCGAGGGACAAGACACGAGCAATCGAGGGAATCTGCCGGATATATTCCACCGCCAAGGCAAAGTCCGTTTCCGTCAGTTCACAGGCCAGTTCCATCCACACGGGCCAATCGGCCGGAGATAAAACACCGACCGCTTCCGGTGCAATCCGGATAAATTCCACCGCCACATTGGCCTGGCGATCTGCAAGCTCCAACCCGGCGGCCAACACGACCGGTCTGCGTGACGGCTCAAGGAGACCGAGCAACAGCGGACTCTCCTTAAAAAATCTCAACGCCAACGCGCCGGAATCTGCCGCGATCGCGACGCCAAGATCGACCCAGGGCAGCACATCCGCCAGCAGGCCCCGCCGCTGCATCTCGGTCAATGCCTCAATCGCGGCCTTGGCCGCTTTCGGGGCCTCTTCCGTCAGCTCGTCCAACAACACCAGGAGACCCTCTATTGTGTCAGGCCTAGTCGCCGAGTCGGCAATGGCCTTCACCGCGGCGGCAGCCCCGTCAGGCCCGAGTTGTTCGGACAGCAGATCACACAGTTGTTCAAAAGAGCGCCCAGACGCCATAGTTTCAGAGTCCGTTTTGGGGGAGGTTGTGGATTGTAAAGGACACAATTTCGCTTGTAAACTGTGTCCTCGCGGTGGGCAGGCACCCATCGCACACAGACAACGATTCACCGGACGGTTGTAACACGGGGGATAGGATGGCTGAACCGAGTCAAGAAAGCCTCGACAAGATGTGGAAGTATGTAAAGGGCTTCGCTGAGAAGAGCGGGACCGCCATGCATCCGAATGAAGCCGTCACCAAGGCGGTGGTTCTCGGCCTCGCCGCCCATGTCGATGAATTGGGCAAACCGTTATGCCCCTGCAACTTCTACCCCGACAAACAGGCCGAAGCCAAGCTGCGACGCTGGATGTGCGCCTGCGACGAAATGCAAATCTACAAGTATTGCCATTGCCTGCTGTTCGTCCGTGAAGACGGCATGCCGATCACCGAATATCTGCCGGAGGACCACGAAGGCCGCCAGTGTTATGGCCTGATCACCGATCCGACTCCTGAAAAAGGCCGGGCACTCCGGCACAAGGCCCTGCCGATGGCGCCGAAGGACGTCGCTTCACCGACCGCCCCAGACTCCGCCCCGCAACCGTGAACACGCGTATGCCTTCTGGCCGGAACCGAGCGGTTACCCTTGCCCTCTCAGTCCTGTCCCTCCTGCTCGGCCTCTCCTCAACCGGATGCCTGCGCACCATGGAGGCCATCGACCCACGGAGCCTGCCAAGTCCCTCGGCTTTGGGCCAACGCCTCCAACAACATGTGTCCTTTCTCGCAAGCCCTGAGCTGGCGGGTCGGCAGCCGGGCTCACCCGGAAATCGCCAGGCCGCCCACTATATCGAGGAACAGTTTCGAGCCGTCGGACTCCAACCACTGCCGTCGCTCGGCGGCTACCGGCAGACCATCTCGGCCACGATTGGCGACAACGTTCTCGGCGTCATCCCGCCGACGGCCGGCACCGCCGCGCGTTGGATTGTCATCGGTGCCCATTACGATCATTTAGGCTATCCCTTCCTCGGTGCGGACGACAATGCCTCCTCCGTCGCCATTCTCATTGAAACGGCACGACACATGACCAACCCCTCCGGCCACGGCATCCTGTTCGTGGCCTTCAACAGCGAGGAATCTCCGTATTTCGGGAAGGCTGTGATGGGGTCGCAGTTTTTATTTCATCATCTACCGGCGGAAATAGGCCAAGCCGAGACGCTCCACGCCGTCGTCATCATGGACCTCATGGGTGGCGTACAGTGGACCCCGATCAAGGATGCGATCTTTGCCGCCGGCGCGGAAAAAAGCCCCTTATTGTACCAACGTGTCAAACAAGCCGTTGTTCCATCACTCACGGTCTTCCCCGTGGGGATGCACCTGGTCGAAGAAATCCCCGAGATCGGCCACAAAGCCTTCAGCGACTACGACGTCTTCCGCAACCATGAGCTGCCGTTTCTGTTTCTCTCCGCCGGACGCACCCCGCGGTACCACACGGCCGGGGACGTCGCCAGCACCCTGCATTACGACCGCATGGCCGCCACCGTCGAATGGCTGCGACACCTGACCGCTCTGATCGATCAGGATCAGGCGCCGTACGGATTTCAAGCTGATCGGATGGAGTGGGCCGATGAAGTCGCGTCGTTCCGTAAAATCGTGAACCAGGCAATACAAGACGAGACACGGATACCGGGCACGTCGCGGTGGTCATTACATAAGCTGAGGCAGGATGCGGAATGGCTGCGAGATGCCGACCGTTCAGAGCCGACGCCGCAGAATCGTGATCGGCTGGAGCGGATTTCGATTCGTGTGCAGTGCCTGATGGCCGACTATTCCGGCTGTTTCACGTTTTGATCGACCTCGCCCCTGCACGGTCGACGCAACAGAGACTGCTTCATTGCCAGCCGATCGGCTCATACCCTTTTTCTTTGAGACAACGTTCAACGAAGGCGGCGTAGTCAGGCTGCGGCTGCAGTGGTTTGTAGGTTCCAGCAAGAAACCCCAACACCCCCCCGACCGCGCCACCTGCCGCCGCCCCGATGGCGACACCTGCAGGCCCCCCGATCAAACCGGTGGAGGCTCCGACAACCGCCCCGCCGATCACCCCCAACGTGGCACCAACGCCCGCATTCCCGCTCCAATTCGTCCCATGCTGCAGACCGGCGCGTTCCGCTTTCTCAGCACACACGGCCACCTCGCGTTCCGCCTGGTCTTTGCCATACAGTTGTACGCGCGTATTGGATTTCAGAATAGGCTCTGGGCCGGCACAGGCCGCCAGGCTGATGAGACTCACGGAAACCAGCACGGCACAGAATCGGAACCCGCGCACGCCTATACCAACCTCAGCCATCCGATCCTCCTGCATCCCTTCACCCCCCGGTGCTGATCCACGAGCACAGAGCCCCAGACTCCGCCGACGCACTATTCAAGGCCGAGCTGTTGGCGCACTTGTTCGACGGAACGCCCCTTCACCAATACGCGCTTCTGTCGGCTCCCCGCTCCGGACAAGAGCCGAATCGCACTCGCCGGCACGCCACAACAGCGGGCAAGAAATCGGCACAACTCCTCGTTGGCCGCGCCGTCGGAGGGCGGCGCCGCCACGCGAATTTTCACGGCCTGCCCATGGAGACCTGCGCATTCAGTGCGAGAAGCTTTTGGCTGGACATGGATCGAAATGGTGACGCCTTCGGATGTGCTGCGAACGGCCTGTTCCCGCTCAGGGGTTTGGTTCTCTCGCATGGAGTGGCGGCTGGTCACCAGGGTTCCTGGAGGCAGAGTTTCAGCGCGTCGCGGGAGGCGGGTGCGTCAAAATATCGCCTTCACGACTTCGACGATGCTGCGCAGCATGTCCGGATCATCGGTAATCGGACGGGCGATGGCGACATCACAGGCACGATCGGCTGGCACGCCCTGCTTGATCAAGGTCGCCGCATAAATCAGCAGTCTGGTGCTCACGCCTTCTTCTAACCCGTGATTCTTGAGATTGCGAACCTTCTCCGCAACCTTGACGAGGCGCTGCGCGATCTCAAGGCTCACGCCGGCTTCCTGCGACACCACCCGACTCTCGACCTCGGGCGACGGGTAGTCGAACTCGATCGCCATAAACCGCTGCTTGGTGCTCTGTTTGAGATCTTTCAGAATACTTTGATAACCGGGGTTATAGGAAATCACCAACATGAAGTCATCGACCGCCTCGATAACCTGCCCCTTCTTCTCGATGGGCAGCAGGCGCCGGTCATCGCTCAAGGGATGGATAATGACAGTGGTGTCTTTCCTGGCTTCGACGATCTCGTCCAGATAGACAATGGCCCCCTGCTTGACGCCGAGGGTTAACGGGCCATCCATCCAGACCGTCTCCTGCCCCTTCAACAGATATCGTCCGACGAGGTCCGATGCCGTAAGATCTTCGTGGCACGCCACGGTAATCAGCGGGCGGCCCAATCGGTAGGCCATGTGCTGGACGAAGCGCGTCTTTCCGCACCCCGTCGGCCCCTTCAGCATCACCGGCATGCGACTCTGAGCGGCGATGGTGAAGAGCCCGACCTCGCCCCGTACCTCGGCATAAAACGGCTCGCGCGCGATTCGATACCGGTCAATCTCTTGTTCCTGCCCTTTTGGCGCCGAAGACGTTCGCCCTTCGCTCATTCCGACACTCCTACCTTGAATGGAATCACGTGGATGGTGCGCCACGATAAACGGAAACGAGCGAGAAGTTCAAGCGGCCGGCTGAAGACAGAAGTCACCACACGCGCTTGCGTCGTCACGGTCAGGCAACTTTCGATCCATCGAGCACTTCGCGAACCTTTTGCGCCAGCGTCGTAGGCGTGAAGGGCTTTTGCAGGAAGGAATGTTCGGTATCGATGCCGCCCTTGGAAAAGGCCGGGTGATCCGGATACCCGGACATATACAGCACCTTCACCTCGGGACGAACCGTCGCGAGTTTTTCGGCGACTTCCGGCCCGCTCATCTGCGGCATCACCACATCGGTCAGCAGCAAATGGATCGGGCCGGCATGTTTGGCGCCGGTGAGCAATGCCTCAATGCCATGCCGCGCCTCCAGGACCGTATACCCGTGCAAGCGCAAAGTTTCATTGACCAACCGCCGCACACCCGGCTCATCCTCCACCAACAACACCGTCTCGCGGCCTCTGACCGAATCTCCCCCGGCCGAGGCGGATTCGACCTCCGCCGTGACGGACTCCACACGCGGGAAATAAATCTTAAACGTCGCCCCGCGCCCCGGATTACTCTCGACCTCGATACAGCCACCACTTTGCTTGACGATCCCGTAGACCGTCGAAAGACCAAGCCCGGTACCCTTGCCCTTTTCTTTGGTCGTAAAAAACGGTTCAAAGACATGCGACTGCGTATCTTCGTCCATGCCATGCCCGGTATCGCGCACGATCAACATGATATAGGAACCGGGCTCGGCGCCCATCGGCGGGCGGTTCTTACGTTGGCCGAACTGCACATTGCCGGTTTCTACCGTGAGACGGCCCCCGTTCGGCATGGCATCGCGGGCATTCACAGCCAGGTTCATAATGACCTGCTCCACCTGACCGGGATCCGCCTTCAGCTGCCCGAGCCCAGGATCCAACACGGTACAGAGCTCGACGATATCCTCGCCCAGCAATCGGCGCAACATGCCTTCCATATTATGGATCACGGCATTCAAATCCAGCACTTTCGGCGCAACGAACTGCCGGCGGCTGAACGCCAGCAACTGTCCGGTGAGACCGGAGGCACGATCGGCAGCCTTCTTGACCTCTTCCAGTTCCTTCCGGAACCCATCCGTCGGTGCCAGGCGGCTCAACACCAGTTCGCTATACCCGCGAATCACCGTCAGCATGTTATTGAAGTCGTGCGCCACGCCGCCGGCCAACCGCCCGACAGCCTCCATCTTTTGTGACTGCTGGAGCTGCCCTTCCGTGCGCCGCAGCGCATCCTCCGCCCGCGCGCGCTCGCCGAACTGGCCGATCTTCAGTCCAACATCCGCCACCATCTTTAACAGCTGCTCGTCCGGCTCTTTGATCTCTCGCCGGAACAACTCGATGACGCCCTCTACCTCTGTGCCGACGCGAACCGGAAATCCGAATGCGCCATGCAGTCCCACACGCGCTGCGGCATCGCCGCGGAGGAAATTGGTCTCATACACGACGTCCTTAATCCAGGTCGGCTGCCCGGCCTCCCAAATTCGCCCAGGGAGTCCGCTGCCGAGCTGGAAGGTAGACTGCCAGGTGGCCACCACAAATTCTTCGGCATTCAACCCGGGGGACTGCCAGACATCCAGGCAGCGCAACGCACTCGCCTGCCGATCCAACCGCCAGAAGATCCCTAATTCCCATTCGAGACTTTCGCAGATGGCCTGCAGGATCTTCGGTCCCGCTTCTTCCAGCGTTCGTGATTCCGCCAAGACGCGTGTGACCGCGTACTGCGACGCGAGTTGACGCTCGGTACGTTTCCGGGCCGTAATATCCCGAATGAACGCGCTGAAGATATAGGCATCGCCCAACCGGGCGGGAGAAATGGTGATTTCGACAGGAAACTCATGACCGTCGCGGTGAGATCCCATCATCTCGATCCGTCGATTGAGGAGTGCGCCCTGTCCGGTATCCAGGAAATGGCGCAGACCGCGTTCATGCGCCTCCCGATCCCGAGCAGGAATGACCGTCTCGGACACCCGGCGCCCCAGAGCTTCCTCCCGCTCCCATCCGAAAATATTGATCGCCTGGGCATTCCAATCAGTAATGATCCCGCCCGCATCCATGGAAATCACGGCATCCAGCGCGGAATCCACAATGACTCGATTCCGTTCCTGACTCTGCAGCAATGCGGCCTCCGCCGCACGCGCCCATTCACTTTCCTGCTGCGCCTGCCGATGCTGCTCCCGCAATCGCCCGGTTGCCCACAGTAACAGCCCCACCATGGGAATCCAGACGACGACACCGGCCATACCGAGCTTCCACATCATGGCTCGAATGGGCAACAGAATGACGTCGCGATCCATCCGCAGCAAGATCGTCCACTGCAGCCCAGTATAGTCGCTATACCCGTTGGTTTGAGCATACCCCGTCACCACGGGCACATGCCGACGAGCATGCGTTTCCTCGACGTACCCCGCTTTGCCGGACCGGCTCAACTGCACCGAGGGCAGACCAGCTTCTTTGAGATTTACCCGCTCGCCCTCGGCAGCGGCCGAATCCACAAACACGATCCCGGCCTTCGTCAGAAACTGATACTCGAAGGGACCGGCAATACCATCGGTTTGTTGAATTTCGCGCACGGTTTCGATGAGCACCTCCTCCAGCATCGGCAATCCGATGCGAGTCGTCACCGCACCGAGAAACTGCCCACTGACACTCATGATGGGCGCCGTAAACGCCACCGACTCAATCTTGCTGTTTGACTCGTGCACTTCGACTTCATCGACTCGAACGGTTCCGGTTTGCCGCACCCGATCAAACCAGCCGCTCCGACTGTAGTCCTGGCCGATCACGGAAGAATCCGTGGCTGCAACCATACGCCCATGGGCGTCCGTCACACCGAGCCAGAGGTAGACCGGCGCATAGGTTTCTTTCACCCATTGCAGATATTCGTTGACGTATTTTTTATCGAAGGAGCGTTCGCCAAACGTACGCGCCATCATTCGAACGTCACCGTGACGTTCGAATAACAACCGGTCGAGTTTGTCCGAAATTTCAGCGGAGGCCAGGGTGAGGTTTTCTCCCATGGCCTCAACCATTCGCACTTCGATCGAGCGCAGCATGACGACACCGATGACGAATGCCACGATCGTCATGCCGACGATCAACACGGGCAGCCAGGGATAGGACCGGCGTAAAGAAGCGGCTGGAAGCGAGGCGGCCATAGTCAGGACTCCGTCACAACAGAGTTCGGTAACAATCGCACGGGACGATACCAGTTCTTGGACTGAGCCAGACTCGGCAGACCGGAATCATCCATCGTATTGACCCAACATGCCTCTTTGGCGCGTGCTTGGCGACAGAATTCACGAAATATAAACGGCCCCAGCCCCACAATATCCCGATCAGCGATTTCCAGCAATATAGAAAATACCGAGCGGTTAAGCTTCACTCCCATGGTATAGGCCCGAATACGGCCCGCTACACGAACCACCGCGCCGGTCAACCCGAGTTCCGCCGCGGCAACCAACGCCGTCTCCTGCGCACCGGCGGCATCCTGCAACAGCGCGCTGGCCCAGTCATCCGCACCGGCCCGATGCTTTTGCTCGCACCATTCGTGAAAGAGACTGACACAGGCCGTGGCGTCCCGCGGGTCATAGGGCTCCAGCACTCCGCCCCATTCCCGCACAAACCGATTACACGCGGCACGCGGGGATTTAAACGACTCACCGGACAGGTCGGCCAGATCCGATACGGCATAGAGATAGTCGGGGTCTTTGGGCGTCACACGGTAGCCCAGGGCGCGAATCTCCTCGACACAGGCTTCCGACACATTCTCGACCCGTGTCACCGTCGAACTGCCGTTTCGTTCCCGCATGAAACGAAACGCCTCGGCCAGCGGCTGCGCAAGGGGTCCGACCCCCAACGGCGGGAGGACCATGAACACCCCATCGGGACATTCGGCAAACAGGCACAGATGGTCGTGTAGATTGGCCCAGGAATAGGTCAAGCGATGCCGCCAAATATAATGGTAGGCGAAAGAGGCTGCTGCGAGAGGGGTTCCCTGGTATCCGGCGCTGACGGCAAGTGCGGCTTCCATACGCGCCCGATCCTCGAGCGTGAGGGCCTGCGTGCGCACCCGCATCCGCCCCTGCTGCATCCGTTCGGTCAAACGAGTGAGCGGCCGCAGCACAATCACATCGTCCTGAAACCGCCCGATGAGTCTGGGATACCGCACAAGCGTCTCCACACGGGCATCCTGCTCGATCCAGCGGGCCATGTCGTCGGCAGCCTGATCCACGAGCGGTGAAGACTGCTCTCCCATATAGGGACACTTCGTATCCCATCCCAACACCACCTGCTCATGCGCGGCATCCCACATCAGCGCAAACGGGTAAAGTCGGCAATCAAGCGGGCGAACCTCATAGATGCGACAGCGTGAGGTTGCGGTGTCGAACGCCGGACAGACATACCCCTCCGCCGCCGGATTCGGCACCAGATCGATTTGGCTCCCATCCAGGCTTGAGAACAATTCCGGGGCAAGACCAGCCGCGGTCGCGGTGCTGATTTCGTCGGCCGTAAAGAAGGGGCGCAGGAAACTGTCCCGCTCCGGAAACCGGCAACACACATCGCAACGGAAACAGGCGGAACTCGGCACGATCTGCAGGAGCGCATCGCCCACAAGCCGCGAAGGATTCATCGGGGGAATTGGCACGAATGGACTCGTCATGAGCTGTGACCGCATTGTAGCACTAACGACCGGCGCGTCCTACTACTCGGCAGGTTCAACGGTCCCCCGTCAAGCCCCTCCGGGAACTCGCTGACTTGTACCGATGCGAGAGGCCATGGTACGATTTGCTCACCTCGAATCCAAACGCGAGTGCGAGGCATGCGACTGCGCTGCGAGTATCGAGGATATTGCATTGGCACTGGCACAACATTCACGTGAGCCATTGAACTCCGACGAAGCCCGCCGACGTTGTCTCGTAATCCGTGATGCGCTCGTTCGTGCCGGAGTCTACGGCACGGCCGAAACCGGCGACGGTGTGGCAACAAGCGGCGCCTCAATTCCAGGGCCACGGTTCCGCCTGACGCCGACGCCCTTTCCGCTGTCCTCTTCGGACCTCACATTTTTTCAACACCTCGGGCAGGACCTCCTCTCCTTCTACCGTGCCCTGAACCGGCTGTATCAGGACAGCACGCGCGGAACCCAACCGGCCTGGGTGGCGTCCTATCTCGATCAGGGCAAGCCTGAATCGCTGATCACCTTTAGCCGTATGAACCGTTTCCGCAACCTCATTCCCGGCATCATCCGGCCCGATGTCATTCCAACCACCGACGGCATGGTGATTACAGAGCTCGATTCGGTACCGGGCGGGATCGGCCTGACTGGGTGTTTGACCCGCGCCTATGATGATCAGCTCACCAGCGCGCAGCAGGCCCCTGGGCTCCCGCCTGAACGGTCTCCGCTGATCGCGGGGCGTGACGGGATGTTGCAAGGATTCGCCGCCATGCTGCGCGCCCAGCAAGGCGACCAGGACGGGTGCCTGGCGATTGTCGTCTCCGATGAAGCCAAGGAATACCGGGCAGAGATGGAATGGATGGCCCAACGATTGCGCGAGATCGGGTACCAGGCTTTCTGCGTCGAGCCTCGAGCGATTCATTTCACGGAAGACGGTCTGTTCCTCCAGGAAGAAACCGGACCACGGCCGATCGGGTTGCTCTACCGTTTTTTCGAACTGTTCGACTTGAAGAACATCCCCAAGGCAGAACTCGTGATGTACGCGGCCAAGAAGGGACAGGTCACGGTCACACCGCCCTTCAAACCCGCACTTGAAGAAAAGCTCGCGTTCGGCCTGTTTCATCATCCGGAACTGGCTCCGTTCTGGGAGCAGACTTTGAGGCCGGAAACCGCCATTAACTTGCGACGCGCGCTGCCGAGAACCTGGATCCTCGACCCACAACCGGTGCCTCCTTCCGCGGTCATCCCGCATCTCACGATCAGTGGGCGCGCAGTATCCGACTTCCGGCGCTTAGCCCAGACCACCCAAAAGGAACGCCAGTTGGTGCTCAAACCGTCGGGATTTTCTGAGCTGGCCTGGGGCAGCCGGGGCGTGTTCATCGGGCACGATCTGCCACAGGTCGAATGGGCCGCGGCATTGGAGCAAGCGCTCCACGCGTTCCCGACGACGCCCTATGTGCTGCAGGAATTCCACAAGGGTCGTCTGTTCGAGCAGTCATATTTCGATGAGCGAAGCGACACAGTGGTGCCGATGTCCGGGAGAGTCCGCTTGTCCCCCTACTATTTCGTCGTCGGCGATAAGGCCGAACTCGGCGGGATTCTCGCGACCCTCTGCCCGGCCAACAAGAAAATCATCCATGGGATGGTCGATGCGATCATGGCACCCTGTGCCCTCGCGCCACACATCCCCTGATGACGGTGACTTGATGACCGCTGCAGCACAATCGGTTTCTTTGCAGATGCCTACTCAACCTTTTTCCCCATAGGTACTCATGGCCCTGACCCTGTATCATGTGACATGGTGTCCGGATTGTGCGATCGTTCGAGATCGTCTGGACGAATTGAAGCTCTCCTACGAAGACGTGGTAGTTCCGGATATTCGTCCGATGCGCAAACAAGTGTTCGAGGTGTCGGGCCAATATTATGTTCCGGTCCTGAAAGACGGCGACACCGTTCTGACGGAAACCCACGACATTCTCGCGCATCTACACACGCAGTACGACAAGGCACGCCCGTGAGGACCTCGTTCGAAGCTGCAGCGCGAGCGTCGATCGCAGACAGCCCCCGATCTCGCGGGCAGGCACCGTCTTGCATGGCTCGCCCCAGGAGCAGGCTGCAGAAACACTCGATTGTTGTGCAATACGGTATGATCAACTCCGGACAGCCGGTCGATATCAGAATCACCCGCAGGATGCGCACACAGGCCATCCCGCAAGGCCGCGTCGAGATCTGCGACGCGAAGCGTCATGCGCGTGACGTCTGCGGACGGGCGCGAGCCGGTGAGCGCCCAGAGTCCCGGGGCGAATCGTTCACTCGTACCCGCCCACTCCGAGCCTGCAAGACAGGCGCGTGCCCCGTGGCGGTACGGTGAGCCGCGAAGCGATGCGAGAACGCCGCTGGCGGACTATTTCCGCATCCTGCTAGACCAGTATCAGCGAAAGGATAGAGGCGTGGAAGACTGGAGACGTATTCTGGCTCAGAGCGTGGTCAAACCGAAAGATTTGGCCGATCGGCTCGGTGTCGACCCGAAGGAAATTGAGGACATCGTGGGGGACTACCCCATGCGGATTACGCCGACCGTGCTGGCCACCATCAAGGAAAAGGGCGATGCGATCTGGAAACAAGTCGTGCCCGATCGCGCGGAAATGGCCGATGCCGATGCCGAAGACGATCCGCTCGAAGAAGACCTGATGAGTCCCGTACCCCACCTGGTTCACCGGTACCCCGACCGCGTCCTCTTGATGGTCACGAATCAGTGCCCGATTTATTGCCGGTTCTGCACACGCAAACGGCTGGTCGGCAAACCTGGCTTCCTGAAAAAAGGGGAACTGGACCGGGCGATCGCCTATCTGCGCGAACATCAGGAAGTGCGGGATGTGATTTTGTCTGGAGGCGACCCGCTCCTGTTGCCGGATCATCTGCTGGAACGGATCCTCAAATCCCTCCGGACCATTCCGCATTTGGAACTGATCCGGATCGGCACGCGCGTACCGGGTAGCCTGCCGGAACGCATCACCCCGAAGCTTTGCGACATCATCAAGAAATATCACCCGTTTTATATGAACCTGCATTTCAACCACCCGGACGAGCTGACCCCGGAAGTGAAACGCGCCTGCGGGATGCTGGCCGATGCCGGGATTCCCCTCGGCGCACAGACTGTGTTACTGAAGGGAGTCAACGACGACCCCGAGATCATGAAACGTCTGATGCATCAATTGTTGCTGGCACGCGTGAAGCCCTATTACCTGTACCAAGCCGACCTGACGAAGGGAACGAATCATTTCCGGACGTCGGTGGAAACCGGCCTGAAGATCATCAAGTCGCTGCAAGGCCACACCAGCGGCATGGGCGTTCCCCACTTCGTGATCGATGCGCCCGGCGGCGGAGGCAAAATTCCACTGCTGCCGGCAGACTACCTGGTCAACCTGGATGAAGACAGCGCCGTATTGAGAAATTACGAAAACAGGACCTTCCACTACCCTCAGCCAGGATCCGCATCAGGACGTGAACTACCGATGGTCGGTGCCCATCCTTCCTGGAACACGTCAGGGAATGGCTGCGACGGGGGGGGTGCGCACCTGTGAGCCGGGCCGCTGCTTCAAGGGGGATTCTGCCGTACCAGCACATCACCCAACTCATCGCTCGTGGAGCCGTCACCGCTAACCATCCGATCGAGGACCGGCAGATCCAGCCGGCCAGCCTGGACTTGCGGCTGGGAAAGAAAGCCTACCGGCTGATCAGCAGCTTCCTGCCGGAGTTGTCGGCTATCAGCAGCCGCCTCAATGTGCTCGATTTTTATCAGTCCGATCTCGTGATGTACGAGATGGACCTCACGCAGGGCGCGATTCTCGAAAAAGGTCACGTATACCTGGTCCCGCTTCTGGAACAACTCGACCTGCCGAACACACTCCGTGCACGCGCCAATCCCAAAAGCACCACCGGACGTCTGGATGTCTTCACCCGCGTTGTGACCGATCTGAATGCCGGCTTTGATGAAATCCGGGCCGGCTATCGTGGCCCACTCTATCTGGAAGTGGTACCGCGCTCCTTTGCCATCAAAGTGCGTACCGGTGACTCCCTGAATCAGATTCGTTTCGTGCGCGGTGATGCCACGGTATCCGATACCGCCCTGCAGAAACTACACGGGACCGATCCACTGCTGTTTCGTAATGCCTCCTCCCCCAAGCCGCTCCCGCAGAAGGAATTCCGCACGGAACGCGGCCTCTTTTTGCGCATCGACCTCACCGGAAGCGCGCGGGAAGATGCAGTCATCGGCTACCGGGCCAAAAAGAACAGCCATGTCATCGATCTGGCCAAAGTCGGACATTATGCGGCCCTGGACTTCTGGGAACCCTTGAAACGGCACCGGCAGGACAGTCTGCTCCTAGAACCGGAGGAGTTTTATATCCTGGCATCTAAGGAGCGTATTCGGGTGCCGCCGGGCTATGCGGCTGAGATGGTGGCTTATGAAGCGGCCTGCGGTGAGCTGCGCACGCACTATGCCGGCTTCTTCGACCCCGGCTTCGGATATGGAGACGGCAAGATGCGAGGCACCCAGGTCGTCCTGGAGGTCCGCCCGCACGATGTGCCCTTCCTCATTCATGACGGGCAAACCTTCTTTAAAGTAGTGTATGATCGAATGCTCACGGTGCCAACCCAGGTATACGGAACGGCACTCGGCTCGTCATACCAACGGCAAGCCCTCACCCTTAGCAAACATTTTAAGGCCTGACCATGGCACCACCCAGCGACCTTCCAGATTCTTCTACTCATCCGGCCAGGCCCCCGTTGCACCGCCCAGATGACGAAAGCAACCTCGACCGCCAAACCCACGTCGTCGGGATGATGGTCGGCACAGCCTTGATGTTCATCGGCTTTCTCGACGTGTTCCTCTCCATCAGCGGAGGGTTTGAAATCAACGTCGTTCCGCTGCTGATCTATTTCAGCGGTATCGCCGTGTGGGCCAATGCAGTGGTCGAAAATCCGACCATTCGATATTCCTTGATGGCGGGGTCCGTCCTCCTGAGTTTGGCATTTTTCCACTATGGAGAAGTCCTGTTCTGGCACAAGCAGGTTGTGTTCTGGTCCACCGTCGCAGTCGTCATGTTTTTCATGTTTAAGGACCCCAAGCCGGCGGCGTGACCGCCCCTCAACGACGTGCGCCCGGGCGCGCGTCGTCAGCTCCGATGACCATTGCCGTCATCATTCCGGTCCTCAACGAAGCTCGCTGGATCGACCAGACGCTCGCCCACACGGCCACGCTGGGATTCGACGAAGTGATCATTGTCGATGGCGGCAGTGCCGACGAGACCTGTGCGATCGTCGATTCGTACGTCGACGGTTCGTCGACCGCTGCTCCCATGCGACTCCTCACAGCGTCCCGGGGCCGTGCACGGCAGCTCAACACCGGGGCCGCCGGGACCCAGTGCGAGGTCCTACTCTTTCTCCACGCCGATACCCGGCTCCCAGCGAACGCCCGTCAGGCCATCTCGAGCGCCCTGGCCGACACGACCTGCGTCGGCGGACGCTTCGACGTCCGCTTTGATTCCCCTCGCTGGATCGCCCGGCTCGTTGGACACATGATGAATCTGCGTTCGCGCTGGAGCGGCATTGCCACCGGCGACCAGGCGCTCTTCGTCCAACGAAACATCTTCGAGCAAGTTGGTCGGTTTGCAGAGATCCCGCTAATGGAAGACGTCGAGTTCTCACGCCGCCTCAAACGAGCTGGACGGCTCGTCCCACTACCGGATCAGGTCGTCACGGCGTTCCGTCGCTGGGAGCAGAACGGCCCCCTCCGCACAATTCTGTTGATGTGGACCCTCCGCTTCCTGTACTGGATCGGAATCAGCCCGTATCGGTTGCAACATTTTTACAGCATTGTGAGATGAACCCATGAGCGCTCCCCCGCCCGACCGCAAACAACCCGCATCAACCGCCCTGGTGATTTTTGCCAAAGCCCCCATCCCGGGAGAGGTCAAAACACGCCTGAGTCCTGGCCTGACAGAAGACGAAGCCGCCACACTACACGGCAGTTTCGTGCTCGATACGTTGGAACGCACCAAGGCAGCGGCACATAAGTTCAAACTGCCGGTCGATCGTTTTCTGGCCTGTGCGCCCTCAAGCTCCCATGTCTTTTTCAAGATCATGGAAGCACGCCACGGGGTCACGCTTCTTGATCAACAGGGCGGCGACCTCGGCGCCAGAATGGCGCAGGCATTCGCCGCGCTGTTTGCTCGTGGATATCGGTATATTGTCGTGGTAGGTACCGACGTACCGTCTCTGCCACTCACCCATTATCGTGATGCCGTGCAGTCGCTCACCCGGCATGATCTGATCCTCGGCCCGGCAACAGACGGCGGATATTACCTCATCGGCATGACGGCGCCTCACCCAGATCTATTTAAAGACATTCCCTGGTCGACGAACCAGGTCCTGGCGCTCACCCAAGAGAAAGCCACGGCGGCGGGATTGAAAAGCGCCCTGCTCCCCGTCTGGAGCGACGTGGACACCCTCGACGATCTCCAGGCCTTGATCGACGAATGCGCAGCGGACAAGAAACGTCCTAAGCAAGAGCGGGTGTTTTCCATGCGAACGGCCGGTTCGCTGGAGTTGCTCGCGAAACGCCTTCGAACTCGTCACCCTTAACGGAGTACCCATGTCGACTCACGTCGCTCTCATCACCGGCGGCGCCAAGGGAATCGGGCGCGCCATCGCGCTGGACCTCGCCGCCCAACAGTGGTCCGTGGCTATCTGCTACCGCACCAGCAACACTGCCGCGGAGGAAACGAGCGCGGCCATCCGGGCGCGCGGCGGGCAAGCCTTGGCGGTGCAATGCGACGTATCAGATCCGAACGCTGCCAAGGGTTTGATCGCGCAGGTCGAAGCGCAGTGGGGTCACATCGACGCGCTGATCAATGGCGCAGGCCCCTATCATCGCGTGAATCTCTTCGACGAGACGCCCGAGGGCTGGCGTGACATGTTCGATGGAAACCTCCACCCGATTTTCTATCTTGGGCAGGCGGTCGCGCCAGGAATGAAGGCACGGAAGCAGGGACGCATCATCAACTTCAGCATGGCCAATGCGGACCAGATGGTGGCCCAACCGGAGGTCACGGGGCATTATATCGCTAAAGCCGGGGTGTTGATTCTCACCAGGACACTGGCGAAATTGCTCGCGCCTTACGGCATTACCGTCAACGCCATCTCCCCGGGATTCATCGACTCAGGCAGTGCGCCCCCTGAAGAGCTGGCTGGTGTGGTGAAACGAATTCCCGCCGGGTATGTCGGGAGCGTGGGGGATGCGGTCGCAGCGGTGCGGTACTTACTCAGCGAAGAAGCGCGCTACGTCAACGGTGCGAACCTGCACCTCAGCGGCGGATGGGGCATCTGACACAGGCAATCTACTTGGCGAAGAAAAGAATCGCGCCGATGATCGCCGCCATGAGGTAACTTTTTGAATCCTTGACCGCAAACACGACCGGGTCGTCGTCCATGCAATTTCGATAGGCCAACATCCAGATTCGACTAATCCAGTACAGCATGACCGGACAGACCAGCCAGAGGACTTCCGCATGCGTATACAGCAACAGCACCTCTTTGCTGCTAATGTAGAGCGCCAGCACCAATACCGCAATTAATCCACTCGCCGTCCCGATACTCGACACGTGCTCCAAATCCGTCACCCAATACCCTCGGCCGTGCAGCTCCTTGCCCGCACTCTGACTCGTGAGCCGCAATTCTGTAAACCGTTTGACCAGGGCAAGGCTTAGGAAGAGAAACAACGAAAACGTCAGCAACCAATGGGAGGGAGCGACTCCCGTCGCGGCCCCGCCGCCATACACCCGCACGGTGTAGAGTTGGGCCAATACAATCACATCCAGCAGCACGAACTGCTTGAGGTAGAACGAATAGCCGGTTGTCAGAACTAAATAGCCCGCCAGTACGAGCAAAAATGACGAGGGCAGTGCGAACGCCAGGCCAATCCCTCCGACCAGACACCCAGCAGCCAATAGGAGCCCGAACGGAATCGAGAGATTGCCGGACGCGAACGGGCGATCTTTCTTCCTAGGGTGACGGCGATCAGAAGCCAGGTCGAGACAATCATTGATGATATAGACGGCTGATGCGGAGAGACTGAACGACAGGAAGGCGATGGTCGCCTGCAGCAACAGGGTTCTATTGGTGATTTGATGCGAAGCGACGACCGGTATGAACACCAGCACATTCTTCGCCCACTGATGCACGCGTAAAGCCTTGGCCACCTGCTTCGGCCAATTCACCGACTTGCTGAACACTCGACTGACCGGAGTCAGTGCTTGCGCACGGCGTACCAATCCGGCAGAGGCATTCACCACGATCGCCTCGTCGGCCTCGGCCCACACCGGCAAATCGGCAGTCGAGTTTCCGGCATAGGCAAAGCGGCGGACGCCATACCGTTCGACCAGGAGAGCGACCTTGCGGGCACCTTTGAGGTTGGTCGAAGCACCACTACCGAACACCCTCTCACCGAATAACTCGAGATGAGCCGCCACGGCACGGGCAAAACTCTCATGACTGGCAGTCGCCAACACCAGCTCTCGACCGGACCGGCGTTCGTTGGCAAGGAACTCCACCAGCGCCTGATCGTAGGGCAATGTGCTGGCATCAAGCGTCACCCGGCGGGCAATCTCATGCTTGAAAGCGGCTTTGCCTTTCAACAACCAAAAGGGCAGCTGAAAGATCGAGAACGGACTCTGCTTCAGCAGCGCCAGCAGCGATTCCCACAGCAGATCGGTCTTGATGAGCGTGCCATCAAGATCGACACACAAGGGGCTTTTTTGTTGGACATGCTGACCCATAGTCGCAGGAGGGATTCTATCGGCAAAGACGCAGTCGGACAAGACAATGCACAGAAGAGGTAGCCACTGGATGAACTACCTTATGGATGGCGGTGGACGGCTCAGCGCCGCTATTCAGCTCCGAAGGCCTTCTTTAGCAGCGGCACCACTTCGCCCTTGGCTTCCATGGGGTCGAGGATATCCGTATCGCCATAAAACTGCCCGTCGATGAACACCTTCGGCAGAGTCGGCCAGTTCGTCAATTTGGTCAACGCCTCGCGCTTGGCGGGTTGGGACAACACGTCGATGAGCTCGTAGGGATAGCCGTACTTTTCGAAAAAGTGCATGGTCTCCCTCGTAAACCCGCACATCGGCATGGTCTTCGTGCCCTTGCCGTAGATCAGAATCTTGTTCGCTTTGATTTCTTGTTGAATTTCTTCTTCGATCGGGTCAGCCATCTGTCCCTCCTCTACTATGTGTTCACTGACTATGTGTTCACTTCTTCCGGTGTCTTGGCTGTAATCTCCAAGGCATGAATACGCCCGTCTTTCATCGGAACGGCTAAAGCCTGGTAGACCATCCGATGTCGGTCCAGAAGATTCTTGCCGAGAAAGCCGCCGGAGGTCACTCGTACAATCAAATGGTCCTGCGTACCGGTTTTATCGATCACGGTCACGGCAGCATCAGGAAACACCTGACGAATGAATGCGGTCACAGCTTCGGCGGTAATCATCTGTCAGAGAATAACGCATACGGGAAGCCGAAGGCAATCTGAACCACGGACATTTCATCGCTGAGCAGGACAACCTGCGTGTCGAACGCATGGATATTTGAGGGACAGCCCGCTACACTGCGCTATTGCGTCAATCCATCCGGACCTCGCATTCACCCAGGATGAAAGGAGAAGACCCATGGTCCAGTCACATTCACGTCGCCCCCGTCGCCTGTCACGGATCACTCTGTGCGTCGTACTGCTTGTCCTTGGATGCCAGTCGACCCTGTCCGTGCAAACAGCCGCAGCCGCAGGCTCCGGGTCGGAAGCCATGCAAGGTTTGGGAAGTTACTTCCTGACACTACCGTATGGCGGCATCAAAATGGCCGTCGCCGTACTCGGCGCGGTCGCCGGAGGAATGGGGTTTATCTTCACCGGCGGAGACAAAGTGACCGCTGAAAAAATCTGGAGCCCGGCCCTGGGCGGCGAATATGTCGTGACGCCTGCACATCTCCGGGGCGAGAAGGACTTACATTTCTTCGGCAACACCCCGTCTAAGTAGCGCCTCTTTTTAGGAGCCGGTCTCGACCGGTCCACTCCACAGCCACGGCCTGCTGAACCGTTCAATTCCAAATCTGATCGACGAGCCGGTGGTGCATTTCACCCGGTCTGGTGGTTCCCAACCACCAGACCGGAATTGCTCCCCGCTCACCTTTTCTAAGCTATTGAAATCACGGCTCTCTCCCACGCTGCCCCAGTGGCATGTGTGTTGCTGTTACTGAACAGCAAGCACGGCACATGGCATCAACCATCGGCAGAACCATCAAGGAGGGGATCATGGGAGAATTTAAATCGGGGTTCTTCATGAGTGAGTCCGCCTGCAACGGTCGGGTGCTCGTCGTCGACGATGAGCCGGACATTCGCAAAGTCGTCCGAATGACCTTGCAGAAAGCCGGCTATGAAGTGATCGAGGCAGAAAACGGGGAAAAGGCCATTGAAGCCATCAACACCGGAGAAAACCGGCTGCTGCTGGACGTCCTCATCTGCGACATCCGCATGCCGAAGATTAACGGGGTTGAGGCCATTGCCTACTTCCAGCAGGAATGGCCGCGGGTGCCAATCATTGTCCTGACCGGCTTTCCCGACACCGATATGGCGACCTCGTTCTTACGGAGCGGCGTCGTCGACTACCTCGTGAAACCGGTCGAGGGAGAAAAGCTACGCACGGCCGTGGCCAGGGCCATGGAGCAGCGTGAACTGGCCCAACTCTAGTGACCACCCATGTCGACAAGCGGCGACACACCCTCCACGTCGGGGAGGCATCCCAGACCTCCCCGACGGCAAGGTGCGAGTGGGTGAGGCTCGCCATCGGACCGGACCTCGCAATACACCACGGGATGCGGCTATGACACTCTGTGCGACGAGAATTGCCATCATCGGCGCCGGAAAAGGCGGGATCGCGCTGCTGGATCTCATCCACCAAATCCCGGAGGTGGAAATCGTCGGCATTGCAGATAAGGATCCGGCCGCTCCGGGACTCAAGCGGGCTCGAGACCTCAATGTGCTGGTCGCGGAACGGGTGCAAGACCTCATTCAAAACCATGGCGTCAATCTCATCATGGATGTGACCGGCGATCCGTCCATGGAACCGCTCATCCACACCATGAAGCGTCCCGGCTCCGAGGTCCTCGGCGGAGCCGCCACCAGACTGCTCTGGAAACTCGTTCAACACCAGTCGAAATTGGAAGCTGAATTGTTCCAAGCCGACAAACTGGCCGGGCTGGGCTCCTTCGCAGCCGGCATCGCGCACGACATCAATAATCCGCTACAGCTGATTCTAGGACTCGCGGAAAATTTGGAAGAGGAGCAGGACCTCGCGGTCGTCCACGAACAAGCACGCGACATCACCGAGGCCGTTAAACGCACCAGCGCTATCTGTCGCGACCTGACCCGGTACGCGAGACGCAACGGTTCCGGGGAAGAGGTCATGGTCAACCTCAATACCAAGCTGGACGAAGCGCTGCGAATCGCCCGTTACGCGGTGACGCTCCAGGACGTGACCGTTGTCAAACGCTATACGGAAGAAGCCAGCGTGATGGGGAACCCAGACGAACTGCTGCACGTCTTCGTCAATTTAATCACGAATGCAGTCCAAGCCATCATCGATCACGGCACATTGACGATTCACACCACCGTCGAACCGGATGGACGGGTCAGCGCCTCAGTCAGCGATACCGGATGCGGCATTCCTAAGGAAGCCTTCTCGAAAATCTTTGAGCCGCTCTACACCACCAAGCCCCCCGGGAAAGGCACGGGGTTGGGATTGTACAATGTGATGTCGGTGATCTCGAAAATGGAAGGTCACATTTGCGTCGAAAGCGAGGTGGGCGTCGGCACGACCTTCCGGATCGAATTTCCACAGGTTCAGCCGACCATATCATGCGCGCCCCTATGACGACCACATCGCGCCCTCTCTCAAACGCCCTTGGGTGGGGACTGAAACGCAAGCTCATCGTATCGATGCTGATGGTCGGCGTGGTCCCGCTCCTGCTCGGCCTCACCATGGCCTTCCTGCAAGGCTCGAAAGAAATCCAGGTCGTCAGCGGGGAAAGCTTCCAGGCGCTGGCCACGGAGGCCGCCCGCAAATTGGACCTCCTCGTGGCAGAGGAAGTGGCCAGAACCTCTCGCATCGCGGGCCACCCGGATATCGTGCGCGCGCTGGAACACCGACGCGATACGCTCCACGCCTCCGGCAAGGACGCTGCACTTCCTGCTCTCATCCAGCAACGGGCGCACTGGGCGGCACGGGACCCGGCCGCCGTCAAAGCGATGACGGGAAATTCCACCGCCCTCCTCTTGCAGGGTTTTTATGCCGGCTCGCAGAGCGAACCAGACCAGCTCCTGCCGCAGGTTGTACGCGCCGCCACCAAGATGCTGTTCATCACGGATGTGCAGGGCAACCTGTTTGCGGCGCTGACGACCAAGCCCAATTTCTCCCATGCCGACCGTGCCTGGTGGAAAGGCACCTTCAATAAGGGAGTCGGCCAGCTCTACATCGAGGATCTCCATTTCGACGAACAGGCCAATGCCTATGTCTTCAGCATTTCCCTCCCGATCATGGATAGCCTCCGGTACGAAGTGGTGGGCGTGCTCCACCGCGTCATCGATGCTAAGGAGTTCTTCTCTCCTTCGACTCATCCCATTCGGTTCGGAAAAACCGGCCATGTGATGCTCATCGATAGCAGAGGCATGGTCCTCAGCTGCCCGATCCTGCCGACCGGCGTTCAGCTTTCAAGCGCATCGTTGATTCCCCAAGTGACGGTACGCCAACCGGGATGGGTCACTGCCGACAGCGACGGGCACGGCGGCCAAGGCACCGCCATCATAGGGTTCGCGCCCCTTCCCGAGACCAGCCGTGCCACAAACGGCTCGCTCGAAAACGGCGCCTGGCACACCTTTGTCTGGCAATCCTCCGACGAGCTGTTCGCACCGATCCGGCATCTCATGATGTGGATGATGGTTCTCGCCGGAATCGCGCTCGGCCTGCTCGCCACACTGGGCTATTTCGCCGCCAGCCGGATCGTGACGCCGGTCAGGCGCCTACAGGAAGCCGCACGCCTCATCGGACGAGGAGAACTGCAGGAGCCGATCCAGATCCACACGGGAGATGAGCTGGAAGAGCTGGCGGTCGAATTCAACCGTATGAACACGCAACTCGAAGCCGCCTTCGCCGGATTAAATACCCAGGTGGAAGAAAAGACGCAGGAAGTGCAATACCTTCAAAAGTCCACGGATCAGGTGCTCGACGCAGTGCCAACGCCGATCATCATGATCGATCAGCAAGGCCTCATCCAGTATATGAATCGAGCCTCTCACGAAGCCTTCCATACCCAGGAGCAGACCTGGTCAGGCCGCCCGCTCTTCGATGTGCTTCCCCTGGACGACGAGCATCTCCAAGCGTTACGGCGGGACCTGCGGCTCGTTGAAGAACATGGCGTGACGGCGCTCGCTCGCCCCGATCAAGATCCCGCCGTCAAAGAAGCGCGCGATCCTCTCAATCAGACACGCAACCAAGCCTCCTCAGGCCGGCGCGAATTGCGGCTCGGGTCACACCTGTATCACTACGAATGGTTCCCGCTGGAAGGCCGGAGCGGAGCGGGCAAGCGATTCGGACTCGTACTGCGCGATACCACCGATGAGAGTCGGCTGCAGGACCAGTTGATCCAAGCCGAAAAGTCCGGCAGCCTCGATATATTGACTGCCGGCATCGGCCACGAACTGAATAACCCGTTATTCGGCATTCTCGGCCTTGGGGAGGCGATCCAGGAAGAAGAAGATCTGGCCCGCGCCAAGGGTTATGCGCAAGACATCGTCGGCCATGGCCGGAAGATGGCAGCCATTATTCGGGACTTCACCGGAGTCGCGACCCGCGAATCGAAGAGCCAACGCGTGCCGGTGGATGTGACCGCCCAATTAGAGCAGGCGTTGGCCATTGCACAAACCTCCCACGAATGCCTGGGCCTCAACGTCCAGAAACATTACGTGGCGGTGTCGCCTGTGACGGCGCTTCCCGACCAGCTTCGACTGGCGTTTCTCAACGTCCTCACCAATGCCATTCAAGCCATGAACGGGCGGGGCGACCTCTGGTTAACCACAGAGGAACAGGGCGAACTGATCACAATCACAATCCGGGACAACGGGCCCGGCATTCCCAAGCAACATCTCGGCAAAGTCTTCGATCCCTTCTATACCACCAAGGGACAGGGCGAAGGATCGGGACTGGGACTCACCGTCGCGCAGCGGCTGATCAAGAAATTCGGCGGCGAGATTCGGCTGGCGAGTTCGGAGGGCCAGGGCACAACCTGTGTCATCACCCTGCCGGCGGACAAGGCCGGGGTACGGAAGGAGGAGCCATGCGTCTCATCCTAACTCTCATTCGGGCGCGGCCGTTGTGGCTCGCACTGGCCCTGGCCTGTGCCTCGACCTATTCGTTGCAGGCGAAGGATGTCGCGCCGCCCGCGGGTATTCCCCCGGAAAAAGTGGCGGACTTCGTGCACGCGGTCCTAGATGCCGACCGGACGATCTATACGAATCAGGTCGTCAACCGGATGCAGGCCAAGGGTATCGTGTCCGCCGTGGAGCATTGGGAAAACGAAAATGCCCTGCCGCTTCCCGCTCAATTCCTTCAGCATTCGGGCAAACTCGTCGCGGAGTCCGGACGAGGGATTCGGTACCGACTCATCAGCCTCTGGCCCATCTACCAACGGAATGCTCCGGCCACCGACCTAGAACGTCGGGCCCTGGAAAGTTTTTCGCAGACCCCCGATCGTCCGTTTACTGGCATCGTGGCGAGTGGACGCAAACAGTACTTTCAAGCCATCTATTCCGATCGGGCCATCTCAGACGCCTGTGTGAAGTGTCACAACAGCCACCCGTTAAGCCCCAAGCACGACTTCACGTTGAACGATGTGATGGGAGGCATGACGATCACCATTCCCCTCGACTGATAGAGATGGCGAGTCAGCAGCTGATTACGATGCGGCAGGCGGGACAGGAAGGTGCTGCTGATATTCGTCTCGGTAGATCTGCAAGGCGGTCAAGAACAGTCCAACCAGGATCGGCCCCAGAAACAATCCGAGGATTCCATAGACCGCCAGCCCGCCCAGCACACTGAAGGTCAGCGGCAATACGGGGATTTGTGCCCCCTGCCCGATGAACAGCGGCTTGAGGATCTGATCGATCGTGGACACGACCCCGATCCCCCAGGCCAGCATCACGAGCCCCTTGCCCACCGCACCGACCCACAGGAAGTACAAGGCCACCGGCCCCCAGATGAGCGCCGTGCCGCCAAACGGAAGTGGAGCCAGGAGAATCGTCAGCGCCATCAATACCATCGGAAACGGTACGCCCAGCACCGCGTAGGCTGCTCCGGCCAGGAGGCCCTGGGCGATCGCAGTCAGCACAATCCCTTTCACCACGGCACGAATGGTCTGATCCAAGCGAGCCAGAATCTTGTCCTTGTGCGAGGCTTCCAGCGGAATCAGCGCATATAACGACGCCAGCCACTGTCGGCCGTCTTTAAAGAAGAAAAACAGCGTAAACATCATGACGAGAAAGTCGGCGACCAGCATAAAGATGTCCCGCACGAGATCGCTCAACTCACCCACGATGAACTTACTGAAGGTCTTGGCACTCGACAGCACAAATTGTTCGATGTCACTTTCCCGTCCCGAGATCCGTTCCAGCCACTCTCTCGCCACACTGCCTCCCGGCAGTCCGGACAGGCGATCGGGTAACTGTTGGACACCGCCGGACGCAATCCATTCACGCACCGCGCGTTCCGCCGATCCGGCTTCCTTGACCAACATCACGCTCAAGACAACCAGGGGCACCACCACCAGCGCCAACGCAGCCAATGTCAGGAGCACAGCTGAAGGCGATTCCCGCCCTCCGAGCCAGGCGGAGAGCCGGATGTGTAGCGGGAAACAGAGATGCGCCAGAATCACTGCCCAGAGGACGGGAAACACGAACGGGCGAAACATCAGCCCCATCTGATAGAACAGTGCGAGCAGAACGCCAAAAAAGCAGACCGCAAAAATCTGTTGTCGATTCATAGTCGTGGAGAGTGAACGCGTTGCCACCGTTGATAGCAGAACCTGCCCGGGATGTCACGCATCGGTCCGACGATCATCGTGCCCGAGCAGAACACTACCGCCAGGCTGGGAGGGGCTCCTACGAGACCAGTGGGCGCACACAGGGTGCGCGGCTTCAGGCTGGGAACGTGAGCGGTCAGGCGTTTTCGCCGAGCATGGCGACAGCCTTGGGGCGCTGCGAGGAAATGTCTCGCACATTGCCGGGAAGCTTCTGGGCTTCATCACCCCAGGCGGTGACACCCATATCCGACACTCCCTGAAACTTCGCGCCGTCTTCCATGGAGAAGGCCGAAGCATGAACTTCACCGAGCAGGATGCCGGTTTTCAACAGTTGGAGCCGTTCCGTCGCACGCACCGTCGCCTTGATCTTCCCGCTGCTGATGACGGTCCCGGCCGTGATCGTCCCCTGCACGACACCGTCTTCGCCGATGACGACGGTCCCCGTGGTGTGCAGATCGCCTTCCAAACGCCCATCGATACGCACCGTCCCTTCGACCCGCATCTCGCCTCTGAGCAAGACCCCTTTGGCCAACAGGGTAATATTATCGCTTTCCACAAAGCCGGACTTCTTCATCATCGCGCGCTCCTTGTCCCTGGTAGGGTCCGATGAACTGGAGAACCATCCCAACATGAGCCGAGCCTACACCAGCTTTTTGAGCGCACCTAGGAAAAACCAAAACTGCGCTTGACCCGTTCCCAGAATCCGCTGCCGTGGAGTTCACAGTAGACCGAGGGTTCCGTACCTTCGATAAACACTTCCATCGACCGCTGCGGGCATTTCGAGGTGGCCAACTGAGTCGACTGGGGATCGATGTCGCGCGTCACCACGGCGGGCGGCATCACAAAGTCACGCGAAGTGGCCGGGAGAATCCGACGCACGAACTCTACCCACATCGGTAACGCAGCCTGGGCCCCGGTCAAATGCAACGCCTCTTCGTCATCGAACCCCACCCACACGCCCACCACCACATCCGGCGTATAGCCGACGAACCAGGCATCGCGATACCCATCCGTCGTCCCTGTCTTCCCCGCCACGATGCCGCGCAAGCCCATCGCCTTCGCCTTGGCCGCAGTCCCCCGCTCGACGACGCCCTTGAGCAATGACGTCATGACATAGGCCGCTTGCGGGGACACCGCTTGACGCCGGACGGGCGTATGATGCCAGGCAGGATCCCCTTCCGGAGTCATCACGGCCTGCAGCGCCGTGGGAGCCACAGAGAGCCCCGCCTGTGCCAAGGCCCCGTAAGCCGAGGTAATCTCCAACAGCGAGACGCCGGAGGTCCCCAAGGCGATGGACAAATTGTCGGCCAAGGGGCTACGAATCCCCAGCTTTTGCGCCATCTGAAGAATCCGCTTCGTCCCCACAGCCTGCGCGATCTTCACGGCGGGAATATTCAGCGATTGTTCGACCGCCGTCCGTAGCGACACCGTGCCGTGGAACCGATGGTCGTAGTTCTGCGGAGCCCATACACCCGTACCTGACTCAAACGTCACCGGTTCGTCGACGATCGAGGTGGCTGGCGTGATCGGTTGCCCACCGGTCAATTCGTGACGGGCTTCCAATGCCGCAAGATACACCAACGGCTTAAACAACGAGCCGGGCTGACGCTTCGCCTGCACGGCCCGGTTGAACTGGCTGGCGCGATAGTCACGACTCCCCACCATCGCAAGAATCCCGCCGGTTGCGGGATCAAGCGCCACCAGTGCGGCTTGTACCGCGTTGCTGTGGCCTATCAACGCCGGATAGGCCGTTTCCAGCTTGCCCAGTTCACGCTCCAGCGTCTGAGTGGCCAGACGTTGCAACACAGGGTCCAGCGTCGTATAGGCCCTGACGCCATCGGGAAGCGGCGCACCGGTCGTCTCTTCGACCTGCCTTAAGAGATGGTCGACAAAAAACGGCGCATCGGCCAACGTGTCCTGCGGCGGCATCACTCGAACCGGCATCATCACCGCCTGCTCCCACGCGTCGTCGCTCACGAGCCCCTGTTCGTGCAACCGGCCCAGGACGACATCGCGACGCTGCTTGGCCAGTGCCGGATTTCTCAGGGGTGAATAAGTATTTGGCCCCTTGACCATGCCGACCAGCAGCGCGGTCTCCTCCACACTCAAGGCATCGACGCGTTTGCCGAAATACCGGTGCGCGGCCTCCCCGACTCCGTAAATCGATACCGACCCGACCTGCCCGAGATAAATCTCATTCGCGTAACTTTCGAGGATCGCTTGTTTGGGGTATTTCACCTCCAGGACCAGCGCGGCGATCGATTCCTTGAGCTTCCGCCCGAATGTACGTTGCGGGGAATAAAACAGATTCTTGGCCAACTGCTGCGTGATCGTACTGCCGCCCTGAATCACCGTCCCTCGGGTCACGTTCGTCCAGACCGCGCGGCCGACGGCAATGGGATCGATGCCCGGATGGCTGAAGAATCGCCGATCTTCGATCGCCAGCAACACGTCGAGAAACCGCGCCGACAGGTCGTCATACGACACCCATTCCCGAACTTGCCGCGAGGCGCCGCGCAACCCGCTGATCAATTGTGGCTCCAGATAGGCGGGAAATAACTCGTCGCCCCCCTGAATCGACAGCACCTTGGTGACCCGCCCCTGATCGAGCACGAGACGGGCCGGCACCGGCCGGAGGTGAAGATCGGCAAACTCGTGCAAGTAGATATCGATCTCGGCAGCGCTGACACGATACTCGCCCGGCGTACGGACGGCCGTCTCAACCGCGTGATACCCGAGTTGGTGGAGGCGTTCGATCAGATGAGCGGAGGTAATATCCAGATCCGGCTTCAACAGAAACGGGGCGCCGTAGATCAGGCGGGGGGGATGCTCATCGCCCGTCGGCAAGGCCAGACTGGCCGAAAGGTAGAGCCCATAGGCCAACGCACTTCCTGCGGCAAGGAGCACGACGCCGGCCAATACCAGAAGCCCCCGCACGACCCAGCGTCTGACGAACATCACCGGCCTATCCCCATCTGCAGAGCATACGCGATCCAGCGAACGAAATCACATGCGTGCGCCCCGCTACCTGACGCGTTCCCACACCCGCGCTTGACAAAGCCCTGTGCGTTCCCTTAGATGAGCGCCAGAATTCAAGTCTCTAAGATGTTGTACCTATTAAAACGTCCAGAATACGCATCGGCGCTACGCGACGCACCCATAATTGGCCTCTCGCGCCCGACGCATTTCCGGACAGAATATTGGAATCACTGACAGACTCATCCGCACGAGGACATTGACGGTGAATATTCTACACCTGCTTGATGCTAATGGGTCACACCAGACCTTCCGTCTCGCAACCCCTCCGCCGCACCTCGAAGAAAACCGGTGGCGGCGCCGCCGGAATCGAACGGGTGCCCCGTACGCGCACATGCCCATGGCCTGGTGCGCCCTGATCGTCGCCCTCGTTTGTGTCGTCCCCTCCGCGCGGGCGGGAAGTTTTCGCATCTACGATCACAGCGCTTCAGCCACCGGCCAGGCGTCGGCATTTACGGCTCAGGCCGACGATGCCTCCGCCGGGTACTACAACCCGGCCGGCATGACCCAACTCCGTGGGGTTCAGCTCTCGGCCGGCACCACCCTCATCGCTGGCGGCTTCTCGTTCCAAAACGGCGCAGGCACCCAGGCGAACGGCGACCTTCGCGGCAGTGTGGCGGTTCCGCCTCCATCGAACCTGTACATAACGGCCAATCTCAAAGACCTCGGCATCGGCTCCTCCGAGAGCACCGCCGTCGGCCTCGCCGTCTTCAACCCGTTCGGGACCCTGACCCGTTGGTCGGACAGTGGCCCATTTTCCACGGCGACCACCAAAGCCGCGTTCGAATTGATCGATATTCGCCCCTCCATCGCCTTTCGACCGTTACCGGATCTGGCAATCGGGTTGGGAGCGGACATCTACACGTTTTCTGGCGCCTTCGGAGAAGGGCAGGTCGAGCGCCAATTTCGCTGGCCCGGGGGCCTCGGCATCCCGGCCGGGACCGGCATGGAATTGAACGGAAACGACACCGCCGCAGGCTTCAACGCCAGCCTGCTCTACACCCCCCTGCGCAATGAAGACGGGCGGCCGCTCGTCAATATCGGCCTGATCTATCGGAGCCAGGCCACCCTGCATCTGGACGGACAATTGCTCGCCGGCGGCTCCCGTGTTGCCGATGCCCGTACGACGTTTGTCGTGCCACAAGTCCTCACCGGCGGCATCGCCCTCTGGCCCGTCCGAGACAAAGAGCGGGAATGGAAACTGGAGTTGGATGTGGACTACACCGGCTGGAAATCGGTTCGCAATCTGGACACGACCCTCTCAAACGGACTCGCCATCGCCACACCCGCCAACTGGACCAGCGGGTATACCGTGATGATCGGCACGGAATACAAATGGCTGAACCCCGCGCCGCTTCCCGATTGGGACATCGCGTTGCGCGCCGGCTACTGGCATTCTCAGAAGGCGATACCCGACCAGACCTTTAACCCCGCCATCCCCGATGGCGACAACCATGCCGTGTCCACGGGCATCGGATTCATGTGTCGAGGGCACGGCAAGTTTCTCGGAGTCATCCCCTGCGGGGGATCGGACAAAGCCCTCATCCCCAAAGGCCTCGGAATCGATCTGGCCTACCAGGCCATTCTGTACGAAAGCAGAACCGTGGCCGGGAACGTGAATCCCACCGTCAACGGTACGTATCACACGACATTGCATGTCGGCTCCATCAATCTCCGCGTTAATTTTTGATGAACACCCTTCGATCATTCATGCTAGAGTACGCCAACTTACGAGACACCTGCGCATCAGGCCCCTGCCGCTGATGCCCTGGGTAGAGTCCCCCTGCGTTTGAGCGAGACCTTCATATGGATCGCCCGTCCCACAGCGACCCGGCCCCGACTCTCCACGCGCAACAAATTCAAGTGCTCTACCGCAACATGCCGACCGGCGTGTTGGCAAGCGCTGCGAACGCGGCCATTCTGGCAGCGGTAGAATGGTCCGTCGCGCCACACACGCCCCTGCTCCTGTGGGTCATGAGTCTGTGGATGATCGCGGGAGTGCGGTCGCTCTTGATCTTCAACTACCGGCGCACGAGTCCGGCATCGTGGAACAGTGCCGACTGGTATCGCTGGATGCTGGTCACGACCAGTTTGGCGGGATTCGGATGGGGCGGCAGCGTCTACTTTCTCACGCCAGAATTCCCGCTCGCCTATGAGCTCATCCATCTATTCGTCATCGGAGGCATGGCGGCAGGGGCCGTATCCGTCCTCTCGGTCTCTTTCCCCCTGTTCCTCTGGTATGTCTTCCCCTTGAGCGTTCCGATCCTCGCTCACCTGTTTCTCAGCGGACACGAATTCCATACCATCATGGGATGGATGGCCATCCTGTTTTTTCTCGCCACCATTCACTCGGCCTGGAATTTCAACCGCGCCTTACTCTCCTCGATGCGCTTACAGATAGAGAAGGTCGCCCTCGCACGGTCGCTGACCGCCCGCACGGAAGCAGTAGAACAACTGAATCGGGACATCACCAAAGAAATTCACGAGCGCCGCGTCATTGAGGATCACCTACGCACCGCCCAGAGCGACCTGGAACAACGCATCACCGAACGCACGGCCGACCTGGCACAGGCCAACGCGCGGCTGCAGGAGGAGGTCCGAGAACACCGCCGAACAGAAGGCGCACGCCTGTCGAGCGAAAAGCGGTTCAATTATCTCACCGACAACCTGAACCAGGGCGTCTGGTTTGCACAGGCGAATCCGTCCCAGGTGGTGTACGTCAATCCGGCCTTTGAACGGATCTGGGGATTGCCGGCCTCGCGATTCTACGAAAACCCGAAGCTCTGGCGAGACTTGATCCACCCGGACCACCAGCAAGTGGTCCGCGACGTCTACGATGCCGAAATTGCCAATCCGACCGGACGCGATCTGCAGCTGCTGTATCGGATCGTGCGGCCGGACGGACAGGTCCGATGGATTCATGACCGGATGGTCGTCCACCGCACCGCTACGGGGGAAGTCGACAGTCTGAGCGGGATCACCGAAGACATTACGGAAGCCCGAGAACTGGAAGATCAGTTGCGGCAGGCGCAAAAGATGGAAGCCGTCGGGCGATTGGCCGGGGGCGTGGCGCACGACTTCAATAACGTCATGACCGTGATACTCGGCTATAGCGCGGTGCTGCTCCAGGAACTGAATCAGAATTCAGCGGCCCGCTATTTCGTACAGGAGATTCAGGGCGCCGGGGAACGCTGTGCCGCCCTCACAGGACAGTTACTGGCGTTCAGCCGGAAGCAAATGCTGCACCCGGTCTCGCTGGATCTTCACCGGGTTATTCGTGATCTCATGACCTTGCTCAAGAGTCTGATCGGCGAACACATTACGATCGTCCTCCAACTTGACCCGCAGCCGCTCTGGGTCAAGGCCGACGCCGTCCAACTCGAACAGGTCTTGCTCAACCTGGCCGTGAATGCCCGTGACGCCATGCCGCATGGAGGCACCCTGACCATCGATACCCGCCAGGTCTCCCGGGAAGAAGTCTGGGGGCCGGATCATGATACGCGTACCGCCCGTACCTATGTGCGTCTGCGGGTGCACGATACGGGAACCGGCATCGACCCGGCGACCAAGGCCAAGATCTTCGAGCCATTTTTCACAACCAAACCGCCGGGCCGTGGAACCGGTCTCGGCCTCTCCACGGTCTATGGAATCGTGCACCAGAGCGGCGGAACCATCACCGTGGAGAGCGCGGTGGGCCAGGGCACCACCATGACCGTATTTCTACCGGAAGTCGTCCCCCCGCACACCTCCCTTCCGCCGGTTGAGGCGGAGCCGGACCACAAAACGGGAACAGAAATCATTCTGCTCGTGGAAGACGAGCCGGCGGTGCGCCTGCTGACGCAGCACATTCTGCGTACGCATGGCTACACCGTGCATGAGGCAGAGGACGGGTTTCAGGCCCTGGATCTCATCCGCCGAAACGCCCTACACATCGACCTGCTGCTGACGGATCTCGTGATGCCCGGCATGAACGGCAAAGAATTGGCCATGCGCCTCCGAAGCCACTTTGCCGATTTGAAAGTCCTCTACATGTCCGGGTACAGCGACAATCCACCCGTCACAGGGGATGAAGCACAAGGCCAGACCACATTTCTGCAGAAGCCCTTCTCGCCCGAGGACTTGATCCGCGTGGTGCGCGAGATCCTCCAGTCCGTCTCGCCGGCCTAGCTGGACACGGGAACACTCGATGGTTGTGCAAAACACGCCCATCAACGCATGCGCAGCGTTGCGCTTGCACCACCCGGCAGAATGCGAGGCCGCAGATCCTGAAAAATCGGACGCAGACTCGCCGAAAGACATTGAGGATTTTTTCGGGCCGAGACCGACGCAGAGGATCGACGGCTACGAAAGAGGGCTACGGCCCCGCAGACGCTTCTAATCCAGCCGGATGCTCGATCCATTGAGGCAGCAACGACCCGGCCACCATCCCCACAGCAGCAACCAGGACCCCCAGCAGCTGCGGCGGCCAGATCTGATCGAGCGTCACGGTCAGCTCTGATCCACACCAGGTCCCGAGTCCGGCAATGATCGCCAATATCGCGCCCTGCGTGGTAGCCCTTGGCCAGTACAAACCGGCCAACAGCGGCACGAAAGCCGCCACCAGCGTGACCTTGTAGGCACTTTCGACCATCTTAAAAATACTGGCCTCTGAATTGAGCGCAAACAGCAGCACCGTGGCCGCAAACCCGACGAGGACGGTTCGCATCACCCGCAACAAGCCCTGATCGCTGATCGTGGGCATCCAGCCCTTGACGATATTTTCGCTGAACGCAACCGACGGCGCGAGCAGCGTGGCAGACGAACAGCTCATGATGGCGGACAACAACGCGCCGAAAAACACGATCTGCGCGGCGATCGGCGTGTGCTGCACAATCAGGGTCGGAAGAATGAGCTGGGAATCCCGTTCAAGCAGCTGCGCCACCTGCGCCGGATCGACCAATGTGGCCGAGTAGGCGAGAAACATCGGCACGAAGGCGAAAAAGAAATACAGCGTCCCACCCAGCACCGATCCCCGCACCGCCGTGCGCTCATCCCGCGCCGAGGTGATGCGCTGAAACACATCCTGCTGCGGAATCGAGCCGAACATCATCGTGACCCACGCGCCGAGGAACGGAATCCACGCATCCATCCGCGCCGGCGGAAAAAAGTCCAGTTTGCCCGCCATGGCCGCATGCGTGACCACCCGTTCCACCCCGCCGGCTAACCCGCTGATCACCGAACCGATGTAGAGCATGCCCCCCATGATGATGGTAATCTGCACAAAATCCAGAATCGCCACTGAGAACATGCCCCCGAACACGGTGTAGGTCAGGACAATGACCGCTCCCAGCACCATACCGACCGGCTGGCTCACGGCTCCATCCGTCACGACGTTGAAGACCAGCCCCATGGCCTTGATCTGGGCCGAGACCCACCCGAGATACGACGCGACGATACAGAGGGTACAGAGCACTTCGACCGTGCGGTTGTACCGCAGCCGATAGAAGTCTCCGATGGTAAGCAGGTTGAGCCGATACAGCCGGCGGGCGAACAACAATCCGGCAAGAATCAAACAAAGACTCGATCCGAACGGATCGGCCACCACGGCGCGCAGCCCGTCTTTGACAAATGTGGCGGAGATGCCGAGCACCGTCTCGGCGCCGAACCAGGTTGCGAATACCGTCGCGGTCACGATGGGAAGCGGCAAACAGCGCCCGGCGACGGCGAAGTCTTTGGCATTATGCACGCGGGTCGCCGCGTAGAGCCCGATCCCGACCGAGCAGGCAAGGTAGAGAATCACGAAGGATAGCAGCATGAGACTGTTCACGCGTCGGTGAGGCCGCACCCATCGGCGGGTGAGGAGCGGGGCAGATTGTACCGGCGAAGCAGCGTCTGCGCAATGCCAGAGGGAGCACCGCAGGATCGCGGTTGCGGGACCGCCCGCGCATGTGTCATCCACACGCGCAGGCCGGTCGCGCGCATCAGCAGAACGGCACTATTCCGTCTTCGCTTTCAATTCATTGACCTTGCCCTTGGCCTTCTCCATGGCTGCGTTCCCCTTGCCCTTGGCGCGCTCCACTCCAGCCTGAACTTTATTGCCCTTGGCTTCTTCGACGGCGGCTTTCGCCTCGCCCTTCACTTCCTCGACCTTCGCCTTCGCATCGCCCTTCATCTCTTCCATCTTCGCCTTCATCTCACCAGCCCAGCCGATGGAGACAAGACCGAACAGAGCCAACACTATGGTCGCGGTGGGAATCGACATCCTATTCATGGGGAGTCCTCCTTGCGGGAATTGTAAGGGCCGGCGGAATCCGCAGGCCGTGCGCCTAGTGTCCGTCAATACCGACACGATAGCAACTGCTGAAACCGACTACGGAATCTTCCGGAATCTCGGTGGCACCGAATCTCACGCAACGAAAACATGTGTCACAGAACGATCGTTTCATTGACTTCCCATCTCACTATGGTACGTATAGGCCATGCGCTACTCTCTTTACTTCGCCTGGGTGATAGCAGTCCTTTCGATCTGCGTCCTGACGACGCTCGCGTCGTTTCCGGTACTCGTGAACGGCGAGCGGCCTCCCGAGCCGAGAATCACGGCGAGCGCAGAGAAACTTCGGACGATCAAGATCCATCGACTGCGCTGCAACCCCTTTACCCCCTCGTGCCAACTCTCCAGGCACAAGCCGCTGCACAAAGTGCCGGCCTAGCCAGGACGGAACGGCCCACGTCCCCGGACTCGTCGCACGCGCGAGCACTATATCCCGGACGATTCTTCGACGGGCACACACACCATCGCAGCCAAGTCGCGTGTGAATGGACGCCCGCTGTCAACCGATGGTGCAGAAGCTCGTTTCGTCACATGAACGCCCACGCGAGCACGCATGGGGAAACTCGGGTTTGGAGGGGAGTGATCGGCGCGATCAGTTCACGTATGCTGTCTGCGCCGGAATCATCTGCAGGATGTGTACAAACGATGCGAGTGTGCGATTGGCGACCTTTTTCGGGAGCCACCTAGTCTTCGCCGGTGAAGCCATGCTACGCTATCAATAGCTAGCCTGAGAGGAGGGTTATGGTACGCCGTATGACCAATCTCTTCAGATCCCCTCGGCACTGGGCCACCTCAATCACACTCGGGCTCAGCGCAGTTCTCCTTGCCCTTCCTGCTTATGCCGCCGACTCGTCCGGCCCCTGGGAATGTTCAGGCTATACGGGTGACGCACATACCCGATGCCTGCAGGCGTTTATCGATATTCAACGAGACAAAATTTCACAACTGGAGGCGGATGTCCGTGTCCAGCAACGCGCCGTCGGACAGCTGAAAGAGCAGGCGGATCGACAGAATGCCACGACCGCCGACCTGCAACGCCAGATGGCCGAGCAATCCTCTTCGGCGGCCACCTACAACTACATTTCACCCGGCTTGCTCTACGGATACCCATCAGTAGGGTTTGGCCTCTACCTCGGACGTCCCTGGCTCTATGGGTCTCCGTTCTACGGTCGGCCCTTCGGCTGGGGGTCACGATATTATCGGCCTTATTACGGACGATGGCATCGACATTAGCAGGCAGGGTCGCCGCCACCTCTCCTGACCCTGGCTGAGACAGTACGTCGCTCCCCAGTCGTCACGCTGCTGCTGAACCAGCAGGCGCGGGGTGAGGCTACGGAGCGGGCTGGGAATACGGCTCTGCACGAAGCCAGCTTCTATAGTCGAGTGGATTGCGAGGGGATACCGCCCACATCGACAGGACCACTACAGTTTCAACTTGGGAATCGGTGGCACGTTGGACCTGGATACCCGAGTCCTGGGCGACGGGCTCATCGCCAACGAACCCTTACCGCCCCGGGAAACCACGGCCCGCACGAAGCAGACCCCGCCGCCGGGCTGCTCGTGCTCTTTTCCGTCGGATGGGATCTTGCCGCCCCTCATCGCACCCCGCCGCACAATCGACCCTCGTTCGTCGGCTACGACCGCAGCCCGCCACACCCCCGAACCCATTGACGACACACGTGCGTTCTGCCTATGGTGAAACTCCTCAGGAGAACAGCTCAATGGCGGGACAACCCCAGTTTCCAAACGAACAGACCGACACCGGTGAATTCAAACGGCAAACCGATGCGTTTCGGCATTGGGTCACCGAGGATAGCCGCTCCGGCTACCCGGCAGCAGCGGGGCGGTATCATCTCTATGTCTCTCTCGCCTGTCCCTGGGCGCACCGGACGATCATCGTTCGCGCACTGAAGGGACTCACTCACGTCATCGGCATGACGGTCGTCGATCCCATCCGCGACGAACAGGGGTGGGCCTTTCGCAACGGCCCCGGCCACTCCCTCGATACCACCAACGGATTTCACTTTCTCAGCGAAGCCTATCGTGCCACCGACCCCCACTATCGCAGGCGCGTCACGGTTCCGGTGTTGTGGGACAGGGTGACACACCGTATCGTGAACAACTCCGACGATGACCTCATGCGCATCTTCAACGACGAGTTCAATCGCTTCAGTACCAACCCGCTGAACCTGTACCCGGAAGCCCTCCGTACTCAAATCGATGCGATGAACGACTTCTTATACGAGCGAGTGAACGACGGTGTGTACCGAGCCGGATTTGCGACCTCCCAACAGGTCTACGAACAGGCGGCGCGGTCGCTCTTCAGCGCTCTGGATGAACTCGACACCAGGCTTCGTGACCGGCGCTACCTCTTCGGCGCGCAATTCGTCGAATCCGATTGGCGGTTGTTTGTCACCTTGCTCCGGTTCGATGCCGTCTACCACGGGCATTTCAAATGCAATCTCCGGCGCATCGTCGATTATCCCCACCTCTCCGGCTACCTGAGAGACCTCTACCAGGTGCCAGGCATCGCGGAGACCGTCGATTTTGATCATATCAAGCGGCACTATTACGTCACCCATGACGACATCAACCCCACCCGCATCGTGCCCATTGGACCGCAATTGGATCTGGAGAGCCCGCACGGGCGAGCCGCACTCTCCTGACCGCACCTCCCGGCAAGGCTGCACCGAGAATCCAGACTGAGAAGGAAGCGGGCGGCCATTTTCAGCAGCCGACCCAAGAATTTTCTTGAGCCGCGTGGGTTCCCTGGCATATGGTGAGCGTAGTCAGGCTTTTCATCAGAAAGGATCGTCTATGCGTCATGTGACCGGTGCCGTCTCCGCAGTGGTGCTTCTCATGTCCTCACTCGCCTGGGCCGCCCCCGAACCGGCCAACGATGAGCAGAAAACGCTCTATGCCCTCGGCGCGGCCATCAGCCAATCACTCGGCCCATTCACCTTAAACGAATCCGAGCTGGAATTCGTCAAAGCTGGTCTGGTCGATGGCGTCTTAAAACACCCTCACAAAGTCGACTTGCAGGTGTATGGCCCGAAGATTCAACAGCTGCAGCAAGTCCGCTCCACCGCGCTGGCCGAGGTTGAGAAAAAAGCCGGGGCGGGGTTCCTCGCCAAGGCAGCGGCAGAGCCGGGCGCGAAGAAAACGGAATCAGGCGCCATCATCACGACGATCAAGGAAGGCAAGGGTGCCACGCCGAAGGCCACCGATACGGTGAAGGTTCATTATCACGGCACCCTGACCGATGGAACCGTGTTCGACAGCTCCGTCAAGCGGGGCGAACCCGCCACGTTTCCTCTGAACCAGGTCATCAAGTGTTGGACTGAAGCCGTGCAGCTGATTAAAGTCGGCGGAAAGAGCAAGCTGGTCTGCCCGTCAGGAATCGCGTACGGGGACCGTGGATCACCCCCGGTCATCAAGCCAGGCGCCACCTTGATTTTCGAAGTGGAATTGCTGGACATCGTCAAGCAGTAGCCCCCTCCCAGAAAGACTCCACCGGAGGATATCCTCCGGTGGAGTCTTTCGGCATATCCTTCATTCCTGCGCACTTCAGTATTTTCAGTGAACATCCGATAGGGGTATCAGCGCCTTGTGTCCCGATGCAAGACGTACAACTATGCGTCAGCCCCCCGTCAGCCAGGACGGCAATCGGAGGTGCCAGATATCATGATCTCCTCGCAGGCACACCTACTTCTCGTGGATGATTCTCCACTTAATCTCAATATCCTGCTCGAATTCCTACACGAGAAGAAATATGTGTGCACCACGACGAACAGCGGCGTCGAAGCCTGGGAGATGCTGGAGCGAGCACCGGATCGGTTCCACGCCATACTCCTCGATCGCATCATGCCAGGGATGGATGGGATGGAAGTCCTACACAGAATGAAACAACATTCCATCCTGAGCCAGGTTCCCGTCATCATGCAAACCTCGGCGGCGACACCGCAGGAGACACAGGAAGCCTTACAGGCCGGAGCCTATTACTATTTGGGGAAGCCGTTCGACAAAGCAACCCTGCAAGCCATCGTCGACGCGGCCATCCGAGATCACAGCAACTACCTGGAATTGCGCCAGGATCTTCACCGGACGACGACGGCTATGCACCTGCTGGACTCGGGCGTCTTCACGTTCAAGACACCGGACGAAGCGAAAAATCTGGCCATGCTGATAGCGCATGCCTATCCTGATCCCACCCGGGTGGTCACCGGCATTCTCGAGCTGGCCTTGAATGCCGTCGAACATGGCAACTTAAATATCGGCTACGCGCAAAAAACGCGCCTCCTCGAGGAAGACAACCTCGAGAAGGAAATCGCCCGCCGCTTGAACGAGGCCCCCTACTCCACCCGTGTGGCCACCGCGAATTTTTACCGCCGGCCGGGCCTGATCTCGTTACAAATCACCGATCAAGGCAACGGGTTTGATTGGCAAAAGTACTTAGATTTTGACCCTGAACGGGCCGCCGATACCCATGGCCGTGGAATCGCCATGGCCAACAAACTGAGCTTCGACCGGATCGAGTACCGAGGGAAGGGAAACCGGGTGGATACGATCCTCCAGCTTCAGCCGATCGAGCCGACGATGGTCGCATAACACCACTCCCCAGAAGCGCTCATAGACCGCCATACAATCCTGCTTCGCCTCATCCACACCGACCGTCCTTCCTGAATACACATCGAAGTCTTATCGAATCTCCACGCGTGACACCGCATACCACCGATCCGTCCGTTTCCCCTCAATGGCCAACTCGACATGGGCGGAACGGGCATCCTCGGAGAGGATGGCCACATCCAGGTGATACGAGCCGACCGGAATGGTCTCCGGCACCACCACCCGATCTTCCACCCGGGGCGAAGGTCCCGGCAGCCATTGCTTCAGATCCACGGAACTGGTCCACTGCGCCACGACCTGATCCGAGCTCGATCGTAGCCGATAGGCCAACGGCCAGGCGTGATAGATCGGCGCCACCCCCTTATTCTCCCAACGCGACTGAAGGACGAGCGGCCCGCCGGGATGACTCTCCGCTGTATGCGTCAGTTCGCGCAGGACGAAGCGATACCCGATCCGTTTCAGAAATTCATTGAACCGCGGTCGCCAGGCGGCAGGCACGGGCTTCGATTTCGCATTCAGCACCGAGACATGCCACTCCAACCCCTGAGCCAGAATACGGTCGAGATCAAACCCACGATCGTACCACTCGTGAATGTACCCGCAGACCTCCATCTGCACCGGTCCACGTTTCCAGGCATTCGCAATGACCGCCTCTTCGAGGACCGGAAGGTAGGCATGTTCCATATGATTCCAGTCAGGACTGAAATAGCCGTAGTCACCGAAACAGTCTGCTCGCCACCCGGCCCCGCGCGATGCCGCATATTTCAGTTGTCCTCCGTGGAGCATCACCAATGGGGTGCCGGCAAAATACTTCAGGTACCAGTCCGTAATCGCAATCTGGTTCGCCTCCGTCGGATAGAACTCTTTGCATTGCACTTCCACACCGACGCAACAAGCCGTATTCCACTCACCCCAGCATCCGACGGAACCGATGTCCACATGGTCGATATCGACTGATCGGCCATAGCGCTCCCCAAACGCGCGGATGAGCCGTTCATGGTAGTCGAGAAAAATGGGATGGTTATAGTCCGGGAAAATTCCGTCCGTCTCTTTCACACTCCTGATCCCCTTATCGAGCAGCCACTGCGGCGTGCCGGTCTTGTACTCAGATACGATGCGGATCGCGAGTGTCTCCCCCTTGGCCTTGGCCTGCTCGATCACCCGGTCGACGAGGGCAAAGTTGTACTGACCTTCGGCTGGCTCCAGCTCTGCCCACGGCCAACGAAAATAAGCCACGGTTGTGTGCGGATACTCCTCGGCGGTCGGCGGGTGCCCGAATCCAAAATGGAAATCGGCAAAGCCCATGCCGGGGTTGTACAGCACCTCCTCGATTTCCCGAGGTTGAACCGTCACGGCCTCACCAGCCCCATACACACCGGCAGTGTCCGAGCGACCGATTTGCGTATCGACACAGCCGAACGTACCGAGCAGCAGCAACACGATGACTCCACGACTCCACCTTGTTCTCCGCATGTCTCCCCCTTTCCGCGACGAGCCCTAAACGAACGATCTACCCGTCGCGCCCGCCCGATTCTCCAGACCAAATACTCACACCCGCATCAAACCTGCCCCCAACCCCCTTCTCCGGGATAAAACCGGGAGTAGGGTCACGCCGTAATTTATGATAGGGTACGCGACCAGCCGAGAGGAAGATCCTGCTGATGTTGAATTGGTGGTCACCGGCGCCTCAGTCCGACTCCGTCGTCATCACCGGCGCCTCAACCGGCATCGGGGCCGCTTGCGCACTGGCACTCGACAAACTGGGATACCGCGTCTTCGCGGGCGTGCGTCAGGCCGCCGACGGGGAACGGCTTCAGCAACAAGCCGGACCGCGCCTCATGCCGATTCGCCTCGATGTCACCGATCCGGCCTCGATTTCGGCAGCCAGTCATACCGTCGCCGCCATGGTGGGAGACCGTGGTCTCGTCGGCCTCGTCAATAATGCGGGCATCGGCGTTGCCGGCCCAATCGAACTGTTACCCCTCGCAGCCTGGCGGCGGCAATTTGAGGTGAATGTGTTCGGCCTGATCGCAGTCACCCAAACGTTTCTGCCGTTGATCCGCGCGGGACGAGGACGCATCATCAACATGGGCTCCATCGCCGGACGAGCCTCCATGCCGTTCATGGCCCCGTATGCCGCATCGAAACATGCCCTGGAAGCGATCACCGATGCCTTGCGCCTGGAGCTCCAGCCCTGGGGCATCCGCGTCGCACTCATCGCACCCGGTGCGATTGCCACACCTATTTGGGGAAAGACCAGAAGAGAAGTCGATGCCTGGGACGCAGCCTGGAGTCAGGACCTCAAAGGTATGTACCAGCAAGGCTTCACCCGGGTGAAGGAAGCCGCCACTGCGGCCGGGGAACAGGCACAACCGGCCAGCGTGGTGGCTACGGCTGTGGCCCATGCTTTGCGCGCGAGGTGGCCCAAAACGCGTTATCTCGTTGGCTCGGATGCCGCCATCCGCGCCTATCTGGCACTGCTCTTGCCGGATCGCCTCAATGACTGGTTGATTACCCGAATCATCGACCTTCCCACGCGCCGTTGACGGCGCTCAGTGCCCGCTCTTCCTGACCATGTCCACGACCTGTCCCTGCGCATCGAGATACACCGACACCAACTCATTGGGAGCTAACTGCTCAATGGCCGGCTGCAGCAGCGAACGCACCGGAAACGATTGAATGTCATCGATCTTCATTCTCAGACGCATGTGCCCGTCACCAATGGTCACGAATGCCCCATCCAGACGATATTGCGGTGCGCGCGGTGAGGACCCACGGGCCAGCTCACGGGGCTTCCCTAGCGAAAACACATCGACGAGCAGATAGGCTCGATCGACGGCAAAATCGGCGGTCTCGCCGACCTCAAGGGCCGCCAACTTTTCCATAGCGACCGTGCGCGCATAGAACCCCACATCCCGCCCCGTATCGAGACGAATCGTCACCCGTTCCTTCTCAGGGTTGAACGCTCTCCCCAGCGAGCCACGGAAAATTTTCGTAGGCGGCTGATCCGCAGTTCGCTGGTAGGCCACAATCTCATCACGATCGTTGACCATGATCTCCACGGCCCCTCCAGGCTGCAGTCCACGCGCCTCGTCTCCGCCGGCTTCGAGCGACAGGTAGCGCGGAGCCGGTTCCCCAGTCTCAACCTCCACGCGATCGCCGGAGAAACTGTGGATGGTGCCTTTCACAAGCCTCGCACTGGGCAGGATGCCGGGTACCGGTTTCAATTCCTCGATGCTGAGTCCGGACATGAGTTTTGCCGAACTACCGCAGCCGGCCCCCGAGACGACCATCACAATCGCACCGATCAACACACACCGCCCCATTTGCCATCTATTCATCGTCCCCCCCCGGTTCGCTCTCGCTGGATGATAAAACAAACCGTTGCTTGGAGGCGAGGGTCCCTCTCCCATAGTTAACCCGATCTTAATCCGGCTTGCAGCGACATGTAACGATACCCTGCCAGACTCCCAGTCCGTTCATGGTTCGGCCTCGGCTCTCCGCAGAAAGGACTCCTGCATGACACCGCCCCCCGTCGAAACCGCCGTCGTCGATTCATTCGAGCCGACCCTCGAAGGCGGAACGTCGCAAATCGGCCTTTTCCTCATCTTGCTTCTGCTCACCATCGGCGGGATCTATGTCGCCGGCGAGCTGACCTCAGACTTGTCCGACGTTCGCACCTCTTCGACCTGGCCGTTCGTTCTACTCGGATTTGCGCTCCTGATCGCGCTGGGTTTTGAATTCGTCAACGGGTTTCATGACACGGCGAACGCCGTCGCAACCGTCATCTATACGCATTCTATGCCGCCGCATCTCGCCGTGGCCTGGTCCGGCATCTGGAATTTTATCGGCGTCATGCTCGCATCCGGGGCTGTCGCATTTGGAATCGTCGCCCTGCTGCCGGTCGAGCTGATTCTCCAGGTGAGCGCCGGGGCGGGATTTGCCATGGTGTTTGCGTTGCTGATCGCCGCCATTCTCTGGAACCTGGGGACCTGGTATTTGGGGCTCCCTTCTTCCAGTTCGCATGCTCTGATCGGCTCCGTGATCGGCGTTGGTTTGACCAACCAGCTGATGGCGGCCGGCGGCACGAATACCAGCGGCGTCGATTGGACCCAGGCCCTCAACGTGGGCAAGTCCCTCTTATTTTCCCCGCTGATCGGATTCTCTGCCGCCGCGTTCCTCCTCTTGCTCGCCATGAAGGCCATCCCTGTCGAGAAGTTGTACAAACCGCCGCGCGGCAAGACACCACCACCCCTATGGATACGGAGTCTGCTCATTTTCACCTGCACAGGTGTCAGCTTTGCCCACGGGTCCAATGACGGGCAAAAGGGCATGGGTCTTATCATGTTGATCCTCATCGGGACCGTGCCGACCGTCTATGCGCTCAATCGCACCGTGGACATTTCATACACACCCACCTTCGTGGAAGCGTCGAGCAAATCGGAAGCCGTATTCCAGCGCCACAGCACAACCACCATCACTCCGACGGACCCACGGCGGACCATCGCAGAGTACCTTCGCACCCACGAGATTCGCCCCGACACATTACCGGCTCTTCGCGCGTTAAGCGGCATTGTTCGCACACAGATTGCCTCCTATGCCACCGTCGCCCAGATCCCGACGGAACAGACCTCCAATGTGCGCAACGACATGTACCTGCTGGGGGAATCTCTGCGTTGGATGGACAAAAGCCGCGAACCGGCCTTTTCAAAATCGGACAGGGACACGTTGCTCCACTATAAATCCATGCTGGATGATGCCACCAAATACATCCCTGTATGGGTCAAAGCTGCCGTGGCTATCGCGCTGGGGCTGGGCACCATGATCGGATGGAAACGCATTGTGGTGACCGTCGGAGAAAAGATCGGAAAAACGCACCTGTCCTACGGTCAGGGCGCCAGCGCAGAGTTGGTTGCCATGACGACCATCGGCGCAGCAGATTTCTTCGGCCTGCCTGTCAGCACAACACAAGTCTTGTCCTCCGGCGTCGCAGGCACCATGGCGGCCAATCGGTCGGGTTTGCAGTGGCAGACGGTTCGGAATCTTGCACTCGCCTGGGTCATGACCCTCCCGGCGTCCATCGTCCTGTCCGGATCGCTGTTTTGGATATTTCGACATCTCACATAGCCAGCGCTGCCGTTCCTGAAGCACTGTGCCCCCTCACTCGACGACGAGGCCATCATGCGAACCGACCGCTCGGCATCAATCGGGAGAGGGAAACGCCTTGGGCAATCGTTCCGCTTCGGGACGGAATCTGCGCCTCCAGGCGTAGGGATAATGCGGGTGCTCGATAGGGAGTACGGCGTCGAGATGGACAGGGGCCGCCGCCAGGCGGCCCTGCTTGATGGCAAGACTGGAATGAAGGCTTTGCTCTCTGTCTCTTGCTCAATCTGATGTCTTTCTTGGTTCAGCATCTCTTCGACATCGGATACAAAGCAGGAGCACTCTTCGGCTATGTCCCTCGCGATACTGTGCCAGTCGAACTCCTTGCGGTCGAATGCCGATCTCTTCCATTGAACTGTTGATAGTTCCATCTATAGAAACGCTCCTGTCCCGCTAGAGGGCTCAAACCTTCGGCCACGTCATAGGCCCCCAGCCAAATCCTCAGCACAACAGTGCAGGCATCAAGTCACGTAGGGAAGGTCCTAGAATTCGCATTTGCGCCGGGCAATCAGTTCCTAGGGTGGTCAACAGGGGCTATCCGAAAGGACTACACTGGTTCGGGAGCGTCTTGGTCTGGATTCGCCCGCGATCTGGCCGCCCGTCACCTCGTTCGCACACACCCCCGCTAGACCGACGCCAACCGGCGCTGTCCAGCCACGCGCAGATTCGTCAATCCGCAGCTGATGAACAGCCAGTGGGTATTTCGCCAGCCCGCGGTATGGTCCCTTGGCTCACCTGCAGGCCCTGCTTCGCCAGATACTCCCCGATCTGCGCACAGAGAGGTTCGCCCGGCTGGTGGATTTCCGGCAGATGGCGAAACTTGCACATCGTAGTCTCATCGGATACGGGCTCGCGGCCCAGATCAATCCCCACAAACTGCCGCAGCTTGGAGGCACTGAAGAGAGATGGCAATGAGCGCTGCAACCGTGAAGCCAGCCAGACTAGGAGATAGACGTGACTCGGTAACGGGTCGCCGTCGCGGCGCGGTATCGGCATGAATGGCCGTGTGGTCTGAACGCCCCAGGAAGCGGTCAAAGAGGAATAAGTTTTCCATTTATTAACACCATTGAAAGGAAAAATTTTCTTCACTGCCCTACAGTACGTCCCCTCCTGAACAGGGAGGCCATGATTGTCGGAGCGTATGATCGCTGGCACCCGACGCAGTGCTCGATATCCACAGATTCTGAGATGGGGAGGTTCACAGATGCTGGCATTTCCGAATCGCATCTTGTTCGTCGGTTTTGGGGCTGTCGCGCGATGCGCGTTGCCGATTTTGCTGAAGCACATCAGCGTCAATCCCAAACTCATAACGATCGTAGACTTTGAGCCCAACGAGGCGGCTTTGCAACCTTGGATCAAGCAAGGTGTGACCTTTGTCAAGGATCGCGTGACGCCGGAGAATCTGGGCACGCTACTCGGCCAACACGCTTCGGTGGGGGACCTCATCATCGACCTGGCATGGAACATCGATTGCTGTGAAATCGTCCAGTGGTGCCACGACCGAGGCGTGCTGTATGTCAACACATCGGTGGAGCTCTGGGACCCCTACGGCGGGGCAGACGACAAGCACCCGACTGAGCGGACACTGTACTGGCGGCACATGAATCTGCGGAAGATGATGGCCAAATGGAGCGAACCGGGGCCGACGGCGGTGGTCGAACACGGGGCGAACCCGGGTCTGATCAGCCATTTCACCAAGCAGGCCCTTTTGGACATCGCCCGGCAGGCTCTGGCGGACAAGAAGTTCAGCGACACACAGGCGGAGAAGATCGCCCACCACGCCCAAGCGCAGGAGTTCAACCACCTGGCCCACCAGCTCGGCGTCAAGGTGATTCATTGTAGCGAGCGCGACACGCAGATCACTGATCAGCCAAAACAGGTGAACGAGTTCGTCAATACGTGGAGCGTCGAGGGTTTTCGCGAAGAGGGGACGACCACGGCCGAGATGGGCTGGGGTACCCATGAAAAACAGCTGCCTCCCTTCGCCTACGAACACCCAGACGGGCCAAAGAGCCAGATCTGCCTGGCGCGGATGGGCATGAACACGTTCGTGGCGAGCTGGGTGCCGCCGGACCACAACATTATCGGTATGGTCGTCCGCCACGGAGAAGCGTTCAGCATTACCGAGAAGCTGACCGTTTGGGAAGGCGACAAGGCCATCTACCGACCCACGGTCCACTACGCCTATTGCCCCTGCGATTGCGCTATCGCGTCCCTCCACGAGCTACGGGGCGCCGACTACAGGCTGCAACCGCGTATCCGTATTATGACCGACGAAATTATCAGCGGGGCTGACATTCTGGGCGTTCTGGTGATGGGCCACCCGTACCAATCATGGTGGTGCGGCTCCCACCTCGACATTGAAGAGGCGCGTCGTCTGGTGCCGCACCAGAACGCCACCACCATGCAGGTGGCCATCTCCGTCGTTGCTGCCTGCCTGTGGATGCTTGAGAACCCACGCCGGGGGTTGTGCGTGCCCGATAACCTGCCCCACGACTATGTGCTCAAAGTCAGCAAGCCCTACTTGGGGAAGTTCATCTCCGCGCCCACAGACTGGAACCCGCTGAAACACTACTCCAACTTCTTCCGCGGCTACAACCAGCCCGAACTCGACAGGTCCGACCCCTGGCAGTTCAAAAATTTTCTGATTATGGAAGGCGACTAAATCCGCCAGTACGAGATTGATCCATCTGAGACATGTTGTGCCGCAGATGTCAGAGGATATCGCAAACTAAAGGGGGATCCGTGGACCAAAAGACGCTGCTTCAACTAGCCAAGATGCATAACACCCCGCTGGTCGTGGTGGACCATAAAGTGCTGCGAGAGAACTACGAGCAGTTCCGTAAGCACCTGCCGCGCGTGCAGGTCTATTATGCGGTCAAGGCGAACAGCGATCCGGCCATCGTGCAGACGTTCTACGACGTGGGGGCCAGCTTCGACGTCGCCAGCATGGCCGAGTTCTTGATCGTGCACGAGAAGATCAAGCACCTGCCGGCGCAGGAGCGGCAGGACTTCATTTGGGATCGCATCATCTATGCCAATCCGATCAAAGCCGTCGAGACGCTCACGCAGTTGGATCAATACAAACCATTGATCACCTACGACAACCACGAGGAGGTGCTCAAGATCGCCCGCTACGCCCCCCACTCTGGTCTCGTGTTACGGTTGGGCGTGCCCAACACTGGCTCGATGGTAGAGCTGTCGAGCAAGTTCGGCGCCTTGCCGGGCGAGGCCGTGGACCTGATCGCTTTTGCTCACAACAACAAACTCCAGGTTGAGGGACTGAGTTTTCATGTCGGCAGCCAATGCACGAACGTGCAAAACTACATCCAGGCTTTGCACCTGGCCGCCGGCATCTTCTCTGAGGCCAAAGACCGCGGCTTCGATCTTAAGCTGCTCGACATCGGTGGCGGTTTCCCTGCTCACTACGATGACTCCGTTCCTGCCTTCAAGAGCCTGGCCAAAACAATCAATGCCGAACTGGACCGCCTTTTCCCCGAGCCAATTGAGATTCTGGCCGAGCCGGGGCGCTTCCTGGTCGCCTCTGCTGCCACCGCCGTCGCACAAATCATCGGCAAGGCTGTCCGTGGCGGCAAGCTCTGCTACTATCTCGATGACGGCGTCTACCACACCTACAGCGGCGTGATCTTCGACCACTGCCGGTACCGCTTGAAAAGCTTCAGGAAAGACCCCACGCAGATCTGCGCCGTCTTTGGCCCTACTTGCGACGCCCTCGATACCATCAGCCTGGCCGAGCAGCTCCCTGACCTGGATCGGGGCGAACTGGTTTACGCCGAGAACATGGGCGCGTACTGTGCCGCCAGCAGCACGTACTTCAACGGTTTCCCGCCGGCCAAGGTCGTGCATGTGAACCGTGATCCCACGTCGAACGGATAGATAATCCAGTGCGACTTGGCCGCAGCAATAGGTTCACTGTTTGGCGACCGGTTCTTACACCACAGCCAAAGAAGTTGTTCCGTTGCCAGATGGGTCCATTTGATAGGTGCTGATGAACTCCTGGAGTGTCACAACCCTACTGGTTCTGAGCGTCAGGGCTTAACTGCTTTCCTGTCGCCAGGCTTCAATCACGAGCTGCAGTTCCTGCACTGTCAGAATCCAGCGCTTATTGAGACATTCCTACACTTGCCATTCAAGCTTTTAATGAACGCGTACCCCGACGGATCTCGCTGTTGGATGAAATACAACCGCACCACAGGCCAACTGCCGGAGGTTCTTTTGGTTATGCCGCTTCTTCGACAGTTTCAAGAACATCGGTATGGGTACCAGTTGGGCGCCCCTCCGATCCCATTGTCACCCGCCGCCTTTCCGAATCGCACTCTCGTGCCAGGCTCTCAACGAGTACCCATACTAACGCCGTCATCGTCACCACTCCGATCATCGTGACCATTTCGCCCTCCAATTCGATACAGATGACAATCCAAGTGCCGCCGGACAACACACTGTCAAAGCAATGGAGATGCCACAGAGCGCCTCCGGTATCTGTAACTCATTCTTCACGAAGGCATAATCGTCTCGAAATCGTGAGGTCAAATTTCCACGCTGAGCGCGACGCGGTCATGCGTTGATAGAGAAGGCGCGTCTACAGAGCTGTTCAATTTCTGACGGGAGGGCGTCACTAATGACGATGCATGATCCTGGACATGCGGCCGCAGCCTCTTGAACGGTTTCAAGCCTGACGTAGGGAATCGGGTGGGCCACAACGGTCATCTGCGCTTATCTTTCGCCGACCGTCGGATGTCCTTCGGCAGCAAGCGGCTACTCGTGCGAGGACAAGAAGAACACGACGCGCAAGAGGTAGACGATGCCCAAAAACACAAACCCTCCAAACAGGAGGTGGAGGGAAAAATCGATCAATTCAGCCATCTGGCACTCCGTGTATGATGATGGTGTTGAGAGTCTACTCACGTCATGTTACGGCGAGGTTTGGGTGCACTCAAAAAGCCTTTACGAGAAGGAGGACACAGGTTGGAAGGTGGGGGTGGCTCGCACGGAAGGCCGATAACCGTTCGAGCGGTGGAGACTGTAGTCCCCGTCCGGTCATGTCATGATGGATCCCGTTTCGACTGCACTCAGTTGCTTGTGGGGCGGAGTCCTGCCAGAATGCCCCGCTAAATGGCGCCTCCGACATCATCTCTCATGCAGTGCCCCGATATACTCGTACCGTTAATGGCCAACATCCTGGCCTCAAGGCCAATCATCGACCGCCAGCCAAACGACACGCAGGCACAGCGACCCCAAGCTCAACCCTCCACCGTGCATTGTCTCCATCAACAGAGGGTGGCACTCACCCGCGCAGAGTATGACGAACTGATGATGTTGTTTAACCGAACCATGGGGCAAGCCTTCACAGTTCCACTTGAGCCGTCCCAGAAAATCTGTACGGTGACTTTTGCCGCCCCGCCCCTCCTCACCAAGCCACTGGTGTACATCTGCCTTCGAAAACTGGCTTCGACGAGACTCAAGTTGGGACACCAAGTTCGCTGACATGACCGCCATAAATCAACGATTCAACACACAAGAGCAGCCAAGGCAAGCGCCTTGTTTCACCATCGTATTAAAAATTGCACGAACAGCGAAACGTACCCATCACAATGCATGGAGGGAATTGTATGAAAAAGAAAACCAAAGAACGGTTAGACCGCATAGAGAAGCGCCTTGAACAACTGGCGGAGGATATTCAAAAACTCAACGGGCTGATGCATGGCACGCAGAGCGTGAAAAAGAAAGACGTTGTCGCGAAGACCAGGCGGGCGAAAAAAGTCGCGACGAACAAAGTAAGGAATACAAGGAAAGCCGAAGCGGCAAAGAAAGTAGTGGTGGCGAAAAAAGCGGCGGTTGCGCCCGGATCGGGCACGGCAAGAAAGACCGTCAAGAAGCTGGCCCCGGAACTAGCCAAGAAAAAGGTGGCGGCGAAGGACCAGCGTCCCGCCAAGGCGAAACCGGCGGTCAAATCTGTTCCGAAGCCCGCACCAAAACCCAAGATGAAGAGCACCAAACCTGGGATGCCCAAGGCCAAGGCGTCTGTTGCAACGGCTGCGGTCGTTCCCGATCCAAAACCGGTGACGTCTGTAATATCGGCGGCTGGCAAAGGCGGCGAACTTCTAGGCTGAACCGCCGCAACCAGAGTTGGATGACGAGGAAGAGGTGGGGGGAAACATCGACGATGTCTCGGAGGCGCTCGAGGATGAGCCGGGAAAGGCGTTGCGCCTGGCATTCTGCCCTCTGGTCGAAGTGCGCCCTGATATCTAGACAGACCCCTCCGCCTGTCCTTCACTCAATAATTGCATTCTTACCAGGCGCTCAGCCTCTATCCAATCCTCCACAGCAGTAATCGCTCGACGCCTTTCGTACAGCTCAAAGGCCTTTCGGGAGACGCGCAGCCTGAATTCCTCTTGCGTCAGCATTCCTTTTGGAAGAGAAGATGTCGATTCCTCAGGAGGCGCGGGGCGCTTGTGACTGTTTGTCTTTGGCTTGCGTGGCGGATCCTGACCTTCTTTCCCGGATGATTTTGTAACTCCGACTTTTCGTCCAGTGCGGTTGGATTTATCGTTCTCTTGCGAATTCTTCATTGATATCCTCTCTGTGACTACAAGATTCGCCGGAAGGGGGCATTTATGTTTGCTCTGAGTGACACAGTGCGGTCTGACGTCGGACGCCAGACGGTTGCTGCGGCTTTTTACGATTTGCACGTATGAGTCATGTTCGGTGCAGATCCATTCACGGTGTGCGCGTGAGCCCCTGCCAGCATGGCGCGCCCACACAACTCCTGGCCATGGTCGGTTCGAATCACCGGCTCATGAGGATTGCGCACTTGGGTCAGTGAATATTCCAAATTGAGGAGTGATCTCCCGGAAGACTTCTCGTTTTTTCACATGGTGTGGCTCTTCTGCCTGCAGCAGGTGGGCGAGAGTTTTCACGGCATCGAGCACATGTTCTCCCTTGTTGAGCATGACACACTCTGCCCGGTGGCCCATGGCTGCATCTGTGATTTCCGCTCGCGCAGGCAGGCCGCTCTTGGCCAAGGTCTCGAGCACTTGCGTGGCCCATATCACCGGGATGTGCGCCGCCTCGCAAAGACAGAGAATATCCTCCTGAACACGCGCAAGACGCTCAAAACCGACCTCGACTGCCAAGTCGCCGCGCGCGATCATGACACCGACGCTAGGCAACTCCAAACCCGCAACCAGCAACTGCGCTAAGTGGTGCACCGCCTCTTGCGTCTCCACCTTGAGCACGATACCCATGTCGGGGACTCCCAGCTTTTTCAAGGCATCACGAAGATCGTACACATCCTCCGGACGATGGACGAATGAGAGGCCGACCGCATTCGCTTGCGCGACGACAAATGGCAGGTCCTTTCGGTCCCGCGCCGTGAGTGCCGGCAAATTCAGCGACGAATCCGGAAAGTTCAACCCCTTGTCGGACTTGATACGCGCCGGGATACCGCATGGGGCTGTGATTTCTAAAGCCACGTACTGCTCGTGGACGGCTACGACGGATGCTGCGATTTTGCCGTCATCGATGTAGACGCGGTCTCCAGTCTTCACGGATAGCAACGCTTCCGGGAGAGTACAGCTGATGCCGGCCGGCATACCGTCACGGGCAAGGTGGCCCGGTTGTTCGGGATTGCGGTACAAGTGCAGTCGATCTCTCGCCTGTACCCGGAGATCCACTGGCTGCGGTGCCACGGGACCAACGGTGAAGTTCAGGCCTTCCTCTCCTCGCAGGAGGATCCCTTCCTGCAGATACGCCGTTCGCTCGAGGCCGACTCGGATGTGCGTCGGGCTGATGCGCTCCAGCACGTAGAGCGTACGAGGGCGGTTTCTGGCGTCTTTAAATTGGAGTGGTTCGCCAACACGCAATCCGTCCAAATTGCCCGGCGCCTGTATTGCGATCACAAACTGGAGGCTCTTTCCCGGTCGTTGAACCCATTCCGTGTACCGAGCCGCGCTATCGAGGTGACCTTCAAGCAGTCGACTGGGCCGTCCTGCCGCGTCCTTTGGAACCGCCAATTTTAGCGGACGTGTCTCGTACTCCAGCGATCCTGTGCGCACCTTAGGACCCGCCAAATCCATCAAGATCCGACACCGTCGCCCCACGCTCCGCTCACCCTGCGTCAGCCGGTCCTCGGCAGATCGGATCGATTTGATGATCTGTTCCCATTCAAGCTCAGTATCGTGAGCACAATTGATTCGAGCGATATCCATCCCTTCAAGCAACAATCGGTCAAGCAGATCTGCCTGGTGAATGATGGTGGCATCCAGAGTCACCATAATCCTGGTTCTTCTGGCGGCACGGGGGCGACCGAGAAGCGCTCGGCTGCGCTGTGCCAAGAGGGAGGAGGCCCGATTGAGGTCCGGGAGGGACAGGGTTGTCTCAGGCGGCATGGCCCCGACATAACCCATGACGTGTTGCAAGCTAGCCATGACACTTCCTTCGAGGCGTCCCAAAGAAGAGAGGCCGCGATCGGCGAGCTCAAACTGCAGGTCTTGCACATCCTGGTCGCGTAGCGCGAGATACGCGAGCAAATTGTCACGACTGCAGGCGCTGTCAGGATTGCATGACCGGAAGTCAGAGTCGGCCATCCCCACTCGGTCCAGGATCTCTGAGTAGAGCATCTCGAGCCTCCTGGCGAGCGGGCTCTTCGGCGGCTCTATCGCGGAACGGCGCTTGCTGGTCACGAAGACACCCTCATATAAAATTATCGGCGTGCATGCTCATCCTCGTCATCCAATTTCTGACGAAACGCGATGACCTGGCTCGACGGGTCGCGAGCTTTCTCCATAGACAAGCAGCAACGAAAACACTTTCCAGGGATAGAAGACCGGCTTGGTCGCCGGAGGAGAAATCCGGTCCCTAGCACCCAACCGTCATGAAAGCTCAGGATGTTGCATGTGAACGACCACAAAGGCGCCACATTCACAGCACCGTAAGGTATCGGCTTTGTTGCCGTGAGAATCACTGACATTTTCGAGCACACGACGATGCAAGCAGTTCGAGGCAGAGCGGGTCGGCAGAGTCGCAACGGCCTTATCGACTTTCATCTTCATCCCCCTTTGCTTCAGTGGTATTCCGACTGACCATCAGTCAATGCGTGGACTATCCCTTACGCTGGTTACGTTGGCGGCGTGCATTCTACTCAGGCCTTGCATCACGTGGCCCCCCGGCGTCAGTCCAACCAGCCTTTCTTTCTGAAATACACATAAGGGGCGGCACCGGCGATCAGCATGAAGAAAATGGCCGCAGGATAGCCCCATACCCATTTTATTTCCGGCATATTCTCAAAATTCATTCCATAGATACTGGCGACCAGGGTAGGAGGAAGAAAGACCACCGCCGCGATGGAAAAAATCTTGATAATTTTGTTTTGCTCCAGGTTGATCATGCCTAATAAGGCATCCATCAAGAAATTTATCTTGTCAAAAATAAATCCCGTGTGCCCGGTCAAGGAGTCGATGTCGCGCAAGACGCCTTTGACTCGTTGCGTTTGTTCAGGTGACAGCACACGACTCCGCAGTAAAAAGGAGAGGGCTCTCCTGTTGTCGATCAAATCCAGCCGCACTTTCGAATTCAGATCCTCTTGCGCGGCAATCCGTTCAACGTTCTCGCGCATGACTCGAGACGTGATGTGTTCCTTCCTGCTGAGAACCACGGCTCCGACTTCATCCAAGGCTCCATAAATCTGCTCCAAGACATCCGCGTCCCGCTCCACGCCGAGTTCATAACAACCGAGCAATATGTCCCCTGCATCACTGACCATCCGTCGCCCTGATCGGGCTTGCATTCGAAACAGCGTTAATACGCTCAAGTCGTCATCGTGGACGGTTAACAATCGTCCTTGATGCAGGCTGAAGGACATCGTGACAATCGCCGCCGTATCCTCGACTGTCTGGACGAACGTCGAACGAATGTGCACGCCATGTTGATCCTGGTAATACCGCGCACTGGCCTCCAAATCCTGCAATTCTTCGTCTTCGGGAAGTTCGAGCGGAAATACGGAGTGCACCAGCTCGCGCTCTTGCTGGCTCGGATAGGCCAAATCCACCCAAATCAAATCTTTTCGAGTCAGGTCTGTCCTGTTGTCGATCCGGGTCTGGATGACCCGCCCCTCATCTAAGACAAATGCGCCAAGCATAACAAAGGCTCACTCCCTCTATACGTCTCTGCCCGGCCCACGCACAGTCCCATCCGACAAGCCCGCCGCACATGATCGGGCACGCGGGTAACCCACGTGCCCGATCATGAGAGGGGAGCTGAGGATCGGTGCAGGATCAGGTTCCTTTATGAGACAGCTCAATATTCTGACGACGGCTGGCGCACCTGAGGCGGGGTTCCCTACGTTTCATGGGCGGCGGCCAGGTTCGCTGCACATCCATTCGTGACTCCCTCACTGCGCCACAATTGATACAGCGCCGAATGGTCAGTTCCCCTTCCAAGCCAGTGTATTGATCGCTCACAACCAATCCGGAACAGCGCGTGCAGGACATATCGATCTCCTCCATGAGGGGGAATGCTACCCCGCGAGGGTAGACAGAAGGCTCAGGAAACCCTTAAGCGAATGTAAATTAGCGTTGTTCGATCACGCTGAAACCCAGGCAGGAACGTTCAGGTAACATCCTAAGGGGATAGGGTCTTAAGTAATCGTTCCGCTTCCGGCCGAAATCTGCGTTGCCAGGCATACGGATAATGCGGGTGTTCGACATGGAGCACCGCGTCGAGATGTGTACGCGCTTCCGCCGGTCGGCCCTGCTTGATGAGGAGTCGGGCTAGAATGAGATGGGCATTGGTATAGCGGCCATCAGCCGCAATGGCGCGCCGCAGGTACGACTCGGCTTCCTTCTCGCGTCCCCCCAACAGCCAAGGCAACTCCGCACAAAGGCCACCCATCATTTGGAGCGCCTGCGCGTGGTCCGGATCAAGTTCGATCGCCCGACGGACATGCTCTTTGATTTCGCCCAACACCAGGCCGGCATTGGCGAGGCCTTTTATTCGCTCCGCGCTTCCCAGTGCCGCCGCGTAGAGAAAATGTGCCTGGGCGTTCGGCTCTTCGAGTTGCAAGGCACGCTTCGCCATCTCCGCTGCCGATTCATAGGCGAGACGTTTCTGTGGCGCGTCCTCGAACAAGTCATCGGCAATATCGAGATACAAGCCGGCGCCTGCGATCAACCGTTGTACCGTTTCCCCGCTTGTGGCGATCTGCGATTGCAGAACAGCCACCTCCCGCTCCAGCGAGGCCGGGTAGTCCGACGGCAGAGACTCATGCTCCGCCCACGCGGAAACATTCAACATCCAGCACGTCAGACCGATGACGGACGCCAACCGAGACCTAGATGGTCGTCGGCCGATCAAATCTGATCCTTCACGACATGCAGAGACAGAGTTGCCGTCGTGACCCGACTTCGGCCGGTGAACACAAAGATGCCGAGCCACAAACCCTGCAAACACAGAATCACACCGGGTTGCCACAGAAGCCGGATCCCGCGCGGCAGATCCGGCGAAACGTGCGGCACGTCCGCCAGCCAGGCAGCCAGTATCACGACGTACACGATGCCGGCAACCGAAAGCAGTTGGTACCACGATACCGTTCCCTCGCCCCGATAGTCGGCGCGCACATATTCCGATCCGATGCGCCACACCTGCGTGACCACTACCGTCACCACGAATGCCGCCACCATCCGGCCACTGAAGAACAGCCAGAGCCCGGCCATGCCCGCTGCGACAGACACGGCGGCGGTCATCGCTTGAATCGGTACCAGCGGGACGGCCTCCAGGTTGCGTTCGTAGGCGGCCTTCCTGGTGGGGCCGACAAACATCGCATGATGCTGCGCAAACAATTTGGACAGCCAGGGATGACTCTGATTCAGAGGCGCTCCATAACAACAGCCGAAGCTGAGACAAGCCAGACGCCCCGTCCCCTCCCCGAACGCATACGCAATCGCGACAGTCGCCAACACGGCGGGCAGCGGTATGACCGCCCCCCCCATCGCGTGAAACACGGTATTCATCGCCGCCACGATCCAGGGCGCCAGAAACAACCCGAACATAGACGCGCCGCCGATCGTCAAGGTATTGGCTTTGCCTTCGATGACCCGAGCCAGGATTTTCGCCGCCGGTACGCAAGCGCCAAGCATGATCACGGACAGACAGAGGATGGATTCCAACGACACCGCGACGCTCCCCAGAAGCACGATGACGAACGCCACCGCGATCAGCACCGCACTGGCTGTGAACGCTCCGTAATACGTCAGATTAAGGCCCGTCCACTGGCCGTCCGGACGCCGTGATCGAGGGACCGTCGCCAGGAACTGCCATCCTTCGCGCGGCAAGACCCGAAAGGCCCACCAGAACAGCCCCGCATACAGCAGGGTCAACAGCATGGCAGCCGCATTATTGACGGTCATCTGGAGCTCCGTCGCGCTTCCACCCGATCGTCGAACGCACCCGCACATCCGTCTCGACGAGGGTCCGGCCAAACCCTTGAGAAAACCGGCTCTGCACACCGGAACGAAACCGATTCCGGACAAGGTCGTCACAAAAGGCCACCCGGCCTGGCTCAAACAACAGCACGTCGGTTGAGCTACCCGGACGGTAGAGACTTTTCGGACGCCCTCGTTCGATCATCATCCCGATCTGAACGGGCCTGGGATCGTCATACGCGACGGCGGAGTAGCATTGATCGATGTGGCCGATCATCAGCGCCACGATCTCGATCATGGCCACCACCCCCACGCGAGACCCACCCGGCACCTCCGTGTCGATAATCGTCACCACACGCTTGTTCTTCGAGTACGGCGTGGCCGCCACCACCACCGGTCCGGGATTGCAGGAATGGTAGCGGCCGGAAATTTCGTAGCAGTCCAGCACTCTCCCCGACACCGGACTGTGGTTGTAGTGATACTTGTCAGGCGTCAGCCGGAAGATCGCCCAGTCCCCCTGCTGAAACAACCGCCGCCATCGGGATCGGTCACGGCCAAGCAGTTCGTCGTAGTCGAAAAATTTCCCTTTGAGAAACAGCGAGGAGTCGTCTGCAAAGGAGCCAAGAAGCAATCGGGCATCGGCCGGAGACACGATGGCCCGTGGATCGTCGGCCATCGGCCGCACCTGCCAGTACCGCAACCGCCGTTGAAAAAGACGTCGCCGTGTATTCAACCGATCGTAAGGGTCCAGGCATTCCGACAGGTCGATCTCCAACGCCCGGGCGCACTTCGACACCGCCGCCCGGGTCGCGGTAAACGGCCGGTCGTAGTTGAAGAAGCCCAACACCTGCGTCGTGCGTTGCGAGGTCAAGGCCTTCATCAACCAGTCCGCATCCTCCCAGAGTGCGCGGTAGGCCCAATTGAGCCACCGATCGCCGCAGAACCGCTCGGTCCTGATCAGGCTGGTTTCGCGTTCGATATACTGATGCGGCGCGATCATGAGGCGAGCGACCGGCCATCCTGCCGGCGTGACGACGCCCCGCCCCGGCTGATCGTGAGCAGACAGAGGGCCAGGCAATGACGGAGCGTCGTGCAATCCGCCGTCTCGGACACTAAGGCCTCTTCAGCTTCCGCAAGGACCTCCACCGCTGAGCGGGGACCGATCACCGCCGTCGCTAGCCCGCGATCCCGCCTGTCGCCATCGGATCCGCCCCCGTCGATCGGCTGCAAATCCTCTCGAACACAGCCGAGCGCCTCTCGAACATACGCGGTGCGCAACTGACGGCGGTAATACCCCTCTGCCGCCTGCCCAAACTCCTCGCCGGACAATTGCATGGGATTGTCCGCACCGATAGAATCCAAAATCCCTCGAGTCAACTTTCCGGCGGCGCTGTAGCGCTCCGGTGCCAACAGTCGCTCACGCAAGCGGCCCAGATGATCCGCCAGCTGAAACTCCTCGACTAATTCGGCCCCGTCTTCTTCAAGCGTCTGCAGCAGTGCCAGACGATAGTCATCGACGCGGACCCGCAGATGCCCTGCATACCGGCGACTGACTCTCGTCTTCTGCGTTCTGGCCACGATGCGCGCCAGAAATCGATTCGGCCCGGCTTCGCGCACATTCACGGTCCCGATGCCGATGGCCGAGGCGAACATGCACTGCCGTCGTTCACTTTCCGTGAACGGATCGTCAGGAATATCGTCATGCGTCACCGCGCCGTCGGCGATATATCGAAAGGCCAGCGCCGTCACCAGCGCCTGCAAGCTGGCCGCATCGGCAAAATCGTCCAGATGATTCGAGAAGAGACTGTACTGCCGTCCCTCAAATCCTGAAAATCCCATCACCGACTCTGCGCGCAATTTATAAAACAAGTAGAGCGACATGCGTTCGTCGAACACCCCGAGTTGCCCGAGATCGCGCTTGAGCCGGAGGTCGTTTCCCTGGATCCCGTCGAGAGCCGGACTCCGATCGGTCGACAGCAGAGACACCAAGTAGTCGAGCAACCTGAAATCGGGGAGAAAGTCGCCGCGTAACTGAAAGAGCGCACTCAGGGCGCGATCCACCCACAACGGGCCGACCGGTGTGATGGAGCGGCCGAAGATCGAAAGACCCGCTTTCTTCTTCCACCGGCGCCACAACATTCGTAAATGCGCAAAGTCCAGTTCGTGCGGTAAGAATCCCAATGCCGTTTCCGGATGAAAATCGCGAAAGTTCATGCGGTAGGGCGCGGCACTGTACGTGCCGGCAAAGAGCGGCAGAAAATGCTCCACGATCTTGACCACTAAGTCGCCCACGACTTTTTCATGCGCCGCCGAGAACGTCTTCCCGCCGGATTGCAGCGCCTGCGTGAGGATGCGACTCCCCAAACTGAGATGCGTACCGTTATTGGCAAGACTGATGTTGGAGGTCACCGGCAATACAACGAGGTTCCGCGTGATGATGCCCGCGTCTTTCAACCGGACGACGGCGTTCAGTTGGCTGCGCGACAGCACCTCGTGGCAGAGCCCCATGTACTGAGACTTCTCCTCGCCGCGCTCCCATCCCGACAAGCAGGGGTTCATGAACAATTCGCGATAAAACGCATCGGATACCAGTCCGTTGAGACGGCGCTGCCGCAACGGCGGATGGGGTGACGCATAGACCAGGACCTGTTGTCCGCTCTCCTGCAAGCCGAATTGCCGATTGGCATACAACACCAACAGATGCGTCAGCAGAAACCGAATCGCCGTCTCCCGCGCAATCCCGCTCCCCATCCCCTGCGCCCGCTCCATCGGAGCAACAAAGAAGGAGAAGGTTTCGGGCGAACTGTTGTCGTTCAGGAAATGATTCAACAGGCGGCGCCCCTCACTGGCAAGCGGCGGCGCATCCCGTTCAAACTCTTCGATCACCTGGGCCAACGTGAGCTTCAAGAGGTAACTGATCGGAAGACGAACCCATTCCTCACCCTGTTCCATCAGCAGATACCGGTGGGCGTCAGTCCGCAGCGGCCCCTTGACCTCTCGCTTGTCGGCCGCAAGATCGCCCTCGAAGAGTTGATCGGCAGTCCGGTTTAACAGCCGCCGGGGAAACCGCACCCACGAATTTTCCCAGACGGTTGCATCCGGCGACGTCAGGAACTCCTGCAGTTGCTTGATGACGATCCTGGGACTCTCCCCGGCCGCCGTCCGTTCTCGAATATTGTGGAGATAATTGGAGTTATGAATCGTGCGCGCCAGGTCGACATCTTCCGAGAGGCCGAGCACGGCCGCTTGCAATTCACTCTCTGAACCAGCCGTGATGTCAGCATGGGAGAACGGCGGGGTTGGGAGACTGGCGAGGAATTGTACCGCCTCTTTTTCGATCACATGGCGAGGCTCGGCCGGGCGGAGGGGGCAGTTTGAGGAGATCGTCATCGTTCGGCTCATGCGAAACCTCCCGGTGATCACCTGCAGCATCCGTAGCTGATACAAGCTGAGCCTACCGCCGGTCTGTTACGAGCGCCTCATTCCAAGAGAAATGTTGTGTAACAATGTCGTCGCCGTGAAGACATTCGTGCTATTCAGCGAGGGAGCTGAGCGAGCACCTGGCTCAAGGACAACGTGTCCAGCGACGGAACGACGAGATCGGCCTGTTCAAGTCGACTCTCAGGCAGCGTCGTCGCCACTCCGACGCAGCGGATCCCGGCCTTGCGGGCCGCCTCGATTCCATGCGGCGTATCTTCGAACGCCACGCATTCGTGAGCCCTCAGCGGCGAGCGCCGGTTCAACCCGTCGAGCGCATGCAGATACAGCGCTGGGGCAGGTTTGCCATGACGAACATCCTGTGCGGCTGAGATATGCTCGAACATCGACGTCATCCCGGCCAGCTCCAAACACAAGGCAATTTCCTCTCGCACCGCGCCGGACGCAATGGCGGTACGGCAGGTCTCCCTCACGGCTCCGACAAATTCCCTCACGCCGGGGAGAACAGGCAACGCCTTGCGCAGCGCTGCTTGCATGAGATTAGTTTTGCACGCCACGAGTCGATCGAGAGTCTCGGCCGATACGACAGACCAACCGGAATCGGTCAACACGGCGCGGAAGCAAGCCTGATCCGTCAAGCCTACATAGCGCGCCTGGTAACGGTCCGGAGCAAGGGTCACCCCTTCCATTCGAAGCACCTGTCGAAACATCTCGAAATGCAGCGGCTCGGTGTCGAACAACACCCCGTCGAAATCGAAGATGACGGCTCTGATCGTGGCCATGTCTTTTCACTCCTATCTGGTTCCGACTGATCGACACAACCGACCGGTGCATGATTTACGAGAACTTGATCATCTCCTTACCCTCCCGTAATCCCTTGCCTGTACGATGGTCGCGATCGTCCAACCTGGCTCCTGACAAGCCGCCGCCTGGCCGGCCTCGCAGCCCGCTTGCAGTCTGCGCACACATCGACCATCATTATAAGAATCCTCCGGGAGAATCCTCATGGCCCCCCTCGATGCGCCTCCGCTCTCGATCGAACAGGGAACCTGTTATGCCCTGTTCGCCTACGACATTGGACTAGCCATTAATCTCGATGAAGCGGAACGGCACGTGACGGCCATCAAAGAACGAGGACGCATCCGCCACAAAGCTCGAGCCCCGCACTATTTTGAATATCGCCCGGCGCCGCTTCGACTGACACAGGAGACCGTCTCCCTGACATTCGGCAACTACCGGTCGAGCAAAACCGTGGAGGTGATGCTGTACGACTTCGGCGCGGTCACCGTCATGTACCGCATTCCGATCGATGGTCCATTTGAAGGACTACTGAGCTTGAGCGAATCGCTCTATGAAAATGAAACGCTGCTGGCGGAATCACGCCACCGCCTGGATCAGCTGGTGCGCGACATCCTTCCGGCCGTCGAGCGGCCCTCCACATCGAAGGAGGTCGAGGACTACCTGATCTTTTCCATTGAGCGCTGCACGCCCTCGGCCATTCAAGCCCTCGGCGTTCCCTACGATCCGTTGTTTGCGCATGTGCTTCGCAGCGAACGCACGCGGCTCTCGGACCAGGAAATCCATGAAGCGACCTCCTGTCGAATTTCTTTCAGTCGGGACGACACCGCCGTGATCGACTGGAATGCGGCCCTCGTCTTCGGACAGGACATGGATGATGTGCGAGCGGTACTGGAGTTTGTGAATGTCGAGCTGCTCGAAATGCGGGCCCTGGATGAGCAACTGGATACGGCACTCGACCAGGGGTATGACGCGCTCACACGGAAGACCGGCTTGAAATCATGGCTGCCAGGCTCGCACGAGGCGGCGCTCACCCACATCGGGCAATTGCAGGTCGACAGCGCCGTGCTCTTCGAACGCGTGGCGAACACCTTAAAGCTACTCGGCGATCAATATCTGGCCCGGGTCTATCGATTGGCCTCGCAGCGTTTTCACCTGGAGGCCTGGGATGCCAGCATCATCAGAAAGCTCCAGACCCTTGAAAGCATCTACGGGAAAATGACGGACCGAGCGACGACTCAACGAATGGAGGTGCTGGAATGGATCATCATTGTGCTCATCACGATTTCCATCGCCATCTCATTCCTTCCCATCGGAGGCCACTAGCAGTTCCGTCCCCTCTAACAGGCGGCGGAGACACTCGGTGTTTGCACAAGCGGTCGCAAGCGACTCGCGTGCCCTGTTGACGCTAGAATCGGCCGGAGGATGCGCAAAAGGGCCGTCTTCCTCGTTCGTCACTCGTTGTAGAACCAGCTGCGGGATGTTCGCGAGAGACGCGCCACAACAGTCTTCCTGACATCCGTAGGCCGGCCTTGGCTGCTCTTTTGTCTTCCTATCTCTTGCAAGTCCACCAACCTCTCCAGTAGGGTTGGACCATTGATAGACAGCGGGCCATCCGACTCTCGCCACGAGTGACGTACCCGTCCGCCTACTGATTCACCCCCATGCACCGCATTATCATCAGTCGCTCCCTGCTGTGGCCGTGGACAGCATTCTGCATCGGGCTCTGTCTCGCTCTGCCCTCCTGGGCCGACGAAGTACACCTCCAGAATGGAGATCGGCTGACCGGCACCATCGTCAAAATGGAGGAGCGAGTCCTCACCCTGCAGACGGACTACGGGGGTGAGATAAAAATCGATTGGGGGAAAATCGAGCGCCTGAAATCCGACGGTCCGTTGAAGATCCTGGTGCCGGGCGAGTCCCATCATGAGCTTCGCGATTTTCTCTACGGCACCCAAACTCAGCGTGAAGCCCGGGAACTGGGGCCGGAGGGTTCTGTGCCCCTAGCCGATATCTCCGCCATCAATGTCGAACCACTCCGACTGACCGGAACCATCACCGTCGGCGGTAACCACACCTCCGGCAACACCAACACCAAAGCTTTCAACAGCGCCGCGCGCTTCACGATCCAGGCATACCGACAACGACTGTTACTCGAGGGCAAATACAATTATGGGCAAGCCGGCGATCAACTGACGGCCAGAAACTCGTTAGCCAGCGTGAAACACGACTATTTCCTGAGCAAGCAGATCTTCATCGAATCCTTCGGCATGCTTGAAAAAGACACGCTGCAGAACCTCCAACTCCGGTCCACGATCGGTAGCGGCTTGGGCTATCAATTTTACGAAAGCGCCAGGACCACCCTCGCCCTCTCCCTCGGTCTGGCCTATGTCAGCGAGCACTTCACCAACAGTCCGAACACGCAAACTCCGTCAGGCCGATGGAGCCTGCGTTGGGAACACGCACTGTGGCCGGACCGTGTAAAACTCTTCCACCGTCATGAAGGCTTCTACGACATCAATGCCGGCAACGCATTCCGTATCAATGCCGACCAGGGGGTTCGGATCACGGTCTACAAGAATCTGTTCTTCAATGTGGAATACGACATTCGGTTGAACACGCAACCGGCGCCTGGACGGGTGAAACTCGACGAGTCCCTCATTTTTGGCGTGGGTTATGAAATCAAGTGAGGGCGAAAGCGATACGTCGCAGCGGTCCGACTGGCCCGCTGACTACTCACCCTGCTCGCCGTTCCGTCTCGCCTCGCTGCTGCCGGCGCCGAGAGACACGGCCGCCGCTCGACCGGCCAGCCGGCCGGTCGCCCAAGCCCACTGAAAATTGAATCCACCGATCCGCCCGTCGCAGTCGAGCACCTCGCCGACCAGATGCAAGCCGGGAACAAGCTTCGACTCCATCGTGCGGAAGTTGACCTCCTCCAACGGAATCCCACCCGCCGTGACCTCGGCAAAATTCCACCCACGATCGCGCACGACAGGAAACCGGAATCGGGTGAGGGCCGACAGGAGACGATCACGAGTGGTGCGTGAGACCTGCGCGCAGGCCTGTTGTGGATCACCGTCGACATGACGGCACAGGGCTTCGGCGCATCGCTCGGGGATCAACTCCACCAACAGCTTCAGCAGCGACCGCCGTGGATGCTTCGCCGCATGATGCAGAATCCACTCACGCGCCTGTTCCGTCGTGTGCCCAGGCCAAAAGTTTCCGTAGAGTTCGACCGCCTCACCTCGTTCGCGACCCGCACACCAGAAGCGACTGGCATCCATCACCACCGGCCCGCTGATCCCGAAATGGGTCCATAGCAGACTGCCGGTCCGCCGATCGACCGGTCTCCCCTGCACCAACGTGTGGAGCTCGACCTCCTGCGAGAGTCCAGACAGTCCCTGGTGAAAACAGTGCTCGTCGAGGACTAAGGCCACCAATGCTGGAACGGTCGGCGTCACCTGATGTCCCAAGCGTCGCGCAAGTCCGTAGCCCGATCCATCACTCCCCGTGCGTGGCAGCGACCGCCCACCTGTGGCCAGGATGACGCGCCGGGCGAGCGTTTCGCCTTCTTGGTGACGAATCACGAACCGGGCAGAATCGGTCTTCTCCAGCGCCGCGCCACTGTCCAAACGGACGATATCGGTGACTCGCTGACCAGAGCGAAGCACCGCCCCGAGCGCCCGATTACGGGCGAGCAGCGCATCGAGCACTGTGCGTGCCTTGTCGGTCACCGGAAACAGTTTGCCGGTCTCCTCGCGTTTGAGCGGGACACCGAGTGAGGCAAACCACTTGATCGTATCCTCGACGGAGAAGGCGGCAAGCACATTGCGGACGAGATGGCGGGTGCCGAAAAAATCATCCGGCGTCACCACATCATGGGTGACATTGCACCGGCCGCCGCCGGACACCAGGATCTTGGCGCCGATGGTCTTCGCGCCGTCCAACAATTCAATGGTCAGGTGCGGGTTGTTCTCGGCCGCAAAGATACCGGCCGCCAGTCCGGCTGCTCCGGCCCCGACAATACAGAGATCGACCGATGCCACTGCCATATCCCCTCACATCACGCCAACCGGCTCGCCGCCGCAAGATGCCCGTCGCGGCGCGCCGCGCGCAATCATACACTCTTGCATGGAAAATGGCCTTGTGGCTGTGCAACAATCGCTGCGCATCCCGCACTCGTAACCAGACCTCCGAGAACTTCATGCCCCGATTTCACCGACTCCTCCCGCTGCTGCTTGTGTCGTGCTTCTCGGCCGGCTGTTCGTCGTCCGCCAGTACAGCCCTCTCGGATTCCCCGAGCAACTCTGTGATTTCCGCAAATGTGGCCGCAACGCTCGCGGAAGATCATCTAGGCGGTCTCGGCGATATCCTTGTGGCCACCGACGGTGGAACTGTCACCCTAACAGGAACGGTTCAAAAGGCCGAACGGAAGGCGAGAGCGGCCGAATTGGCTCGACAGGTGAAAGGGGTGAAACGAGTGAAGAACAATCTCCAGATTCACGCCGACGTCTCTCAGTGAGCGTCCCCAACTCCATTCCGTCCGCTTAGAACTCCTCGTCCCCTCCCCTCGTGATCTCTTCTTCGACCATCGAGTAGGCTTTCTGCGGCAGGGTAATGGCATTGACCAGCACATCGAAGGCTAACTGAGCGGTGCCTTTCATGCCCGTCATCAGAGACTCCATGGGCAAATACCGTAGTTCCGGATTGTTCGCCGAGCCCTTCAGCTCAAAGATGGCGGTATCGAATCCCTGCCGATCCCCGGCCAGCAGCTGGCCGAATAATGGAATGCGTTTCAGCGCCGCGGAATAAGACCCGAGAGGGCTGGTCGCCAGCACCATGTCAAATCGATCCGCCACGATGTCGTAACGACCCGTCCCACTGATCTTCAAGATGGGACTGTCGAGCAAGAGTTCTTTGGCAAGGATCACACCGTGACTGATGGAAAATACCACCTTGAGCCGGTCGAGCGGGAAACCGTCCTTCTCGAGATCTACCTGCCCCTGAAGCACCGCCGGCAGATTCATGACTGACAGCAAGGTGGAGATCACTGGCATGTGAGACACTCGTCCATCCTCGACTAGCACCTGGATCGGTTGAGGACTGGTGATGGAGTCCAGCGCGAGGCCCGTGCCCTCAAATTCTGTCTGTAGCTTGCCCGACGTCGTGAGCCAGCCCGATATCGTGGGTTCTTCTTGGACCAGAGACAGGACGTGATCAACCGGGATCCCGTTCGCACGAAACGTGCCTCTGATCTGCTCCACCCGCCGTCCGTTCGCCCGAACCTTGACTTGGCCGCCGACATGCCCCTCAGTCGTATCGCCGCTGATCCGCTCAACCGTCAACAGACCATGATCCCAGACGACCCGGCTGGAAAGACCCGTGACTAAGAACTTCTTGTAGTAGACATGATCGGCAAAAAGAAACATGTCGAGTCTGCCATTCGACCACCAGGATTTTCCGCCGGACCCATCCGTGCCGGGTGCGGACGATGTCTGGCGGGATGGAATGAAGGAGGCTACGTCGATTTGAGATGATTCAATGACCAGACGTACCTTCGGCGATTCCGCCCACTGCGCGATGGATCCCGAGATCCGGAGGTCGCTCGCACCCACATGAAACGTCATGCGCGAGATTTGAATCTTGTCTTGATCGAACCGCAGGGTCACGAAGGCTTCTCGAATCGGATCCTGCAAGGCCTCCAGCATAATCGCGCCGCGCTCGAATCGAACTTCTCCGGATGTCCGCCATGAAGCCCGTTCTCGTACCTTACCCTCCATATGCAATTTCGCGCTGAACGTTCCTGCCCTCAGCGATCCAAGTGCGATCCCGACCGGCAATTCCTTCAAGGATATCGCGCCGGACGAGACGTTCGCGGTAAAGACCATGCCCTCCGAGAACGTGAGGGTTCCGTCACCGACAATTCTCACAGGGGGCAAGACAAGACCGACTTGCCGGATCATCAAGAGACTGCCGCCTGACAAACGACCATCAAACTCGATGGAAGCGGGTGCGTGCAGCGGCTTGGTGAAGATCCTCGGTATGCGCAGCCCGGCCGACTGGAGTTGAATTGTTCCCGCGAAGCGCGGTTCCTCGACCATCCCGGTCACGGCGGCCTGCATGCTGACGGTCCCCTCCACTTCCGATCTGGAACCGAGATCGACAGCCTCCGCCATCCATGACCAGACGTGATCGGCGTCAGCGGTCATGGTCACGTTCACATCGGAATAGACCTTGCCTTTCCTCCAGGTCAAGTTCCCTCGGGCATCCAGCGCGGCAGGACCGACCTGCCCCCCCAGCTGTTCAATGCTCACCAGAGTCGGCGACGCATGGATGTGCGCCTCCACCTCCCGGACATCGAGCGGAAGCACGGTCGTGCGAAAACCGGCGTGGTGGAGTCTGACATCGACGTCGACCAGTGAAAGTCCGTTCTTTCCACCCGGCGTCCCGACCACATGGGCGACCGTCTCGACATCACCAGTCGCCTCCTGCATCCGGGAAAACACCTCGCGCAGAAGCGGGGCGTCCTCGATTCGCCGTGCGACGTCGACCAATCCTGTCAGGGGCCCGGTTCCGGAAATCTTGACGTCGACATGCGGATCGCTGAGCCATTGCGTGATGAGCAGATCATCGCCCGCCAGTCGAAACGGACCCCAGGCGGCGCGAAGCGCCGTGACACGAACCTGTGCGTCATCGAAGGAGAGACTGCCTGAAAGGGCTTCAACGACAGGATACTGAGGATTGAGCGTCACGCGGCCATCACGCAGACCAATGCTTCCACTCAGACTCGGACGCGCGCCGGATCCAACTTCGCCGGAGACAGACAACCGCTGCATCGTCACCAGCCCATCGATGCCGTACTCCCCGAGCCGGGCGCGAACCTGAGGCGAAATCCAGCCGGAGGGGAGCTGACTGAACAAGCGCGTCAACATGAAGGGCGCGGCGGACAGCGTGGCCGAATAACGCGGCCGATCCCCTCTCTGTCCGGCCACGGTTGCGGTCCCCTGCATCGACAGGTCAGACAGCTCGGCTCTCCAGTCGTCTGCGGTCAACTCATAGCCGCTGCCACTGATGATCAATCGCAGGTGCGCGTTGAGTTGCGCAGATCCCACTAAGCCGTCGGCAATCGCTCCCGGACCTGCCCACGCTGAAATGGCATGCCGGACATTGATGTGGTGGAATCGAACATCCCCCTCCGCTTGTGTCCCGCCGCCCTCGTGATTCTGCGTCAGCGAGCCGTCGAAGGTGAAGGCCGCCCGATCCCGCTCCTGCGGCATCTCACCGGACACCTGCAGCTTCGCGTAGCGGCCCATCACCTCAGTCGACAGAGTGCCTCGGGCCACCATGATTTGAAGAGGGACCGTGGGACTGAGACCTGCCTCATCGCTGACCGTGATCACTCCATCAAGCAACAGCAGATTTTGCACAACCTGTAAAAACGGAACGAGTTGGGCCGAATCACCTTGAGAAGTCGTCCGCGCAGAGCCATCGAGAGACCAGGTTCCGTTGGCCTCCCGGCTGACAGTCACCCGCGGCCGATTGATCACCAGATCCTTGCCGACAACCCGCCCTTCCAGCAACGGCAGCCATTGAAGCGCAATCTCCAGGCGGTCGGCACTCAACAACGGCGTGGTGGAACCGGGTGCGTGCAGCTGCGCCTGCAGCAATTCCACTCCGATGGAGGGAAAGAGCCGGACATGCCAGGCCTCGACCGACAACTCATGGCCCGTGCGCTGTTGAAACTCTTGAAGCAGTGCCTCCCCAATCGCCGAACGATTGAGTAGCCAGGGCAAGACCAGGAGGCTGCCGATGAGCACCAGCGCCACCAGGAACAGACCCGACGCGATGAGGCCTGTGATCTTCCTCATGGATGGAGTGGCTGAGGGTTGGCCCATTGCCTACGGTTATCCATCTGCTCACTGTACGCAACCAGCCCGGCAGGTACAAGCTGCGGAGATGAGCCGGTCGTGCTGAGTCGATCTCAGCGACTCTGTATGCTACAGTCCGGCCTCATCAGAACCATCAGGCACATTTTCGCCTTGTTATGCCTTGCATAGTGACCGATGGCCAAACCCTCTCTACGCATCGCGTTTTTACATCTGGCTCCGATACCAGGCGCGCTGGCGAAGAATCGCCACCTGCTCACGCACGCGATCACGCGAGCCGCGTGTCTCGGAGCCGGCTGGATCATCACGCCTGAACTTGCGGTCAGCGGCTATACCTTCGCCGATACACTCGGCACGGATTGGATCGCCCCGCAACCCGACCCCTGGATGGAGACGGTCCGCCTGTTCGCCGCCAGGAAACGCGTCGCGATCTTCCTGTCACATCCCGAGCGTGACCCGCAATCCAACCGACTCTACAACTCGGTCTTCGCCATCACCCCCGACGGGCGCCTGGCAGGCTCACATCGCAAAATCAACGCGCTGCGCGTCGGGTCCGAGGCCTGGTCGACTCCCGGCACAGAGACGACGGTCTTCCCGATGACGCCGCTTGGAAACGTCGGGATGCTCATCTGCGCCGACGCATTCTCACCGGGAATTGCCAATAGTTTGAAGGCCAAGGGTGCACAGGTGCTGGTCTCGTCCGCGGCCTGGGCACCGGGACTGCATGGACCGAACGGCGAGTGGGAACGGTGCACAACAGACACCGGCCTGCCCCTCTTCGTGTGCAACCGCACCGGGGCCGATCGCACGCTCGATTTCAGAAAAGCCGAGAGCGTAGTGGCGCAGGGTGGGCAGCGGCTCCTCTCATTGTCGTCAGAACGGTCCGCTATCTTCCTCGTCGACTGGGACCTGCAGGCAGGAACCCTCGCCTCGCCGGAATATCGACAGATCCTGCTCTAGCGACATGCGGGCTGAAGCGTCCCGAGCCTCCGTATCTCGTCTCTCGTACCTCGTCCTGACGAGATACGCTTCACGTTTCACGAGATACGAAAACACCCGTCGAACCACGCGCTACAACTTGAGCAGCCGCTCCAACAACACAAGCCCTGCAGGCCAGTCACCAAGCCCACTGTCGGCATTAATGTGACCGATTGTACCGGCTTCAACAAAGTCACTCCCCCAATCGGCCGCGCAACGCCGCGCATAGGCAACGGACCCGAACGGATCGTCGCTGCTCGCCACCACCAGACTGGGAAAGCGAAGTGGTTCTGCTGGAACCGGCTGGAAGCCTTGTGCCGCCGGTGGAAACATGGGCCCATCCGGATCAGGCACCGCCACCAGCAAGGCGGCACGCACCGGACGCGAGGCCCATTGAGCCCAGTGTGCGACGAGCAGGCAGCCCATGCTATGGGCGATTAACACAGGGGGTGCGGAGAGACGAGCCATAGCGGCATCCAGCCCGTGTAGCCATTCCGCACACACCGGACGATCCCAGTCACGCTGCTGCACGCGCTGCCATCCGGGGTGCCGCTGCTCCCACAAGGTTTGCCAATGACCAGGTCCGGAATTGCCGATGCCCGGAACCACCAGGGCGAGGCCCTCGCCGCTTGTCGAGTTATGCCTTGGCACGCCCTGCACGCTCCTTGAACCAGGCAACCGCCCCGGCACCGGCTGTCCGCCCGCTGGCGAAACAGGCCGTGAGCAGATACCCGCCCGTCGGCGCTTCCCAATCCAACATCTCTCCCGCGCAAAACAACCCCGGCAGAGCACGCACCATCAGCCGCTTGTCGAGGGCCTTAAACTCCACGCCACCGGCAGTGCTGATCGCCTCCTCCAAGGGACGCGAGGCAGCCAGCGTGAGCTGCAAGGATTTGATCGCCGCGGCCAGGCGTGTCGGGTCCGCAAAATCTTCCTTCGACACGAGCTCTCGTAGCAGGCCAGATTTCACTCCATCAATGTGCGCCCGCCGCTGCAAATGTGTGGCCATCGTCTTTTTGCCGCGCGGCTGAGAAAGATCCTTGATGAGGCGCGGCAGCTCACGATCGGGCGCGAGGTCCAGCCGGAGCGTGCCCCGGCCGGTAGCCTGAATCTCATCGCGCAGATAGGGTGCCACGGCATAAATGACGCCGCCTTCCACACCGGTCTCTGTAATCACAAACTCCCCCATGCGACGCATCACCGCGCCGGTCGGCGATTTCGCCACTACCCCCACGGTCTTGACCGGATGCCCGGCGAACTTACTCCGAAAATGTTCCGTCCATCCCACGTCGAACCCGCAGTTGGCCGGCTGTAACGGCGCAATCGGGACGTCACGCCCGGCAAGCAGGGGCACCCAGGCGCCATCCGAACCGAGCTTGGGCCAACTGCCGCCGCCCAGCGCCAGAATAACCGCATCCGCCTCCACGGACTGGGTTCCCTGCGGCGTCTCAAAGCAAAGGGATTTTTGTGCATCCCAGCCGCACCAGCGATGTCTGACATGAATGGTCAATCCGGCCTGACGCAGCCGGCGAAGCCAGGCTCGCAGTAGCGGCGCAGCTTTCATATCGGCGGGAAAGATCCGCCCGGAGGAGCCCACAAACGTCTCGACACCCAACTCCTTTGTCCATGCGCGAAGCGCGTCCGGACCGAACGCATTGAGCCAGGGGGCGACCTTGGCCGCCCGCTCTCCATAACGCGAGAGAAACACCTCGGGTGGATCGGAATGGGTCAAGTTCAGCCCGCCCTTTCCGGCCAACAGAAATTTACGGCCGACCGAGGCCATGGCATCGTAGAGATCGACTTGCGCGCCTCCCGCCAGCGCCGCCTCCGCCGCCATGAGTCCCGCCGGTCCTCCACCGATAATCGCGATCTTCACCCGTTACCTCTTCATCGTCACAGAAAGAAACCATACCGGCCTCATACGCCCGAAGTCGGTCCGAAGGGGAGCCTTCAATGTCGGGGTGGAATCTACCACGTACGACCGGTCGTTCTCTCGCCCGAACACCACCCAGTGCCAGAACGGTCGTCCCTGCTCCAGATGCCACTTGATGGCCAGCAACGCGCAATCCGGCAAACCGGTCGATGAGCGAAACGGTTTGGTGCCCGCGAGGCACGCAGACCGAACTGCGTCAGCAGCCGCCGCACCGATGCCGAAACCGGTTCGTTCGTCCTGAACAACGGGCCGGATCACAGGAACAGTTTCATCTTCCGTCCACCGGTAATACTGAATCCCTGTCGTTCATAAAACGCCAGGGCCCGGTCGAACTGCGGAAGCGGAGGCGTCGTGACCTCCAGCCTAGTCCATTGTTTTGTGTGAGCCAGATTTTTTGCGTCTGCCAGGAGTGTTGCGCCCACCCTGCGAGAACGGAACGCCGGACGCACATACAATTCCGGAATGATCCCGAATACGCCTTCCGCGTAAAGCGCACGACTTTCCGACAGGGTCAGCAAACCAGCAACCTGCTCGTCGTGATACGCCAACAACACCGTATAGGTCTCGTCTACCAGCCAGCGCCGTGCCCGCGCCTCGGTCTCGACCTGAGAGAATTCGAAGGCCTTCATTCCGATGGCTGTCATAATCTCCCGCAACAACTCGCCGACCAAATCGGCTACGAGCGGGGCATCAGCCGGTTGTGCCTGGGCAAGACGAATCGACATCGTGCGAACCTACCCGCAGCAGGCCCACGCGTCAAGCCGTGGAGCGTCCGCTGTCGGGATATTACGATTCACCGACAGCGGAGAGTACCGGACGGGAATGCGATGAATGGGGCACCACTCACGCGTGGACTTTTCCGATTCGGCACTCGCCGACACCCAGGTGGAGCGCCGCCACATCGAGTTCATGCTCTAAGCGATGAAGGACTTCGTCGCTGATCGTGCCGTTGTCCCGAAGCCCGATCAGGGTCATGCGCTCGGCCGCTAAGGTTTCAAATTGCAGCCGCTGGACGGATTCGCTGGTTGAATTGGAAGGCGGCTCCTCTGCCAAAGTGGCTTTGGTGAGACGCTCCAGCCGTTGGAGATATTGCAGCCGCAGGTGCTCCACCTGCTCCAGCGACACCCAGTTTTCTGTGACTACTTGATCCAGTCGATTCAGGGCCGCAGTCGCCGCATGTGCCCGTGCCAGCGCTTCTTCCTGTTCCAGCCCACCGTCTTCTCTGAGCTGCAACAACCGAATGATCGGCGGCAACGAGAGGCCCTGCACAACCAAGGTCGCGAGAATCACGGTGAAGCTGATCAAAATAATCTCAGCGCGAAATGGAAACGGCGCACCAGCGCTGGTTGCCACCGGAAGCGCTAACGCAGCCGCAAGGGTCACGATGCCGCGCATGCCGGTCCAGGAAACCAGGAACAAGCTCGACCATGAAGGCATCGGATCACGCTCCCGCAAGGTCGCGCTCAACCATCTGGGAATGAGAGCGGCCACGGGCACCCACAGGAGTCGCACCAGAATAACAGTCGCGCTCACCCAGGCCCCGGCGATGAGCACCGGCCCAAACTGGCCCGGCGACATGGAGTCGCGAAGCGTGTCCAGTTGCAGGCCGATCAGGATAAAAATAACTCCATTCAAGATAAAGATCAGGAGATCCCACACCGCGCGCGCCTGCAATCTGGTGGCCGGGGAGACCGCGCCGCTGAACGACTGACGAATATACAGTCCCCCTGCCACACAAGCCAACACGGCAGAGGCATGCACCAACTCCCCGCACACCCAGGCGATATACGGCGCCAACAGGGTCACGCCGATCTGCGTAAACCCGTCTTCCGTGGCGGAGAGTGCCCACCTGACGATCCAGGCGACACCAATGCCGATGACCACTCCAGCCAGCCCGGCAAAGACAAACTCGAACAGCGTATGTCCGAGCGCAAACGAACCGCTCATCGCGGCGCCCACGGCCGCCCGATACAATACTAACGCCGTGGCATCGTTGACGAGGCTTTCGCCCTCCAGGATACTCACGATCCGGCGCGGGATCCTCAGCCGCTTCCCAATGGCTGTCGCGGACACCGCATCGGGCGGCGAGACGATCGCGCCCAACGCAATGGCCTCCGCCCATCCAATACCAGGCAAGAGAGTGTGGGCCGCGAACGCAACCCCGGCGGAAGTCGCCAGGACCAATCCCACCGCCAGAAGCGAAATCGGCCGGAGATTCTGGCGAAACTCGCGCCACGACGTGAAATACGCGGCGGACCACAAGATCGGCGGCAGGAAGACCAGGAACACGAGGTCCGGATGGAATGTCACTGCGGGCAACCCTGGCACCAGTCCCAGCGTCAGACCACCCAACACCAGAAAGATCGGATACGGAATATGGACCTTCTGCGCGAGGGTCGTCAGCGCGAGCACCACCGCGAACAAGATGATGATAACTTCGAGTTGATGCAGGCCTTCCATCGTTGCACAACACCGTTTCTGCGGCGATCGCGTGAGCCGGGCTGATCGCCGCCGCTACAGGCACTCCGTTATATCCCGATGACTTCCAATCGCTGGAGATCGTCGGGCGCGATCGTGAACTGGTCGGAACGCAGATCCTCCTGCATATGTTGCCGATCGGTCGTGCCGGTCAGCGGCAACATGCCGATCTGCATGGCGAATCGAAACACCAGTTGCGCGAGCCCCATACCATACTTGGCGGCCATGGCCCGCACCTCGGGATCGGTGAACAACCCCTGATTGGCAGTCAGCAACGAGAACCCCTGGTAGATGATGCCGTGAGTCCGGCAGATCGCCCGCACATCCCGGTCCCACCCCAGCGCCGCATAACAGCGATTCTGCACCACCATCGGCTTATGCGTCGCCCGCGCGCAGAGCAACGTGAGCTGATCCGCCGTCACATTGCTGATGCCGATCAGCTTCGTCTTCCCCGCATCGTACAAGGCCTCGATGGCGGCCCAGACCTCCCAATCCGCATCGCTCAGCCCGCGTCGACCATAGGGGCCGTGCAAGACATAGGAGTCAAGATAATCGGTATGAAGATGCGTCAGCGAGCTGTCGAACGATTGCTTCACCTGCGTCGTCAGATCGGCCTGCGCATCATAGGGCGTGCGATGGTCTTGGCCGTTCACCGGCGTGAACTTGGTTTGTATAAACAGCCGCTCGCGCGAGGTGCCCTGCTTCGCCAATTCCAGCAATGCCTCTCCGACCAATGCCTCCTGGTAATGGATCAACTGATTGGCGGTATCGATCGCCGTAAACCCCGCAGACACGGCCTGCCGTACCAACGGCGCCGTCGCCTCTTTTTTCCATGCGGTCCCGTACATGAACGAAGGAACAGGGACCTGATTGTAGGCAGTCAACATGACGTGAAATCCTCCAAGCCGTACCATACACAGATCCTCAGACCAGTCTCAATGTTCCAAATGGCCCGGGAAGTTGCTAGAGTGCCTCCCCATCACCCGTAAGGAGCGACGCCCACATGGATGCAGAACCGGTTAATCAGCTCGTAGAGCTTCGACTTACCTATCGATACATCAAAGACCATCCCTGGACCGTACAAGCCATCAACGGATTTCTCTCCGCCTATTTCATGGAGAAGCCGGGGTTTGCCGTCCAGCGGCATTTCGACGATCTCGAATCGGGTATGCACGTGTGGCTCTGCGAGGTGCCGTCCAACATGAAAATTACCGTGCTCTTACGACGGCTGCAGGCGGATATTCCTCCCTGCCGACACATTCAACCCGCGACAGACCCCTCGGCCAGAGCGCAATACATCATCGATAGTCCCGAGTGAACGGCAGCGCTTGCACCGCGCACAACGCCATGGCTACACTGCCGACAGGTGAACAAGGGAGGTTCGGCATGCGAGTGATTGTCATCGGAGGAACGGGCACCATCGGATCCGCCGTCGTGAAGCGACTGTCCACACGACACGATGTGGTGGTAGTCGGGCACAAGCGGGGGGCGTTCCAGGTTGATCTGGCTTCGCCGGACTCCATCACTAGCCTCTTCAAAGCAGTCGGAACCTGCGATGCCGTCGTGAGTACTGCCGGCATCGCCAAATTTGCGAGCCTGGATGATCTGACGTATGACGATTACTTCGTCGGCCTGAAGAATAAATTGATGGGCCAGTCGAATCTGGTGCGCATCGGTCGACCATTTGTGACGAACCACGGATCCTTCACCCTCACCAGCGGCGTGCTCAGCCAGGAACCCATAAAAGGCAGCTGCGCGATCAGCATGGCCAACGCCGGACTGGAAGGATTTGTTCGCGCCGCCGCCATCGACCTGCCGCGAAGCCTGCGCGTGAATGTCGTCAGCCCGCCCTGGGTCACGGAAACACTCATCGCCAGAGGCATGGACCCGTCGATCGGCCTGCCTGCCGACACGGTCGCGCACAGTTATCTCGCCAGTGTGGAAGGCACGATGACGGGGCAGGTGATTGATCCGCGGAAACACGCGAGCGGGTAAGCGCGACCAGACCTCCTAGTGTTCCGTCAGCTCAAATGTCCCCAGCCGATAGGCCTGGCCATTGATCAACACGTCTACCGCATGCTGCCCGGGATAATGCGTTCTCGTCGTCAATTGGGCGAGGAGTAATGTCTTCCCCACCTGAGCCGTTTCTCGCGGCGCCAATTGAAGCTGCTTCAACTTGAATACCTTTGGCCGTTGCGCGCCGTTGGCCTTGACGTAGTGCACCCGCAAATCCACCAAGAGGCGTTGCGCCAGCGACGCACGATTGGCAATCTCACAGGCAATGGCCACAGAGGATCCGATGGTGGGCCGCTGCGGGGCAATGTGCACCTTCTCCACCGACACACGTGCGGCCTCTCCGAATCCCAACAGTCCAAGCGCCCCTGATTCACCTCGCTTCACCGCCGAACGTAACGCATGCCGGATGATCCACCGGCGCTCCTCCGTCGCGTTCTCCATCCATCGCGTCGCTGTCTCCACCAGCAGGACGGGATGGTCCTTGCCGATGTCGTTCAGGTTATTGGCCACGCTTCGACGGACGTACAGCGACGGGTCATCCTTGAGCCGCTCCAGCAACGCGAGCACCGGACGAGGATCAGCCTGAAACGCGCGCAAACGCGGCGCCCAAGGCAACCGGGGACGCGTGCCTTCCGAGACGAGGCGGCGCACGTCCTCACTGGCATCAGCCGACCATTCCGTGAGACGGGCCAACGTCGCCGCCTGGTGCCGTTCGAGATAACGGCGGATGCTGAATTCGGCGGTGAAGCGTTGCGTCAGCACATATTGCGCCCGCATAGACAGTTCAAAATGCTCCAGCCCGTATTCCGCCACAAAGAACACGTGCGGGAGAAATAGGAACCCGCCCATCCCCTGGGCAACCGTTCGCTCCGGCTTCTGATCGAGCGACGCCAGAAGAATCTCGACGGCCTGCTCATAGTCGTCCGGCAAGAACCGGCGAAGTTGATGGGCGATTTTCCACGCGCGTGGCATCAACTCCAGCGCGTCATACCCGTCCAGTGACGACCTGACAAACCCCTGCTGATCGAATCGCGGAAAGACGGCGGCAATCATGCGCCCGATGGTGCGCGGCACATCGGCCCCGAAACTATTTTTGAGCGGCTCAGCCATGGGATCTCACCCTCCGGCAAACACAGGCCGGAATCCGGCGTTCTTCAGAATGCGCGACACCTCCTCGCGCTGATCACCTTGAATTTCGATCCGCCCTTCCTTCACCGTCCCCCCGACACCACAGGCCTTCTGCATCTCCCTAGCCAATTGTTCCTTCTCGGCCTGGCCGATGCCGGTAAATCCTGTCACGACCGTCACTGTCTTGCCACCCCGATGCGCCGTCTGCCGAATAATGTCCACCCGCCCGCGATTCTTCGCGTGGCTTGGCGGAACCGGAGTGGATTGGTCGGCCTTGTCTCGCGGTTGAGTCGGCGGCAGTTCAAGATTCTTCAACGCCGCAAACGGACTGTTCCACTGAACCGGCTCACCGTCGGTGGAGATGCGTTTCTTTTCCTTCATGCCGTCATGCTCCACAACTCGTCGTTCGTTCGAAGAAAAGAGCCTATGGCGTATAGCTCATAGCAGGAGCCGGAAGCGAAGAACGAATGGTGGATTGCTGAGAGCGTGGAGCCAGGGCCCCAGACCTCATCCTCCCATCATCAGCTATACGCTTATACTCCCCCACGCCATGCGCCATACGCTCTTGTCCACAACGAGATACGCTTCACGATTCACGCTTCATGGCGAGTGAGGATTCTTGTAAGGTCGTCAGCTCAATCTGCACGGCATTTGTCCCGTCACCGATCAACAACTGCCCATCCTGAACGGTGCAATGCAAATCCATGTTGCGTTGCGCAAGCCCGGCCAATGCCCGGCTGCCCTCCTGCGAGAGGTTCATCACGGTAAGATTTTTCAACCGACCAAGCGCAGCCAGATTTTCCTTCCACCACTGGTCTGCTTGACGACCACCATAGGTATAGACGCACACCTGCTTGGCGCGGCCGCAGGCCTGGCGGAGCGCCTTGTCATCCGGCAGACCTACCTCGATCCAGAGTTCGATGAGCCCCGTCAGATCCTTGCGCCAGAGCGCAGGTTCATCGTCAGTACTCAACCCGCGGCCGAACTGCAGCGCCTCATGCGCGTGCAGGACAAACGCCAGCAGACGCACCATCATCCGTTCGTCGGTTTCCGACGGATGCTGCGCGAGGGTGACCGTATGGTCCTCGTAATAGTGACGGTCCACATCGGCGATGTGGAGGACGGCCTTGAAAATCGTCGCATTCGGAGCCATGTGGATGTGATGTCCTTGTTCGCGGGACGTTTGGATTGAAGCAACCAGGTTCTGCAGCCACGGGAAGCGGACCGCTCAAGGTCAGGGCAACTCCGCGATATACATCCCCTCCACCCGCTCGCGCGCCCACGGCGTCTTGCGCAGAAACGTGAGACTCGATTTGACGCTTGGATTGTTGAGGAAACAACGCACCGGCAGACGACGGCCGAGCTCCGCCCACCCATGCCGTTCGACCAGGGTGGTCACGATGGTCTCCAGCGTCACGCCGTGCAATGGATCGCGGGGATGGGAGGTCGTCATGATGTGATGGTGTATAACATGGAGGGTGAAAATAGCACGAATGGGCTACCCCCTGAAGATCCGAAACAACCAACCGACTGCGAACGATATCCGACCTGAGAGAAACATTCACCCCCAAAATCGGTAATAGCGAATTGCGGCCTCCCAGGAGTCAGCTCTACTTGTGTCCGAGGCACGCCTCTCACAAAACTATGGATGCTGCCCAATCTCCACAATGGAACTTGTTAATGCATAGAGCCACGGCAAGACACTCATAATCTTGTCAGATTTTTCAAGGTTGCATTTGGCGCACAGGATTCGAACGTTCTGCGCAGATAGGCTGCTTCCGCCCTTTGAATAGGGGATGTCGTGATCGTAATGGAGATTCTTTTGGAAACCACATTGGACACACTTACCTTGATCTCGTTTCCAGACTTCAACTTTCACATGGGTCGGAATCAGCCGTTTGGGTGGAAGTTCCATGATTCGGCCAAAAGATTTCTTTTCGACAGGCTTGAGGAAGAACTGGAACACTTTTCTCTTTTCCTCCCGCAACGTAAAGTGTGCGTCGAACAGCTCAAAGAAACCCTTGTAGCACCATACCCCGACGGCAATTTTTTCGTATACTTTCACCAGCTCTGCCTTTTCTTTCAGCCCGCGCTGAAAATCCATGGCTGCCTTAAAGAATCGGCCATTTTCCGTCCAAGTCCCCTTTGGTGTTGTGATCGGTTGATCAACCTCTTTGGGATTAGGACAATCTTTTGTCCGTGGCTGATCATGGCCCTCATACACAAGTATTCCTGTAGCTTCATCAACTACATCTCGATACGGAGCATTCGCGCGTTGAGACATGAGTAAGATGGAATAGTCCTTTCCCGCTCCAAAATTCATTCCCTTCTGAAGCATCAATTTCTCAGCGCCGACCAGTTCTCCATAACTAATGATGTCATCTACATTCATATAGGCCCCATGAAAATACCATCAGGCGGCAAACTCTACTTACTCAGCGAGATGCGCAGCAAGATTATATGCCAAGCTACGCCCCTGGCTCCATGGGATTGCCACCTGTGCATAAGTGATGAGTCCACGGGGAAAATCGTAAAACGATATTGGGGGCGTCCCGCCATAATGCCCGCGCGGCACAGTGGCATTGACCCAACCCAGTCGACCAGGTGCACACGTTACTAATCCCTGTGCAGTGTCCCTGGGCAGTGAATGGTGCACAGTCACGGTGATTCGCGGTACAGTGTGCTTCTCGAGGTACCTGATACCCCATGACGAAACTGGCTCACATCTCACAGTTCTTCAAGCAGGACCTGTGGACCATTGATTCCGCGTCTGTGCCCACGCTCCAGCGCATCGGCATTCATGCATTACGGCTGGCGATCGCCGTGGCACTGGAATTTCGCCATCGACTGCTTGATGCCCGGGCCACCGGATTGGTGTACACCACGCTCCTCTCCCTGGTTCCCTTTCTTGCCGTCATGTTTTCGGTCTTAAAAGCCTTCGGGGTCCATCAGCAGATTGAACCGGTCCTGGCCCAGGCACTGGAACCGCTGGGCCCGAACGGCCAGGAAATCACGCGCACGATCATCGGCTTTGTGGACAACCTCAAGATTGGCGTGTTGGGCATCGTCGGCGTCGCGGGGCTGTTCTACACGACCTATTCGCTCATCGACAAAATCGAGGAGGCGCTCAATGCCATTTGGCTGGTACGGGAAGGACGATCGTGGGGACGGAAGTTTGCCGATTATTTGAGCGCCGTACTGGTCGGTCCGTTGCTGGTGGTGACCGCGTTCGGCCTGCTCGCCTCCGTTCATAGTAATACCCTTGTGCAGCGTGTGTTGGACATCCAACCATTCGGGTATCTGATGCTCCTGGCCGGCCAATTGTTGCCCTTTGTCATTTTGAGCGGACTCTTCACCTTTCTGTATAAGTTCATCCCCCACACACAGGTGCGATTCGACTCCGCGCTGGTCGGCGGGATCACCGCAGCCGTCTTATGGGGCCTTGCAGGAGAAGCATTCGCAATGTTCGTGGCTCAGTCGGCCCAATACAGCGCCATCTATTCCGGCTTTGCGGTGCTGGTTCTATTTTTGCTCTGGCTCTATGTGGGATGGCTGATCGTGCTGATCGGCGCGCAATTCTCGTTTTTTCATCAATATCCCACCGCCTATGTGTCGCGTTTGCTCTGGCAGCAAGGCACCCAGGCATTTCGGGAGCGGTTGGCTCTGAGCCTGCTGGTAGTCCTGACTCGACAGTATCTGAAGGGCGAGGGACCGATGCCTACAGACGACCTGGCCGTCGAGTTACACCTCCCCGTCTCGCTCGTGGCAGAACAGGTACGGCATCTGGTGGACACTGAACTGCTCGGCCTCATGGCCAAGCCCGAAGGGATCAGTCTCACCAAGCCGCCCGAGTTGGTTTCCATCAAAGAGGTCCTGGATGCCATCCACAAAGGACGTGCCGCCGATGCGACGATCTCGCTGGGTACGGACGACGGCGTCCAGGAGATGCTATGTCGACGCGATACGGCCATCGAACAGGCACTCGCCGGCCAAACCTTGCGCTCCCTTGTCGAGATCCCCCTGTCTCGCAAAACGTGACCAGTACCCCATTGGGCTTCCCTCTGGGCCCCCATCACCCAGGGCGGGCAGCCTAGTGGTCCCCAAACTGCGCGCGTCCAACGCCCCCTCGTTCATTCAAATCCAAGGGGAGGGAGGTGAGCGGCTCTCACTGCGCGCATAGGACGAGCACATTCCGATCGTGCGCGTTCCCCATCTTCTCAGTTTCCATTCTCCCTAGGGATGGGGGCTGGGTGATCTCCTACTGCGCGCCGTCCAACGAGGGCCTTCCCAGGCCGCGCGTTGCGCGAGCACAGGAGATCACCTAGCCCCCCATCCCGACTTCCCCTCCTTGCCCCCACCCCGCTCCGACTGATAAAAGGAAGCGGTACCATCCAGCGACACCAGGCGGGGCCTTATCCCTGCCCCGCTGGCAGCCTCCTAACCACGACGAGAAAAACCATGTCTCTGCCGGTTGAGAATTCCGCAGCCGATGAACTGCGGCGCGAAGTATCGCGACGACGCACATTCGCCATCATTTCCCATCCGGACGCCGGAAAAACCACACTGACTGAAAAGCTGCTGCTCTATGCCGGCGCAGTGCACCTGGCCGGCGCGGTGCAGGCACGCTCTAGCCAGCGTCAAGCCAAGTCCGACTGGATGGAATTGGAGCAGGCGCGCGGCATTTCGATCACCTCCACCATGCTGCAGTTCGATTATCAGGGCGCGCGGGTCAACCTGCTCGATACGCCGGGGCACCAGGATTTCAGCGAAGACACCTATCGCACACTCATGGCCGTGGACAGCGCCGTCATGGTGCTGGACGGCGCCAAGGGTATCGAGCCGCAGACCAAGAAACTCTTCGCCGTCTGCCGCAAACGCGGCATTCCGATCCTGACCTTCATCAACAAGATGGACCAGCCTGGCCGCCACCCGTTCGACCTGTTGGATGAGATCGAACGGACCTTGGGGATGACGGCGGTGCCCTTCAATTGGCCGATCGGGGAAGGCTCCGGCTTTCAAGGTGTGTACGACTTCCAGCACCGCCAGGTGCTGTTCTTCCAGCGCACGGCGCACAATCAACGACGAGCCCCGATGACGGTCGAGGCCTTCCCCAATCCGAAACTGGCGGAAACCCTCGGCGATGCCTACGGCCCGCTGCAGGAAGAGATCGGGCTCTTGACGGGCGCAGGCACCTCCTTCGATCGGGAGCGGTTCCTCGCCGGCGAACTCACGCCGGTGTTCTTCGGCAGCGCGTTGACCAACTTCGGCGTCGGGCCGTTCCTCGACGCGTTCACCAAACTCGCACCGCCTCCCGGCCCCCGCCAAACCACCCAGGGACTGATACAACCGACCGACGAAGCCTTTTCCGGCTTCGTGTTCAAGATTCAGGCAAACATGGACCCGCAGCATCGCGACCGCATGGCCTTCCTCCGCATCTGCTCAGGACGCTTCGAGAAGGACATGATGGTGCATCACGCCAGACTGGGCCGCAAGATCCGGATGACGCGCCCCCATCGCCTCTTTGGCCGCGACCGGGAGACGATCGACGAAGCCTACCCAGGTGATGTGGTTGGGTTGGTGAACCCTGGCTTGTTCACGATCGGAGACACCCTGACCTCCGACCCCGCACTGACCTTCGATCCCATCCCACACTTTGCACCGGAATGTTTCGGCCTCTTGCGGACGCAGGACATCTCCAAGCATAAACAGTTTCAGAAGGGGCTCAAGCAGCTGGAAGAAGAAGGGGTCATGCAGATTTTCTATTCACCCGACCACGTGCGCCGCGAACCGGTGCTGGCGGCAGTCGGGGAACTGCAATTCGACGTCGTCATGTCTCGCCTGGAAAACGAGTATGGGGTAAAGACATCCGTCGAACGTCTGCCTCATGCCCTGGCCCGCTGGATTGTCGGCGATCCCGCGACGATTTCGGCTGTCTATTGGCCGTCCGATACCATCCGCCTCGTCGATCAACAAGGCCGCGGCGTCATGCTGTTTACCACCGAACACCTGCTGGCCTATTGCATCAAATCGAACCCGTCCATCAAGTTTCTGTTGCGGGAAGAAGTGACCGGCACAGAAGGCTAAGAATTCGCCTGAAATCGTGCCCTCCTGAGCCCCTTCGCGATCGAGGCATCTGTTTCATTGTGGCCTTTGTCCCTGAGAAATTCCGGGTGTACCATGACCTCGGCAATGTGTCGTGGACGACGGATGCCATTCGCCGTGCGCTACAACAATCAGACCGACAGGGGCTCCGGCCTGACACTTCACCTCGTCGCCTCGCACAAATTTCTGAGCGACACCACAACCCTTAAAATGTGTTATAACGAGTCGGCATTTCAGACCAGTGCTTGGACGCCACATAACATGGTGAACGCGAGCACGATCACACCTCTCGCTGCCCTTAGCGCCTCAGGCTAGTTCGGCCCAGGTGCGCTGCCCGCCTCCTGTCATGATTTCAGGTCTTGCCGCCTTCATGGCCGACTCTCGGCATGGAACGGCGAAGCGCACTCAATCGATGACTGGCAATTGAACCGACACACGTGTTGAGGAGAAGGACCATGCCGAAGGCAAGAACTGCAAAAAACTGTTACTACTGCGAAGCGGAAGACCGCATCAAGATGACCTTTATGCTCTGCGGCCTCTGCCATCGGCACTTCTGCAGCGCGCATGGCGTGCCCGATCTGGAACAGTGCACCAAGTGTTTGGAGGCGAGCGAAGAAACGGAATAATCCTCACAGAATGCTGAAAAAGTCTGTCAGCCGCGTTCTCGCATCGCTCGTCCCCTCCACGTACCCCTGAGGGTACGCCTGCGGGCCCTCACTCGCTGCGGCCTTGCTGAACAGCCTTTTTGAGCATCCTATGTTCAGGCCATCGCTTCTCGAACGACCCTTGGGGAGAACGACTCGTCAGGCGGTCTTCTTTTTCCGCTTCTGCTTGATCCCCACCATGACGGACACCTTCGCTTGCCGCGACAAGGCTTGATCGATCCGGCTTTTTCCGTTGGTCGTCAAAATGACCAAGCCGTTATGATCCTCGATGCGCTGCAACAGATGAGCCGCTCCGGCGGCGGTAGTGGGACCGGCGCCATCTTTGCCCGCCCGGCCTGTAGCGAACAGCGCATCAGCCCCGTCAAAGAAGAGAATTGATCCACTCCGTTCCGCCTCATCGAACACCCGGTTGATGTTTTTCTCGGTTTCGCCGACTCGACGGCTCACGACGGAAGAGAGATTCACCTTCGCTAAATCCAATTGCAGTTCCTCCGCCACCAATTCCGCCGCCTTGTTCCGACGAAGCGGAGTGGAACCGGACAGGACGACCACCGCCACCGACGGCCGCTTCGCGCGAGTGGCCTTTGCTCGGCGGGCCGGCGCTGCTTTCTTGGTCTCTGATTTCTTCACCGCCTGCTTCGTCATCTTCTTAGCGGCCGCGCGCGGGCGCCGCTTCACTTGTTTCCCAGCCATGATTGCCTTCCTCTCACATCAATATTCAACGACCCCGTCACTCACCGATCGAGTCTGTCATCATTACCACACTTCAGCCGCTCAGCGCTTCTTGTCGAAGCCGGAATCCCGCCATTTCTCCAGCAGGGCGATCCGCCGCTCTAATTGCGGAATGGTCGCCTGATCGACCCGGCCGCCGGTGCGCTTGATCAGTTCCGCATTGAGCTGCCGATGATCCATGCCGCACTTCCGCGCCACCGCCCCGACCAGCGAGCGATGTTTGTCCCGCAAGATGTTTTTCTGGTCGTGCAACGCGACCGCCAATTCCGGCTGTCCCTTACCTTCACCGGCCGGATCGCCCTCGTCCGCGCCGATCAACGCATCGAGCCGCGCCACGCCGTTCAGCGGGATATATTCTTTCAGGGAAGTGGCCGCCGTGCCGAACAATGTCCGTTGCACGGACGGCATGATCTCTTCAAGAACGTGATCGCGCTCGACCTTGATGCGTTTGGCATAATGTACCAGCGTCGCGTCTTTCGGCAGATAAAGCCAGGCCCGTTGCGGTTTCGGCACCTTATCCTGCATCCGCACGAACCGGCCGACGACCTGACGGAAATACATCTCGGTCAACACGTTGGTCGCATACACACCGACCCGCAGGCGCGGAATATCGACGCCTTCGCTCACCATATTTACCGCCACCAGCCATTGTTGAGTCTTATGGTGCGCAAACGTTTCGATAGTTTTCGAGGCAGCGGGGTCGTCGGAGACGGCCACCAACGCGCGTGTGCCCGTGAGCTTCAGAACCAGGTCCGCCACCTGCCGCGCGTGATCCTGATTCATGGTCACGATCAACCCGCCCGCATCCGCCTGCTCCTGTTTGCGCAACCGCTGCAACTCAGCATGGGCATCGCTCAAGACAGGCCCGAGCCACGTCTCCTGAAGCAGCGCCGTCTTGAGTCGCTCCCGCTGACGCTCGAAGGTGAGCCCGTCTTCGAAGGTGGCCCGATGCTCACGCCCATCCGACAACCAGGTCAATTCGCCTTCGTAGCTCGGGAACAGAATCGGACGGCAAACCCCGTCACGAATCGAATGGGAGTACCCATAGGTGAAATCGGCCTGGCTTTCACCCTGCTCATACCGCACGTATGGGATCGGATTGTTATCCGAACGGAAGGGCGTGCCGGACAGTGCGAGGCGAAAGACCGCTTCGCCGAAAGATTCGCGCAGCGCCTTGCCCCAATCTTTGCCGTCACCGGCATGGTGCAACTCGTCGAGGATGACCAGCGTTTTGCGACTGCGGCAGGCGCGCCGGAACACTTCAGGCGCCAGACAGACTTGCTGATAGGTCACGACCGCACCGTGATAGTCGCGGGCCTCGCAGGCCTGTTCATTCGACAACGCCGGATCGAGTTGAATGCCGACCTGCCCCGCCGCGGAAGCCCACTGTGTTCGAAGATGGTTCGTCGGGCAGATCACCAACACACGGCTCGCAGCCCGGTCGGCCAGATATTGATGGGCGATCCGGAGCGCAAAACGCGTCTTTCCGGCAGCGGGCGTCGCGGTGACGAGATAGTCCTCGCGCGGCTGCGCCAACACGTCGGCCACCGCCCTCGTCTGCCAGTCCCGCAACACAGCTTTCCATGGGGCGAGCGTCACGGCCATCTCAACACGGTTCCTCTCCATCGCCTGATATCATTGGAACGGACTCTCACTCCTGCGCCATCCCCTTGGCTCACTACCCAAGGTCATACGCCACCAGACTCTCCCCGCAATGGCTCGACGAAGCGAGGCACCACAGAGACTATCCGCCTGTCACTGGTCTGGGAATGAGGTGTGACGCACACTCTGCCGGCACTCCCTCACGATCGCGAGGCGGCCGACACGGTCTGGGTGAGACGCATCATGTCTAACGGGATGGTATCGCAAAATCGACCAAGCAACAAGAGCCATGCAGGAAGATGCCGAGCTGAAACGGTGGCGATGGCCCAGCCTGCGCGGGGGACAAACCGACTGGACTCGACGGCGGGAACGGTTGACAGAGGATCCCCTCCGGAGGCTGAAGTGGTGAGCCGGTCGTGACAGCCGGCTCACCTTGCGGCTTAGTCTCTGAATAACCTCACGGCGACTTTTTGCCCTTTGATGCGTGTCCGTCCGAGAGCCTCGATAATCTGCCGGGCGGCTTCTTCCTGTACATCCACCAGGGAGAATCGCTCTTCGACCTCGATCGCTCCGATCATGCGCGACGGCACACCCGCTTCGTTGGCAATGGCTCCGACGAGATCTCCCGGCCTGATCCCCGCCGCACGACCGGCTCCGACATACACACGTACGGTTCCGGCCGCCCGACCACCGCGAGCAGGTCCACCTCGTGGCGCACGCGCACGGTCCCCTTGTTGGGGAGCGGACCCGTATGCTGGACGTGACGGCCGATAGGGCTCGGGCGCCCTGGTCGAGACTGCCGGGATTTCTTCTTCCGCCCGCTCACCGCCATGGGATCGATAGACCAGCTTGATGGCCGCCGCCGCAATATCCGCCGGCTCTGCCGACGCAGACAGCGCGTCCACGACACGACGAAAATCCTCCAACTCGCCGGCCTCCAAGGTTTCTTGGATGGAGGTCTTGGTCCGCTCCAGCCGCTTCGCCAGCAAATCGCCGAGGGACGGCACGGCCGCGACCGTGATTTTCGCTTTGGTATGCTGTTCGACCGCGCGCAATAACCGGTGTTCCCGTGGCTCGATGATAGTCATTGCCGCGCCTTCGCGCCCCGCCCGTCCCGTTCGCCCGATCCGATGGACATAGACTTCCAACGACGAGGGCAGGTCGTAGTTAATCACGTGGGAGACGGAGGGGATATCCAACCCGCGCGCGGCCACGTCGGTCGCCACGAGCAGTTCGGTTTGCCCTGAGCGAAACGCTTGCATCACGCGATCCCGTTGCACCTGGCTCATGCCGCCATGGATCGCCTCGGCCCGATAGCCGCGACCATTCAGCGCCGCCGTCACTTCATCCACTTCCAACCGCGTCCGGCAAAAAACGAGCGCCGACTTGGGCGTCGCAATATCCAACACGCGAGCCAGCGCGGACACCTTATGCTGTCGCGCCACCACATAGGCCGTTTGCTGCACACGCGGGGCAGCGCCCGCTTTCACCGGCTCACGCGCAATCGTCACATCCACCGGATTCTTCAAGTGTCGGCGCGCGATAGACGCAATCCTCGGCGGCATGGTCGCAGAAAACAACGCGGTCTGCTTGGTCGCAGGAGTCTGTTCGAGAATGGCATCGAGGTCGTCGGCGAACCCCATGTCGAGCATCTCGTCCGCCTCATCGAGCACCACGACTTGTAAATCCGCCAGCTTCAACGTCTTGCGGCGCAAGTGATCCAAGGCTCGACCCGGCGTCGCCACGATGACTTCCACCCCGCGCCGGAGAGCCTGCAGCTGAGGTCCCATCGCTTGACCGCCGTACAAGGCGAGCACGCTGATCCGCAATTCCTTGCCGTACCGCTGCACGGCCTCACTCACCTGAACGGCGAGCTCCCGAGTCGGCACCAGCACCAAGGCGGTAGGACGTTGTCGTGGGCCATGGGCGATCCGCTGCAAAAGGGGCAACGCAAACGCCGCCGTCTTTCCGGTTCCCGTGGCGGCCTGGCCCAGCAGATCGCGTCCCTCCAGGAGCGGAGGGATGGCTTCACGCTGAATCGGGGTGGGCTCTTCGTAGCCCAAGGCCTCCAGGGTGGTCAACAGCGAGGCTTCTAATCCGAGCGCGGCAAACCCGGGAGAAAATCCCTTGGCCGCCGGCTCCGTCTGCGAATGCGTCGTGGTGTGTTTCATGAGGGGGGGATAAACCTTTCTTGGTAGTACTAGCTGTTCATGCCGGCGGGCCACATGAATTCCAACTCAGGGAATTTCTGTTTGTAGTCGTCGTGACTGGCGTGAATGACTTTCATGGCCTCATCGCGGCCGTACATGCTCGTGATCTCAACCTTGTGCTGCGTCGATCCGGGGGCGTGTTTGTAGGTCAGGAAATAATGGTGCAGGCGATCCAGGAGTGTCTCCGGACAATCTTTGAGATCGGTAAACGTTCCGTACACGGCGTCGTCCCGCATGACCGCGATGATCTTGTCGTCCGCCTCGCCGCCGTCCGCCATGCTGAACCCGCCGATGGGCCGGGCCGTGAGGAGGATGTCGCTGTGCGGAATCGTCTTCTCGGTCAACACGCAGATATCAAGCGGATCGCCGTCTCCGACCATATCCGGTCGGCCGGCCCGCGCGCCGAACAGTTTCGCCACGCGCTCGCCGCAATAGGTTTGCGGAATCAGCCCGTAATAGGACGGACAGTAGTTGGAGAATCGCTGCGGACGGTCGACCTTGAGAAACCCGCTGGCCTTGTCCACTTCATACTTCACCGTATCGGTCGGCACAATTTCGATATAGGCCGTTACCAATTCAGGCGCATGCTCGCCCATGGACACCCCGTGCCAAGGATGCGCCTTGAACATCAGGCTCATCAGTCGTCGCGCTGCATCGATTTCCTTCTTGCTCATCCTAGTTCATTCCCCCTGTGAATCTTCTCGGAACTGACGGTCTGTTGATCGTACGATCCGCGAAGGTCTGGATTGATTCTGCGGCACACTGCAATGAAACATGTCTAATCGGCGAGAGAAACCGACAGTGTATAACACATCGGGGCCAAATGAAACAGCAGAGACTCTGTGGCCGGCTCCCGCATCGATGACAGGCCGCTCTCTCCATCAGAGCGAACCCTCAGAAACTGCCGCTCCTGCGGAGCCACATCAGAGGCCATACCGCCTTTCACTCAGCAAGAAACGGGCGCCACGGTCAGCCCCAACCGATCAATAGTCAGTCGCGATCGGCCATTCGACTTGATCTATCAGCCCCCGCCCCACCCCTTCCACGCAAGTCGCTCCAATCTCTTAAGAATGGTCGCCCCGCGACCGATATGGTAACCAGCACAGGAACGCAGACCGTTGCGCACATTCCATTGCTGCCCACGAGATCCGTCCATGTCCCAACCAGGTCCCGACGATTCCCCGACAATGCCTTCCCCGATGGTCCTCCCCGGCACCATCGCACCACCGACAGTTCGCACTATCATGTCGACACGAACCGTGACCGTGACCATGGACGATTCCCTTGCTCGAGCCCGTGAGCTCTTCAATGAACATCATTTCCACCACCTGCTGGTCGTGCAGGGCCCGACACTCCTCGGCATCATTTCAGATCGCGACCTGCTGAAGGCTGTGAGCCCGAACATCGGGAAGCTGTCCGAAACCGATCGCGACCGGGCGACGCTCAACAAACGCGCCCATCAAATCATGAGCCGGACACTCATCACGGTCACCGCCGACACGACCGTGGAAGCCGCCGCACGACTCCTGCTGGAGCATCGCGTGTCCTGCCTCCCCGTCGTCACCACGGACAGGCATCTTGAAGGCATCATCACCTGGCGGGACCTCCTCCGCGAATATCTTCGACACGATTCCGCCGGCGGCTGATCGCGGGAAGATTCCCGCACCGCCACGTGCCTGCGCGACCATCCGGACGAACCACATCCATCGCCCACCGCTCAGCCCTCCCGCGCACGCGGCACAGGCAACAACCAGCCGGAGGCCTTCTTACCGCCCTCACATACCCGACCGCCATTTCAGAAAAATGTACGCAGGTTCATCGGCAGGCTGCGAGCTTCGCAGGCTTGATCGCTCGAAGAAGCGGTTGAAGGAATCAGGTGGCAGCCGCGACGGCAGCCAGTAACGGCTGAACCGTTACTGGCTGCCCACGGATAGCGCGATTCCCGCGCGAGGACTCGCGCGAAAATTCGAGGACTGAGTTAGAAGGTATGGCGCACACCGAAAATCAGGCCCATGGCGGACCCGTCACTCTCGGGGTGATTGCGCTTCCAGGCCGCCTCCATATTCAACATGAGGCCCTTCGGCGCATCCTGGACGAGGTTGGTCAACGCGTAATCGATACCGCCACCGATTCGCCAGGCAAACGTATCTCGAACATCCTTCGTATTGATATTCACGCCAAGACCGGTGGTGAAATACGGGATGAAGTTACCGAAATGCCCGGGCCGATACTCCAGATTCACCGGGAGAAGCGTAATGGTATTGAGGGAGCCGTTTTGTGGCGAATCAATCCCATGATTTTCCCACTCCAACATCATACCGAGACGAAACCACTTGTTCAGCCCGAACATGCCTTGAAAATTCAGCGCCGGACCAACCGTCGACACCCCGGCACTCTGCGTCATGAAGCTCGGGCCCACACGAAACCCTGCCGTGAACTTCCCCTCTTCGGCCATGCCCTCATGAACCCACTCGGCGGCCTGAGAGAGCGCGGGGGCCAGGCTCAACAAGACGCTCAGCACCACTGCCCCACCGAACACACACTGCTCACGAATCCTACGCATACTACCCCTCCTCTGATAGTAAAATATTCTTGACCAGTGCACTCTAGGCAAGTCGCCGCACCATTTTCAAGAAAAAGTGTGCCGCGGTGGAAGGCGGAATACGCTCGATACGTGGCGCACACTCAGACGACATTCCCGTCACAGAACGGCACGCCATGAAAACCATTAGTACGTATCATTGAGAAGAGGCCAGGATGATGGAAACGTCCAACCCGAGGATGAGTGCGGGAGCGACAAGATGAGACAGGCCGCAACAGGCCTGATACCCGGCAACAATTGTGTCGAGCGCAGCCGGGGAGCAGAACATTCGCTCTCCGGCTGCTGGGCCCGGCCTCCGAAAGCATGAGCCGTGAGAGTCGGCTCTGTCAGGAGATGCTACGTACCTACCCGAAACCTGCTAAAACTTCGCAGGGAATTGCGCCGCCAACGCCTGAGTCAGCGCATCGGACACCACATAGATGTGTTGCTTCATGCCAGTCCAGGTCTCCGCCTCGTGGACATAGTCTCCGTCTTTCAACTGCTGAAACTGCGTCAGATGATGCGCGGCATGGGCCATGAGTAGTCCCATCAACGTATCCTTCGGCAAATTCGGATTGGCACCGCTGAGGAACGTCGAAATCTCTGCCGCATTCGCGGTGAGAGCCTTCACGGCCGCCTCCTGCTGGCTCGCCGAGCCTGCCACGGTCGCATCCAAATGATCACGAATGGCGCCATAGTGACCGGCCAACAGCGTAAAAAGCTTGTCGGATGCCGCCTTGCCATAGAACGGCTCGATCGACCGGGCAATCTGCTCGGCGTTGGCGACCACACCCGCTTCGGCGGCGCTCCGTGCAGGCGCATTTTTATCCATCGTCGCCACGGCCACATTGCGAATGGACAGGATATGGCCGAGCCAGAGATCCCGAAGCACGGCCTTGGTCTCCGCCACCTTGGCCGGGTGCGCCGTCGCCGACGGAGACACCGTTGCGGCAGGCGAATCAGTCGAATGGGCACAGGCAATCGGAGATAGGGCCAACAGGAACACAGGCAACGCTCGAACCAGCTTCTGCATGATCACTCTCCTTTGGAAAATAGTAATAGCACGGCCGGATCAACCGACACCGGCCGTAGCATCGATAGGCAAGGATAGAGAACGGGGGCAAGCCTGTCAGTTAGCGGGATAACATTGCGGGAAGAATTGTTGGCCTAGAAGCCGGAATCGCTGAGATTGGCAGGCATCTTTTCCGCAGCACTCAAAAATCCGTCGAGACCGACACGATGCAACAGCAACCCGTCCTTCCGCGCGTAATTGATCAAGCCCCGCTCGCGCAACTGGTTGAGGAGGGTCGAGACCACTTCCCGGCGCGCACCGATCATCTGCGCCAGATCGTCCTGCCGGAAATAATGCGTGAGTCGCACCCATTCGCCGTCCGGCTCGCCGAATTCATCGGCCAGCCGACCCAGCGTCCGCACTAATCGCTCCATGGTGCTGCTGAATGAGAGGGTCTGGATCTGGTCATAGGCCGCCGACAGCTGCTGCGCGACGTTGGAGAGAAACAGTAGGAAGGCGGGACGATTGTTCTGCAGATGCGCCACAAATTCATCGAAGTTCAATTCGACGATCTCGCTGTCTTCCATCGCCACGGCCCGTTCGCGACGCTCCCCGGTGCAATGACAGAGCTCGCCGAACACCTCTCCGGTTTGATGCAGGCGGAGAATCAATTCACGGCCATCCTCGGTCAGAGAAGTCAACTTCACAAATCCTCGCCGAAGGAAGAAGACACTCTGAGCCGAATCACCAAGGCCGTAGACGAGTTCGCCCTTGCCCACGGCACGCCCAGGCCTGTTCATGAGCTGCTCACAGAGTTTGCCGCGAAAACAGCCCGACAGAGCGGCGCAGTGACGGTGGTCTGTCATATTCATCGCCGTGTACATCGTGTGTCCCTCACTCTTGCGCATTGTACCGGGATCCTGAATCGCGTGACCAGTCCCCCGCACGAAGCACCATGACTCTCCTCCACCTGCCACGGCGTCGACGGCCACAGAGACCGCTTACCCCCGCAGCTCAGCACGCACATCCATGTACCCCAAGACACTCCTCCGGGACGAAGTATCCGCAACCTCGTCGCCTACCTCGCCACCCTCCGTGAGCCCGACCACTGATACCGACCGCAGCATCGCCCCCGTACGCCGGCTTCCCGTCGTTCATCGGAGCGTCCGCTCTCCGAGTTGCCGCACCAGATACCCCACGATGGCAACATTGAGGAAGAGCATCGCCACATGCAGCACTGAGACTTGTCGTATCACTTCGTAGAATTCAACGGGCAGGAACACACTGCTGGAGATGACGGTCATGTATCCCGCCCACGAGGCTTCAAGCCACAGACCGCACCCTTCGACGAGCAAAAGGACGGAGTACAACAGACTGGCATAGGCCATGAGCAGCAGGGTGTGAGACGAAACAACGGGGATCTTCAGCAGCAGCGCATGCACCAGGCGGGAATGCCCGTGCAAATGCAACGCATCCATCGCCGGAGCCAAAAATGTCGCGATCTCGGGATCCACCAGCCGAATCAGCGCCGCGCCGACAAGCAGCAAGACCATCCCCTTGGCCAGCTTGAAGAGGGCGATCAGTGTAAGACCTGTGTGTGATGGTGCTCGCGATTGCGCCAGGAATGGAGTCATGCTATGTCTCGCGACTCCAACCCAACCGAAACGAGCCGCGTTATCCTTCTACAAGCCTTACGGCCCCTTGTTTATCTCACCCGCATTGCCCAGGCTCCGCACATCATACTTGCAGGAAAGGTCAGATCGATATGAACGAACAACGGGCCGACAGTCTGGCTCAAGCCTGGATCGACGCCTGGAACCGGCACGATCTGGATGCCATTGTGCGCCATTATGCAACGGACGTGGAGTTTACCAGCCCGTTCGTGCCGGCGCTATCCGGTGAGCCGTCCGGCACCATCCATGGGCGAGACCCATTACGGGCGTATTTTCGAAAAGGACTCGACGCCTACCCGAACCTGCACTTTGAATTAATACGCACGCTGCCAGGGGTCGACAGCCTGTTGCTGTACTACCGTAGCGTCAACGGATTACTGGCGGCGGAAATGATGACGGTCAACGGAGCGGGGCAGATCCAGACGGTGCGCGTGCATTACGTCAAAGAATAGCCGGCGCGTGGGAGGCAATTGAGACCAGGCCGCGATGGACCGGTCACGAGGCAGCGGTCAAATGCCCGATGATCAGGTTGGCATCGCTGATCGGATCGTTGGTGAAGGGGGCTTCATGCCGCCTGGTGACGGCGGTGCTCAGTCGCTCTGCTGCCTGCCGGACCGCCAAAGGGAAGGCCTCATGCTGCTGAATCCGGCGCAAATGCTCCATGGCATCACCGCACCAGAGTCGTTCGGGAAACCGCGCCAACCAGGCTTCGGCGGCCGACGCCACCGCCCGTCGCGCACAGACCCGCGCCTTGCCTTCATTGCCGTTCTTCCAGGCCATCGCTGCCGCAGCGAGTTCGCGGTCGATCATCGTGACATCGGACATGACCGGGCACGCTACGTGGCCGATGCCGGAACTGTCAATCAGGAAGGGATTGATGACCCGCAGCACCCAGGGACTCAGCTCGAAACTGAAGGGCTGCATGGTCCGAGTATGCAGAGCGCGGAATACCTCTCAATAGACCCACCACAGTAATATTTCCCCGTCCTTTCAGGAAAATCCCTATTCCTCTCCGGGAATCAACCACGCATAGTGCTCCAGTCACGTGACAGGCTGCAGGCACAGCGACTGTATGCGACGGGAACCGCCCACGACAGACGAAACGATCATGACCACTCATTCTCTACGCAGATCTCACAGATATCGATTCCACGATTCGGTGCGCAAAGATCGAAAGTTCCTGGTCGTGGCACTGGCCTCAGCCCTCGTTCTAGCAGCCATACTCTCAAGTCTGGTGTTGGACTTCCCCTACACCATCCTCAAATAGTCGCGTCTCTCAATCCTTTTCGCTATCATTGGGCATCCGGGCGAAGAACCTTCGCTCCGCGCGGGTACCCACGCACAAAAAAATGTCGGCTCCACACCACATGACTTGGATTGTCTATATCCTCGAGTGCACCGACGGCAGCCTGTACACCGGGATCACAAATGATTTGGAGCGGCGCATGAAGGCTCATGCAAACGGGAAGGGAGCGAAATACACGAAGCACCGTGGGCCGTTCACGGTGCGGTACACCGAAGCGCTCGACAGCAAGGGGGCCGCGCTCCAACGTGAAGCCGCCATCAAATCACTGGATCGCGCCGCGAAAGTGGCGCTGATCGCATCAATGTCGTAATTCCCCAGCCGCAGGCGCATATCCACCGGCCTGACCTGCTCAGGCCCGTCACGCACAAACCTGATCAGCTCCGCCTCACTTCTTTTTCGTCACCTTCTTCTTGGGCGCGGGCTTTGGCGTGGATTTCGACTTGGGCTTGGGCGTTGCCTTGGCAGCAGCCTTTTCCTTTGGAGCTCCACCCCTTTTCTTTGGGGCACCGCCCAGCACAATCACCGGCTTTTCGGGCGAGAAGGCTTCCTCAATGCGGCTCTTTCCATTGGTCGTGAGGATGACAAGGCCCTGGTGCTTCTCGATGCATTGCAGGAGATGAGACACCTCGGCATTAGCATACCGATCATGAGCATCCTGCACCTGGGAGCGCTTGCTGAACAGCGCGTCCGCCTCATCGAAAAAGAGGATCGATCCATGACGGTTGGCCATGTCGAACACGCGGTTCACATTTTTCTCCGTCTCGCCCGCATGTTTACTGACGACTGCCGACAGATCCACGCTGGCCAGATGCAACTGCAGTTCTTCAGCCAACACCTCCGCCGCCTTTTGCCGGCGAAGCGGCGTGGCTCCGGACAGCACGATCACCGCACCGGACGGCTCCTGAACACGAGCCTTCTTGGACATTTTCGCAGGCGCCTTCTTCTGTTGCTGTGTTGCTGTCTTGCGTTGCCGAGTCCCCGTTGCACCTGCCATATCCTTCGTCCCTTTCCGGTTCTTCTATGACCCGCCTCATGACCGACACCCACCTTTAACAAGGTGCGGGGGCTGAGTATAACCGGTTCTGCTTCTCGTCGGCGAACTTCTTCTTGCACCCGTTTCGAGAGACTGCGGTGCCTCACTGCGCGTGCATTTTTGGCCGGCGCATTCCCTACCCCTGCGAGCGTCTTCTGAAGCTCACGCGTTGCGCGAGAAAAAAGACGCTGAGCAGACCAGCCCCCCGCGCCTACATCTCCATCATCTCCAACCGCACATCAAACTCATGACCACAGGCCGTACAGCGGATACAGTCGGACTCGACCGTGAGTTCATCCGCCCGGATACCCATGCCGCCGCAATCGGGACACCGGACGAGATGGACCTTTTGATCATCGACCGTTTCATACTGCACCCCATGGAGGCAGTAAACAGGCTTTCCGTCCAGCTGCCAGGGATGACCGGCATGGTCGCGCACCGGTAAAACGATATAGTGCTGCCGCACATAATCTTCCATGGCCTGCTGACTCGTAAATCCGTCCCGTATCAGTTTGCCGCTCACGGCCTCGTGGAGCGACTGTCCTTTCACGATTGCTTTGGTTGGCCCCATGTTCCACCTCCAGCGGCTAGGAAAGAAATCCCGCCTGCTCCGTGTGTTCCATCAGCTATCGGCCATCCGCCATTCGCTCTGCTCGTCCGATTACACTACGCCCGAGTAGTACCGCAGAATATTGGACACTGAGATGACCCCGATGATCGAGTCATCCTGCGTCACGGCCAGATGCCTGGTCGCCTGCTCCTTCATCATGCGCACCGCCTCGATCATCGGACGATCGCCTGCAATCGACACCACCGGCCGTCGCATACACACATTGACCGCCGTCGCGGGATTCACCCCCTTGGCGACCACCGCGCGAGCGAGGTCTGAATCGGTGATGAATCCGACATAGGCCTGATTATCGGTGAGTAGCAGCGAGCCGAGTTGCCATTGCTCCATGGCTTGCCCAGCCTCCGTGAGGCTGGCGTCCTGGGACAAACTACGGATCTCGGACGACATATGTTCGGCGACCGGAGGACCGACGAGCGCCTGCTGACTGGCTGGTGAGTATTTCGGGGCAGCGGCGCGGCGGGCTTCAAGTTCGGCGATACAACTTTCCAGCACCCGACTGCGTTGCAACAGTCGCTGTCGCTGACTCTCCACGCCGGCGCTTTCCGGAGCTTCGTCCGTCAGATTCACCAGGCCGGCGGCCTCGCCGAACTCGGCATATTCATACGCCTCCAGCAGCTCAGAGGTGTCTCCGAGTAATTCTGCGATGAGGTCTTCAGTGTCCCGATCGAACTCTTCGAGGTTACGGGTGGGAAAGCCCCTGCCCAGATAGGCGGCCAGATCGGCCAACTGCCTGCGCAAACGTTCAATGCTGCGATCGAGGGAGATCCGGGCTCGTTTGGGAGTTGTGCGCGTCGTAGACATGGCACCTCCTCTTTGTTTGGCGGGATGATTGATCTTACCCCTCCGAAACAGGCGAGGCAAGCGCCCGCACCGACTTGACCTTGGCCATCGGCACGTGCATGTTTAGGCCATGCCTCACACGTCAATCTCACGTCACTGTTCGGTGGCAGGTCGGACCCGCCAGACCGTGATCAGTTGCTCGTTCTTCCTACTCTGGTGTCTCTCGGGCTTAGGTGCGGACCGGGCTTTCTCCGCAGAACCGGCCACACCGGCCGCATCTCCCAATACCCTGTCAGGCCATGAGCTCCTTCGCATCGGGACCATCCACGACCAGCAGGAACACTTCCCGGAATCGCTGACGTATTACAACCTGGCCTTGTCCAAATTCCGTGAGAAAAAACAGTCCCAGGGCATCGCCACCACGTTGGTGAAGATCGCGCACATCAATGAACGCCAGAACCATCTGCAGCCGGCCCACACCGCGCTCAAGGAAGCCGTGTCGCTGTTCGCCAAGGCGTCGGACCGATCTGCCCATGCCGAGTCCCTGCTCGCCATCGGTCGAGTCTCCGCGCAGCTGGGACTCGAAGACGAATCGCGCGACGCCCTCACCCAGGCCGCCGCCCTCTTTACGCGCGTGCGAAATGCCCGAGGATGGAACGACACGATGGTGCAGTTGGGGTTGTTGCAAATCGCGGGCGGCGAGAACAGCACGGGGCTGACCACGTTACAGCAGGCCGCGGAAGAGGCGCGTACGAGACGGCACGTGGACCAACAGTTCACCGCCACCGTCGCGCTCGGAGATGCCCATTGGCTGCTCGGCCACACCACTGACGCACGCACCGCCTATATGGATGCCCTGAGCCTGGCCGAAACGGAACATCACCTGCCGTTCGAAGGCATGATGCAACTGCGACTCGCGCGGCTGGATACCGAGAAGGACGCCCTGAACGATCGCGTCGCCCTCGGGAAACGCGCGCTGGTCATCGCCCAAACCATCCACGATACCGCCGCCGAGGCTGAGGCCTGGTCGCTTCTCGCCGAGCTCTATCGAGAATCGGGGCACACCGCGGAATCTCAAGATGCGGAAACCCATGCCCTGGCGACCTACCGCAAGCGCGAATTGTCCGTGCACGGAAACCGGTAGCCCGTCAGACGACTTTCGTCGCTCAGACGGCTCGCGTCGATCAGACTGCTCGCGTTGCTCGCCAGGCGATACCCGCTCCGATCAGCAACAGTGCCGCCGATAACAGATAGGGCGCACCAGGCAGATGCCAGTCGGCCTGCGGACCGATAAACGCAGCAAACGTCTGCGTGAAGAGCGTGGGTCCGATCAACCCGGCAATGCCGGTCAGGCTGGCAATGGCGCCTTGCAATTGCCCCTGCTCGGACGCACTGACACGGCGCGTCATGAACATTTGCGACGAAGGACCGGCAAGTCCCCAAAACGCCATCACCGGAATGCCTGCACAATAGATCAGTGGCGTCGGCGCGAGCCCATAGATCGCAAACCCGGCGGCCCCGCACAGCAACCCGGTGATCAACGTGCGCCGCTCCCCCAGCCGCGCCGTGATCGGTCTCACCAGCGTGCCCTGGACAATCATGGCACAGACCCCGACCGCCGCAAGCGTGAACCCGACCGCCGACGGCCCCCAGCCATATCGATAGCCCAGGTACAACACCGCGACACTGGGCAATACTCCGTGCGCGAGGTTCATCAGGAAGTTCACCGTGGCCAGACCGAACAGCTCATGATGCGAGCGCAACAGGATCAACGCGCCGGCCGGATTGGCCCGTTTCCAGCGGAACGGCGCCCGCTTCTCCAACGGAAGCGATTCCGGGAGCACGAAGAACCCGTAACAGGCATTCAGCAGACTGGTCGCCGCCGCACCCCAAAAAGGCCAACGCGGATCGATGGCACCCAGCAGCCCACCCACCGCAGGACCCAACACAAACCCGAGGCCGAACGAGGCCCCCATCATGCCGAATGCGGCGGCGCGTTTCTCCGGCAACGTCACGTCGACGATGTAGGCGCCGGCCGTGCTAAAACTGGATGATGCGATGCCGGCGATCACCCGGCCCGCGAAGAGCCAGGCGAGACTGGGCGCCAGTGCCATAAGGATGAAATCGAGACCGAGGCCCAGGTTGGATAACAGCACAACCGGCCGCCGCCCGAAGCGATCGGACAGCGCGCCTTGAATCGGCGAGCAGACGAACTGCATCAAGGCCCAGGACGTGCCCATCAGGCCATAGATCTCCGCAGCCTGCGCGGTATCGCCGCCGAGGAACTCTTCGACCAGTTTCGGCAACACGGGAATGATGATCCCGAACGACAACATGTCGAGCACGACGGTGACAAGGATGAAGAAGACCGCCGCTTGCCGCGGTGCGGCTGAACTCTGCGAGTGTGTCATGGGATGGGCCATGGTAGCAGGCTCGCCTTCCAGGCGTATAGAAAAAGACGTAGAAATCAGTCGACTGATGCGCCTCCTATTCGAAGAGGTTTTCTGTTACCCTCCCCTCGATGCCCGCCACCCTCCAGGCCTTCATCGCCATCTTCTTGCTCGGCGCGTTGCTCCGGTCGTCCGGCCTGCTCAGAAAACTCCATGCGGAGCGTCTGGCCTCTGTGGTCTTCTCGATCAGCCTGCCGGCGACCATTCTGGTGTCCCTGGACCGGATGGTCTTTGCCCCCACGGCCTGGAAGCTGCCGTTGGCCGCCTGCCTGGTGACGCTCTCGATGTTGCTCTGCTCCTGGCCGGTCACCCGCCTCCTCCACCTGTCGCGCGCCACACGAGGGGGATTTCTCCTGGGCACCGGCTGTATCAACTCCGTGTATTTCGCCTATCCCGTCGTTCTCGCAACCCTGGGAGACAAGGGACTGGCGCAGGCGATCCTGTTCGATCTGGGACAAACGACGCTCACACTCACGGTGATTTATGCGCTGGCGGTGTGGCACAGCGCAAAGAGCGCCACCACCCGATCAGCCATGCTGCGGTTTGTGTCGTCTCCGCCGCTCTGGGCCCTCTGCCTCAGCCTGCTGCTGACCCTGTTCGGACTTCATCTTCCCGGCTGGCTCCGCGAGACACTGATCCCCATCCACCTCACCACAACACCCCTGGCAAGTCTGGTGCTGGGCCTGTCCATCAGCTTCTCCGCCGTGCGACGAACCTGGCCCTTGGCATTGCTGGGCGTGGGCATGCGCATGCTCGGCGGACTACTCCTCGGATTCGCCGTCGCCTATGGGCTCGACCTTGCGGGCATGGAACGGGCCATCGTGATCCTCATCGCCGCCATGCCTTCCGCCGTCACGGCGGTCATTTTTGCAACCGACACGGGCCTGGACGAAGACCTCGTCACATCGATTGTGGCCCTCTCGATCTGCGTCGGCGTGGCGCTGCTGCCATGGCTGCCGCAACTCGTCTTCTTGCTGGCGGGATAAACGGGCCGAATCCCGGCTCCAATGCATCGGCTCCGTAGACCTCCTCCGGTTATGTCCATCCGGCACCTGTGGGAATGGCGTCACGTATTGTGAGGTTTATGCGACGGCAAATTTTGCCTGGCGCGCGTTGCGACAGAGAACATCGCCGCCACAACCTTGCATCTATGCGAATAGCAAGTGGTTTTGCTGACTGTAGGACAATCCCTCAGAGCAATGAACGGCGGTATGGTGCTTGCTCTGCCAGATGCCGAATACACTGGAGGCACGATCATGCACGACCCTATGCTCTGGGCAAGTTGGTATGTCTGGCTGTTGGCGCTTCCCGCGCTGGTCATCGGCACCCTCATCTGGGATTGGGTGCAAGGACGACAGACCGTGCGAGTGCGACGGCGGCGCTAATACCACCCCTTCCCCGTCACCGAACACAGACCTGTTCACTCCGGGCGGCCTCCGCCTCCCCTCCCGATCAGCGCGTCACACACAGCCCATCCCCATTCGCCGCCCGCGACTCACCGCATTGAGGACCGATGCCTCTCCGGTCATTGCGCGGCGCGACCGTCCCAAATCCTCACAATTCTCCACCCCCTGGTAACCTTCCGGCCGAGACCTTCGGGTTTTACGAGTTCCACCTCGTGGCCCGAGTGCCGTATGAAAGTGCCGCACATGATTCGCCGCTGCAGGAAGGGCCTCGCACATCCTGGCGGAGCAACGGGAGCTCAGTCCTTGTAATGTGTGACGCCTGTACGAGCAGGGCCTCAGACATGATCGCATTCAGCGCCGCTGGGAAACGTCGGGCTGATCGGGCCATCCGTCACTTTCGAACCTCCCTTGAGAATCACGCGGCAACCCATGCTCCGGCAGGGCTTTCCGAGCTGATCGATCACGTCACCCAACAGGCCGCCACAGCCATGCCCGGGATGGATCTTTGGGCAGGCATCGCGGCGGATTGCCGACGCGATCTCTCCGGCCTGTCCGTTCACAAAGGAACCTTGGCCCAAGCGGTCGAGTGGGAAACCCTCAAGCTCCAAACCCGCCTTCATGGCATCGAGGGCACCTCCCCGTCAACCTTCGTCCCACTGTTCCGTAATCGTCACGTACACATCGGCAGGTTGATCCAACTCTGGCGGCGTCTGGCATTCGATACCGAAACATGGCTGGCGGAACAGGGATACGAAACCCTACTGGACATCGGACCCTGGGGCGGCTTCAACTTCGTCGTGGACGACGACGGCTACACTCGCATGGCGTTTGCCAGACTGACGCTGGCCGTCGGAAGCCTGCCCGGAACCCCGCTGGATCACGCAGGCGGGCCCTTCTTCGAACACCTGCTTCCCTGCTACAGGGCAGAACTGCAGGCGGCCGGGGTTCACTTCCCGGACCAATGGCAATGGCAATTTCCGAAACACGATCAGGCGGGTCGATTGACGGAACTCTCCGGCACGCACTATCTGCCCGAGCACACATACGACCGACGGACCTTCATCAAGGTCCGCCTCTCCCGCACCTGCGAAACGGTGGAAGAACTCACGTTGCAGGATCTGCTCCCCCTGCTGGAGCGCCTCCACTTTACGACCGATTGGGACCTCTATCCGGAACAGACGCAACCGGTCGACGCCCGCTTCGATCTGCAGGATTTTCTCTCGCTCAACCATGTGGTGGAAAGCCTGTACCAACGAACGGCGAAGGAGGAGCGGCTGTTGAACGAAATCAAGGACGCCTATCGGGGTGCCGTGCGATCGCCTCACGTCCTGTACACATATCTGAATACCGTGATCCGTTCCGGGTGGGTGGAGAATCTCTACTGGGCATTGGCTGAAGCGGCACTGGGCGTGAAGCGGTATCAGCGGGCGGTATCATTCGATCGTGAAGTCTGCCCTCACATCCCGCCACGATTACTCATCCCGGTCCGGCGGCATCTGCAGAAGTATCATGCCCGGCTGAGTGCCGCCACCTCGCCACCGGCGGAAGTCACCGCCTGACCGCTTCAAGCGTACCGATGCTATCCGTGACGGAGCGTCGGCGAAACCGTCCGAATCCGGTTGCCCTCAGCCAGATCTCAACTTCCTTCCAGGCATAACTTCTCCCGGTCGGCGTGAACGCGTACATCAGCAACGAAAACACGGCGGCCTCGGCAGGAAGGGTGCCGGCAGGGTTGAGAAAATACTCCACGATCACAATCTTTCCTCCCGGACGCAGTGCGCCATGCACCCGATGTAACAGCCCTCGATTCTCCGCCTCGCTCAAATCATGCAGCAGGTTGGAGAGCAATACGACATCGAATCCCGAATCGAGCGGCGCGGTCAAGACGTCCCCCTGCCGCACCGCGACACGGTCCCGCAACCCGGCCTCGTTGATGTGGCGTCTCGCCACCGACACGGCCTGATCGACCAACAGCACATGAACATCGGGATGACGTTGCGCCAACGCGATGGAGTAGGCGCCCGACCCGCCGCCCAGATCCAACAGGCGCGTCGCTCCACGCGGCAGCCGGATCCCGTCGAGCGTACGCGGCGCCAGTACATAACTTCGCTCGTGCATCGCCAAGGCAAACCGTCGTCGGAACGCCGTAGTCTTCGTGACAGGCGCCCATCCGGACCGACCGCGCCGAATGGCCTGCGCCATCCCGGTCCAATCAGACCAATGATGGTTCAGCAGCCACAGCAGATTCGTCACCGCCGTCGGACTTCGGCCATCCAGATACTTTACCCCCAGCCGACTGTTCCAATACCGGCCCGCATTGGCACGAACCAGGCCGAGGCCAACCAACGCCTGCAGCAGAAGCTGCATGCCTTCGCGCGTCACCCCGCAGGCGGCGGCCAGTGAGTCGGCGCGCTTGCCGCCATCCCCGATTGCCGTAAACAAACCGAGTTCATTGGCGACGAGCAGTACCTTTGACTCCGCATAACCGTTCGCCAGCCGCATCAGGGCCCGATAGGTCATGGGCCCTCCGCTGGAATCATCACCGACTTCACGTCTATGTCCATCCACATGCCATGGGAAAAATGCGGGGCGCCGGTCACCGGGTCCGCCAGAAAACAGAGCAGCCCGTATCGCCCCGGCTCCAGATCGAGATGCAGGTAGCCCTCTCGCCCCGGATCGAGACCGGTGAGGCCGCCGACTTCCTGACCGGCGGAATTGGGCAGTCCGCCAGGTCTGTACCGCGCGATGAACCCCTGCGCCGATGCTCCCTCCGCCAGACGAATCATCACCACCTCATGGGCTTGCCGACCGTCATTGACTAGGTGCACGGTTCGAGGCCCCGCCTGCAGCGGGTCACTCAACGCAAACGCAAATCGTTCAGACGTAGCGTCGCATCGGGCCGTGACACTGGTTCGCCCGGAGCCGCTGCGCCCACCACCCGAAGCGCCCGCACCATGCCACGCATGGCGTGGGGGCGTCCCGTCACGTCCGGAATGCCGCAGAGCAACACATAGTCTCCCGACTCAAGTTGAATGTCGACGGAAGCCTCGGCATCAGGCCGGCCGGCATTCACACCGCCATGACGCCTCAGCCAGCTTGGGAGACTTGGAGACCGGGAGGCCATCGCCCGTTCGACATCAGCGAGGGTTTTGCCCGATGGGAGCGCCAGGAACTGAACCTGATGCACATCCCGACCGTGATTGCTGAGTCGCACTGTTTGCCAACCGGGGCCGAGCTGCTCAGGGGCCAGTGAAGGCATAGTCTTCCGCGACGAACGTGGTGACGGCTGCGTCCACAGAAACGGGCAGGCCGCACAGGGCCATGAAGAGACCGGAGATCACCAGCCATTTGCTCATGAAGCAGAACGGTCTGTTATGAGCGCGTTGGGGATACATGTCCTGAAAAGAATACTCCGGCGCGTAGCTGGTTCCAAGGCATCGGCCAGGATCTCTTGCACATCCATCCGCCCAAGGCCGCAAAGAACGGGCCTTGGACGATTACACCGAACCATTCGTTGAAACGACGCGAACCGGAACGAGCGCAGAGCAGATGCTGAGCAACTCGATTGGTGCGAAGTACTTTACAATCCACTCATGCGCCGTGCCGCCATGACAATAACCCGCAGGATGCGCAAAAAGGCCGACTCCTCCTTCGCCGTTCGTGAAACGTGGTTCGTCTCTCGTCCACAGAAAAGAGCTTGTACTGTAGCTTACAACCTACAGTCAGAAATCGAGAGTGGGCGCCACTACTCTATACGCTTCACGAGTGTCGAGAACACCGCTGGCGGACTTTGTCCGCATCCTGATAGATGTCGGTGCGAAAAAGACAGTCGTCGAGGTTCGGCGGGGAGGATTACCGGTGCGGTGGGTTGATGTCAGAGTTATGGCCCAGCGCCGGTTCCAACCGTATCGCTTGTTGGAATAAAAGATTGAATTCAGGACGACCGGCGCGTAACCGTTCGGCCCCCTCCATCGACGCTCGAGCCTCGGCCGGTCGAGACAGCTTGATCAGACATCGGGCTTCATCCAGGCGTTGCTGGATCTGCAAGAAGGCCGGCAACCGCTCCGATCGGACCCTCTGAAAAAATTTCAACGCCGGCTCGCAGTCCGCTTCACGGATCTTTCCTACGGCATAATTGCGAAAACTCCGGCTCAGATTTCTCCCGAATGCCAGCAACGCATAATCCGCCAGCGGCGAATCGGGATGTTCCGTCACCAGCCCGGTCAACAGCGCCTGTCCTGCCTGCAATTGGTCGCCGCGCTGCCATAACAGAAATTTTGCTGCTTCCACACCCGCAGACGAGCCGGTCAGTAAGGAGGCGCCGACTCCATTCTCGTCGACCACCGTCACGCCTGCCGCGTGCGACCGTATCCGGTCCGGTTGAGGCGCGCCCTGAGGACGGTATTCGGCCGTCACGCGATAGGTTCCCGGTCGATCGAACGTCCATCCCAGCGCGCCATAAAAGACCGGAAAGATCGCCACAACTGCCTCGCCCGGAGCCAGAGCGGTCCTGGTGTGTACGGCATCCGCGTAAAACAGCGGCAGGAAAACGAACCGCGGCCTATTCGAACTCGACACTTCAATCTGGATCGCGCCGGTTTGCGGATCGAGCAGTTTAAACACCTCCACCGGCCTCGTCCCCACATTGACGAGGCGGACTGTGGCATAGACCGGCTCTCCGAGACTCAGGACGGGCTGTCCCATGTCGAGCGTGAGCTCGAGCGTGCCGGGGCCGGAACCTTCCTGCGCCAGACCGTCGTTTGCCCGCACCGCCGGGAACAGGAGCGCGATCACGCAGACGAGAGACACCTTCCTGCACAGGCGCGCGATAGGATCGAGGTGCATAGGCCGCCCTTCAGCCTCACTGACAATCGGTAATCGTTAATTCTTCCAGAGGATGCGCCCAAACCGCATGGTCATTGGCGACCCACGTGAATGGCGCAGCCCCGATGGCGCCGGGAAATTTGCACTGCCCCGGATGGTTAGCCAGATGCTCCCGGCTTTGCTCGGAAAAGCGGTACACCGGATCGCCCGTCAGATCATCTGTCTGCGTCATGACCGAGGTGCCGTCACCGTCACTATGGTGGAGATTGAACGCATGACCGATCTCATGGGCCGTCGTGCGCAAAAATTCGGGACCGCCAGACTGAATGGTGTTCATACGATAAAAAATGGCGAAAGCCGACCTGGTATGTCCTTGCCACATCTTGCCTAGGACGAATTCAGGAAGACAGACATCGAGTACCTCGCCATAGTGATTCACCACCGCGCCGTAGAGGTGATATGTATTGCAGAAGTCAAAGGGACAGGCGGCCGTGGGAAAGAGCGACAGGTGGCGATGGCCGTTCTCCAACGTCGTTAATTCGGCATCGCTAATGCAATCGTCTCCGGCGATGTTGAGCGGCTGAATTCCCGTATCATCTTCCTCCACGCTCAACTTGATACCTGCATCGTCGAAGATCGAACTCACCGTCACGGGCTGGCCATTCACCATATGCTGTGCAGGGAATGTGGTTCCCGTCATGCGGTCGAATTCCAAGGACACGCAGGAGACGAGTAGGCCGGAGAACACCGGAATCGCCATGGAGACCAGGACACGAAGCGGCAGCGGAGTAAACATGCGGCCCTCCCGACGAACAGCGACTGCCGTGATTCGGAGAGCAGAGAGAATGGATTCTAGGCTACGTGTTGTCGATCATTCTGTCAATCCGTGCCGTCCGGCCCTGGTAGAAAGTCACCACAGTCCCCTTCAACCGTCGTCCGGCTGCACCCCTCGTTTCCCGCCAGCTTGAACAAGACTACGTAGTGGTATCGGATGGGATACGGATCTGTATCCGATGCGATACCGCGCCAGCCTCACGTAAATACCAGCCCGTCCGGCCGCTGGCTCCAAGCGATTGTTATTACGCGCAGAGGTTACGCCACACTCCATGGCGCGATGTTTGCGTCAGGTGACGCCATAACCGGATCGCTTGCCGCACACACCCGCCGGTCGCGATTCAAAAGTCGGCAGCGAACGACAAGGAGGGCGTGATGCGCCGGATCACCCTGCTGATGCTGCTTCTCTACGGATGTGTCCCGCCTCCTCCGCACCAGTTCGTGCCGGGAGGACCACTCGGCGAAGCCGGGCTCACTGCACAGGAACCACGGCAAGCGAGCGATGAGGAAGTGCGCGCCATGTTGGCAGAATCCTCGTTACATCAGCAGGGTCCAGCCGGACCAGTTGATTTGAACGGGTTGCTCACACAGATTTCTCAAGCCACAAACTTTCGGCAGAAGCAGCGTTTGGTGGATCGCTATCACCATGCGGCCCTGCTTCTGCCGGAAGCCGAGCGTGATCAGGCATTCCGGCAATTACGAGACGCGACCGGAAAGTGACCGTGAACGGAGCCCGACCTGAGCAAGAAAGGGAAGGACCATGAAGCGGATACAAGTCAGCACGCTGCTGCTCTCTGCCACCATCATCCTGGGCGGACTGTTACCGGCCGCCACACCGGCCAAAGCCCACGATTGGCTCGGCGACTGTGTCGTGGACTTCGATAATACGTTTGCGCTGACCTATATCTACGGGCAGGCGAGAGGGAACTTCGGGTACCCTACCGGCATCGACAATGCAGGCGAATTGCAGCTGTGTAATGCCACCCACCAGGCCTGCTGGACGTATCGTCATCGCTGTTTCGGCAATTACATCAACGTGGACGATATGACCTACGGTCACATTCATCTGACATTCGATAGCCCAAGCCTGCTCACGCCTTGTTTTGTCGATCCCGGCGACGGGCCGGGATCGGGCTTTGGGCGGAACGTCGGAGACGACTGCATCGCCGCCGACTGGATTCATGAACCGAGAACCCTCGTCACCCATTGGTGGGATCACTGGATCAAGATCTGGATGGAAGACCGGGTGACGCATCAGCCCAGAGTGTTCGACATGCCGATCATCAGAGTGGCCGGCACCGAGCCGATTCAATTCTGGTTCAGGAAAACCAACGGCAGCTGGTGGTACTGGTCGAGCCTGGCCCCCAATCCCTGGCTGGTGGGCGGGTGGGTGTACGATGTGACCGAAGTGCGGATCAGAGGCGCGCAGGCGGCGAACGAGCCGTATTTCATCGGCGCCTTCTCAATCCTCGATTAGCAGGATGTTGATAAAGCGCGCCATCAGCGTCCTCCGTCGCTTGCCGATCCGTGAAGCGTAAAACGTATCCCGCGAACATGTCACAGTCCGCTCTGAAACGAGAGACGAACGACGTTTCACGAACGACGAACGAACAGGGCGGCCATTCTGAACAGCCTGCATGGAACATTCGGAGAGGGGAAGACCCTACTGGCTGTCCGGAACCTGCAACTTGATCGAGAGCGCCTTACGGTCGTCGGTGATCTGCGCCACGATCTTGTCGCCGGTCTTCAAGCGACCACCCACCGCGCCCTCGATTTTGGTCTCAGGCGTCACCTTCAGGCGCTCTTCGTGGCCGGAGAACCCTCTCAGGCCACGTGTTCCGTGATGTCCACGACCCGACGAACAAGCAGCGTCACGTTGGTACAGACCGACGAGTTATTGAGGCGGCCGCATCTCATGGTCCTTCCACTTACCATCCCTCTAAAATCCAACCGAAACACCAACCGTCCCCAGTAATGCCGCACGATCCGCCGGACCAACAAACTCGGTACCGAGCCCACCGTCGAGCACCACACGCGAGGTCAATTGATGCCGGATACCAATTTCGACGCCGGTGTGGTTCTGTTGCCCGCGCAGGTCCGATTGGCGGCTATACACGCTGGCGATTAGCGTGTCACGAAAACTTGTGGGGTACCCCAACGGATAACTGACGGCGGCGACGGCGCGATAGGCGCCGGGCCGCTCCTGCCCTTGCGGCGAGCCAATCACGGTATACCCGGCATTGAGATGCACTCGGAACCGCCCGAATGAACGGGTCAGAATGCCGGTGAGCTGCGTATCGACGCCCTTGGAATTCACGCCGGTAGGCAGATCCGCTTCGACCCGGACGGCAAACGCCGGCAGATTCAACGTTTCGGTATTAAAGTTGTACAGTACCCCCAGATGCAGATCGCCGGACTTATTCGCGCCCACCAGCGAACGCGGATCGGTAAACAGATCGCCTTGGATTTCGATCTGCGTATTGGCGAACGCACCGTAGATGATCTGCGGCTGAAACGTGACGCTCGTGCGCCCCTCTCGCCGATCATTGAAGCGCACGCCGCCCTCCAAACCGATCTCACCCTTGGGTATGGCATAGGCATCCTCCATCCCGATCGGACGGTTGGGATCGAGATTGTCATGATCCAAGGCGAACAGCGGCGCGGCCGTCCACATCAGCACGGCGCCGAGCAGGCACGCAACGACTTGCCTCCGTCCCAGTTTCAATGGTGATGCTCCTGCCCCTGCACAATCATCGGATTGGTCGCATCCGCACTGGCCAGATAGTAACTATCTACCAACCGATAAATTTCAGCCCGCTTCGCCTCCCAAGTCGGAAGCCGCTCACTGGTGAGGATATCGCTGATGTTGTCGTGCAGCATGTGCAGGTTGTCGAAGATGTTGGCTAATTCAGGATAACGCGCGGCAAACTGCGGGCTGAGTTCCGCCGTGAGCGGCATGAACGTCCACTCCACCGGCGGCTGCTCGAGATACCGCCGGTAGGTCGCAAGGATCGGCCGGATCGCTTGTGCCTTCTCGGCAAGGTCGCGCGCGGCCTGCAACGGGTCGTACACGGCCACCTGCAGATAGTGGTACGCCCAAATCGTCGCGTTGAACAGCGGGAAGCGTGTCCTGAACGCCTTGGAATAGGGAAATTGATCCAGCCGATGATGATCCAATCGCTTCGACGTGATCGCGTACGCGCTGTCCTTATAGTAGGCCAACACATTGCGGACGGCCTGATCCTTGTCCGGCTCATCCGACACCACAATGTCGTAGGTAGCCCGGTGCAAGGCATGCGCTTCGTCGAACGTGTTCTGCGCGCGCCAAGCCAGCTTCATATACGTCGGAGCAATCGCCTCCTCATTCGGATTCAGCCGAGGTTTGGTCGCAATAAACGCGAGCGTCTGCTTACGCGCCTGCTCCTCAATGGCCGGCACGTCCTGCCCCCCCGTCAGCAACAAATTCTCGTAGAGATTGGAATGGCCAAAGTCCACGCCGTTGAACTCACTGTCGAGTTCGGCCAGATCTTCCCGCATCGAAAAATTCCACAGCGCGCGGTAATAGAAGCGCTTGTCACGCGGCTCGAACTGGCTGCACCCCGCCAGCGCGAAGGCGATCGTGGCCAAGGTTACCAACGCCAGCATGTGCCTATATTTGCCAATCGTCATACTGAATCGCTCCACAATCACCTTGATCAACACCCTAGCAAGACTCTTCAACCATGTCGGCTCCGTCGCGAGACGAGCCCGCCTGGCTGCCCCTCATCAGCAGCCAGGCAAGTCACAGCAGCGGATCGGACAGACCGGTATCCATCGCGCCGGGAACCATCACCATGATCGTATTATCTACCAATTCTATGGTCGTCATGGAGAGAGTATCGGACGCCAAGACCAACCCCAACGCCGATTGGTGGTGGCTCATGAGAGTTCTCCTTGTGAGTGATAAACGATACCGTTCACCACTACAGACGGAACCGGGCGGCAATTATTACAGACCGCGTGTGACTCGCCTTCGAAATCGATACGCCGGCGTCATTCGGCCTAGGCCGGTCGAACGTTAGGGAGCAGTCTTTCATGCAACCCTTACTACCCCTCGACGATCATATCCAACATGCGTACCGCAGAGAAACCGTCAGGGCTGTACGACCACATTCAGCGCGGACGTTCCCACTCCCCGGGACATTCTCGCCCGAATGAGCCTCCGTCCTGCCCCCTCAGTCCAAATGATTATACGTGTATTTCCGATTCACTCCTGCCGCTCATGCTGTCCGATTCTGCGACAGCGGCGGAAAAAGTCTTGATCTGCACCGTAGAGACATGCTTGACTGAAATTCATTCGTTTTTCGTCTTCCTTGATGGAGGGGTTGCATGCCGCATGGAAGTCTTCGCATTCTCGTGACTCTAGTCCTGCTCCTCACCTCGCTCTCCGCACAAGCTACTGATACGGCTCCCGATACAAGCCTGAGCCCCTTAAAGTTTCTCGTCGGAGAATGGAAAGGCGCCGACGCCGAAGGCAAGGCCCACAAGATCACCTTTGCGCTCAGTTCAGGCGGCACCAGCCTGACCGAAACACTCACGCCGCCGGATAGCCCGCCCATGACGACCATGTACTACAGCGACGGTGATCAGCTGATGCTGACACATTATTGCTCCCTCAATAACCAACCGCGCATGCGCGCGGGTGCAGTCAAAGAGGGAGATAAAACCATCACCTTTGCCTTCGTGGATGCCACGAATTTGAAGAACCCGACCGATGTGCACATGCGCCAATTGGCGATCGAGGTCAAAGACCATGACCACTTCATCCAAACCTGGACCTTAAGCAAGGCCGGCAAGGACGTGCCGAAAGTGTTTACCTTTGAGCGTATAAAGTAATCTGCGTCTCCACGTTGTTTAACAAGGAGTCCTTCCGATGCCGTCACAAACACCAGAGGCTGTGATCGAGGCTCAACGTCAGGACTGGAATCGCGTTGCCGCCGGATGGGATAAATGGGATCAGTTTTTCAACCGCACCATGGCCTTCCTCAACCACCGGCTGGTGGCCGATGCGCGGGTGCGGCCGGGCCTTCGCGTGCTGGATCTTGGATCGGGCACCGGCTATCCGGCCCTCCTGGCCGGCGAAATCGTGGGATCGGAGGGCGCCGTGGTCGGGATCGACCTCGCCGAATCCATGCTGGCCGTCGCGACGCGCAAAGCCAATGCGCTCGGCTTCCAGCACGTGACGTTTCGTACCGGGGACGTGACATCACTGCCCTTTGAGACCGCCTCGATCGACTCGGTGATCAGCCGATTCTGCTTGATGTTCCTGCCGGACATTCCCAAGGCCGCCGCGGAAATCGCTCGCGTGTTGAAACCGGGAGGCTATGTCGCGGCCGCCGTCTGGTCTGCACCGGAGAGGAATCCGTTCATTCGCATCCCAATGGATGTGATCAAGACCATTACGCCTCTACCGCCGCCCGACCCCGAGGCGCCCGGCATCTTCCGGCTGGCAAAACCTGGCGACCTGGCCGGCATGTTCGAACGCGCCGGCCTCAGACCATTGGACGACGAAGAATTTACGGCCGAGGTGACCTATGCCACGGCAGAGGAATTTTTTCGCGGCTTGATGGACATCGCCGCCCCGATTCAAAACCTGTTCGCGAAATTGACGACGGATCAACAGGCCCTGGCGGAGCAAGGCATCATCAAAGCCGTGAATGAATATCGCCGGCCTCAAGGAGTCTCGTTGCCGATTGCGGTGAGGATCGTGAGCGCGCGCAAGCCGCAGTAGCGGCAGCACTTGCACATACAACGCCCGCCGACTCTGACGAGCCGGCGGGTGTATACGAAGCTACGCTTGTCTGTTGCCTTCTCATGTCACTCCTTCATCTTCCCTTCGGCCCGTTCGCCCGCGCCATCTCGACGAAGACGGCACTAGCAAATCCCCTGACCGTACGTTGAGAAAGCTCCTGATCTTATGACACGCGTTCTCACGTCGATTCATCCTCCACATTCCGCCCACATGTCTCCCCAGATTATAGTGCTTGACGCGATGGACGATTGCGCTTAGCGTGAAGAGGTGCCCGATGAAGCTCCGCTGACTGTCCTATCCTCGCGCTTCCCGTTTCTTCGCACGCGTGACTGATTCCCCAGTCTCCGCCGCTCCTTGTACCAGAGTCTCTCTGAGGTGCTTCCTGTCCGATTCATTGGCCCGCTCATGGAGCGCAGCCAGGATGTGCGAGGCCCCAGGGGATTGTTCGACTCACGCCGATGCCTCCCTAGAAAGGAGTGCACAATGCTGTACTACGCGCTGATGTTCTTAGTGGTCGGATTGATTGCCAACGCCCTGAACGTGTTGGGTGTAGCCGCAGTCGCCGTCCAAATATCCTGGATCTTGTTTGTAATCGGGGCCGTGTTGCTGGTGGTGCATCTGGTGTCGGGACGGACTCCGCGCACCACCTGACAACGATCCAGGCTGTCTGAGCCCTTTACCCAATGAGGACCCGACAGTCACATCCAGACGAGGTTGCATGGCCGACACACGATGTGTCGGCAACGTGCAGGAACGGTACGGCGAGAAGAAGGCCGAGCTGATGCAGTGGGTTTCCCACTGGCATGGGCAGGCGAAGCCGGACGCCGAGGGAACGAAGGTTCCCTGAATCGACACCATCGGCGAAACATATTTCGCCGCACATTTTCACTGTTCGCGTAAGGAGACTTGATGACCACACGCACTGTACTGACCCTCTGCGCAACCTTGGTTCTTGGCGGGGCGATGATCACCGGATCGGCGCATGCCATCGGCAAGGCCGACGAGAAGACGCCCATGAATGATGCCTGGATCACGGCGAAGACCAAGATCGCGCTGTTTGCCGATTCCCGGGTGAAGGGAAGCGAGATCAACGTGGAGACCGCCCAGGGCGGAGTCATGATCCGGGGCAAGATCGATTCGGATGCGGCCAAACAGGCGGCGGAAGGGATTGCGAAAGGGGTCGACGGGGTCAAAACCGTGAAGAACGATCTACAGGTCGTGGCCCCCTCCAAACGTGAGGCGACGGACGACAAGGATGACGCCATCACCGCCCGCGTCCATGAGCATATGGAGAAAGACGCACACCTGAAGAAAGCCGGCATTCATGCGCAGACGAACGCAGGCGTTGTCTCGCTCAGCGGCGAAGTTCAGGACCTGACGACCAGCGCCGAAGCCTCTTCGTCGGCCTGGCAAGTGCCCGGCGTGAAGGCTGTGAAAAACGACCTCACGGTGAAGGAAAAGGCCTAACCCTTTTCTTCCTCACACAGGCCCGCTCTTCGTCCGTCGAGATCCGACAGACGGGTCTCGGCGGACGGCAGAGCCTCTGTTAGTTGCAGCCATAACACATGCTAGTCAACAAGGAGAGACACCATGATGGATACGAATGTGAGTCGACCCACTCCGCAGCGAATTGGCACAGCCCACACCAGCCCGAGCCATGAAAAACCCGCACAGGCGGGGCAGGCCGCAAAGGGAACTGCTGCGATCGCCCAACGTGCCTACGAACTGTATGAAAAACGGGGACGGAAAGACGGGCAAGCCCTGGAAGACTGGTTGAGCGCAGAACGTCAGCTGGCTGCCGCAGCGGGCCACTAATCGCACCGATTTCGAGTCGCCAGCCCGTCATTTTGGCTATACGAGGAGATGACGCCATGAGCACACTGATACGTTGGGATCCGTTTCGAGTTCAGTGGAATCCCTTGAAAGAGCGGGACGAATTGGAAAGCCGATTGTCGACCCTTCTGGGACATCGAGCATCGACCGGGAATGGGGGAAGAGAAGCCTTGACGGTTGCCGAGTGGTCACCGTTGGTGGACATCGTGGAAGACGAGAATGAATACCGGATCAAGGCGGAGTTACCGGCCATGAAAAAAGCAGACGTACGACTCACCGTGGATAACGGGGTGCTGACCATTTCCGGCGAACGGAAATATGAGCAGGAAGAGAAACAGGAGAAGCATCACCGGATCGAACGCGCCTATGGGAGTTTTCTCCGCAGTTTCTCACTCCCGGAGGATGCGGACGGGAGCAAGGTCAGAGCCGATTACAAAGACGGGGTGCTCCACGTGCATCTCCCGAAATCCGAGAAAGCGAAGCCGAAATCGATCGAGATTAAGGTGTCCTAGGAGCCCCCTGAATTGCGTGCGCCTCGTGGAGATATGCTCAGACCTTGTCGTGGAGCATCCACGGGGCGCTTGGATTCACGTGCGACGAGGACTGCTGCAGCACAGAGACCGTACATCCTGATTTCGCCCGAAATCCCCCCACACGTCCGACGACTCGCACGGCTCCGTGTATGACATACAGTTCACAGCCCCCATACCGACCTCCATACTCCGGCAGTTGAAATAATTCAATCATCGGTGCAGAGTGCGCCAATCAAAACAGCCGACATGAGCAGCGGTCCACCCAATCAGTCCCGACACATGCGCCACGACGGCTTCAAAGATTTCGTGCTGGATCAACTCGGTGAGATGCCTGAGCTCACAGGGAAAGCCATGTTCGGCGGCTTTGGCCTCTACCAGCGGGGCATTTTCTTCGGCATCATTCATAAGGGCCGGCTGTTTTTCAAAACCAACGACCTGACGCAACCGCTCTATCGTGCGCATGGCATGCACCCCTTCCGTCCGGGTGCCAAACAAACGCTCCGGCAGTATTACGAAGTGCCGGTAGATATTCTGGAGGACCCGCAGGAACTGGCCGCCTGGGCTCGCAGCGCCGTGACCTTACCCACCGCGCAGCTGCCCCTCCCCTACACCGGCCTGGCCTATGGGTACGACCCATCGGTTCTGCGCGATGGATGACCACACTGCCGACCGCCTCACACTCTGGACCATCGGCCACTCGACCCGTTCGAGCGATGAGTTCCTGGCGCTGCTCCAAGAACATGCCATCCGCCGCCTGATCGACATCCGCCGTTATGCCGGCTCGCGGCGCTACCCCCACTTCCACTCGGACGCACTGAACAACACGCTGACCAATGCAGGACTGGAATACCACCAGTTGGTGGAATTGGGCGGCCGACGAACGGCACGCCCGGACTCCCCGAACCGCGGCTGGAAGAACGCCGGCTTTCGCGGCTACGCAGATTACATGAGCACGGAGGCTTTTCAGCAAGCTCTGCACACACTCATGACCGATGCCGCCGCCTCACGAACGGCCATCATGTGCGCCGAAGCAGTTCCCTGGCGCTGCCATCGAACATTGGTGGCCGATGCCCTCGTGATTCACGGCTGGCAGGTCGTCCACATCCTAGGACCTGGCCAAATCAAGCGGCACGAGCTGACGACCTTCGCCAGGGTCGAGGGCGACCTGATTGTCTATCCTGCTCCGGCTGGTGAGGAGGCTCCGCCCCGCTTGTTCTGAGGGGTCGTTCCGGATGGCGCTCGCCTCCCGGGTTCACCAGGGAACCTCAGCATGTGGTATCGAATCGGCGCGGATCTCGTGCTGCTACTCCACTTGGCCTTTGTGCTATTCGTGATGACAGGCGGACTTCTGCTCTTGAAATGGCCCCGCCTGGCCTGGCTACACCTACCGGCGGCGATCTGGGGAGCCGTCGTCGAGTTCAGCGGATGGATCTGCCCACTCACCCCGTTGGAAAACACCTTGCGGACCATGGCGGGAGAACCGGCCTCTGACGCCGATTTTACAGGCCGCTACCTCATACCCCTAGTGTATCCAGCAGGGCTGACATGCAACATTCAAATACTGTTGGGGACGATGGTGGTGATGGTGAACGTAGCGGTCTATTGGCAAGCCTTAGGGAAGGCGGCGAGGGACCGGCGACAGAAGTGAGTTGAAGCCGGCTGGTTCGTTCTGTGTCGAGGTCATCACCAGGGCAAGACACCCCTGCTCGCTCGATGTGATGGGATGAACGCTCCCGGCCTCGCCGCGATGGTAGTCCCCTGCCTGGAGAAATTCCCCAGCGCACATGCAGCTCCCTCCACCAGGTAGGACCGGCTGGGAGGCAAGACAGCCATCACCGCGGTCGTAGGCGACTTCGTCGGCCGCGTGGCAGCGGACAATCGCATCAACGGAACATTCGCGAACGCCAACATTCCGCGACTGAAATCGCTGCTGATCGATCAAATCTGTCAGGCGTCGGGCGGACCTTGCAGCTACACCGGACGAGACATGAAAAGCACCCATGCCGGGATGGGCGTCAGCAGCAGCGATTTCGACGCACTGGTCGGAGACCTCGTCGCCGCGTTGAACAAATTCAAAGTCGGCGAACGGGAAAAGAACGAACTGCTTGGCGCGCTCGGTCCGATGAATAAAGACATCGTCCCCTCATCGGCGGCCATGACCGACCCGCGCGGCATGCTGCCACTGCCCGCAAGCTACAAATCCTGGCCGAAATTCCTGACAGACATTCCGAAAGGCGAAGCCAACCAGGTCCGTGACATTTACATCAATCCGACCGGCGCAGGAACATCGTCAGGACAGAATTTCCCGAACGGCACGGTTATGGTGATGGAGATTTACAAAGCCAAGATGGACGGCGACAAGCTCATGACCGGCATGGACGGGAAGCCGGTGAAGGACGATCTGCGCAGATGTTTGTGATGGGGAAAGAACAGGGCTGGGGCGACAAGCAGCCCGAGAATCTGAAGAACGGCGACTGGGCCCTATACTGCTTACGATGCTTCCAGCAAGCCGCTGATGGAGGGTTTCACAAAGTGCCGCGCCTGCCACACGCCGCTGGCGCAGAAAGATTTCGTCCACCGCTACGACGAATATTTCCAAACGAGAGCGCAGATGTAGTTCACACTAGCACGGGGGCTGCGTTTCCCCAGCTCTCGCTGCTACTGCGGACTTGTTTACTTACAAGGCAGCTCTTCTTATTTCGGCTATCCAAATATGTGTGTGTTTCCTGCATCTGAACCGGCTCATGTCATCGTGGCGTAACACCTGAACTTCTTGTTGCCCTGCGGGCGACGTTAGATTAACTTGAAACCGAATTTTGTTGTGGAGAAGAAGACCTGAAGCCCCTGAAGCCGATCCTCGAACCGCGCTGCGGTCCGGCATGTGGTTGAGTCTCACCGCACCCGCAATGCTCGGGGTTTCGCCTGCGTGTTGCGCGGCCAAGACACTGATAGCAGCGACCTGGACATCCTCTTTGACCCGACGCCGGAAACGACGCTGATGGACGCGGCTACCATCCAAGAGGAACTGCAGCGCCTGCTTGGCATGTCGGTGGATGTGCTGACGCCCTACGCATGGACCCAGCCTTCACCCCACCGCACGACGACATTTCTTGGTTGGTCATGTACACCATGCGCAATCGCGGCTCGCACGGTTACGAACATGTCATGAAACCGGAAAGGAGTAAAAATGAAGACCTCCATCTCAAATTCTAACCAACTGGTCGAACCCAGTGACGCTGGCCTGAACGCCGACGCACTAACCTGCCTGGATGCCGTCATCCAATCCTATATCGACAACGGCGACAACTACGGCGCGTCGATTATCATTGCCCGTGGCGGCAAGATTGGGCACCAGAAAACCTTTGGCACGGTTGCTCCCGAGCGGGCAACCGCGCACGACGACATTTTCATGACTATGTCGCTGGCCAAGTCCTACACCGCCGCACTGGTGTTGCGCGCTATCGATCAGGGTCGCTTCACGCTCGACACTAAGATTGACAGCCTGATTCCTGGTTTTGCGCAGGGCGGCAAACAAGAGGTCACGGTGCAGATGCTGCTGACGCACACCGCTGGGGTCTATAACCTGATCGCGTTGCCACCCCCCCATCCACTGGCAGAAAACGGCATTTTGAGAAAAACGGTTGAGATCGCCAAAATCACCCCCGCAACCTATAAACCTGGCACTGCATGCGCCTACACCCCGATGGCTGGAATCAATACGCTGGGCTGGCTGTTGGTGGTGACCGACCCCAAGGGGCGGCAATTTCGAGATATTGCACACGAGGATTTGTTCGAGCCGTTAGGGATGGTGAATTCCAGCTTCGGCATCGACCCAAAGAATCCCCGCCGGGTTCCCATGTCCTATACCCCGAAGCGGACAGTACCGACCACCCCACAGGTGGTGGCCATGCTAGAAGCCATTTCGCTCGGCGATGCCGAGATGCCTTCGGGCGGTGGCCATTCCAGCAGTACCGATGTATTTCGCTTTGCCGACACCATGCGCCAGCGTGGCAGCAGCAATGGGTACCGCTTAATCTCTCCTGCGCTTTTCGAGTACGCGGCGAAGAATCACACAGGGGATATGGTCAACGGAGCGTGGGTCTCAGCCTGTCTTGCTGAAGGTCGGCCACCGTATCGCGCCAATTTCTCGTTGCTTGGCGGCTATTGCCGGGACAAGGGCGACTACTTAACACCCATGGGCTATACAGCCTCGCCGCGTGCCATTGGCGCGATGGGCGGTGGCTCAACGATGTGGATGGTAGACCCAGAGCGTGACTTGACCATCGCATTTCTGTCGGCGGGCTTCATCGATGGGCTGCAGCACACGGATCGTTGCTCACGCATCAATGACCTCGCGCTGGCGGCTTGCGAGTAAAGAGGTGGCTCCGGTTGGTTGGACAGTTTCTGTCCAGTTATAAGTGGTGCCTGACGGTATGCGCCGACGCGGCCGTGGGCCGTGCTGGCAAGGGCTCCCAATACACACGATCGGGTGTGCGTTCGTCGCCTGACCACATTGTAGAGCGTCACGTAGTGTGCAGTCCCGGCCTGAGCATCGCGGGCAATCTCGTAGGCATGGGGGTGGCCCTCTTCATAAGGGCGACCTGCGCCTTACAAGGCGCTCCGAGATTGCGTCTTGCTCTCTTCATTGCCTCGCTCCTTTGGTTCGCCACCACCCGGTGACACCAGGTTGCCGCTTACCATACTGTCCAAATTCAGGAGCTCCCGCTGGCTCGCCTGCGGGTCGGAGAGAAATACTGGGGTGGGACGCTAGAACCTATCTCAAAATAGTTGACGGCCTGACCTTCCACCCGTATAAGTCCGGGCATGCTGCGGCTGCGGGACGATCAATGGGAGCGGATTCGCGCACACTTTCCTGAAGAGCACATTCCCGACTCCCGACTGGGGCGCAAACCCCTCCCGACTCGGGCCGTCCTGGAGGCGGTGCTCTGGATTCTGAACACCGACGCCCAGTGGCACTTCCTGCCGCAGTGCTCTCCCAACTACAAAACCGTCCATCGCCGATTCCAACAATGGTGTCAGCGGGAGGTGCTGCGAGAGGTCCTCACACAGTTGGCCAATGCGCTGCGCGAGGAAGGGACGATCGATGAACGGGAGAGTTTCATCGACGCCACCTTTGCGTCGGCCAAGGGCGGCGGCGAGGCCATCGGGCTCACCAAACGCGGTAAAGACGTGAAGATCCTCGCGATTGTGGATCGGCACGGGCTGCCCCTCTCGGTCAGTACGCATGCCGCCCATCATCATGAAGTCACCTTGGTCCAGCTGAGTTACGACTTCTATATGCTCGAGGCCAAGCCGGAACATCTCATTGGCGATCGGGCGTATGACAGCGACGGCCTCGATGACGAGCTTCAGCAAGATGGCGTCAACATGATCGCGCCGCACCGGTCCACTCGTAAACTGAAAACCCAAGATGGCCGCCACCTACGTCGATATGAACACCGATGGCTCGTCGAACGCTTCGTTGCCTGGCTGCAGTGGAAGCGGCGCCTCCTCATTCGCTGGGAATACGACGCCACGAATTTCCTCGGATTTGTCCAGCTCGCCTGTATCACCATGCTCCTCAAACAATTTTGAGATAGGTTCTAGGCAGCTAGGCCAATCAGCGCTTCCAAGTTGAGGATCACGATGGTGCGGCCGTCCATGTGAATGAGACCCTCATCACGAAACTGCCCAAGCGTGTTGCTCACGGTTTCACGGCTGCAGCCGATGAGATTCGCCATTTCTTGATGCGTCAACCTGGCCTTGAGTCGAATCTCCGGCTCTCCCCCGCCCTTTTCGGCCCTCCCCAATTCTGCCAGTAGATGGGCAAGACGGGCAGGAACATCTCGAAAGACGAGGTTCTCCACTCGCGTCTGAAACTTCTTGAGCCGCAAGCCGATGAGCTTGGTCAGCTTGATTGTCACACTGGGATGCGTGGCGAGGTACCGATCAAATTCTTTCCGTGGAATCACACAAATGAGCGCATCGTCGAGAGCCTCCGCTGAGGTCGAACGGGGTACGTCGTCCAGCGCGTCGAGTTCTCCAAATACTTCCCCTGCCTCCAAAATGTCGAAGGTCACTTCCTTCCCGCTGGGCGCCGTATTGGCAATTTTCACGCGCCCTCGCTTGAGGAGATACACATTGCTGCTCGGATCGCCAGGGAGATAGAGAGGCTGCCGTTTCTTAATCTCTTTCATATGCGTAATTTTCTCCATCGCTTGCATCTCGGACGGAGAAATATCATCAAACAATCGAATGTGTTTCAGAAACCAGAGTTTGTTCGGAAGCGATGTCATTCGTGCTATCGAACCACTAAGTGACGCCGCCACAGCCTACCGAATCTTCTGGAGAGGAGGCAAGGGAGGACCCGACGAAGCACCTCCCGTGCTTTGTAAGCCACCTCACAGATTGGAATGATCAGGATGGGATACGGTGACAATCGGTATCGGCATTCACCGGGTGCCTCCATGAAGCAGACCGTGAAGCGCCACGGTGAGTGTATCTCTAGTGAAAAAGAGTGCCGCATGTCTAACGTTGCGATCATCCGAGTTTCAAGAAACTGGTCTCGCAAGGGATACCAGATCATGACGTTCTAAGCCGGTGCGACGACGGGAGGTCGACAGGAGGGCCGTGCCTGCCGGAGGCCCTCCGTCGGGTGTTTGGCTAGACAGGGCTGGATGGGGAAACGGCACAGATAGGACCACATTGACCTCGAACGAGAAGGGTTGGTACATAGACGCATCCCCATCGATGAATTGAGACGAGAGGACACCCATGCCGATAGACGATATCACCCAGAAAGTCAGTGATCGCTATGCCCGTGCTGCCGCAACCGGTGAGCAGATGTGTTGCCCGACCGGGTACGACTTTGCTGACCTCAAGTCCTTTGTGCCGGAAGAAGTCCTGACCATCTCCTACGGCTGCGGCACTCCTGCCGGACTGAACACCGTTCAAGCAGGGGAAACCGTGCTGGACATCGGCTCCGGCGGGGGGATCGACTGTTTTGAAGCGGCGCGCCGCGTGGGCCCCACCGGCCGGGTCATCGGCATCGACATGACGGACACCATGTTGGAAATTGCACGGCGCAACGCGCCCATCGTCGCCGGAAACTTAGGCTATGCAACATCGAATATCGAGTTCCGCAAGGGCATGGCCGATGCCATGCCGGTGGAGGATGCCAGCGTCGATCTGATCATTTCCAACTGTGTGATCAACCTGGCCCCCGACAAGCGCAAAGTCTTCCGCGAAATGTACCGCGTGATCAAGCCGGGCGGCCGGTTTACGATTTCCGACATCGTCTCGGACCAGGTGGTGCCGCAATACCTGGTGCATGATGCAGCCAAGTGGGGCGATTGCCTGTCCGGAGCATTGCAGGTGCAGGACTACATCGGCGGGATGGTCGATGCGGGATTTCGGGCCGTCCACCAGATCAAATTCGCGCCCTGGCAGTCGATCGACGGCATCCATTTCCTCTCGGTGACGCTCACCGGATACAAGTTTCCAGCCATCGCCGAGGAGAAGGCCCCCTCGTATGCCACCCTCTGCGGTCCCTTCTCGAGTGTCACGGACGAAATGGGGCAACGGTACGAACGCGGCGTGCCCCAACGCATCGATGGCCCCAGCGCGCAACTGTTGCAGAGCGAGCCGCTTCGTTCGCTGTTTCTTCTCGGCCCCGCGCCCGTCACACTCGCCGCCACCGACCCGCGCTGGTGCGCGATCCTTCCGGAGCAGAAACCCTGCGTCTGGCAAGGCGCCTATGCCATTCTCACCGGACCGATCATCAGCGCCGAGGACGACGATCATCACCAGTACTACCGAGGCGTGCCCTTGGAAATCTGTTCAAAGACCCTCCAAGTCCTGACACAGGAGGCCTATCGCCCTCACTTCACGATCTACCAGCGAGCCTCGGCAGGTGTGGACGGCACGGAAGTCGCGTGCAGCCCGACCGGCGGTTGTTGTTGAGCCCCCGATGATGAGGAAAGGATCGATCCGATGGGTCTAAGCCTGCTCGCTCGACGGGATCCACTCGCTGCCGCGTCTGAACAACTGCGCCTCCTGGCCCAAACGACCGCTTGTCAGCCATTTGAGACGGCTCTCGATCGGGTCGGGCTCTATCCGCTGGAGGCGACTGGCATCACCACGCTCCAACTCAACCTCGGGAAATTGTGCAATCAAACCTGCCGTCATTGTCATGTAGACGCGGGACCGGACCGGACGGAAGTCATGTCGAAAGACACCATTGATCTCTGCCTGCAGGCCCTGGCTCGCACGGATATTCCCACTCTGGATATCACGGGCGGCGCACCCGAACTCAATCCGCACTTCCGCTGGCTGGTCAAACAAGCCCGATCGCTAGGCCGACAGGTGCTGGATCGCTGCAATCTTTCCGTACTGCTCCTGCCTTCGCAAGCCGACCTGGGGGAGTTTCTCGCGCAGCACCGCGTGGAGGTTATCGCGTCGCTGCCGTCCTATCAGGCCACACAGACGGACGCACAACGCGGCGAGGGTATTTTCGAGAAGTCGATGGAGGCCCTTCGATTATTGAACCGATTGGGCTACGGCAACGAAGGAAGCGGGCTCACGCTGAATCTGGTGTACAACCCGGTCGGTGCCTTTTTACCGCCGAAGCAGGACGGCATCGAAGCCAAGTTCCGGAAAGAGCTGGCCACCCGCCACGGCGTCAGCTTCACGCACCTCTACACTATCACCAATATGCCCATCAGCCGATTTCTGGAGTTCCTCCTGGAGAGCGGCAACTACGAAGGATACATGGAACGGCTTGCGGCGGCCTTCAACCCGGCCGCGGCGACGGGCGTCATGTGCCGCTACACGCTGTCGGTCGGATGGGACGGGACCCTCTACGATTGCGACTTCAATCAGATGCTGGAATTGCCGGTCTCGCAGGGCGCCCCTCGACACATTCGAAACTTCGATCCCGCACGTTTGCACCATCGGCCGATCGTGACGAGGAACCACTGCTACGGGTGCACGGCCGGCTCCGGTTCCTCCTGCGGCGGCGCCGTCACCTAGCGAGGACCTGCCGCGAGCGGCTGTCCCTCTTGATCCAGAAAGCCCTTGATCTGCCCAAGAATCTCGTCGCGCACACGCCGGAACAGCTGCAGACGAGTCGCATCCGAATCGGTGGCTGCCGCCGGATCGTCGAAACTCCAATGCAACAGATGCGTGCTCCCTGGCCACCTTGGGCAGGATTCCTTGGCCCGGTCGCAGACCGTGATGACGTGGTCGAACGGCTGCGTCAGAAATTCGGAAACCTGCTTCGAGCGATGGGCCGAAATGTCGATGCCGACCTCAGCCATCGCGTCGACCGAACCAGGATTCAAGCCGACCGGGTGCGTACCCGCACTGAACACCTCAAACCGATCGCCCGCCAGATGCCGCAACCACCCCTCCGCCATCTGACTGCGCGCGGAGTTGCCGGTACAGAGGAATAACACTCGTGCCTTCATGCGCCGACCTCCTGACCGAACCAATGCCTGGTGCGGTTGCACACCGTGCAGACCGACAACATGACCGGCACTTCCACCAACACCCCGACCACCGTTGCCAATGCAGCACCGGACTCCGGCCCAAAGAGGGCGATAGCGGTCGCCACAGCTAATTCGAAAAAGTTGCTGGCACCGATGAGCGCGCCCGGCGCAGCGATCGCGTAGGGAACCCGCCACCGATGCATCAGGCCATAGGCCAGCGACGAATTCATGTAGACCTGGAGGAGAATCGGCACCGCGATCAACACAACATGTACGGTCTTCCCTAGAATATTCTGCGATTGAAACGCGAAGATACACACCAACGTGAGGAGCAGCGCCACGATCGTCACCGGCGCGAATCGAGGCAACAGTTGCTCCTCCATCCACCGCAGCCCATACCGGCGGACCAGCCACAGTCGGAGGCCGGCGCCGACAATCAATGGAATCACGATAAAGATCGCCACCGAGTACAATAGGACATCGAACGGAACGGCCAACGATGAGGCGCCGCTCACCAGCAGCCCGACAATCGGAACAAAAAGCACCAACATGATCAGGTCGTTCACGGCCACCTGGACAAGCGTGTAGGCGGGATCCCCGTCCGTCAGGTAACTCCACACAAACACCATTGCCGTGCAGGGCGCCGCAGCCAGGATAATGGTGCCGGCGATGTATTGATCGGCCTCGGCCGGTGAAATCCAGGCTGCGAAGACGTACCTGAAAAACACCCAGGCGAAGAACGCCATGGAGAAGGGCTTCACCACCCAATTCACAAACAGGGTGATCAGCAGCCCGACCGGTCGCTTGCCCACATCACGAATCGAGGCAAACTCAACCTTCATCATCATCGGCACAATCATCAGCCAGATGAGCACGGCAATCGGCAGATTGATGTGACTGCCCTGCCCGATCTCAGCCCCTCGCAGGCTGGACACCAAACCGGGCATCGCCTGCCCGATCAGCACGCCTATCACCATGCAGAGTGCCACCCAGAGGGTGAGATACCGTTCAAAAAACGACAGCCGTTTCGTGGTCACCTGCGGCGCATCGACCGGTAATGCGAGTTCCATAGCGCGCTCCTTCATGCATGCACGACTCGGCGGAGTTAGACAGTGCTTGCCGGTTTCTTGGCTCGAATGAATGCACTCATGAACTTGCCCTCGACTTGGGCCACGAATAGCTCGCTGGAGAGGTCTGTGCTGACCAGCAATTCCTTCACGTCATTGGCGTGGTAAATACGCGTCGGTTCCATTCCGATCTCGATAAACCCCGCCTGAGCCAACAAGTCTCGATACTCCGTCTCTTCCAACGCGCCCGCCACACAACCGGCCCACAATTCGAGATTCCGTCGGATCTCCGAGGGAACCGCCCCTCGCACCACGATATCGGACAACGCCAGCCGGCCTCCCGGACGGAGCACGCGAAACGCCTCCGCCAGCACGCGTTCCTTTTCGCCGGACAAATTCACGACGCAATTGCTGATGATCACATCCACGGAACGATCGGGCAGCGGAATGTGTTCGATTTCGCCCTTCAGAAACTCGACATTTTCCACGCCGGCGGTACGCTGATTTTCCCTGGCCAACGCCAACATCTCCTCGGTCATATCCAACCCATAGGCTTTCCCCGTCGGACCGACTCGCTTGGCGGAGAGCAGCACATCGATTCCGCCGCCGGACCCCAGATCCAACACCGTCTCACCCGCATGCAGTTCAGCCAGGGCCGTCGGATTCCCGCAGCCCAGCGATGCCGCCACCGCGTCCGCCGGCAACCCCTGACGCTCCTGATCTGAATACAGATTCGACGTGATTGGATCGACATTCATTAGCGCAGGGGAAGCTCCGCAGCAGGAACTGCCTCCGCTCTTGGCTCTTGCGGCCGCTTCACCATACTTTTCCTTGACCAACTCTCGAATCGCTTGTGCGTCCATTTCGGCTCCTCCTCTCAATTCATCAATTTTACTTGATCTATTAGGCGCAAAAAAAATCAGCAGCAGCCGGAGGTGCGACGCGCCCGCCTTGCCTGTTTGAACGAATCGACGAGCTCATCCAGTTCGACAAGGGCGGCGGCGTTCACGGCATAATACATCCATCGGCCTTCACGTCGATCCACGATCATCCCCGCATCTTTGAGCACCTTCAGGTGAAATGAGAGCCGAGACTGCCCGGCCTGCAGGCGATCCGTCAGTTCGCAGACACAACACTCGCCCTCTTTCAGCTCGTCCAAAATCTCCAAACGGGTTTGATCCGCAAGTGCATGGAACAATTCCGCAGCCCGTGTTGGATTTCGTACCGTGCTTCCCTTCATGGCAAAAATATATATCAATAAATATTGATCAGTCAAGCAGGCGCCTTTATGTGTTGCTCGCCGGTCCTCACTTTGCTAAGGTGACTCGCTGGCGACATTGCCATCCCCACTGAATTGAGCCACCACATGGTTTGGGACCCCAAAGACCCTTGGAGCAAGAAGGGCGACGATTTGGATCAGGCCTTTAAGCAGGCCCAGGGCCAACTTCGCAATTTGCTGCCTACCGGCGGTTTTCGCAATCTCCTCCTCGTCGCCTTCACGGTCTTCCTCATCTGGCAGAGCGCATTTATTGTGGCGCCGGACGAAGAAGGCGTGGTGAAACGGTTCGGCATCCCCGTGCGCGTCGTGGATCCTGGCCCACACATGAAAATCCCCGTCGTCGAAAGCGTGTTGCAACCGAAGGTGGCCAAACTGCATCGGGTGGAAATCGGCTTTCGAACCGATCGTCAAGCGCGCCAGCAGATGGTGCCTCAGGAAGCCCTCATGCTGACCGGCGATATGAACATCCTGGCGATTGAATTTATCGTTCAATATAAGATCAAGAGTTCCCGCGAGTACCTGTTCAATGTCGCGGACATCGACGACACGATCGGGAAAGCCGCGGAAGCGTCGATGCGGGAAGTCATCGGCAAGAGCAAGATCGACGAAGCGCTGACGACCGGCAAGGCGCAAATCCAGCACGACACGCAGGAACTGCTGCAACACATTCTGGATGACTACAAGACCGGCGTGCAGGTAGCCGCGGTCCAGCTACAGGATGTCGACCCGCCCGAAGCCGTGGCAGCCGCATTCAAAGACGTCACCAACGCCAAGGAAGACCGCGAAAAGTTGATCAACCAGGCCCAGGGCTATCGCAACGACATCACCCCCAAAGCCAAAGGTGAGGCGGCGCAGTTGGTGAACCAGGCCAAGGGATATGCGCAGGCGCGACTGAATCGATCCCAGGGCGAAGCCAACCGATTCCTCGCGACACTGAAAGAATACAACCAGGCGAAAGACATTATCAGCAAGAGGATCTATATCGAGACCCTGGAAGACGTGCTCCCTCACATCGAAAAATTCGTCCTGGATGGCAAAGGAGCGGACCGTACGCTGCCGTACCTGCCACTCGATCGGTTCTCCAAACCGGCCCCATCCAGCTCGACACAGGAGCGCACGCCATGAGCAGACAAGGATTTTTGTTAGCATTCGTCGGCATTGTGCTCGGGCTGCTTATCCTCGGTGCGTCGCCTTTTTACATCGTCGATGTCACCCAGAATGCCATCGTCGTCCAGCTCGGGAAACCGGTCCGGAACGTGACCGAAGGCGGCCTATACCTCAAAGTGCCGTTTATCGAAGAAGTCACCTACTTCGACAAGCGCCTCCTCGACTATGATTCGAATGCGCAAGATGTCATCACCCAGGACAAGAAGACGTTACTGCTGGATAACTTCGCGAAGTGGCGCATCACCGATCCATTAAAGGTCTATCAGGCGTTTCAGAGCCAGCGCGGTGCGCTCCAGCGTTTGCACGATATTATTTACTCGGAACTACGCGTCGAATTAGGCCGACACGATCTGGCCGAAATCGTCTCATCAACCAGGGCACAGCTCATGGCCGTCGTGACCCAGCGCGCCAATGAAAAAGCATCAGCCTATGGTATCGAAATTCAGGACGTTCGGATTAAACGAGCCGACTTGCCTGAGCAGAATGAAAAGGCCGTATTCTCTCGCATGCAAGCCGAGCGGGAACGGCAAGCGAAGCAGTATCGTGCGGAAGGCGCGGAGGAGGCTCAGAAGATCAAGTCTGAAGCCGAGAAAGATCGGGAGATCATCCTTGCAGAGGCCTATCGAGAGTCAGAAGAGCTGCGTGGAGGCGGGGATGCTAAGGCGTTCCGCATCTATGCCGATGCCTATCGCCAGGATCCGCATTTTTTCGAGTTCACCCGTACGATGGAAGCCTATCGTAAGACCCTCAAGGAAAAGACCACCATTCTCGTCAGTCCGGACTCAGAATTCTTCCGGTTCCTGAAACAGCGTTGAGGCGTAGTTAGGCCAGGCCCACAATTTGACCTGATTGCGGATCGACATCGATTCGTTCCCCCGCCGGCTTCTTCGGCAATCCCGGCATCAACTGAATGCCCGAACAGACAGCCGTAAGGAAGCCGGCCCCGGCCAGAATCCGCAGTTCCTGAATCGGCACCGTAAACCCGGAAGGCCGCCCCTTGAGCGCCGGATCATGGGAGAGGGACAACGGCGTCTTTGCCATACAAATGGGAAGCTGATCGAATCCCAATTGCGTCGCAAGCGCCACGTCCCGTTCCGCCCGGGGAGAAAACGACACGCCGGCGGCGCCATAGATCCTGGTGGCAATCGTCTCGATCTTCTGCTTGATGGGCGAGGTCACATCATAGAGATGACTGAATTGCGCGCCTTGCGCAGCAACCTTGACGACCGCCCGGGCCAGCTCCTCGGCTCCTCGCCCGCCATCAGACCAGTGGGTCGACACCGCCGCCGCCGAGGCACCTGCCGCCAAGGCGCGTTCGCACACCCAGCGTAATTCATCGGACGAATCATCTTTGAACGCGTTCACCGCAACCACCACCGGCACGCCATGCGCTCGGACGTTGGCAATATGCTGTTCGAGGTTGGCAAATCCTTGTTCCAGCGCCGCCTGGTTCGGTCCCGTCACACCGGACGGCAACGGGGATCCCGATTTCACGATTCCCCCTCCGCCATGAAGCTTGAGTGCACGCAACGTCGCCACCACTACCCCCGCATCCGGACGAAGACCGGAGGTACGACACTTAATATTGAAGAATTTTTCAGCACCCAAATCACTCCCGAATCCGGCTTCAGTCACCACATAGTCTGCACAACGTAACGCCAACCGATCAGAGACGATCGAACAATTCCCATGGGCGATATTGCCGAATGGCCCGGCATGAACGAATGCCGGTGTCCCTTCCAACGTCTGCACCAAATTCGGCAGTAACGCATCCTTCAACAACACGGCCATCGAGCCAGCACAGCCGAACTCCTCAGCGCGAACCATCTCCCCGCCCTCTCTCAGGCCGACAAGAATTCGGCCCAGACGCTTTCGAAGATCTGCATGGTCGCTCGCCAAGGCCAGCACGGCCATGATTTCCGACGCCTCAGTAATGACAAATGTCCCTGAGCGATGCCCGGTTTCCGCCCCCAAGGTGATGTCCCGAAGCGCCCGGTCACTTACCCCGAGCGCACGAGGCCATTTGATTCCTTGTGGATCAACCTTGAGCGCATTTCCGTGAAAAAGATGGTTGTCGACAAATGCGGAGAGGAGATTGTGGCTCGCTGAAACGGCATGCGCATCGCCGGTGAAATGCAAATTGATCTCTTCCATGGGGTGAACCTGAGCACGGCCGCCTCCAGTGCCTCCCCCTTTGATTCCAAACACAGGCCCCAAAGAGGGCTGCCTCAGCGTCACGACAGCCCGATGACCCAACCGGCATAACCCCATGCTCAACCCAATGGACGTCGTAGTCTTTCCCTCACCAAGCGGCGTCGGATTGATGGCAGTGACCAGGATATACCGCCCCTGCGGTCTGTTCTGAATTCGCTCACTCAACGTGGAGGTGATCTTCGCCTTGTATCGCCCCAGAGGGATCAGGTCATCAGAGTGAAGCCCCAAAGACTGCGCAACTTCAAAAATATGTTTGTGAGTGACAGAACGAGCAATTTCCAGGTCAGTCATGCCATGTCCCTCGTGAGAGCAAGAATTTCAGGAAAGCGCGGAGTATAACACGGCACTCACCCAGATACCGGGCCACAAGGTCCACAGTGAGGAATTGTAGAACGGGCAGTGACGGGAGCCAATCGTGGAGTCATTCGAAGGGAAGGGGGAGGAACGAAATCACTTCATTCGCAGAACGGAAGGAATAGGGGATGGCTAGTCGAGAATAAACTTGGTCGGATCCAGCGCTTGACCGTTCTTCTTCACCATGTAATGAAGGTGCGGGCCTGTTGAAAGACCGGTGCTACCAACTAACGCCACAACATCGCCCCGCTTCACCCGCTGGCCTTCCTTCACCAAGGCCTTGGCCAGGTGTCCATACACTGTCTCAATGCCATATCCGTGGTCCAGCTTGACCATATTACCCATTTTTGAATCAAACGCGACCGTAATCACACGCCCGAGCGCTGGCGCCTGCACGGGGGAATTCGCCTGCGCTCCGATATCAAGACCATCGTGCCAGGCCGGCTTCTCAGTGAAGGGCGACACCCGAGGCCCAAACGCCGAAGTCACCCACCCGCGCACAGGCCAAATGGACGGAGTCGATGCCCATTGAGTCGAACGCTGCTCGGCAACTTGCGTCAGGCTTTCAAGAGCCTCCTCCTGCTGCTTCGCTTCCCGCACAAGGGCATCCAGGCTTTCGCGAACCTGTTGGGTAACCTCTTCGATGCTTTCCGTCGTGAAATCAACCTCAGACTGGTTGATATCGCGGGCATCAGAAACCTGCTGTCGCGATTCCACTCCGCCGGTAGCAGATCCAGCCCCCTGAACACTCGTCTTCCCGTCCGGCAAGGGGCCATCTTCACCGCCACGTCCGTTGGCCAGATCCCCAGCCGGCTTACTCGCATCAATTCCCAACATGACCCGGAGCCGCTGATTCACCTCACCCATGGTCGAAAGACGCTTTTTGAGATCATCAATTGCGGCGGAAAAGGCCGCAGTCTGCTCGCGCGCACCCATCGCCTCAGCCCGGAACGCCGATAGCTGCCATACTTCTCCGGTCCGAATCACATAATGAGAGACAACCAGCAGATCCGCCACAATAAGGATCGCCGCCAGAATGAGAAGCTTGCGCACGAACTTCCGTGGAAAACTAAACCGCAGGGGCTTGGAGGATGACCCTCGAAACACCACAACGGTATAGGCATCACTTGTTTCGGCTGTTTGCTGGCTCATAGAACGCTCTCCCCTTCACGGATTCAACCAAGAATTCAGCAACGGTCTTTTGCAGTGTACTGATCTCAGGCGCGCTGGTCAACCCTTAGTTTTAGGAATTTAGCTTATTAGAATCAACTACTTATGTGTCTCATTCCTGACCCATTCCAAGTAGGGCGCCGCCCCCGCAATGACCGGCAATGCGATGATCTCCGGGGTCGTATAGCTATGATGACGGCGGATCACCGCCTCAAGCTCCGGGTATCGTGCCAGTGTTGTCTTGATGATCATCAAGCATTCATTTTCGACGTTGATGTCATTCTCCCATCGGAAAATCGATCGAACACCATTGAGAATACTTGCACAGGCAGCCAGCCTCGATTCCACGATAATCTTTCCGATTTTCTCGGCCTCTTCTGCCGTACCTGCGGTCACGAAAACCACCACCCCAGAACCATTCGTTTCCACATCTCCCCCACAGCTTAAGCAAATTGCATGCCTCTGAAAAATAGGACTGACACACTATGCTTTATCTATCAACGCCTTACAAGCTATTTGGACCCATTTTCACCCCGGATTACCCTTCAAACACTAGGCAGGATTTGGACATTTCGACAAAAAACGACCATCCCCCTGCGGCATTGCCTGCCGACCCATTACCCAGTCCAACCAATAGGTCGGCACCTCTGCTCCATCCGTCTCCTTCGGTCCGAACACACTACGCCTTGAGATCCCGCCCTCGCGGTCGCTGCCTCGCCACGCCAGAGTTGACACCCCTTTTTCGGCTCCTTATGATCCGACCCTATCATGATGGAGGTGCACCGATGAGTTTCACAATTACCCCAAAAGATCTTAAATCAAGGCTGGATAAAGGCGAGAAGCTTGTCCTGGTGGATGTCCGAGAGCCATGGGAATACGCCATCGCCAAGTTGGAAGGATCCATCCTGGTCCCGCTGGCGACCCTGCAGCAGTCTTTGAGCAAACTGGACCGTAACGCCGAGATTATCGCCGTGTGCCACCACGGGATGAGAAGTGCGGACGCGACAGGATTTCTATTGCAGCAAGGGTTCGGAAACGTGAAAAACCTGATCGGAGGTATCGATGCCTGGTCTACGCAAGTAGACTCATCCGTGCCTCGGTATTAGATCAGGCGGTCAGTCAAGCCCGTCGCGGAAATACTCGACCGTCCGTCGCAAGCCTTCCCGCAAGTCGACTTTAGGTTCCCACCCAAGGTCTCGATGGAGCTTTGCGGAGTCAATGACGCTCCTTGCCTGCTCGCCTCGCTTGGCTGGACCATGCACTTCCTTAAACTCCACCTTCGTCAAATCGACGACGATTTTGAAGAGGTCGTTGACCGACGTCTCAATCCCCGTACCAACGTTGTACACCCCCTCCACTTCGGGGCCCATCGCCATCAGATTCGACTCTACGACATCCTCGACAAACACAAAGTCACGCGTCTGCCGGCCGTTGCCGTTCACCACCGCCTGCTCACCACGCAGCATCTTTTGAATGAAAATGGCGACGACTCCTGCCTCCCCCTCCGGATCCTGCCGCGGGCCGTACACATTCGCATATCGGAGACTCACGATCTGAATACCGCTTAGCCGGTGATAGTAGGATAGGTAATGCTCCCCGCATAACTTGCTGATGCCGTATGGGGACAGCGGCTGAGTGATGTGGGTCTCCGGTGCGGGAAATGCCAGCTGCTCGCCATAGATCGCCCCGCCGGATGACGAGAAGATAACCTTGCGCGCGCCGTGCTTGGATGCTTGCTCCAGCACGTTGAGGGTGCCAAGCACATTGACCTGCGCATCGAACATCGGATCTTCGACCGAACGGCGCACGTTCATCTGCGCCGCCAGGTGAAACACCACCGACGGCCGTTCGTTGCGAAACACCCGCTCCAGCTTGGGATTTTCAATATCAAGTTTGTAGAATTGGGCGGCTTTGGGGACGTTTTTCCGCTTGCCCGTGACAAGATTATCGACCACCACCACCTCGTGCCCCTCTTGGAGCAAACGATCCACGACATGTGACCCGATAAACCCCGCCCCCCCGGTAACCAAGACTTTCATACGTCTCCTCGCCTCTCCTTCGTCTGCGGACCTGCCGGTTCCCAGACCGACCAATTGATGGTCAGCCTACACCTTCTGAAGACTTCCGCAAAGTATTTTCGTCTTGCTCTTGGGAGCGCACCCGCCAACGAAAAGTCGGCTCAATCCTCACAAACTCTATCTTCGAATTCTTTATACCCTGCGTCGGAACCAGGCCAGGATTTCACGATTGCCCTTACGCCCCTCGATCGGCGACTCCATACGACCCGCCAAATCTAGCCCCAGCCGATCCGCACAGACCACTACTTTGTCGGCCACGGCCTCCCGCAACCCATCATCCCGCACAATCCCGCCCCGGCCGACAAGTCCTTTTCCCACTTCAAACTGCGGCTTGATCAGCGTGATCACAAATCCGACCGCGGTCAGATAGGGGACGACACAGGGCAGCACGAGGGTCAATGAAATAAACGACACGTCGATGACAATCAGGTCGATGGGATCCCGGATCGCACCTGGCTCAAGATACCGGATGTTGGTCCGCTCCATGAGCACCACCCTCGGATCCTGACGAAGGCGCCACTCAAACTGGCCATACCCCACATCGACCGCATACACACGCGCGGCGCCACGCTGCAGCAGACAATCGGTAAATCCCCCGGTCGAACAGCCGACATCGAAGCAGATCATTCCTTTGGGATCGACGTGGAATTGATCCAAGGCGCCGGCCAGTTTTTCTCCCCCGCGACCGACATAGGGTGACCCGGGACCAGTCAGCTCAACCTTGGCGTCAGACGGCGTCGGTTTCGCCGCCTTATCAACCACCACCCCGTCCACACGAACGAGCCCGGCGAGAATGAGCCTCGCCGCGTCCTCCCGACTGGCGACGAGCCCTCGACTGACCAAGGCACGATCGAGCCGTTCCCGCTCTGGACGCAATTTCTGAGTCATAGGCTGTGAAGGAAGTGCTACTGCGATAGGCGCGGACACCGCGAATCCCCGCGCATCGATCAGATCGTTACTGAGGGCGCTCCGCCTCATCCTCGCCGGGAGAGAAGGCTTGAATCCGCTTCTTGCCGTCCTTTTCCTGTACCAGAATCTCGACCTTCCGTTCGGCGTCCTCCAGCATCTTGAGGCACGTTTTGGACAACCGAATCCCCTCCTCGAAAATTTTCAGTGAATCATCGAGCGGAAGATCACCCTTTTCAAGCTCGGCCACAATCGTTTCCAATCGCGCCATGGCATATTCAAACTTCACGGCAGCCACAACAACTCCCTTGCTTAGGCATCGAACGGGCCATTATTGCCCGCCCCATCGGTGAGGTCAAGGCATCACAGACGGCAATACGTCCTGGACCAGACAGAACAGCCGCCCCTCGGCAAGCCGCGCCTGCACCACATCCCCAACCGCCACTTCAGACGTCCGCCGGACGATCCGTCCTGACGGGACGGTCTGGATGACACTATACCCGCGGTTCAAGATCGCCAATGGACTGAGGGCATCCAATGCCATCATCTGCGACGCAACCGCCTGCTGCTTGGACATGAGTCCTCGCCGAGTTTCCTGCTCCAACCGCTTGTACAGCTGTGGGACCACCGCGAGGGCAGTCTGAATCCGATTATGCGGGCCTTGAGACAGCAACGCATGCTGGCGTTCCACCATCCCGCGATGGAGCACCGTTAAGCGTTCCGTCAACGTGCGCGTCAATCCGTCCCGTAATGCATCAAGATGCTGCGCATGCGCCTGCACTCGAAAACGCATGTCGCGCAGGACGCCGACCGATCGCTCGAATCGATGGCGTTGCATCTCCAGCAAGGTCCGCAGAACGCGATACAGACGATCCGAGGTCTCACCTAATCGCTCGACAATCTCGTCCAACACCGGCACGACCGCCTCCGCGGCGGCAGAGGGAGTCGGCGCCCGATAATCCGCCGCGAAATCAGAGAGTGTCACATCGATTTCATGTCCCACCGCAGAGACCACCGGCACTCTTGATTGCACAATGGCACGCACAACCACTTCTTCGTTGAAGGCCCACAAATCCTCTGAGGCGCCGCCTCCACGCCCCACGATCACCACCTCCACTTGCGGCAGCCCGCTTAACGTCCGGATCGCCTCCGCAATATGCTCGGCGGCTCCCTCGCCCTGGACCGGCACGGGAACGATGAGAATATTGGCAACCGGACAGCGACGGCGGAGAACCGCCACAATATCGCGAACCGCAGCCCCGGTGCGGGACGTCACTACGCCGACCGTGTGCGGGAAGACCGGCAAGGGGCGTTTTCGCGACTCATCGAATAGGCCTTCACGCGCCAACCGCTCCTTGAGTTGCTCGAACGCCAGTTGAAACGCCCCGACGCCCTTGGGTTCAAGCGACTCGACGATCAATTGGTACTCGCCACGCGGCTCATACACCGAAATGCGCCCGCGCGCGACGATCGCCAACCCCTCCTGCAGCGTGAATCGAAGCCTTGACGCTCCGGACCGAAAGAGCACCCCGCGCAGCTGACTCTGCTCATCCTTCAGCGTGAAATACAGGTGGCCGGAGGACGGAGCGCGGAGGTTGGTAATTTCACCTTCGAGCCAGATATCTCGAAACTGTTCTTCCAGGGAATCGCGGATGAGTCGTGTCACGTCGGACACAGAGAGAAGCAGGGGTAACGGAAGGGTATGGCCGGTCATATCGTGCCGAGCCCGAAAGAATGGCTACGCGAACCGCTCAATCCACCACTCGGATTCGTTCGATCGACAACGCCTTGCCGAGCGTGGCGTCCAACTCCATCAACACCGCACAGAAGACGACGGGACCGGAAGCCACTTCAAACCGACGCGGCATCCCGGTCAGAAATTTTTCGATCGCCAGCTCTTTTTTGATCCCGATCACCGAATGCAGCGGACCGGTCATCCCGATATCGGTGATGTAGGCCGTCCCTTTCGGAAGGATTTGTTCATCTGCCGTCTGCACATGGGTGTGGGTCCCCGCTACGACCGTGACCAACCCATCCAGATAATGCCCCATCGCCATCTTTTCCGAAGTTGCCTCAGCATGCATATCGACCACAATAGCGGAGACCTGCGTCTTGAGCCGCTCGATTTCGCGCTTGGCGACTTGAAACGGGCAATCGATCGTCGGCATGAACGCCCGTCCCATTAAATGAAGCACGCCCAACGACTCGCCGCCCGGCGTCGTGAACACATAACTGCCTCGCCCAGGCACTCCGGCCGGATAATTGGCCGGGCGCAAGAGACGCGGTTCGCGCGGAAACACTTCGAGAATTTCTTTCTTGTCCCACGCGTGATTACCCGTGGTAATGACCGACACCCCGAGATCGAAGAGATCATCCACCAAATCCGGAGTAATGCCGAATCCGCCGGCCACGTTTTCGCCGTTACCCACCACGACATCGATGGAATAGTTGGCAATGAGTTTCGGCAGGAGGCGAGCCACGGACCGACGCCCTGGCTCGCCCATGATATCGCCGATCATCAACACTTTCATGATCGTTCACTCATTTCGCAAAATCGATGAACCGACTCTCCCGGATGACCGTCACCTTGATTTGCCCAGGGTAGGTCAGCTCCTGCTCGATCTTCTTGGCCAGATCGCGAGAAAGCTGGAAACATTCAGGATCCGTCAGATCTTCCTGCTTCACAATGACACGAATTTCACGACCGGCCTGGATCGCATAGGCCTTTTGTACACCCTTGTGCACAGTCGCCAGCGACTCCAACTTCTCCAGTCGCTTCACATACGACTCCAACGCTTCACGGCGGGCTCCCGGCCGCGCAGCCGACAGCGCTTCTGCCGCCGCCACGAGCACGGTCTCCGGACAGATCGGCTCAACCTGTTCGTGATGCGCCGCAATGGCATTCACGACCTTAGCGCTTTCACCGTACTTTTTGGCGATTTCCGCACCCAGCATGGCGTGCGGGCCTTCTTCTTCATGGCTGACGGCCTTGCCGATATCGTGCAACAAAGCTCCCCGCTTGGCGAGCTTCACGTCGAGCTTCAACTCGGAGGCCATGATGCCGCAGATATAGGCGGCTTCCCGCGCATGGTACAGATTGTTCTGCCCATAACTGGTTCGGTACTTCAGCCGCCCCAGCACCTTGACCAACTCGGGATGAAAATCCGATAAACCAACTTCGAAGATCACCTTTTCGGCCTCTTCGATCATCAGCTTCTCGATGTCGACCTTTACCTTTTCGACGATCTCTTCAATGCGTGTCGGATGGATTCGTCCGTCGTGCATGAGCCGCTCGAGCGAAACCTTGGCGATCTCGCGACGAAGCGGATCGAACCCTGAAATGATAACTGCCTCCGGCGTTTCATCGATAATGAGATCAATCCCCGTCGCCGCCTCAATCGCCCGAATATTCCGCCCTTCTCGACCGATAATCCGGCCCTTCATGGCATCGTTGGCAATCGGCACTACGGAGATGGTGGCCTCATTCACATAATCCCGGGTCACCCGCTGGATGGAACTGGCGATGATTTCTCGCGCTTCCCGATCGGCGTTTTCCTTTGCTTCTTCAATCAGGCGTTTCGCCAGGCCGGCCGCTTCCAATCGTGCCTGGCTATCCAGCTCCTGGATGAGTTGCCGCTTAGCTTCCTCCGCCGTCAAGCTGGCCACTCGCTCGAGGGCCTCACGATGCTGCTTCAGCGCCTGTGAGCAGACCACGTCCTTCTGAACAAGAACCTCCTCACGCTTTAATAGTTCCTGCTCCCGTTTGAGCGCGTCCTGATCCCGCTTCTCAAGCAAACTGAGCTTACGATCCAGCCCCTCCTCGCGTTGGGACACCCGCCGTTCTGAATTGGACACCTCCGCAAGCTTTGCCTTTTGTTCCTTTTCGAGTTCGATTCTTGACTGAAAGACCAGATCCTTGGCCTCCAGCTTAGCCTCCTTGACGAGGTTCTCTGCTTCACGCTGAGCCGATTGAATGATCTGCGCCGACTGGTCCTCGGCCTCTACGCGCCGTGCCAACGCTGACCGACGACGAAAAACCTCGTACAGGCCGGCACCCAGGACCGCTCCCACCAACCCAATAAAAATGTACGCAACAACGTTGAGAGAAATGGGAACCACCTCCCTTACGGCAGTGGGACAGTAGACGCTGTCACCCTGCAAATGATCACAGCCAGTGTTAAAGGGGGAGCATGGAATGTGAGAAAAGAATGTCTACGCGCGAAGGGGAAACACCTGACTTCGTGAGCCAGTAGAAACGAAGCGTGGAATCGCCGCCGTTACTTCACGTGGAGGAGGGTCGACTTCGGCCCGCATGAGGACGTCTTTCACGTCGAAGGTGCACACACCACGGCCCCTTGTCTGAGATCGTCACAGGTTGGGAGGACAGGACAGGCCTTGGCACACCTGCACACGCCTGCTCTCCGCACATGACTACACGCTGCACACACACCTGTCGGATAGACATATCGGCCTGGGCGCCTTCGCTCATCCACATCATCACGGCCACTGTGAATAACAGCACAAAAACCAGCGATTCCATATGTTTAGCGCTCAAAACCCGTCGTCAGATTTTCCGTCCTTGTTCGAAGCTTCCTTTCCTCTCCTGCTCTTGTTGACCCTCAGGTCAATACAACACAGAAACGATAACAAAGCAGTACAGTGAAAGCAAGGCGAAACTCACCGGGACAGGATGGACGGCATCTGCTGATCGATCGATTCCATCAGGGAGGCCACGCGACGATCCGCGTCGGCCTCTCCCTGCCGGGACTTTCGCTCTGCTTCCATCAACTCGTGGGCAAGATTGAATGCAGCAAGGACGGCTAACTTGGCCGGGGTGGCTGACCGCATGCCAGCCGCCACCTGCTTCATCTGCTTATCGACCATATCGGCCAGTTGCTTCACGTAGGATTCGTCCGCTTCCCCATTGATGCTGTATCGCTGGCCATAGATCTCCACGTCAATGGTCTTAGTCAACAGCCACCTCCTTGGGTTCATCCAGGCATTCCAACAGATCGATTTCCCCCAGGACTTTCTCGATCCGTGAACGGATATCGACCCGCTCCTGCTCCCAGCGTCGGTTTTCGTCATCACGAACCGCAACCCGCTCCCGCGCCAGACGAAGGTCGTCCTCTAATGAGGCGTTTTTCCGCTTGATATCCTGCACCAGCTTCACCAAATCGCGAATCCGAATTTCAAGGGCGTCGAGACGATCTAAAGTCATGGTATTTCCTCATATCAAAGTGGTGGTCGAACACGTTGTGTGATGGGGGCGAAATATAGAAAGTTCGCTCCGGGTTGTCAAGAAAACGGCCCCGCTACGACGTGCCGTGATGCAGACGACGATATTCTCCGTAGCTACGCAAGACGCGCTTCACGTACAAGCGCGTTTCCTGATACGGAATCAGCTCCACGAACTCGTCTTGCTCCCGCCCTCGATGCACCGCAATCCAACTATTCACGGCAATCGGGCCGGCATTGTAGGCCGCGACCGCATAGGCCAGATTCCCACCGTATTGCTCGAGCAACTGCCCAAGATATCGCACCCCGAGCCGAATGTTCGTTTCCTGATCGAACAATTCTTCCCGTCCCACCGCGGGAAACCCGTACCGTTGCGCCACGGCATTCGCCGTGACCGGCATCAACTGCATCAATCCCACGGCTCCCACCATGGAGACGGCCTTTTCATCGTACTGGCTCTCCTCGCGAATGATCGCGGCCGCCAGGTAGGGGTCAACAGCGGTGATGCCCTGCGCAGTGATCGTCGGAAGGAGACCGGTCGGGTACGCCACCGTCCACAAGGCAGGCGCGGTCGGCTGCCCGCTTCGTTCGAGCTTCTCTTTAAAGTGCACTTTTGCCACACGTAAGGCTGGATAGTAGGCCCCCACCTCACTGAGCAGGGTCGAGAACGCCAGCAGCACCTCCGGGTCACGACTATAGTGCTCTGTCAGCGACCCAAGTTCACGGGCCGCATCCTGGGCGAACCCCAATATCTTGAGTTCTATCCCGCGCTGATAGACGACATGCCGTTCGATCTCAGACCGCCGATTCTCCGGCAAACGTGACGCCTCCTCGCTTGCCGGACGCTCCGTGCTTGTCGCAACCGGTGTGGCCGGCGGCAACGACAGGCGTCGGGCAGCCAACTGGCAATAATAACTGTACGCGTGTCGCTGACAGAGACGCGTGTATTGATCGGCGACGGTGGTGTTTTTCTCCCGTTCGTCCGCTCTGGCCGCCCAATACATGGCCTGAGGCTCAAAGCCGTTGACATGCAACTCCACAACGGATCGAAACGTCTCGGCGGCGTCCCGATAACGGGCCGTCCGATATTGCGCCCACCCGGCGCGCCACAGCCCTTCCGCACGCTGACTCGCCGAGTCTCCCACCTTCGCCACCTGCCGGAACATCTCGATCGCCTCATCGAATTGCCCCTGATCCTCCAACCACACCCCGGCAAAGAGATGCACCATCGCCCGCTGGTCGCCTCCCAAGGAACCCTGCGCCACCGATCGCGCCAATGCGATCAGCTTATCGCCCTGGCTCTGCCGCAGATACACCCGGGCCAACCATACCGTGGCCTCAGCTGACTCCTGCACTCGATCAGCCACTAACCCGCGGAACGTCTCACGGGCCTGGTCATATTGCTTGAGCCGGACATAGGCCACGCCCAATTTCAAGCGGGCATCAAACCGGCGGGGGTGCCCGGGAGCCATTGCTAGAACGCGGCGCAACTCTTCGCCCGCCTCTGCTTGCATGGCCAAGCCCAGAAAGGCCTGTGCGCGAATCAAATGATCGTCGGCTGTCGGCGCCCAGGATTCTCCGCCCAGCGCCGTATCCAACCGGGCTTTCGCCTCGCGCGCCTCAAGCGATTGCGGATAGCGCAGCCAGAGTTGCGTCAACGCGGTGCGCGCGTCCGGCAGTCGATTCTCCCGGATGTGGCACTCGGCCTGATGCCACAAGGCCAACGGAGCCGACGGGTCCTTCTCCGCAAGAGCCACCGCTCGCGTCAACCAGTCCACTGCGCGGAAACACACATTGGCGCTATACCAAGCTTCTCCCGTCCTGTACGCAGCCTTGGCGATCAGGTTTGAATCCGGCACGACCTTGGGAATCGTCTCCAGCAATTCGGCCGCCTGGATCGGTTCGTTCCGTTTCAGCAGCGATTCCCCGATCCAGAGGCGGAGATAGTCGTCCAACACCGGCATGTCGGGCTGGACAGCCTGCAAACGTTTGGCGGCTTCGACCGGGTCCCGCTCGATCAACAACACGCCCAACACCACCCCGGCCCGCTTGGCCCAAATCGTGGAAGGATAGAGATCCATCACCGACCGCAACTGGTCGATCTTCAGCATCATCGTTTGATCGCGTTGAACGGGCGAGCCCGAACGTTCATTGAGCGCCACAGCGGAACGGAAACAATCTTCCGCAGAGACGCAGGGGGCAGCGGCAACGGGCAAGGGGCGCGGTGACTCGGCTGTGGCCGTCAAGAACAGGCTCGACAGCACAGACCACATGACAAGAGCCGACAAGCTGATCCGCCAAGGAAATGCGGTCACATTCTCATCCAGAGAAGAGGGTGAACCGACCTCATTATAGCGGAACGCTGTATAAACGCGACCACGTTCGCCTTGCTTGTCACAAGTTTTTTCCTTGTGCTAGGCTCCGGCATGCTCCCACAGACTGATCACCGCACCAATCTGCTGACCATGACCGAAAGCGAGATGGCCGCGTTCGTCGTCTCACTCGGGTGGCCGACCTACCGCACCTCGCAAATCTTGCGCTGGCTGTATCAGGAACGAGCCCGCACCTTCGCCGAGATGAGCAATCTCTCACAGAAGGACCGCGACTACCTGACAGGCCACTGCAGCATCGAACGGACTTCAGCGGTCCAGGTTTTCTCGTCGCAAGATGGCACCAGGAAATTCGTGCTCACGCTGGCCGACGGCAATCAAGTCGAATGTGTGCTCATCCCCGACGAGGACCGGCTCACCCTCTGCCTATCCACACAAGTCGGCTGCACGCTCGATTGTGGATTCTGCCTGACGGGCACCCTGGGCCTTCGACGCAATCTGCGGGTGCATGAGATCATCGACCAGGTCTTCCTCGCCCAAGAGCATTTGCAGGAGGGCCAACGATTGACGAACCTGGTCTTCATGGGCATGGGTGAGCCCCTCGCCAACCTGGATGCCGTAGCCGATGCCGTAACCCGCCTCACCAACAAAACCTGGGGCCTGGGCTTCTCGGGCCGCCGCATCACGATCTCCACCGCCGGACTCGCCTCACGGATCAAGGACGTGGCCCCCCTCAAGGTAAACCTGGCCATCTCCTTGAATGCCACCACCGATGCACTTCGCCACGAACTCATGCCCGCGGCCAACCGGCTCCATTCACTCGATGCTCTGCTCGCAGCCTGTCGGGCCTATCCATTGGCAGACCGTGATCGCCTCACCTTCGAATACGTTCTGCTCGCAGACGTGAATGATCGCGTGGAGGATGCCGTCCGGTTGGTGAAGTTGCTTCGAGGCCTCCGCTGCAAGGTCAACCTGATCGCCTTCAACCCGTTTCCCGGCAACCCCTACCGACGCCCCTCAGACGCAGCGATCGACACGTTTCAGGACACCCTCCGCCGAGGGCATGTGGATGCGTACCTCCGCCGCAGCCGCGGTCGCGATGTATTGGGCGCCTGCGGCCAACTCGGACGCCTCGATGCCGCAGAATCCCAGGTTGCCTTGACACAGATTCAGACCCGTTGATAGCATGTTCTTCGTACATGCCTAACCAGAGCTCAACTTCCAACTCAGCTCCCGTGCGCGTTTCCATCCTCGCTTGTTCGATTCTCAGCGTCCTCCTGTTCGCCGGCCTGACATCTCCGGCTCATGCCGTCGAACCCAAGGAATACACGTTATCCAACGACATGAAAGTCATCCTCGTGGAAGTCCCCAAGGCGCCCGTGGCGACCGTGCAAGTCTGGTACAAGGTGGGCTCACGAAACGAGGTCATGGGCCGGGCCGGGTTGTCGCACATGCTTGAGCATATGATGTTCAAGGGCACCGCCAAGTACCCCAAAGGCACCTTCTCCCGCCTCGTTCGCAAGAACGGCGGAATGGACAATGCCTTCACAAGCCAGGACTTTACCGCCTACTTTGAGAATCTGGCCGCTGATCGCGTGACGCTGGCGCTCGAACTCGAGGCCGACCGCATGCAGGGGCTGATTTTGGACGCAAACGAATTCAAGACCGAGCGGGAAGTCGTGAAAGAAGAACGCCGGTTGCGCAACGAAGACGATCCCCAAGGTGCGCTGGTCGAGGCCCTGTTTGCACAGACCTTCATGAGTCATCCCTACCACTGGCCGGTGATCGGATGGTTCTCCGATCTTGACGCGATGAACCTCGACGATCTCCAGCGCCACTATGACACCTACTATTCACCGAACAACGCCACGCTGCTCGTGGTCGGCGACATCAAGGCGGACACACTCCTCCCGATCATCGCCAAGCTCTTCGAACCGATCCCGAAAGGGCCATCCCCCAAAGCTCTGGCCGTGACCGAAGCGCCGCAGCACGGCGAACGCCGCTTCCTCCTGAAGCGCGAAGCGCAGGTGCCGTTCGTCATGATGGGCTACCGTGTCCCCAACTATTCCAGCGACGATTCCTATGCCCTGAACGTACTTGAATCGATTTTATCTCACGGCAAAAGCGCCCGGCTCTACCAAAGTCTTGTCTACGAACAAAAAACCGCCCTGGCAGTGGGCGCCGACTATGGACTGATGCAGGCCGACCCGGGGCTGTTTTATTTTTATGCCGTAGTGAAACCAGGCGAGAAGGTTGAAGCGGTCGAAGAAGCAGTCCTCAAAGAAATTCAGCGGATCCAAATTGAGCCGCCGAGCGAACTCGAGCTCCAGCGTGCGAAAAATCAGATCGAGGCGGCCCACATTTTCGAACAGGATTCGAATTTCCGTCAGGCCATGCTACTCGGTGAAGCCGAAACCATCGGGGCAGGATGGCGCAAAGTCAGCCAGTTTGTGGAGCGCACCCGCGCGGTCACCGCGCAGGACGTGCAACGTGTGGCGTCGCAATATCTGACTGCCGATACTCGCACGACGGGAACCTTGATTCCTCAGCCTCCGCAAACCCAAGCCGCGTCACCGACACAATCTCACTAGCGAGCGATCTCGATGACGCCACAACAAATCACCCTTCCTTCGCGCCAACACCATCGCCGCCCCACAGGCTGGCCTCTGGTAGGCCTGCTGTCTCTGGCGCTCGGCCTGTCATTCGCCCCGGCGCAGGCCGCGGAAATCGTCCCAACCCGTTCTGTCACCTCCAACGGCATGACCGTGTTGTTCCTGGAACAGCACTTTCTTCCAACGGTGGAAATCCACGCGCTGGTCAAAGTGGGATCGGCGCAAGATCCACCCGACAAAGCAGGACTCGCCAATCTGACCGCCAGTCTCCTGGATGAAGGCACCCTGACCCGAACATCTCGACAAATCGCCGAACAGATCGATTTTGTGGGAGGCTCACTGGGAGCCCATGCAGCGGAAGACTTTACCACCGCCTCCGCGCGCGTGCTCAAGAAAGATGCGGACCTCGGCTTTACGCTCTTAGCCGATATGCTCCAACATCCTGCGTTTCATAAGCAGGAAGTCGAACGCGTCCGCACGCAGATCCTCGGCGAAATCGTCAGTGATGACGATGATCCCGGAAACGTGGCGATGAAAGCCTTCCACCAATTGATTTTTCACGGCCATCCTTACAGCTGGCCGGCCCATGGCACGGAAGAGACGCTCAACAAAATTACGGTTGCGGACATCCAGCAATTTCACGCCAGGGAATACCTGCCAAATCAAACGATCCTGGTCATCGTTGGGGACCTGACGCAGGATCAGGCGGCGATGCTGGTCCAGACTCATTTTGGCTCGTGGAAAAAGGGGCCTCCACCGCCCTACCAGCTCAAAAAGCCGGCGGCCATCGATCGTAAAATGGTCCAGCTCATCGAGAAGGATCTGACGCAGTCGACCATCGTCCTCGGGCACACCGGCATCAGCCGGACGAATCCAGACTACTATGCCGTCACGGTCATGAACTATATTCTAGGCGCCGGAGGGTTCTCCTCCCGGCTCATGGATTCCATTCGCGACAAACAAGGGCTAGCCTATGGGATCATGAGCCAGTTCGACACCAGATTGATGCCTGGCGCGTTTTTCATCAGCCTGCAGACCAGAACCGACGTCACGAACCAAGCCATCGCGGGTGTCCTGACGGAGATCAAGGGGATGCGCGATGCCATGGTCACGGACCAGGAGCTCAATGAGGCCAAATCGTTCATCGTCGGCAGCTTCCCCCTGCGGGTCGATTCCAGCGCAAAACTGGCGAACGTCCTCGCCCAAGTCGAGCTCTACAATCTTGGGCTGGACTATTTCACGCAGTACCCAAGAGCGATCGAGAAAGTCACGAAGGACGACGTGCTGCGCGTCGCCAAACAGTATCTCGATCCCCAACATTACGCCTTGGTCGTCGTCGGATCGATCGCGAAGGCCAAAGTCAAACAATAGCCGGCCACTCTCCCGCAGTCTGGCCGCGCAGATCTAGAATCCCATGGTTTCCACAATTCCGTTGATCGACAAAGTTGCCCGGGCACGACAGATCCTTCGCGAGATGGGCTCGGTCATCGTGGCGTTCTCCGGCGGGATCGACAGTTCCCTCGTCCTCAAACTGGCGCATGAGGAGCTGGGCGTCCAGGCTGTCGGCGTCACAGCCGTCTCTCCGACCCTTCCGGCCAGTGAGTTGGAGGCCACGCGAAACATCGCCGCGGAGATCGGCGCGCGCCATCGTATTGTTGAAACTGATCAACTCCAAATCCCGGAATTCGTCCAGAATGATGCCACTCGCTGCTACCACTGCAAGACCGACTTGTACTCCCTCCTCGACACACTCCGGGATGAATATGCGGCGGGACACATTGTCGACGGCACGAACGTGGATGACCTGGGAGACGACCGTCCAGGCCTCAAGGCCGCTCGCGAACGGGGCGTCCGCAGCCCCTTGCTCGAAGCTGAATTCTCCAAGGCCGATATCCGCGACGTCGCGAGAGAGCTAGGCCTCTCCAATTGGGATAAGCCGGCAGCCGCCTGCCTCTCTTCCCGCGTGCCGCGCGGCATCACGATCACCCGAAGCACCCTCTCCCGTGTGGAACGTGCGGAAGCGGCTCTCGCACAAGAAGGCTTTCGCCAATATCGTGTACGGGACCACGGGGAGATCGCCAGAATAGAGATGGTCGTCGAGGAGCTGCCGGAACTGTTACAACCGGGACGCCGCGAACGGCTGGCCGAAACCCTCAAGAAACTCGGCTATCGGTTCGTGACGGTTGATTTGGAAGGATACCGCCAGGGAGGCGTGAGTCTGACCCCCCCGGCGTAAGAGAGGCTAATTCCGGCTCTGGTAGCTCTTTGCGAGGGCATCGAGGGCTTCGTCCGCCAGGCGACGATGATCGCTGTCCGTCAGTGCCCGCCCAACGACTTTCTCAGCCACCATCATCGCTAAGTCGGTCGTTTGCGAACGGATGTCCTGCACGGCCTTCCGGCGCTCCGTCTCGATTTCTCGAGTCGCATCACCCTTGATGCGCTCCGCATCCGTCGTCATGCGCTGTTCGTTCTCTTCCATCAGGCGTTGCGCGCGTTCTTTGGCCTGTCCCAAAATCGCCTCTGCGTCTTTGGCCGCCGTCGCCAGCTTGGCTTCGTATTCCTTCAGCCTGCGCTCGGCTTCGGAACGGTGACGTTCCGCCTGATCGAGACTGTCCTTGATCTTTTTTTCGCGTTCTTCCAGCATACCCAACAAGCTCGGAAATGCATACTTGTAGAGCAGGAAGAACAGAATCCCAAAGGAGAGAATCTCCCAGAAGATCAGGGATGAAAAGAAATGTGATTCAAATTGAGGCATAGTCTAGTACCCAAATGAGTTGAGGTTCTGAGCCAGGAATAGGCCCCAGCATCAGGGCTCCGCCGTCGAAACGACTACTTACGCAAGCCCATGATGATGAACGCAATGACCAGCCCGTACAGTGCGATGGCTTCGACCAACGCGAATCCGATCCACATGTACTTGCCGACGCGACCTTCCGCTTCCGGCTGCCGGGCCACGGCCTCGATCATTTTCCCGAAAATATACCCGATGCCCACACCGGCGCCGGCAAATCCTGCCGCCGCCAATCCCATACCCACCAACGCTGCTGCTGCTGCATCCATTGTTTGTCCTCTCCTCCCTTATGTAGACAACTCGACCTAGTGTGCGTGCTCGCTATGACCGTGCAGGGTAACCGCATCCCCCAGATACACACAACTCAGCACGGTAAAAATATAGGCTTGAATAAACGCGATACCGACTTCGAGTCCGTTCATGGCGATCGTGAACGCAAACGGCAACCATCCGATCAGCAGCCCGCCGCTGATCGCCAACCCGAACAACACGCCCAAAATGACGTGACCGGCGGTCATATTCGCAAACAAACGGACGGCCAGGGAAATGGGTCGCGCCAACTGACTGATCAATTCAATCGGAATCATCAACGGCAAGAGCCAACCCGGAGTACCGGGCGGCACGAGAATGCTGAAAAACTTCATCCCGTGAAGGGAAAACCCGAGCACAATACTCAGCCCGTAAACTCCTACGGCAAACACCGCCGTGACAATAATCTGGCTCGTGACGGTATAGGAACCGGGAATCAACCCGATCAAATTGGCAAAGAGAATAAAGAGGAACAACGTGGCGATCAGCGGGAAATATTTCATCCCCGGCTCACCCATCGTGTCCATGATAATTCCGCGAATGAACTCGACGATCAATTCGGCCATGTTCTGCAATTTACCCGGCACCAACTTACGAGACGCCGCAGCCGAGATCATCAGAAACGCCACCAGGCCGACGATCACCCACATTAGAATCACGGCCTTGTTGATGGAAACATCCACCCCGGCCGGAACCAACGGAATCAGATCGTGCAGCTCAAACGCATGTAACGGACTTTCTTCCACAATGATCCTTTTTCAGTCAGACGACTCTGGTTAACTCTGCCATCGTTGCGCCGACCGATAGGCGCCCCGTACACCGGCTGCGGCCCCCAACCCTACCCCCACCACCAATCCCCATGGATTCGAATCAAGCAGATAGGTGTCGAGAACCCAACCCAGCCCTCCTCCGACGATCAACGCAGCAAGCAGTTCCGTCCCGATCCGGACAGCCTGCCCGAGCCCCGCATATAACGGATCCTGAGAGGGGGGCATCAGATGCTCACGTGCGGCACTCCTCAGCGCAATCGGAGAGAGTGCACCCATCGGCGGGCGCGCCATTCAAGCAAATTCGCTGGGGGCTTGTCAAGAAGTAGGCCACCTATGACCCGGCCGCTCGATGCGGTATAGTCATTTCTTCCGATATGGCACCCTTCTGAAACGCAGGTTCATGAGTTTTCCCTCTCACCAGGCATTCCTAAGCGGGCCGCCGCAACCGCTGGTGGTCGTGCGTCCACAACCGGATGCCGATGCGTTCGAGCTGTACTGTCGGCTGGCGCCGGCCGATCGCCCCTCGTTTCTCCTGGAGAGCGCCAATGGCACCGACACCACCGCGCGGTATTCATTTTTCGGACGCGACCCCTATCTCACCCTCACAAGTCGCGCCCAGGAATACCGGATCGAGACCGAGGAACAGATCCGGCACTACCAGGGCTCCGGCCTTCAGGCCCTCCAGCATACGCTCGCCGAATCACTCATTACAAAACCAGATGGCCTCCCGCCGTTTTATGGGGGTGCCGTCGGATACCTCAGCTACGATCTCGTGCGGTCGTTTGAATCGCTTCCGTCCTTGGCCGCCGACGATCTCCACGTGCCTGACCTGCACATAGCTTTTTTTGATGTCGTGGCCGCGGTCGATCACCATACGCGACAGCTCTACCTGATGTATTGCCCTCCGTTATCGCGATTTCAGACGGAACCTCGAGAAAAGCTGTATCGCGAAGGCTGTGACCGGTTGGCAGAGCTAGAAGCCCGCCTGACAAGCCCAGTTCCGCAACCCATTTCGTCGCCCTGGCCTACGCCGGCGACCTTTGTACCCAGCCAATCGCGCGAAGCCTACAAAACTCGGGTGCGGCGTTGCCAGGACTATATCGCCGCCGGCGATATTTATCAGGCCAATCTGTCGCACCGCTTTACGCTCGATCTCGACGCCGCCGCTTCGGCCACCGGATACGAAGGATACTCCACCGAACTCTATCGCCGTCTCCGCCACATCAATCCCGCGCCGTTCGCAGGACTCGTCCGATTCCCCGACCTCAGCCTCGTTAGCAGTTCCCCTGAGCGACTCGTGCGGCTGGCTGGTTCGCAGGCCGACACCAGACCCATCGCCGGAACCAGGCCGCGAGGCACCGGGCTGCAACAGGACCAACGTCTGCGCGCGGAGTTGCTTGCCAATCCCAAAGAACGCGCCGAACATGTGATGCTGGTGGATCTGGAACGAAACGACCTCGGAAAGGTCTGTCGCTATGGCTCGGTGCGGGTCGATGAGTTCATGACCATCGAACAGTATTCACATGTCAGCCACCTGGTGTCCGACGTGGTCGGCACCCTGCGACCGGGCATCTCAGCACTCGACCTGGTAAAAGCCGTGTTCCCCGGCGGAACCATCACCGGTGTCCCTAAACTCCGGTGTATGGAAATCATCGAAGAACTCGAGCCGGTGCGACGCGGACTTTATACCGGCGCATTGGGCTATTTCAGCTGGAGCGGCGACCTGGACTTGAACATCCTCATTCGTACGCTCGTACTGACCAAGAACAGAGGGTATCTCCAAGTCGGCGCCGGCATTGTGGCAGACTCGGATCCCGACCACGAATATGATGAAACGCTCGCCAAGGCGGGCGCGTTTTTTAAAATCCTGGAGGCTAGCCGCTGATGTGGGTGTTTCTCAATGATCGGTTTGTGCGCAAGGAGGAGGCCCTGGTCTCCGTGTTTGACCATGGATTTCTCTATGGTGACGGCGTGTATGAAACCCTTCGCTCCTATGGATCCCGCATCTTCATGCGCGACCAGCACCTGGCCAGACTCCGGCGCTCCGCCGATGCCATCGGCCTAGACATTCCCATCCCGGAGTCGCAATGGCCGGAGTTGCTCCATGAAGCGATGCGCCGGAATGGGGTCGGCAACGAGCAGACGGATGCGTACCTCCGCATCACCGTCTCACGCGGCGAGGGGGAAATCGGCCTGGATCCCAGTCTGTGCCCACGCGCCACAGTGGTCATCATGACGAAATCGCTCCCCCCCTCTCCTCCCATTCTCTCACGCGAGGGTGTGTCACTGACCGTCGCTCACACCAGGCGGAATCTGCCCGAAGCGTTGTCGCCGCACATCAAATCCACCAATTTCCTGAACAACATTCTCGCTAAGCGTGAGTCGATTACGGCCGGCACCTTTGACAGCCTTTTTTTGAATTGGAAAGACGAGTTGACCGAATGCACGGTCAGCAACCTCTTTTTCATCTCCGGCAACACTCTCCATACCCCGGCACTAGACTGCGGCATCTTAGATGGCATCACGAGAACGATCGTCATGACCCTCGCACAAGAGGAAGGGCTACCTGTCCGGGAAGGGCATTATCATGTCGCCGATCTTCAGCGCGCGGATGAGTGCTTCCTGACGAATACCAGCATGGAAATCATGCCGGTCAGCAGGGTCGATTCGTTCGCCATCGGCGAGGGTCGACCAGGCCCCCTCACGCGTCGGCTGCAGACGCGATTCGCCGACAGCCGGACGAGGTTTCTTGAGCCAACCCAGTAGAAACATGAACATATTTACCTATAATATCAATTTGTTATGCAGGGCCAATCGAGAAAACCCGGAACAGAGGCTTTTGACAGGTCAGGGGTCCGATGCTACGGTTGAGACATCCGAATGGGACTCGGCTCTTACACGGGATGCACCATCCAGATGGCTTATTTCAGCCGTACAGCCGCTCTCTTCTCAATTGCCGCGACACTACTCCTGACTGCCCTTCCCAGCCGGGCCGACGTCTATCAGTACATCGATGCCAACGGCACCATTTCTCTCACCAACGTGCCGAACGATCCTCGATACAGACGAGTGATTGCGGAACTACCTCGCTCGCGCACCATCATCTCGGATGGGGAATTGGAGCCGGTGATTGCGCGGCATTCCAGAGTCCATCGCCTCCATCCAGCATTGATTCGTGCGGTCATCAAGACGGAATCCGACTTCAACCCGCTGGCGGTGTCTCGCGCCGGGGCCATCGGCCTGATGCAGCTGATGCCGCAAACCGCTGTGCGTTTGGATGTGCGGGATTCCTACAACCCGGATGAGAATATCGGCGGCGGGACGAAATATCTCCGACAGCTGCTGGACCGGTTTAACGGAAATCTTCCGTTGGCCTTAGCGGCATACAATGCCGGCGAACATGCAGTGGAGCGTTACCAAGGGCTTCCACCAATCCCGGAAACCAGGCAGTATGTCCAAAAGGTGCTTCGGTACTACCGCACCTTCCTTACGAACGACCGGCTTTCTTCTTCCGGGGCTTACCGCGCGCAGGCTCTGGGGGCGAAAGCACGAGCGCTCGCTCCTTCGATGCCGACCCGCTCGTCCGACCGTCCGTGATCAGCAACTGGCTGTGTTGCCGCCATCCAGGTCGATTAGGCTCCGGATAATCCGAACGGTAGTGGGCCCCGACACTATTCTCTCGCCATAACGCCGCGTCAGTGACACAACGGGCGACCTGCACCATGTTCTTGACCTCCAGAGCCGCTCGCGAGGCAAACGGCTTGGTCAGCAGTCGCATCCAGCGGACCAGTTGCGCGGAAGCGCTGATCAACGAATCGCCCGAGCGCACCAGCCCTACCTTTCCCCACATCAAGCGACGCAGTGAGCTTCGCAATTTCTCGGGATCCTCGAAATCCGTCGGCCGCCCCTGTTCGAGTTCTTCGAGGCAGGGCATGTGCACCGGCTCGGAGAATCGTCCCGCATGGGCCACCGCAGATTGCGCAGCCCGCATGCCGAAGACCAAACCTTCCAACAGCGAATTGCTCGCCAGACGATTCGCACCATGGACGCCGCTGCAGGCAACCTCACCGGCCGCAAACAGGCCGGGCAACGTCGTCGCTCCCTGCACATCCGTCCAGACACCGCCCATCATGTAATGCGCGCTGGGCGAGACAGGGATCCATTCTTCAGTCATGTCGATGTCGTACCGCAGGCAGGTCGCATAGATGGTCGGGAATCGCCGCTTAACGAAGGCCGCTCCCAGATGCGTCACATCCAAATACACGTGGCGCGCACGTGTCGCCGCCATTTCGGACCAGATCGCCCGCGACACCACGTCGCGCGGGGCCAGCGCACCGTCCGGATGGTAACGATGCATGAACAACTCGCCTTTGATATTGCGCAGCTGACCGCCTTCCCCGCGAATGGCCTCAGACAGGAGAAACGGCGGACTCGACGGCAGATACAGGGACGTGGGATGAAACTGCACGAACTCCATATCCATCAACAAGGCCCCGGCCCGGAGCGCCATCGCCATGCCGTCCCCCGTGGCGTTGCCCGGATTCGTCGTCCGCGCATAGACCTGCCCTGCGCCACCGGTCGACAACACCACCGCACTGGCCGGTAACACCGTGCGCTCGCCTGTCATTTCATTCAGCACAATGGCGCCGCAACAACGCCCGTCAACGACCGCCAGATCGACCGTGAATCGCCGATCCAACCGTTGAATACGCGGCTGCCTCGCGGCATAGGTCATGAGCGCGCGCACCATCTCGTTGCCGGTGGCATCGCCGCGCGCGCGCAAAATGCGGCTCCGGCTATGGGCCGCCTCACGCGTGAAGGCGAAGCGCTTTCCGATCTTGTCGAACTTCGCGCCCCAGGCAATCAGTTCTTGAATCCGGTCCGGCCCCTCTTCGACCAACACACGCACGGCTTCGCGTCGACAGAGCCCATGGCCCGCCTTGAGCGTATCGGTCAAATGGCTACCGACATCATCTTCCTCGCTCAACGCCACCGCGACGCCGCCCTGGGCATACATGGAATTGCTTTCCAAAGGATGCCCCTTGGTCAACATCAAGACACGCCCGGCCCGGCTCAGCTCGATCGCCGCACGCAGCCCCGCGACACCGCTGCCGACCACGAGAAAGTCTGTTTCAATTTTTGGGGAAGACAGCCTGACAGACATAACTATGGATTGGCTTGCCCGCGTGCCGGGTCGCCACTCAGACTTGCACGCGTACCCATACCGAAGGGCAGGTCCCCTTGAGCTTCTCGAAGCAGAATGGACTGCGTGCCAACCCAGGCTAATCGCCCATGGCCACGCTGACGCATGCCCACCTCGGCAGGATCCCGCTTCCACTGGCCCTGCCAATGGACAAACACATCGATGTTGTCCCCTTCGATCAAGATGCGCTCGATAGAAAACTCCAACTGGATATCGCGAAACGTATCGAAGTCGCTGTAAATATCCCGTTGCACCTGGTCCAGATTTCCCGACGGGAGGAGCAACGCCTCCAGCGCACTGCGGTCCCGTTCTACGTAGGATTTACGGAGCGACTCCACGGCCTGATCGATGCGGACAATCCGATCGTGATCGTCCTTGTACTGTAGGGTTTTTCCTGCACAGCCCACGGTCGTGATCAACACCAGGGCGAGGAAGACACGACTGAGATACAGGCGGATCGGCGGGCACGATTCAAACATGGCGCAGTATAGAAACCTTGGCGGAAAGAGGTCAAGCCAACTGGCTCGCCCCACGTTCGATCTTCGGCGGCAGACCGCCATGCGGCCGATCGGTAAGCAACAACGCAGAATCTTGGCTTGCATTTTGGAGCAAAACCCACTAGACTCCCGCGCCTAGCAGTTGGAGATTGAACGTATGGCGAGTGTCCTCAAGAAACGCCGGAAGAAGATGCGCAAGCACAAGTACAAGAAATTGCGCCGGCGTCAGAAATTCTTGCGTCGCAAGAGCTGAGCCCATCACGACATAATGGACGGAGGGATCCGTGCCCGAAGGAAAAAAAGTTCGCATCCGCGTTCGAACGGTGAACTGTGTTTACGTCGGGGATTTCCTTATCCCACCCATGCGTAATCGTGTGTCCGACGCGATCAACGAAGAGCAGCGGCTGTTTATCAGCTTGACTGACGTGTTGATCAACGATAAGGATCGGTCGGACTTCGTGGCGATCAATAAAAATTTGATCGAGTCCATCGCTCAGCTCTAGCGCGATCTCACCTCATCACGAAGGTTATGTCGTAGGCGCATCGCCGACACCATGCGGCGATGCGCTAGACGCCTGCCCCCTCTGAAACGATTGTCGTAACACCCATGTTCTCGTTTAACCGATTCTACCCCTTCCTCAAGCCCTACGTCCCCCGGATGATCGCCGCCGCCGTCATGGTCATGGCGGTTGCAGCCGTGAACCTGACCCTGCTTCGCCTGGGAGGCTCGCTCTGGGACGTGATCACCGTTCAGCATAATGCCGAACGCATGACGGAGATGATTCTCCTGTTCTTGGGATTAGTGCTGCTGCAGGGACTCTGCTCAATGGGACACAGCTACCTGACGGCCTGGGTCTCACAACGCGTCATGGCTGACTTCCGAATACACCTGTTCGCCCATCTCGAGACCCTCTCCGTAAATTTCTTCTCGAAACGGCGGACCGGCGAGTTGATGTCCCGACTCATGAATGACGTGACCGTCATTCAGAACGTCGTGACCGATACGCCCATCGATGCGGCCAAACAGATCGTCACGTTCATCGGCGGCGCAGGCTTCCTGTTTGCGATGAACTGGCAGCTCTGCCTGCTCATTCTGGTACTTCTGCCCTTGCTGGTTGTCGTGGCAAAGCTGTTTGGACGGCGGCTCCGGGCCCTCTCGACCACGATTCAGGACCAAACCGCCTCCGTCAGCACGCTGGTGGAAGAAGTCATCGCGGGAATCCGCGTCGTGAAATCGTTCGTCCAAACCAAACGCGAAGAGCAGCGATTCGTCACACAGGTCCAATCCGCGATGGAACTGTCCTTGCGCCGCGCAACCATCATGGCCTGGTTCGTGCCCACCATCACCTTCGTCACCTTCGCCGCCGCCGCCACGGTATTGTGGTATGGCGGACGGCAGGTCATCGACGGAACGGTGTCCCCCGGCGACCTGTTTGCCTTCGTGCTGTTTGCAGGCATTCTCATCGGACCGTTTGGATCGGCAGCCCGTGTGTTCGCACAGATCAAGGAAGCTCAAGGCGCCATGCAACGGGTCTTTGAAATTCTCGACACCCATGCTGAAATTGCCGATGCGCCAAATGCCATCGACCTGCCGCCCATCCGTGGTCATGTGCGCGCAGAACACATCAGCTTCGCCTACGATCCCCGACAACCAATCCTCTCGGACCTCTCCTTTGAGGCCAAACCAGGCGAACTCATTGCGATCGTCGGCCCCACGGGATCAGGCAAGACGACGATCATGAACCTCTTACATCGATTTTATGACCCGACCGCCGGACGGCTCACGGTGGACGGCCATGACGTCAAAGACGTTCGGCTCGACAGCCTGTACCGCCAAATCGCCCTGGTGCCCCAAGACACAATCCTGTTCGGCGGGCCTATCCGGGACAACATTCGTTACGGGCGTGAAGACGCCAGTGAAGAAGAAATGATCGAAGCCAGCAAAGCCGCGCATGCCCATGAGTTTATCGTGGGATTCCCGGATGGCTATCAAACGATCGTCGGCGAGAAAGGCATTAACCTCTCCGGCGGTCAACGCCAACGTGTCGCAATTGCCCGGGCGATTCTGAAGAATCCAAGAATTCTCTTACTGGACGAAGCCACCTCCGCCCTCGATACGGAGTCTGAGCGGCTAGTCCAAGAAGCCCTGGAGCGGCTCATGGTCAACCGCACCACCTTCGTCGTGGCACATCGACTGAGCACCATTCAACGCGCCGATCGCATCCTGGTCCTGAACAAGGGTAAAATCGTCGAGGAAGGGACCCATGCTGCCCTGCTGGCCCAACAGGGTCTCTATCATTATCTCTATACCCTGCGACTGAGCGAACTACCTGTGTAACCCAGAGCGGAGAGCTTCGAATGCGCACACGCATCCCGACCATGCTCATTCTGTGCTTGAGTTTCCTCTGCTGGATCGAACCTCTTTTCGCTCAAACCTCGCTCCCCAAGCCAGACCACATTGTGATCGTGATCGAAGAGAATCATTCGTTCGCACAAATCATCGATTCGCCGGCAGCCCCCTACCTCAACGCACTGGCGAAAAAAGGCGCGCTGCTGACCAACTCCCATGGTGTCACCCATCCCAGTCAACCCAACTATATCGCCCTCTTCGCCGGGTTCATCGAGGGAGTCAACGGGAACACGTGCCCGCTGGCATTGACCACCCCGAACCTTCACAGTACCCTGGCCCAAGTCGGCCAAACCTTCGTCGGGTACGCCGAAGATCTGCCCGCGGTCGGCGCCACAGATTGCGTGGCAGGCGCCTACGCCCGCAAACATAGTCCATGGGTCAATTGGCAATCGTCTCCTATCAACACAGTGCCACCCGCCGATAATCGTCCCTTCTCCGAGTTTCCAACCGACTTCCGCACGCTGCCTACCGTCAGCATGGTCGTACCCAATCAACAGAACGACCTGCACAACGGGAAGGATCCCGAACGCATCGAGCTCGGGGACCAATGGCTCCGGACTCACCTCGACAGCTATGTGCAGTGGGCGGACACGCACAATAGCCTGCTGATCGTTACCTGGGATGAGGATAACGGAAAATCCGACAACCACATCCCCACGATTCTGGTGGGGCCGATGGTGCGGCAGGGACGGTTCGGTGAGCAAGTCGATCACTACGGATTGTTGCGGACGATCGAGGAGATGTACGGCGCAAAACCGGTGGGGCTCAGCCGGCAGGCCTCCCCCCTCACCACCATTTGGACCGCACCGTCCCCCACGCGCTAACGAGCTTCCACCACAGGCCTCTGCATCCGCCGCCACGCTTTCCAGAACTCCATCACCACAAAGGGCACTACGCCGAATCCCACCATCAGCCACCATTCATCGGCTCGAAGCGGAACGACTTTGAATATCTCCTGTCCCCAGGCGCTCAACAGAATCCCCCCCTGTAACAGGGCGGAGAGCAGCACGGCCCCCACGAGCGCTCGATTGGTCATTACCCCGATTTGAAACAACGAATACCGTTCATGGCGACAACTGAAGGCGTGCAGGAGCTGCACCAACACCAGCGTGGTAAAGGTCATGGTCCGCGCGAAGGGCACTTCATCGTGCCAGAGAGATAGGGAGATTCCGAAGACGGCCAGCGTCACCAAGGCCATCACCGTCCCCTGGAGGCACACGGCCAGGAATCGCTCACGATCCAGCAGGCGAGCCTGTGGATCCCGCGGCGGCCGTTTCATGACATCCGGATCCTTCGGATCGACCGCGAGGGCCAAGGCCGGAAACCCATCGGTGACCAGATTGATCCACAGAATGTGAATGGGAAGCAGGGGGAGCGGCCAGCCCAACAACGTACTCCCCAACATCACCAGAACTTCACTCAAGTTGCACGACAAGAGATAATGCACGGCCTTGCGGATATTGTCATAGATGCTGCGCCCTTCCTCGACCGCGGCCGCAATGGAGGCGAAGTTATCGTCGGTGACCACCATGTCCGACGCATCTTTCGTCACATCCGTGCCGGTCAGGCCCATGGCAATCCCGATATCCGCCTCCCGCACGGCCGGAGCATCATTCACCCCGTCGCCGGTCATCGCCACCACTGCCCCTTGCGCCCGCCAGGCTCGCACGATGCGAAGCTTGTGTTCGGCCGACACTCGCGCGTACACGGAAATATCACGAACCCGTGCCGACAACTCGCCATCGGTCAACGTATCCAACTCCAGACCGGACAACGCTTGCGTCGGACCACCTGGGAAGCCCGCCTCACGCGCAATGGCCAAGGCCGTCTCCTTATGGTCACCGGTGATCATCACCGTCGCAATTCCTGCCGAGCGGCAGAGATCGACAGCCACCTTGGCCTCGGGGCGCAAGGGATCTTTCATGGCAGCCAAACCCAGAAAGATCAGCTGCCGCTCGATGGTCTCCGACTCGCAGATCGACGGAACCTGATCGAGTCGACGTTGCGCCAGAGCGACGACACGCAGGGCTTGCTGCGCGAACTGCCGGTTGATGGAGAGAATGGTCCCGCGCACGACATCCGTCAGTGGTCGCACCTCCCCTCCGACCGACAGATAGTCTTGGCAGCGGCCCAGCAGCACATCCGGCGCTCCCTTCACATAGGCCACGATCGTTTCCTCCGATCGTCGAACCACCGTCATCATCTTGCGTTCGGAATCAAAGGGAATTTCCCCGATCAGCGGATGCGCCCGCTCCAGGTCTTCTTTCCGCCATCCGGCCTTGGCGCCCGCGACGAGCAACGCTCCTTCCGTGGGATCGCCCACCACTTTCCAACTGCCCTCGCTCTCTTTGAGCGAGGCATCGTTGCACAACAGTGCGCTCAGGAGCAGCTGCCGCAAGCCCTCCTGCTGTGGGTCGCCGCCGATGATCTGCCCGGCCGGCGCATACCCTTCCCCTGTCACCTCATACACCAGTCCATCGACAGCCAGACGTGTGACCGTCATTTCGTTCTTCGTCAGCGTCCCAGTCTTATCCGTGCAGATCACGGCCGCCGCGCCCAACGTCTCCACAGCCGGCAATCGTCGGATGAGCGCGTGGCGCTTCACCATACGCATCACCCCGAGCGCGAGTGTCGTCGTCACAATCGCCGGCAAGCCTTCCGGGATGGCGGCGACCGCGAGACTCACCGCCGTGAGAAACATGTCGAAGACCGGCTCGCCTCGCCACAAGCCCAGCACAAACACGACCACGACGATTCCGAGAGACAGCAGGAGCAGCACATGGCCGAACTGCTCCAACCGCCGCTGGAGGGGGGTCGGCTCAATCGGCACCGACGCCATCAACGTGGCGATCCGCCCCAACTCGGTGCTCCGACCGGTGGCGATGACCAGCGCACGCCCCTTCCCTCCCGTGACGGTGGTCCCCAGAAACACCATGTTCCGCCGATCGGCCAGGGACAGGTCGGTATCGGGAAGCACCGCGCCTGATTTTTCAACCGGTGTAGACTCGCCGGTCAGCGCGGCCTCCTGCGTCCGCAACGCGGCAGCATGAATGAGGCGCGCATCCGCCGGGATGTGGTCCCCCGCCTCCACATCGATGATGTCGCCCGGAACCAACTCCGTAGAGGACAGAGCACGACGCGAGCCGCCGCGAATCACCCGCGCATAGGTCACCGCCAGAGTTTTTAATGCCGCCAGCGACTGTTCGGCTCGATACTCTTGAACAAATCCCAGGAGTCCGTTCAGCAGGACAATGGCAAGAATCGCTCCGGTATCGACCCACTCTCCGAGCAGACCGGAAACGATCGCCGCACCGATCAACACCCACACAATCAGGCTGGTAAATTGCGCCCCCAAGATAGTCCACGGAGAAGGAGGCGGGGCTTCTGGCAATTCGTTCCGGCCATAAACGCCTAGACGGCGTGCCGCCTCGTCCTCACTCAGCCCATCGGGCGAGACCACATCAAGCTCACGCCCAAGCTCTTCCGGTGACTTCGCATACCACCGAGGCTGCCGGTGCTGTCCCTGCTCACCCATGCCCACGCTCTCCTCCCTCATCCAAGTCTTGGCGGATCAATCCCCTACGTACAGAACCTCGCGCCGAGTAAACCAGCGCTAAGTGCTTCAGCTTCCAGGATAAATCCTCAATTCCCTTCACGCGTACGGCCGGGCCTGAGAAAAAAACTTTCCGAACAACGAGCCAAAGGCTCAATCCCGGCGAAAACACACCGATACAGTATCCACGAAGGACGGAGAATCGGCCCCGGGGCGGGGCGTCATTCCTGTGGTAGGAACAACCGTCGCTTGCAGCCGTAGATCTGTTAGGAGTGGTGGCATATGACACGTTCTTCTTGGTCGGCCCAGAACCCGATTCCGGACAGTTTGCGCCGCAGCCTCAAGGACCTCCGCCACGGCCTGCTCGGCCTGCACAAATCCCTGATCGTCTCCGAACAATTGACCTATGAACGCATTTACGGGCGCGTCTCCTCGGCGGGACAGCTCTTGCAGCTCGTGATGAACGACCCTTGGTTCGCGTGGCTTCACCCCTTGTCGCACCTCGTCGTCCGAATCGATGTCGTCCTGGAAGATCAAGAAGAGACGACCCTTGAAGCGGCGCAGGACCTCTTGGCAGAAGCGCGCATGATGCTCCGTCCATCCGAAGAAGGGGATGGCTTTGAACGCAGCTATTATGAAGCCTTGCAGCGGACACCGGATGTAGTGCTGGCCCATGCCAGCGTCAAAAAGCTGCTCGGCACAGCCGCCACTGTCGCATCCGCGGCGGCAGCCTAATCACCGTCGCTCAGAACAGAGGATGATGCGGGGAGGAAGAGAAGGGCGCCGAACGCGGCGCGTCCCCTCGATTCCCGAGAAACCGCCATCCGTGTTGCTCCCGCACCAGATAGTGCACCTCCTGAAACCAACTATCCAGCGTGATCCGGGCACCTGACTGCGCCTCCGTGCCATACAGACCGCCGGTGCACGTCAACTCCACCCGCGGGCCCTCCGCCGTCTGCACCACCTTCATTTCAGAGAACAAATGTGTGGAGGATAACCCGCGATAATGCTCAAACACCTCGCCCCAAATACGTTCCACATCCGCCACATGTAACCCGTGATAGTTGTAGCTGGATGCATAAAACTGCATCAGCGCGCCAAGCTCCTGCCGCTCCAGTGCACGTTCCGCACGATCAAATGCCGTCAGAATTTCCTGCATCGTCGGATCGGCACGAATCGCTTTATTTCCGGTGATGGCCCGCCCCTCGCGCTTCACCGTCATATCAGGCAGCACTTGTACCGCAGCCTGCACTGATGGCCCGGCCGCAATCATGAGGCCTGCCGCCAAGAGACAGGCCCCCCACCACCTGAGGCGTAACTCAAATCTTCCGTTGATTGGCTGCTGCATCCTCACTCCTTCCATTGGACGATCGAGACAACCGGCGCACGATACAGAGACATCTCCCCTCGCACAATGCAAAGCCGGTACCCACGAGCCATCCGCAGATACAACCCGATCCCCAGACCGAGCAATTGCAGCAGACACCGATCGAGAACACGGTCTCCATCCCCCCGGCGCCATGCGCATGACCACTGGCGGCAAATACCCCAGCATGACCTCCGCACTGTCGCACGATGCCACAGGCGAGTGCCGCTCCGTCCTCAGCCGACCTACGGCATAGCACCAAGTCATCTGGCTGGTTTCGCACTTTTTCTTTGGCCGACGGCGTGTGAACGTTAGACTACATTCATCAGTTGACCTTCACAAGAGCAGCACGCGGTAAGGAGCTCCCATGCCTTCATTCACGACATCGGCGCTAGTCGGCACAGTCGGCATCACCCTCCTGACTCTCAGCACTGTCCTCGCAGAGGAACCGCCGCATGTGGCCACCATCGCCCTCGCCGAACAATCCTGGGCCCTGAACCTCGATATCACCGGCTACCGCGTGCAGGTCGATGGTGTGAAGCCGGATGGCCGGCGATACTTTTTCGCCACCAATACCGCCGCATCGATGCAGCTCTCGATCACGTTAGAGACGATTTCAGGCCAGGCTACGGAACAGGGTTGTGCCGCCCATCTGGAGCGCATCTCGCCACCATCACCGACTCACGCCAAACCGAACACCACGCACTACGAAATCCGGCATGTACCGGTCATCGAGTATCTGGCGCCGGAGCCAAGCGGAACCGACCCGACTCAGCTTCATCTCTTTGCCTGCGTCCCCCAAGGCAATGTCTATGCGGACATTCATCTTTCAAAAACAGGGGTCATGGCCGGAGATGATGTGCGACTACAAGCGGTGTTGCGAAGCCTCGAGATCGTCCCCGCCGGACCACCCAGCAGCCTCGATCATTTTCGAGCAGGGAGCGCGCCCTACCTCCAAGGAAAATTCAGACAGGCCATCCCGCACTATGAACAGGCACTCGCGTTGGAGCAGGCACACTCAACCCTCGACAAGGCCATCTGGCGCCTCCTCGTGCATAACTTGGGAACGGCCTACGGCATGGCCGGTGACTTCAGCCGCGCGAAAATCACACTGGACTACGGACTCTCGGAAGATCCGGCCAATGTCCTCTTTCACTACCACCTCGCCCGCACCTATGCGGAGATGAACGAGCGGGACAAGGCAATGCAATCGCTCCACACAGCCTTTCGCTCCCCACAGCACCAGAATTCGAGCGAACACCTGCCGGATCCGCGACAGGACGCGTCGTTTCGTCGGCTCATGCTGGACCCGACCTTCAGACACTTGACGGAATCACTCATGCAACCGGCTATTTGAACGAAGGACATACCACGCTCCAAGTATCACCCGGCATCAAACGAAGTTCGTGACGTTCTTTTCCTCGGCGAGGGGAACAGAACGGTATTGAAACGGCAGGGTATGAGTACAGTCACATCGAGACGCGGGACGGAAAGGAAGATCGATGCCACAACGTAAGAGCACGCGAGTTGAAATGAGCCGCCCCATTGAGATTCAGGGACCCCGTGGGATCAGCAAGGGCATCGTGCGGAATTTTTCTCCGGGTGGGTGCCGAATCGAACAGAGCGACGCCAAAGTGCATTGCGGGATGCGACTGACCCTGCGGGTCTCACTGCCGGATCGCCTGCAACCCGTCGAAATCAAACCCGCGGTCGTGACATGGACGGGCAACGATTCCTTCGGTATCGAATTCCTCTGCCCCTCGAAGGAAATACGGGATCGTATACAAATGGTCTACGATCTACTCCTGGACGCCCAGAACACCGCGGAGCCCGAGCGCGTCATCTCCCTGCCGCCCGTCACCTGGAAATAGTTCCCGATCGGGACTCCCCCAACTCCGCTCCATCCCTGACCTCTACGCCCATCGACGCACCGACCGCTTGCGTAGTGGGCACTCCAGGCGCGCGCAACCCGGTCGATGTCGCACGAGGTCGATCAGCGCGCCGAACACCATACCGTTCCACCGAGTCACGCGCGAGGAATCACGGATGAGAGTGGGACGCGGGCTAGGGGGTAGGGACGGACCGGTCCAACGGGCAGGATAACCACTCGCGCGGTTAGGCGCGAGCCGACAGAAGTTCGGCAACTTTTTCGATAATGGCCTGCGGAAGAAACGGCTTTTGCAGGTAGGCGGCCTGCGCATCCACGCCATGCGAGAGCAGCATGTCGCCGGCATAGCCGGAGATATAGAGTACCTTGATATTCGGGAACATCGTCTTCGCGCCCTGTGCCAGCACGGCGGCTTTCATTCTCGGCAGGATCACATCGGTAATCAGCAGGTCGCATCCGCCTTTTCGGAGCTGAAGCATTTGCAAAGCTTCCACACCGTCGGCGGCCGCCAATACCTCATAGCCCTGATCCCGAAGCACCGCTGCGACAAGACGCCGAATGCCCTCGTCGTCTTCCACGAGGAGGATGGTCGCACAGGCGGCTGGCACTACACGCGACGTCGCCACCGGCTCGGCCTCCTCCATTGATGTCAGTACCCGAGGGAACATGACCGTAAATCGCGATCCTCGCCCCACCTGGCTGGTCACCTCGATATACCCCCGGCTTTCCTTGACGATGCCATACACCGTGGCTAACCCCAACCCGGTTCCCTTCCCTGACTCCTTCGTGCTGAAAAACGGTTCAAAGATATGTCTGAGCGTCTCGGCGTCGATCCCGCAGCCGGTGTCTTCGATGACGAGTTTCACGTAACGTCCGACAACCGACCCGGGGTGCGAGCGCACATAGGCCTCGTCCAGATCGGCGTTGCCCGTCTCAATCGTCAGGATGCCGCCTTCCGCCATCGCGTCGCGTCCATTGAGGGCCAGATTGAGCAACACCTGTTCGATCTGCACCGGATCTCCCAACACATGCCCCGCCTTCGGATCAAGCACGATGACCGTCTGAATCTGTTCCCCGATCAGCCGCCGGAGAATATCTTCCATGTCGCGAATCAGCCCATTGAGGGGCACATCCCGTTGCTCCAACACCTGGCGGCGGCTGAACGTCAGCAATTTCTTCGTCAAAGCCGCGGCCCTGGTTCCCGCCTGCCCGATCATCTCCACTTCATGATGACAGGGATGGGAGCCGAGTTGCTGCGCCACCCGTTGCGCATGGCCGATCACGACCATGAGCAGATTATTGAAGTCATGTGCGATGCCGGCAGCCAAACGGCCCAGCGCCTCCATCTTCTGCGACTGCCGAAGACTGTCCTCTTCGTGCTTGCGTTTCGACACATCCACGATGGTTTCAATGACATGTACCCGTCCATCCTTCGTGGGAGCCTTGGCCCAATGGATCAACAGTTGGCGGCCATCCGGCATATCCACTTTCTTCGACACGACCTCGTCCTTCGCCAAGGCCTCGGGCATACGGCAGAATTCGCACGGAGCCGCTTGCCCTGCGATTTTCGCATGACAGCTGGAGCCGGCCATGTCGCCGAATATGTCCAGAGAGGTTCGGTTTTGGAACTGTACGGAATAGTCGGCCGGATCGATGACGCTCACGATCACCGGCTGTGAATTCAACAACACTTGCGGATCATACAACGGAGTGTGGGAAGGCTGCGGGCATCCGGCCATAACGTCCTCATGAGAGTGGGCAGCGTGGAATCCAAACGGTGTGAGCGTCTTCCTTTGGTTGTACTACATCACGATTCACAGTCAAGGAGATGATGGATTACATGAGTCCCCTCTATCACTCGCCCTCAACTCAGAATCCGTTTCTCTCCCGGCAGCAGCCCGGAGGAATGATTCGCCCCTCGATGAGGCGTCCTCGCCGTCGACCTCACACCCATTCCGGCGCGTGCTCCTCCACCATGTCTCGCTCGGCAAAACTCCGATACAAAGCCGGCAGCACCACCAGGGTCAAGGCCGTTGAGGTAAACAGGCCGCCGACGACCACCGTGGCCAGAGGCCGCTGCACTTCCGCGCCGATTCCCTGCGCGAGGACCAGCGGCAAGAGGCCGAGCAAGGTCGTCATCATGGTCATGATGACCGGACGAAGCCGCAGGACACAGCCTGTCATGATCGCCTCCTCCGTCGACTGGCCTCCGTTTCGCAGCTGATTGATATAGGATACGAGCACGATCCCATTGCCGACCGCCAGGCCGAACAGTTCGATAAACCCGATCGAGGCGGGCACGCTCAAATACTGATCGCTCAGCCACAGCGACACCACGCCGCCGATCAAGGCGAACGGCAGATTCAGAATGATCAAGGTTGCATACCGCAACGAATGAAACGCCCAGAAGAGCAGAAAGAACACCAGCCCAAGCGTGATCGGCACCACCACCAGCAGTCGGGCATTCGCGCGTTCCATATTCTCGAACGCCCCGCCCCACGTCACCGTATAGCCCTGCGGCAAACGCATCCGTTCAGCCAGCAGCTTGCGGCCTTCATCCACGACACTGCCGATGTCGCGTCCCACCACATTAAACCCGATGTAAATCCGCCGCTTCGCCTGCTCACGACTAATGCGAGCGGGACCTTCACGCATCTCAATCGTCGCCAGCTCGCTCAAGGGAATCGGCGCACCGGACGCGGACCGCACCCGGATATCTCCGATGGCCCCGATGCTGTTGCGAGAGGCCTCCGGAAAACGCAGGGTCAGTTGAAATCGGCGCTCCCCCTCATACACCTGCGTCGCCGGCTTGCCGCCCACCGCCGTCGTGATGATGTCGTGCACATCCGACACGTTGATCCCATACCGGGCGATCTTCTGACGGTCGATGTCGATCGTCAGATAGGGCTGCCCGGCGATCTGTTCGACCTTGACGTCTTTCACGCCTTCCACGGTCCGCATCAGGTCCGCAATGGTCTCGGCTTGCTGATAGAGCAGATCGAGGTCGTCCCCGAAGAGTTTGATGGCGCATTCAGTCCGGATGCCGGAAATCAACTCATCGACCCGCTCCTGGATCGGCTGACTCATCAGCACGGAAATACCGGGAATCTCCGCAAGACGCTTCCGGATCGCGTCAACAAGGCCCGCTTGTGTCTGTGCCGTGGTCCAGGTGTTTCGCGGACGCAGCGTCACAATCGGATCACTTTCATTCGGCTCCTCCGGACCGACGGCGATATCGGGACGTCCGATTTTGCTCACCGACATCTGCACTTCCGGAAACTCCAGCATGACTTTCTGCGTCTGTTTCTCAATCGCGATCGACTCCGGCAAGGAGACGCTCGGCAGCCGCACGATTTGCGGCGTCAACGCGCCCTCCTCCAGAATCGGAATGAATTCTCGCCCCACGAACGGGAGCAGGGTCAGACTCGCCAGAACCACCGCCGTCGATCCCAGCAACACCGGCACGCGATGGTCGAGCGTCCAACGGAGCACCGGCTGATAGCGGGCCTTCATCCACCGCGTGAGCCGGGTCTCCTCCGGATGGTCGCCTCGCAGGATCAAGGACGCCAGAACCGGCGAAAGCGTCAAGGTGACGACCACCGACATCAGCAGCGAAATCACCAGCGTATAGGCCAAGGGGGCGAACATTTTTCCCTCCATGCCGTGCAACGTCATGAGGGGAAGGAAGACGACGCTGATGATGAGAATCCCGAAGACGATCGGCCGCCCTACCTCGCTGGTAGCCCTGAAAATCACCTCGAGCCGGGACCGCTGATGGAGATGGTTGTCGGAGAGATGGCGATAGACGTTCTCCACCACGACCAACGATCCGTCGGCAATTTCACCGATCCCGATCGCCAAGCCACCCAACGTCATGAGGTTGGCGGAGAGTCCCACGCGCTGCATCACCAGGAAGGTCATCAGCGGAGTGACCAACAGAGAGACGGTGACGACGATCGCGCTGCGCACATGGCCCAGAAACAGAAAAAACACCACGGTCACCAGAACGATGCCCTCGATCAGCGCATCGCGCACAGTATTGATGGCCGCCGTCACAAGCTCGATCCGGTCGTAGAACGGGATGATTTTGAGGCCTTCGGACAACACCCCGTCCCGCTGAATCGTCTCAACCCGGCGTTTCACAGCCTGCACGACTTCGCGCGCATTGCCTCCGCGCAGCATCAGCACCGTGCCCGCCACCACTTCTCGCTCGCCGTTCAACACAGCCGCGCCATGGCGTACCGCATGGCCGATACGAACCTCCGCCACATCACGGACGAATACGGGTGTGCCGCCCGCTTCCTTCACGACGATACGTTCGATGTCAGGCAAGGTCTTGATGAGCCCCAGCCCCCGCACAATGGCGCGTTCTGCATGCCGCTCCAGCACGTTGCCGCCGGAATTGGCATTGTTTTTCTGCACCGCCTCATAGATGTCGTGCAACGTCAGACTGTATTTGCGTAACTTATCGGGATCCACCAGCACTTGGAACTGCTTCACGAAGCCGCCCAGGCCGTTCACATCAATCACGCCTGGCACACTCTTCAGCAAGGGACGGAGCACCCAATCCTGCACCGACCGCTGATCCGTCAACTCTGCCTCGACCAGCGCGGGATCGGTCGCATGGGCCTGTGGACCCTCCAAATAGTATTGGTAGATTTCCCCCAGCCCGGTCGTCACCGGCGCCAGCACCGGATCGATCCCCTCCGGCAACCGCTCCTTAACCGCCATGATCCGCTCCAATACCAACTGCCGGGCGAAATACACATCCACATCGTCCTCGAACACCACCGTCAGCTGGGAGAGCGCGAACTTCGACAAGGAGCGGATTTCCGTCAGGCCCGGCAGCCCGTTCATCTGCAGCTCGATCGGAAAGGTAATGAAGCGTTCGACTTCAACCGGAGAGAGGCCCGGCGCCTCCGTCAGCACCTGCACCTGCACATTGGTCACGTCGGGATAGGCATCGATAGGGATGGATTGGAACGCGAACAGACCGGCCACGGAAAACATGCAGGCCAATCCGATGACGAGGATCGACTGACGGAGTGAGAACTCCAACAGTGAGGCAATCATGGCGTGGGCTCGACCTTCTGGATCTCGAACTCCGACTTGATTGCAAAGGCTCCTTTGACGACCACGTCTTCCCCCTCGTGCAGCCCCTCCAGCACGAGGATCTTGCCGTCTAGCTCGTCTCCCAGGACAACGCGGCGCGATTCGAATCGATTGTCCGATTGCCGCACAAAGAGCAATTTACCGGTTCCGTCCTGCTGCACCGCCGTGAGCGGCACCGGCAACGCCTCCGGTTGAGGCGACCCGAACACACGGACCATGGCGAACATCTCCGGCTTCAAGGTCCGATCGGGGTTGCGCACGGTGACACGGACGCGCATCGTCCTGGTCGATGGGTCAAGCACATCGCTGACGTAGGTCACGGTGCCGGAGAATAGCCCGTGCGGATAGGCCGGAACCATCACATGGACCTCGTCCTTCGGACGAATAAACCGCACGTCCTTTTCCGGCACACTGGCCACCACCCAGACATCGGACAGGTCGGCAATGGTGAAGCAATTCCGCGAGGTTTCCACCACTTCGCCGCGCGTGATATTACGCATGATCACGCGGCCTGCAAAGGGCGCTCGCACCGCCACGTCGGACCGGATCGTTTGCTCGCGTTCGAGACGTTGAAGTTCTTGGGGCGGCACACCGAGCAGCGCCAGCCGATGCGCCGCTTCCCGCGCATCCGCGCGCACCGTTTTCATTTCCGCTTCCCGGCGTTGTAGTTCGGCCAGACTGATCGCACGATGCTCGTGAAGATTTTCCGCCCGTTCAAACGCCAGTTGCGCTTCGTGTTGCCTCGCGACCGCCTTGAGATAGGCCCCTTCAGCCATACCCAGATCGGTACTGTCGAGCAGCGCCAGCCGCTCGCCCTTCTTCACATCCTTGCCCACATCGACCAGAACCTCGACGACCCGCCCTCGAATAAGGGTCGTGACTTCCGCCAGTTCGTTTTCGTTGGCTTGGACAGTCGCCGGAAACTCGCGGTGGAAGGTAAACGGCTCCTTTTTGACCGTGATCACCTCTATGCCGGCCCGGACAATTTCAGGGTCAGTCAGTTGCACCATCCCATTGGCAGCCCTGCTCACTGCCTTCCCGACAGGCGGCGCCACCGGCGGGTCTCGATCACAGGCGGTCCCTGCCCCCAGGATCAACCCGATCACCAGGCAACGTCCCGCAAGCGCGAGCCCTTCAGCAGGCTGCCGCCGGCCGACCGCCTCTGTGCCCCTTCCTGTTCGATCTGTCATGCGTCGAGTACCCACCTTGAGCAACCCTGCTATTCATGAGAGCAGCAGGGACCGTGCCGCAAGTGAGTCGAGATATTGAAGGAAACAGGATGCCGGCAGCAGCGTTTTGCTACGCTACCAGCCATGAGAGCGGGGTGAAACGCCACAGCGACCTTGGTTGGCCCGAGAGAGGCCCTTGCGACGAACGATGCCTAACCACGCATGAATCAACTCTGGGCTTAGAGCAAAGGTCCGGGAAACCGCAGAGGCATAGATATTCCTACAGTCTGCCGCAGGCTGTTGAGAAAGGCGGTCCAGCAAGGTCCGCGACGCGAAGCATCCTGAGCGTCACGCCTGTGGGTGGGCGAGACGGTGAGGCCGCTGTGTCTGGCGAAAACATCGCGGGCGGCCTTTGGCCACAGCCTGCTTAGCGAACGACGAGGACCGAACAGGTACTGTGTTGTACGACCTTGGTGGAGATACTGCCCAGTAGGAACCTGGCGACGGCCCCCATGCCCTTGGCCCCGGTGACGATCAGATCGACGTTTTTCTTCGTGGCCGTTTTCAAGATCTCCTCAGCCGGTTTTCCGAGCTGAACCACTTCATCGACGACATACCCGGCTTTCATCAATTTATTGGCGTATTGCTCGACCAAGCGGACACCGGCCTCTTTGAGCTCAGGATACTTGAGAAACGGCATGGCGTGCATGACCACCACATCGATCGGCTCCAGGCCTTCCCGTTCCTCCGGCTGCAGTTTGGTCAACAAGAACCGCAAGGCCTTGTCCGAGGCCTTGGACCCGTCGGCTGCGAACAGAATCCGGCTCAGCGGGCGCGGCTCTTCCTTGACCACAAGGACCGAGCAAGGCGCATGCAGCGTCACCTGGGTGGAGACACTCCCGAGCATAAAGCGATCGAGCGCATCCAGCCCCCGGCTCCCGATTGCCACCAGGCCATCACGCTGCGGCGCCCGTTTGAGAATCGTCGGACCGGCAGCCCCGCGCTCGGCGATCACCTTGCCCTTCAACTTGAGCGACGCCATCTGGGTCTTGGCTTCGGCCATGGCAGCCTTGCCCCGGCCTTCAATTCGTTTGATTTCTTGCTGAAGGAACGGCTCGTTACCGACCACTACCGGCTGAAACATGAAGGGCGCGCGCAACGCCTCGACATCCGTCACATGCAAGACACTCACATCCGGCTTCTCCGCAAACGGCATTCGCGCCACCCATTCTGTCGCCCACTTGCCATACTTCGATCCATCGGTCGCAATCATGACTTTCATAGGTCGCCCCTCATCGTTCAATCCGTGACCAACTACAGTAGCAGGCTCTGTGCCAACGCTGCCGCATCTTCGCCCCAACCGATCGGCGGGTCAATAGCTTCGTGTTGAGAAAATGAGCTATCGCCCGGCTTCATCCCCCTCGGGCATACGAGAGGAGGATACCGCCTAAGCACATTGATAAAGTGATGGAGAACAGATTTGAAAGAGACGTATCGGCGCAGAGAACGACCCTGCGTGCGGACAGGGTCTCAGTCAACCGGACGGAATACCGCCGATCAGTTCAACCGACCATAGATGGCCGTGGAGCGAGGTGCGGAACAACCGATTGATTTATGTCCCCAGTGAGAGCGGGTGTCAGGACCACGACCGATCCCGCCCCACGCCACTTTGCAGAGTAACGACCACATCGAACGCAGAAAAGACCAGCCGAACACCCGCGGGGCTTCGGGCCTTCCGCCGACCCGACACCAGGAACGCCACAATCCGGATCGGACCCTCCGCCCTGCCACGACATCATAGGTTCGACGTTGAGTTTTCACGGACGACCTCCCATCGATGAACCGGAACCTTTCGGCACTCACCTGCCTCGTGTCAGAAGCCGACACTCATGATGAACGGTACCATGTGGTTGCCGATCCGCCAAAAGAGATTTACATTTAGGACGCGCGCTTGATCGGAGTCAGGTGCAGAAAGTCGGACAGATCGATGAGGCCAGCGAATCATGCCACACCCATACGAGACAGGACGAATAGAGCTTACCGACTGGGCCACAACGGAATCGACCATCAAGGCGATTCGAGAAGTGGTGTTTATCCATGAACAGCGAGTGCCGGTGGAACTGGAGTGGGACGGGCTCGATTCATCTTGCGCCCATGTGCTGGCGTGGAACGACCGCGGAGAGGCCATCGGCACGGCGCGCATGCAACAGAACGGCACCATCGGCAGAATGGCAGTACTCAAAGACTGGCGCAGGCGGGGCGTGGGACGAGCACTTCTCAAGACGCTGCTGGATCTGGCGGCCAGACAAGGACTCACCCGTGTCACCTTGTCCGCACAGACCCACGCGCTGGGTTTCTACGAACGAGCCGGGTTCCACGTGGTCGGCGAGACCTTCATGGACGCCGGCATTCCGCATCGAAAGATGGTGAAGGAGCTCATGGTGCCGCAGGCGAATCTGGACCGACAATAGCCCTCAATTATTTACTCAGAACGTGTTCGATCTGGACGACATCTGCGATTCCTCAGATGAGCAAGAAGCACACATAGAACGAAAACAGACTGACCTCGCGTTCTGCGAGTAAGCCGATCACCAGCCCTTCAATTCTCCCTTTTTGCGTTATAGTGAGCCCATGCCTTCCCGTTCGCATCCGCAGGCTATCATTCGGCGCAGGAGGCGCGGACACAGGAGCACGATCACAGCCGTTCGCCGGCGCGGGCGCGCCTGGTGGCATCGATATCGAGCCCTCCTCGCCGCCTTGCGACGCTTGCCCGTCACGGTCAGGTTGGTGGTGGGCCTGTCCGCCCTTCTCCTGCTCGGCGCAGGTGTGAACTGGGTTTACCATACGATCCACAAACCGTCGGAAATGTTCTTTGCGCTCGACGACGCGCTCGATAAACACCCCTACGAAACATGGAAAGAGTACGGCTCGCTCTTCCGCACACATTCCACCGCCATCGTGACGCCGGATCTGCTGGCCGCACTGGCGCAGGTCGAAAGCGCAGGCAATCCTGTCGCACGCACCTACTGGCGTTGGCGACTGACCTGGAATCCGCTGGACCTGTACCGTCCGGCGTCGAGCGCAGTCGGCATGTTCCAGATCACCGACGCAACCTTTCAGGAAGGCAAGCGGTACTGCATTCATGAGCATCGTGTCGTTCAAGACGGCCCCTGGAACGATCCTCACTCCTGCTGGTTCAACAGCCTCTACAGTCGCGTCCTGCCTAGCCATGCCATCGAGCTGACCTCCGCCCTGCTCGACCGCGCCGTAGCAAACGCCATCGGTCCGCATCGAAAGCCTCGGCCCACGTTTCAGCAGAAACAAGATCTGGCCGCTGTGATTCACCTCTGTGGAGCCGGCGCCGGGCACGCGTATGTCGCACGCGGGTTTCGGCTGGCCCCGCAGCAACGGTGCGGCGATCACAGTGCCAAGCTCTACCTCCATCAAGTGAACGAACTGAAGCGAAAATTTGCCCGGCTGGCCGCGGGCGAGAGCCTACTCCGGTTCGTGCGGCCTCAATAACAGTCCCGCTGACCTTTTCATTTTTCATTGGCAGAGCCGGGATGGTGAGCGAGACTGAGTTCCGATGGGCACGCCACCTTCGACACCATCCCGATCGGCCTGCGAACTCCGGGCGTCGTCACCCTGCGTGCAGCCATCACCTCCTCGCTATTCACTCGGACAACGGTGCCGGTCGCTCTATCATGCGCTGTGGTTTCGCCTCTCGGAGCAGATGCGCTGGTCGAGATCGACTTACCACGAAGTCCCGGTCGGTCATCTCACGAATCTCGCTCCCTGGCAGACTGCTCGCATCGAGTCACTGCGGGCCCGCTATGGTCTCTGCTTCGAATCCCACTACGGGCACCACACGTCCCTGGCGAACTACGCCTATCTCGATCTGCTGGACCAAGCCTGGGCGGCAGCAGATCGGCCCGTGCCCACTGGCGGTCTGGTCACGGATGTGGGCTGTGCCAACTTTTGGTATGCGCGGACACTGCACCGGTTTCTCCAACCGGCAAAACTAACCGGCGTGGATGTCGAAGGATTCCGCCTCTACCCCACCGGCTACAGCCGTTACGATGCGGCCGCCGGATACATCGAGGATCTTCCGCAGACCTCGTTTGTGGTTGCCGACTACTGCCGGATGGACGAGCAGGTAGATGTCATCACGGCTTGGTTTCCGTTTGTCACGCCGGCTCCCGTTCTCGCCTGGCGGCTCCCGTTAACCGTCTTTTCCCCCGAACGGCTCTTTGCTCGCATCGCGCGCAACCTTGCGACGCAAGGAACCTTGTTCCTGGTGAATCACGGCACCGATGAAGCAACTGTCGCGGCCGCCTACTGCCGACAAGCGGGGCTTCGGTCACAAGGCCAATGGGTTCATCCGCGGCCATTGCGCCCCCGGCCTCATCCTCCGGTCGCCTCCTGGTGGACGACTTAACAGGATGACGAACGCCGTTTCACGAACGACGCACGATGAGGGCGGCCCCGTTGCGCAACCTGCAGTCGCCCGTGCTACGAAGAACTCTTGTGCCACGCAAGACGGCGGATTCGTGACGCGCGGTCCCGTCGGACTGGGCCTGAAAAATGGAGTGATGAATGAGAGAAGGGGTCCGGAGGAGCGTTACCGCGCAAATATCAGCAGACTATTGGCAGGGAGCACAACCGTTGCCGAATAGGCGAAGCCATGCAAGGGTTGCGGACCGGCGGTCACGCGCCCTCCGTTTCCGGCCGCGCCGGCATTGATCCAATTTTCATAGGCATCGCTATTGAACACTTCGCGCCAGTCCCCCCCGCCGGGGAATCCGAGTCGATACCCGACGCGGGTAAAATCCGCCAGATGCACGACCACCATCACGTCGCGCCCCTCTCCTTCCACCCAACGATGAAACGCCAGGACCCGGTTCTGATCGTGCACATGTGTCACGCGAAGCCCTTGTCCACACAGCGCCGGTAATCGGCGGCGCACCTGCAAAAGCTCCCGCGTGAACCGTAGGTGATCGAGCATCTGCCTGTCGCCCTGATCGAGACCGGCCCAATGCAGAAGCAGATCGGCGTGCGTCACGAAGTCGTCGGCCCACTGCTTGTCCTCCAGAAATTCCTGCCCCATGAACAACATGGGAATCCCGGGCGCAGTCAGGCTGAGACCGGTGGCCACACGCGCACGGCTGCGCGCAAACCAGGATCGGGGATGGGCTGGATCGCCAAGCCGGGCAATGCGCGGCTCGCGCCCCTGGTAGACGATGTCGTGATTCTCCGGGCCCTGCACAACACGCCATGACTCGTGGAACCCCTCGGGCCACAGACTTCGTGCCAGGCCTGTCATATTCAGCGGACGCGCGTCGGGCGCGCTGGCACTGCCGATGACATCACGGATCGCAATCCTCAGGCCATCGGTCAACGTGGTGTCGAACCCGGCACCGACCGGCAGCGGCGCGACAATGAACGGATTCACATCCCAATATTCCGCATGGTGTAACGTCTCCGGATGCTGCGCATGCAACGTGGCCGTGAGATCCTGACAAAAACGCCAGCCTTCCGGCGCCCCGTCATGATCGATCACGCTCACCTGGTCGTATCGAAAGCCATCGACCTGGTATTCGGTGAGGAAGAACTTGGCGTTCTGAATCAGAAAGTCACGCACCTCGGGCTTGGCAAAGTCGAACACTAGACCGCCGGCATGGCCGACATTGGTGAAATACAGCGAGTTGCGCTGACCGCCGGCCGGATCTTGCCGATCGAAGAAATACAGGCTCTGGTCCCCGAAGTCTCCGCCCGCATGGTTGTAGACCACATCGAGCAGCACCGCCAGGCCATAGATATGGGCGAGGTCGATCAGCGCCTTGAGCTGATTCATTTCCCCTTGCAGTTCCGTCACTTGGTACCGGCGCAATCCTTTCTCGTCCAACAATCGGTTGACCATCGCCACATAGGGGGGCAGATCGGCATCCGCCACGGCGAAGTCCATTTCAGGAGAAAAATAGTCGGTGCCGTTGTAGCCCAAGCTGAAGCTGGTCTGAAATTCCTGAATGGGCATCAGTTGCAACGCCGTCACGCCAAGGTCGGCGAGGTAGGGGAGCTTACGAGCCACGTCGAGGAAGGTGCCGCCCTTCTGCGGGAGATTCGGCGTGAAGAAGGTCCCCACATGGAGCTGATAGATCACGAATTCATGGAAACGAGGCACGACATAGCCGCATTCGTGCCAGGGAAAGTCCGGATGGCGAATGATGCATTGACTAGGGAAGGGCGCCTCCAACTCGCGGGCATAGGGGTCCCGCTTGAGCCCTTCACTCCCCTCGCCGACCACGTAGAACATGTAGCGTTGGCGATTCTTCACACCCGGGATGAACCCCCGCCAATGCCCCTGCGCGTCCCGCGTCAGCAAACTCGCTTCACTCCGTACCTGGTGGTTGAAATCGCCGACCACATAGACGGACTTGGCATGCGGGGCCCAGCAACGAAACGTCGCGCCGCCGGCAATCAGATTGGCCCCCATCGGGGTGTCTGGATGAATGTGGGTGAGTGACGCGGGCATGGAGGCCCTCACGAGAAGCCATCGCCGAAACGGCTGTATCCTATCCGAGGCCGCTCAACTCGGCAAGAGATAGCGAACGGGCAGAGAGCCTACCGCGATGCACATATGCGAAGGACGATGTCGACAATCGAAGCGACGAAGCAACCTCTCACGACCGATGGCGGGATCGGATCACATCGAGAATCTGTTCGGCTGCAGCAGCCGGAGAGGTGACCGTGGTATCGATCGTCAGGACCGGCGAGGTCGGTGCTTCGTAGGGCGTCTGTAACCCCGGCACAGTGGACGACTCGCCTTCCAGCCCTCGCTTGTACGTCCCCTTCTTATCGCGCTGCATGCAGACCTCCAGCGGACACTCAATGGAGACCTCCAAAAGGCTTGGAATCAGGCTGCGCGCAAATTCCCGATACTCCCGCCGACTCGCCGTCGCATCGAAGATCACGTTCACGCCGTGCGCGAACAGGCGCGCCCCCATGAACGCCAGGGCGCGATAGAACAGATCCCGCTCCTCTTTCGCATAACTCGCCTCCGGCGTGAGAATACTCCGGATGGCATCCGACTCCAGGACTTCCGCCGGCAATCCCGCCAATTCAAGCCTCGGCAACAACCGCGCGACAATCGAGCTTTTCCCGGAAGCGGGAAGACCGGTGAACCAGATGGCGAACGGGGCATGAGTCATCACGGTCACTCTTCGCAGTAACGATTCACATCCGCCGGGTCAAAGCGCGGCACCGCCAGGACATTTTCGATGAACCGGAAGATTTTCCGCCGAACCCCCACGGTCAGTTTCGGATACCAGAGCGGACTCGCCAGCACCAACCCGCGAAACGCAAAAAACGGCGCCGTCGTCTCCAGCACCTCGTGATCGCGACTCCGGGCAAGGTAGGTCTCCCAAAATGAATGGAACACCACTTCCAGCGCACCCGTTAACGTTCCATGGCGGCACAGCGAAAAGAAGAGGTAATTGATCGACATCGAGGTAACGTCGTCCGCTGGCTCGCCCCACTCCCCGCGTGACCGGTCCAAGACGGAAAAATCCGTCCCGCGTCGAAACAGTACATTCCAAGGATGAAAGTCGCCATGCACTTGGGAGAGACGCGTATGCCGGCCGCGCAGCCGCCAACGCCAGGCGTTACAGGCCACCTCGATCCGTTCGAGCAGCTCCTGCGTGATAAACGCAAACCGGTCGGGGTAACTATCGGTGAGCCCCATGATACATTCGCCATGCCCGAGCAATTCCCGCAGCCGCCGTCGATAGAGTTGCGGGTCTGTCTGTTTCACCCTGTGAATCCCGGCCAGATATCCGGCCAGCGCCCCGGTCCGCTTCCGGTCGAGCGCAGTCGGCTTGCTCGCCCCTGCCATGCGTTCGAGATCCTTATGATAGGTCGCACCCTCCGACCATTCGGTGAGCAAAAAAAACTCTTTGGCCGCCGCCACGGACATCAACTCGCCACGCGTCGTGAAGGCCCCCACATCCAGCGCGTCGATATGTCCCGGCAGACGGCCGTAGCAGTCGTAGTCCCACAACATCGCCTGAGCCCGGTCGGCTGAATGCTCGTGACCGAATGGACCGGGACTCATCGTGCCCAATACCACCCGGCGAGTCTTGCCTCCCTGCCGGAAGGTCAGCCGGACCGGCGCACCATACCCGTATTGCTTATACCGCGCGCCGGTGGTCTCCTTGCCGATCGGCCCATAGGCGAGCACTTCGGCGCTCGGCCCGAACCGGGCCTTGAGGTAGGTCTCCACAGCAGATTTCTTCAAGACCGGCATACCACGTTTTCTACGCAAAACATGTTCCTGAAAAATCCCCCGCTCCAACCGACAAGTGAAGCGGCAACTGGCGCATTGAGCTTCAGCCCCTCCAGGAGCAGTGAGGAATTATGCGCCAGTGTCCCGAAAGCCCACCATCATCCCGCGTACGAAACTCGTGCAAAAGCCCCTCTTTCAGGCGTTTCAGTTTCATCCACGCCCTGCGTCCCCCCCTGCGGCAAGGGCATGTGCCTTGCTGAGACAGCAGGTGCACAGACTGTTCATCTGAGACGAGAGGAGGGCGCATGAACCTGGAAGTTGAGAGCCGCAACATCGCCATGACTCCGCGCTGGAAAACCGAGATCGAAGAGCGGATGGCCACCTTACAGCGTGGCCACGACGACATTATACATGGACGCGTCACCCTGACGAAAAATCGCCATCATAAGAAATTGGACAACGTGGCGGAGGCGCTTGTGCTGGTCACAGTGCCAACCCGTCACACCATTACCTCTCGCAAAGAAGACAAAACATTCGAGGAAGCGATCCGGGCCGCCTTCGATGCCGTGGCGATCGAACTGCGGAAATATCGCGAGAAACGGGCGGACAAAGTCCTGCGCATCGAACCGCTGCCTCAACTCTGCGGCGTGGTGAGCAAGGTATTCCCCGACCTCGGCTATGGCTTCATCCTGAAGGACGGCGGCGGCGAGGTGTATTTCCATAAGAATGCCGTGAAGGGCATCACGTTTAACGACATGGAAGACGGGCAGGAGGTTCTCTTCGAAAGTGAACCGGGTGAGAAGGGCCTACACGCCACCATCGTGCAGCCATCTCACGCGTTGGAACTGTAGGAGCCAAGGATGACGTCGGATAAACAGAAGCGTCCTGCCGGTGCGCAGGGGGTGATCATCCCCGCCCGGAATACGAACCACCTCGCGTTGAACCGGGAAGTCGTCGCGGCCGTGGAAGCGGGGGAATTTGCCGTGTGAGGTCCGTATGCCCATGTATGACTACACGTGTCTGGCCTGCGGAAAAGAATCGCTGATCATCGTGACGCTGAAACAACATGAACAGGGCGAGGTCCAATGTCCGGCTTGCGGCAGCACCAAACTACAGCAACACTTTTCCTCGTTCATCGCCCACACGACCAAGAAGAGCTGAAGGAGACCCAGCGACCCATGCAGATCATCATGGCCACCGGAATCCGGCTTTCTCTCGTCCTCTCGCTCGTCGTGACCCTCGCGGCAGCATGTGGCTCCGCAGGGGCCCAGGATTTCCCGCCGGACCCCATCAGAGGAAAGGCCGTCTACGGGCGTCATTGCCTCGCCTGCCATGGCCGTGGCGGATGGGGCGACGGCCCCGATGCCGCCGCCTTGAAGGTCCCGCCGGCCAATTTCCACCGTTTGAAATCCTTCCTCAAGTCCGACGAGGAGCTTCTGCGAACGATCGAACACGGCATCGTCTTCAGCCCGATGCATTCCTGGCAAGGCCAACTAACCGAAACGGAACGGCAGGACGTGCTCGCCTACATCCGGCTGCTGGTGCAGCAGGGCCAATAAGCTGCCGAGCGGACGAGTTCCGCGAAGGGACTCCGTATGAAACGTTTTCAACCAGGCGATGCGCTCATCATCGTGGATGTGCAGAACGATTTGCTCCCGGGTGGAGCGTTGGCCGTGCCCGGCGGTCAGGAAGTCATTCCCCCGTTGCAGCGGTATCTACTGCTGTTTATAGAACGCGGCCTGCCGGTGTTTCTCACCCAGAACTGGCACCCGCCCGACCATTGTTCCTTCCACACACAGGGGGGGCCTTGGCCACAACACTGCATCGCGCACACGCCAGGAGCACAGTTTCCTGACAGCCTCCAACTTCCTCCAACGGCCGTGGTGATCTCCAAGGGCACCGACCCCACACGCGAGGCGTACTCCGGCTTCCAGGGTACTGCGTTGCACGATCGTCTCCAGGCAGCCCGCATTGTCCGGTTGTTCATCGGAGGACTGGCCACGGACTATTGCGTGCTTGAAACGGTGCGGGATGCCCGGACACTCGGGTATGAGGTCTGCCTGTTGGTCGATGCCATCCGGCCGGTGAATGTCCTTCCTGATGACGGTCGACGCGCCGAAGAAGCGATGGTGCTCGCCGGCGCCATTCCCCTGAGCCTGGAGCGGTTGGCCAGATGAACCGCACCTCGGACGCGCTGCTCACAGAGCTCTACCAGCTCTCAATGACGCAGGCCTATCTCGTCCAGAGCATGACGGACATCGCCGTCTTTGAATTCTTTGTTCGGAAACTACCGCCGCAACGCAGCTCATGGAAATCAGGATCATGAATCTCCTGAACTTCCAAACGCTGGTGGCCTCCAAAGCCTGCCGGTTGGTCTTAGTTGCAGGCGATAAACCCCTGCTCGACTATTGCGCCTATAAACTCCAGGAATATGCTGGCAGACCCTGCCGTAAACGATCCGAAGGCAAGGCCACCTGGCCCGGCCGAAAACAGGTCCATTGCCGGATCGGAAGCGACGGATGCCTGAACGGTGATATCATCACGGTCGAGGGCGACTGGCGGGAAGGCGAGCCGCTACTGGGTCAGGTGATGCAGGGAGGCACACGCGTCGCATCCCCCGCCGTCGGTGGAAGAGATCCGCAGACATGCCCGGCTCTCGCTGACACAATTGTCCGACCCGTTGCGCCGGATCGACCGTGCCGATCCTTACGAGGTCCGGATCGCGCCGACTCTCACCGAATTGGCAGAACAGGTCGATCGCTACACATGAGCCCCATCATGCTCCCGAAACCATGCCATTCACCGCAGCATCGAATCTTCTTGAAGGAGGCCCGTTCATGAACCAGCGTTCTGTTTCCAGCACCACCGTCACCGCTTGGATGGTGGCCGCGTTCCTCTGCCTACCGGCCGGTGCGGATGCCGCGGCGAAGCCGGCACCCAAACCCTCCACGGGCAATACCTGCGAAAGCGCCTTCAAGCAGACGCGTCCGGCGCCAAACATAATAAACAAAGTGCTCCAGGCTCATGCCCGTTGGCTGGAAGATCGGGACTCCCCCGATGGCCGCCGGGCCAATCTCTGCCGCACCGATCTTCGACAACTGCGCCTGGCAGGGGCCAACCTCGAACGGATCAATCTCGAAGGCGCGATCCTGAAGGGCTCACATCTGCGCACCGCGAGTCTTGTGCAAGCACACCTCAAAGGCGCCGACTTCTCCCAGGCGATCCTCGACGACGCGAACCTGGAGGGCGCCGACCTACGCAAGGCCCTGTTGGTCAACGCCCATCTCAATCGCGTCGCGGCCGACGAAGCGGCGTTCTACGGAGCCAACCTTCAAGGCGCGCACCTCCGGGACGCGCTCTTGGAGCGAGCTCATTTTGAAGATGCCGATCTGCGGGGCGCAGACCTCAGCAATGCCACCCTCTTGGACGGCTATTTTTATGGCGCGAATCTGTTGAAAGCCAATCTCACCGACGCCGACCTGGCAAGCACCGACCTCCGCCGGGCTAATTTGCGCCAGGCCAATTTACGCCGAGCCAGTCTGCAGGGCGCCTTGCTGGACAGTGCGACCCTCGACGGCGCATCACTCGTCGAAGCAGATCTGGAGAGCGCCTATTTAGACGACGCCTCACTGGCGAGCGCGGATCTCCATGAGGCCAGCCTCCGTGGCGCAGATTTTCGCTATACGCATCTCGGCGGAGCCAACCTGCAGCGAGCCAACCTGGAAAATGCAAATATGGAAGGAGCGAACCTCGTCAAAGCCCGACTGGACTCGGCCACGCTGACCATGACGGTCCTGTATAAGGCCAACCTGTCCGGGGCCACGCTACACGGGGCCACGCTGCATCACGCCGTCCTCATCGGCGCCCAACTGGCACGGACCGATCTGCGAAAAGCCGACCTCACCGAAATGTATGGCCCGAAAGCCCATCTGCAGCAGGCCCGGCTGACCGAAGCCAATCTGGAATTGGCCAACCTGGTGGCAGCCGACCTGAGCCAGGCCGACATCAGCCACGCGGTCGTGGTACAAACAAACCTCCAGGAGGCCAATTTACGCGGGGCGAATGTGAGCGCCTCAGATTTGACAGGCGCCCAACTGAACAACGCCGATCTGCAACAGGCCGACTTGCGGGGGGCGAACCTCAGCGGCACACTGGGGCTGGTTCAAGCACAACTGGATCAGGCCTGCCTGGATGAGGCGACTCAAATTCCGTCCGATCTCCAACGGCCGAAGCCCTGTCCCCAACATCACCAACGAGCGCGTAAATAGCATGACAATCGAACCACTAGGTGGGCATATGGAACAACTGATCACCACAATCAATGAAACCAGCGTCCGGTTCAGGGCCTCAAGGGCCGGAACCATCGCGCCGCCAGGTTCCTTTTATGAGAGCTCAATGTGGTGAACCGGCAGTCTATGATCGTGCTCGCGCTAGCCGGGTTGGCAGTGCTGAGCGTCCTGATGTTTGTCACCTGGTGCCCGCCGGACGCCTGTCGAGCCCTGCATATCCAGACCTATACCATCTCCGGTCTGGACGACTATCGGCAGTTTTTGGCAGACGACGCGGCGTTTCTCGCGCGGCATCATGTCCGGGCAATCCGGCTTGATTGTTCGGCCCTGCGCGATGATGTCGTGACGGCCCTCACCACCGGGCACCTGACGCTTGGCATCAGCAACCAGGATGGAGCTGAGGAGCGGACCATCCGGGCTGGTCCGATCCAGGCGTGGTACCAGGGGCAGCTGTTACACCTGACCTACAACGCCTCTAACGATCACCGGCAAGCGACGGAATGGGTGGGCAGCATCCAAAACGGCGTTGCCGGACAAGAGCGACGGGACCTGTCATTCCTTCCACGATTGTTCGGCGGCTTGATTCTCCATGTTCAGAACAAGGAAACGCCCATCGTATTTTTCTCAGCTCAACCCTGTGCCTGACGGAGTACAGCAGGGCACGGTTGTTGTGGGACAGCACAATCACCTCATATGCCGTATTGTGCCAATAGGGATCAACCCAGCCCGCAGGATGCCCCGAAGGTCGTCGCAAGGAGGCAGTGATGTCATTTGCCCTGTCGATGAGTCTTTTCATCGTCGCCGGACTGTGCGAGATCGGCGGCGGCTACCTCGTCTGGCTATGGTTCCGTGAAGGCAAACCCCTCGGATATGCAGCAGCGGGGGCGGTGCTCTTGATCCTCTACGGGATCATTCCCACGTTGCAAACCGCGCACTTCGGACGGGTCTATGCGGCCTATGGCGGAATGTTCATCATCCTGTCGCTGCTGTGGGGATGGGGCGTGGATAGTGTCCGGCCGGATCGATTCGATGTCGTAGGAGCGGCGATCTGCCTCATCGGCATGGCCGTCATTATGTATATGCCTCGTCCCTCAATGTAACCTCTCCCCTCAATCGCCCACACTCATCAATCCCTTCCTCCGGCGGTCGCTTCTATGCCGGGCGGCGGCTCATGGTGCGGACTCAGAACCGGACCTCTCTTCGTTCTCACTCACAGAAATCACCCGTTGACGCCTCGCGTGATCCTTCACAGGTCCCATACGTAGAGTTCACAGCGCCCCTAACGAAGATGTACTCACCACCTCCGAGACCCGGCAGGAGTCACATGACAATCCTGAGTTGCGTTCCCTATAATCCGTCAGGCAAAAACACGCCGATGATGGCCATACGATCGCCTCGACCTGTCGATCATTATGAACATGCCTCCGCGCCATGTGCTTCGCCAAATGCCGTCCGGCATCTGGGTGTTGGGTTGTGTCAGCCTGCTGATGGACATTTCATCGGAAATGATCCACAGCCTCCTGCCGCTCTTCATGGTCACAACCCTCGGCGCCGGCACGATTGCTGTCGGCATCGTGGAAGGATTGGCTGAATCTCTGGCCCTCGTGGTCAAAGTCTTTTCCGGGACATTAAGCGACTACCTCGGCAAGCGGAAGGGACTGGCCCTGTGCGGCTACGCATTAGGCGCACTGACCAAACCGCTCTTCGCCATGGCCCCGGACATCGGCACCCTGTTGACCGCCCGCTTGCTGGACCGGGTGGGAAAAGGCGTACGAGGTGCGCCCCGCGATGCGTTGGTAGCGGACATCGCGCCGCCGCATCTCCGTGGCGCCGCGTTCGGCTTGCGACAGTCGCTCGATACGGTGGGGGCCTTTCTCGGTCCCCTGCTCGCTGTCGGATTGATGCTGCTCTGGGCCGACGATTTCCGTGCCGTCTTCTGGGTGGCCGTCATACCGGGCATGATGGCCGTCGCGCTCCTGCTATTCGGCATACAGGAGCCTGAGGCGCGCCCGACGACACAGAGAACCAATCCGATCACCCGGGATAATTTCGCGCGCTTAGGGTCGGCCTATTGGTGGATCGTGGGGATCGGCGCCCTGTTTACGCTGGCGCGGTTTAGCGAAGCCTTTCTCGTCCTGCGCGCCCAACAAGGCGGGATTCCGATCGCCTTCATTCCCCTGGTCATGGTCGCCATGAACCTGGTCTATGCGTGCTCTGCCTATCCGTTCGGCAAGCTCTCCGACAGGATGAACCACAAGGCGCTGCTCGCCGGCGGCCTCTTGGTGCTGGTTGCGGCCGACCTGGTCCTGGCCATGAACGATCACTGGAGCGTCGTGCTGGGAGGCGTGGCGCTCTGGGGGGTACACATGGGCATGACACAAGGCCTGCTGGCCACCATGGTCGCAGACGTGGCGCCGGCCGATTTGCGTGGAACGGCCTACGGCTGCTTCAATCTGGCCTGCGGACTTGCGATGCTCGTTGCGAGTGTCCTGGCGGGATTCCTCTGGGATCGGTTCGACGCATCGTTCACATTTTATGCGGGCGCGCTCTTCAGTCTGCTCGCGATCGTCGGCACCTTGTTCTCTCCCGTGGCCCAACCCCGGCGCCCCGGCTAAGCAATGGACGAGCCCTCATCTTCCACCGTCGGTCGATCACTGCCTCCAGCATGCACTATCTCCCGCATATCTCCCCGCTGAAGGCGCCGGTACGGCCACACGCTCTGTTCATCGTTTGGGTGAGGAGCGGCACAGGGGAAACAGGGTTCGACCGCCCGGCTCGGCCTAGCCGCCTTCCCGAACACGTTCCCGGAAGCGACCAACAAGACCATGAGGGCGAATAGACAGACGCACATCGACCACCCATCGCCATTTCGGGCGCCCTTCTAACTGATGCCAATTACCCCAATATCGTCCTCCTCACTGCTGCAAAACGCCGCAACTGGGCCCCATGAGTCCCCAACAAACCTGTCAACCGCCTGGCATCGCAGTGAATACTGTCCCGGCATTGAAGTATATTCAGGCATATCCGATGCAGACCTCATTCCAGAGCAGATCGCTGATAACCCAGGAGAAGCACACATGAAGATGATGATCGCGGTGGATGGGTCGGAGTTCGCCGAGTGGAGCGTACAGGTACTGGAAGCAGTCGCAAGCCGCCCGCCCGACTCCGTCACATTGGTCCATGTCGTGGATAGCGCACCGCTGAAAACCGCCGCCCGTAAACATGCCGCACTTTCGAAGCAGGCCATCGCCGCCATGACAAAGGCCGGCGATCAGATCCTGCGCCGCTTCCAAGGCCTGACAAAAATTGCCCTCAAACAAGCCGCCACCAAACCTCGCACGTCCATCGACACGATCCTTGCCCATGGCCGCATCGCCGATACCATCACAAAGCTGGCCAAGCAGAAGAAAGTCGACCTGCTCGTCCTTGGCTCGCGCGGCCTGAGCGACGCCGAACATTACCTTCTGGGCAGTGTGTCCCGTAAAGTCAGCGCCCTGGCTGCCTGCCCGGTGCTGGTCGTGAAGCGGCCGCTCACAACCCTCTCCCACGTCCTCTTTGCGGCTGATGCCTCGAAACACTCACAAGGCGCCTGTCGCTTTCTGTGCCAACGCTTTCTTCCGGAGTCCGCGCACGTCACGGTACTGTCGGTCGTCGAACCGGCCATGACGGAACTCGCGACCAAGTATCTGTCGAAAGACCAGGTGGAGCAGATCTCGGCCCCGAAACGCCAGGCCGCGGAACAGGTGGTAGAGAACTTACGCGATCGATTCCTGGCCGAAGGTTGTGCCGTCACGACTCGGGTGCAGGTCGATCATGTGACCGACACGATTCTCCAGCAGGCCACCTCCAACAAGGTGGATCTGCTCGTGGCAGGCTCACGAGGCTTGACGGGGTCCGAACGCCTTCAATTGGGCAGCGTCTCCGAAGCGCTGCTGAAGTATGCCCCCTGTTCGGTACTCATCGTGCGAGGATGGCGTGCCTGAACTGACTGCGCTAGAGATTTGCCGCCTGGCACCCAGCCAGGTATACCGCGCACTCGCCACCACCCCACAGGGGCTCTCGGCGGACGACGTCCGGCGACGAACCCTCAGGTACGGACCGAATAGTCTGCACGCGTTGCGCGGGGTGCCGCTCATCAGCCGTTTTGCGCGTCAGTTCACGCATTTCCTGGCGCTGCTCCTATGGGTGGCGGCAGGCCTGGCGTTTCTCGCCGACGCCCTCCACTCCGGTGAAGGCATGGCGACGCTGGGGTGGGCCATCCTCGGCGTGATTCTCATTAATGCCGTCTTCGCCTTCCTGCAGGAGTATAAGGCCGAACGCGCGGTCCAGGCCTTGCGCAACATGCTGCCGGCGAAAGCCTGGGTCCTTCGCGACGGGCACCAGCAACAGATCGCCCGCAGCGAACTGGTGCCGGGCGATCTGCTCGTGCTCGAAGAAGGCGAACAGATTCCCGCCGATGCGAGGCTCACCGAAGCCGCCGGCATGCGCGTCGACAACTCCTCGCTCACCGGCGAATCAAAACCACAGCACCGGACGGCTGATCCCATCACGGATGGTCATCCACTCGACATCGCGAATCTGACCTTTGCCGGAACCACAGTCCTCTCCGGCCATGGCCAAGGCGTGGTGTTTGCCACCGGCCTCAACACCGAGTTCGGAAAAATCGCGCATCTGACGACAACGGTTCAGACCGGCTTGAGCCCGCTCCAACAGGAAATCGTGAAGGTCACCCACGTCGTCGCCGCACTCTCCGTCCTGATGGGCCTGGTCTTTTTCATCATCGGCGTCGGGATGGGATTGAGCTTCTGGACCAGCGCGATTTTCGGCATCGGCATCATCGTCGCCAACGTGCCTGAAGGCCTGCTGCCGACCGTCACCCTCGCCCTCGCGATGGGCAGTCAACGCATGGCGGCACGCAAAGCGCTCATCAAACACCTGGCGGCCGTCGAAACCCTGGGGTGCACGACCGTGATCTGCACCGACAAGACCGGCACGCTGACGGAAAACCGGATGCGGCTCGACAAGCTCTACGTGGAGGACCTCATTGTCGAATCGCGGGAGGGCTGTTTGTTCACGAGAAACCGCCTCATCACCGCCGCCGAATCCGAACGCTGGCGTCCCCTGTTCGACGCCATGGTCCATTGCAATAACGCAAAGCGCACCCGCCACCCCGACGGTCGCAGCCGCACGACCGGCGATCCCACTGAGACAGCGCTGCTGGAGTTTGCCGCGGACCACGGACTCCTCCATCGCCCGCCGCTCCGGCGCATGGGCGAACTCCCGTTCGATGCCGATCGCAAACGGATGACGACGCTGCACTGGAACGAGGGTCGGCTGCTCGCCTTCACCAAAGGCGCGCCGGAATCGGTCTTGCCGTTGTGCACCCTGCAGCAGGGATCAGCCGCGCCCGTCGAACTCACCGTCGACGGACGCAAAAAAATCCTGGCCCAGAGTCAGGCCTTCGCCCAACAGGCGTACCGGGTGCTGGCCGTGGCCATGCGAGAAGTCGACCGCGACGTCGAGCAGTTAGAGGCCGACACGGTCGAACAAGGACTGACATTTCTCGGACTCGTGGCCATGATGGACCCGCCACACCGCGAAGTGCCGGCCGCCATCGCAAAATGCCGGCGGGCCGGGGTCCGCGTCATGATGATTACCGGCGACCATCCCCTGACGGCATTGGCCATCGCACGCAAGGTCGGACTGGCTCCGGAAACGATCTCCACGCCACCGGGCCATTTCGTACCGGTGATCGAAGGCGCCCATATCGACACCTTCAGCGACGATCGACTGCGCCAACTGCTCACGCCGACCGCTCCCGGCGAACTGGACCCGATCTTCGCCCGCATGGCACCTCGGCATAAAATGCGCATCGTCTCGGTGCTAAAAGAGATGCGAGAAGTGGTCGCCGTGACCGGCGACGGGGTAAACGACGCGCCGGCGTTAAAAATGGCGGACATCGGCATCGCCATGGGAGTCACCGGCACAGACGTGGCCAAAGAAACGGCTTCCATGATCCTGCTCGACGATAATTTCGCCACCATCGTCAATGCCATCGAAGAGGGTCGAGCCGTCTTTATGAACATCCGCAAGTTCGTAACCTACGTGCTGGCCAGCAACGTCCCGGAGGTCGTGCCCTACCTGGCGTTTGGACTGTCGTCGATCCCACTGGCCTTGACCGTCCCGCAAATCCTCGCCGTCGATTTGGGAACCGACATGGTCCCGGCGCTGGCGTTGGCCGCAGAGCCGCCGCAAGGCGGAGTGATGGATGACCCTCCACGGCCAAGAACCGAGCGGCTGCTCAGCAGGGATGTGCTCCTGAGAGCCTACGCCTTTTTGGGATTGATCGAAGCCGGCATTGCCATGGGAGGGTTTTTTCTCTATTTATATAGCCAGGGTTGGAGTTGGGGAGTGCCGCTCGACTGGAACTCCTCGTTGTACAAGGAAGCGACGACGGTCACATTCGCCGGGATCGTGGCGGCACAGGTCGCCAATGTCTTTGCTTGCCGTTCCGACCGCATGTCGGCGTTTCGGCTCGGCTGGTTCAGCAATCCCTTGATCCTGGTGGGGGTTACCGTCGAACTGACGATCCTGCTCATCATGACCTACAGCCCGGCCGGACATCTGGTGTTCGATACCGCCTCGCTCCCGGCCTGGATCTTCGGACCGCTGGCACTCGGGGCCATCGGCTTGCTCCTGGCGGACGAACTGCGGAAATTCGTCTGCGGGCGAATGGGCGCGCGACTCCCGCTGCAACCCCAGCGAGGAACGTGACGTAGGTCTGGATTGATGGTGATCGATGAGAGACAATCGAGCCTATACGCAAAGGCCAAGGGACATTCATGTTGAAAAAAGGAGCTCCTATGACGACCGTATCGGGCCAGCACGTCAGTGACTACATGCATCGCCAATTGGAGGTCGTTCCGCAAGATACCTCCGTCGTGACCGTGGCCACCACCATGCGGACACGCAGCGTCGGCTCGGTGCTGATCGAATGCTTCGACCGCCCGCACAACGATTGCCGGATTGCGGGCATCGTCACCGAAACCGACCTCGTCGCCAAGGTGTTGGCGCCGGGTCGCGTTCCCGCTCAAACCAGCATGGCAGACATCATGAGTAGTCCGCTCATCACCATCGCACCGAATCGTCCGATGGTCGATGCCAGCCATCTGATGCAACACAAAAACATACGACACCTCGCCGTGACCGAAGGCACGGAGGTACTCGGGATCATTTCGATACGCGACTTGGTGAGACACTTCGTGGATGCAGACGGCGGGCCGGTGCAAGCGCTCACCAATGTCTACCGCCCGTTGAGTGTTCTAATGAAAACCGCCATCGAAACCATCGGAAGCGACGAAACGGCCCTCGAGGCCGCGCAACGAATGGCGGACAAACATATCGGGGCGCTGTTTGTGATGGAAGCCGATGAACTCGTGGGGATTATCACCGAAGGCGACCTGGTGCGCAAACTACTGGCCTACCAACTCGATCCGCAGACCCTGCGCGTGGGGGCGCTCATGAATTCGCCGTTAATCGACATCGACATCAATCGCACCATCCGCGATGCCAGTGAACGGATGTCCGCGAAACGAGTCCGCCATCTCGCCGTCACCGAACATGAGAAGGTCGTCGGGGTCCTCTCTATCCGCGACTTGGTAAAGATGGTCGCGATCCGTGACCGCCCGGACTTTTTGAAGCGAAGCTCGGGCTCATAACAGAAACGGCCGGGGATCGCGCACGCCACGCTCCCACGCAAAGGACCGGCTTGAACGGTGCCCCGGCCCAGTCTCCAGGTTACCCCGGAACAGCCTCAGGCCATGAGGAGAGGGTCGATCTCAGGCGTCCTGCCTCGCTCAGGCATCCCGCTTCACGCGTATCTGCGTACATGGCAACACCATCTGGGCAAACCCGGCTCACAGCAGGAGCAACGTCTGGCCGAACTCTATTTGGGCAGAGGGGGAATCTACCGAAGCAACGAATTGCGGCATCGCGCTGAGATGCTGGGCCTCCTGAACACCCACGTCAACCTGATGACCCAGGACCTGAAGCTGCTGTTCCTCGAATCGCTACAGCACCGCCCTTCACGACCCGAGGAGCCGGTCTAACAAACCCTGCTCCAGCCCCTTCCTGAAGAAAAGGCCGCTTCGGGGACCTCTCCTCGATCGATCCACCCGGTCGCACCACGTCGTCCATCGACTGGTTTTTATTGCGCAGTCCCGCCCGGAACGGTAGACTTCTTCAACGCGTCTCGATGCCGCACATCCTCGCATGTCCGATCGACTCGTTTGCCTTTTCTTTCACGAATGGAGCCGCTGATGCTGGACTGGCTTGCCGATCCTCAAATATGGATCGCCCTGGGAACCTTGACCGCGCTGGAAATCGTGCTGGGGATCGACAACATTATCTTCCTCTCCGTCCTCGTCGGGCGACTCCCCGAGCATCAGCGCGCCGTCGCACGCCAAGTGGGCCTGGGCCTGGCAATGATGGCGCGCCTGGGACTCCTATTTTCCATTTCATGGGTGATGGGACTGACCCATCCATGGGTGACGATCTTCGGGCACGGAATTTCAGGGCGGGATCTCATTCTGGTCGGAGGCGGCCTGTTCCTTATGGCCAAGGCCACACACGAAATTCACAACAGCCTGGAGGGGATCGAGGGAGGCGAGACGACGACCGCCGCGGCGAGCCTGGGCATGGTGCTCGTTCAGATTGCGCTGCTGGACATCGTCTTTTCGTTGGATTCGGTCATTACGGCCGTTGGCCTGGTCGAACATGTGTCGATTATGGCGGTCGCGATCATTCTCGCGGTGGTGGTGATGTTGATGGCGGCCAAAACCATCGGGGATTTTGTGGATGAACACCCCACGATCAAAATCTTGGCCCTCTCGTTTCTGATTCTCGTGGGCGTGACCTTGATGGTCGAAGGATTCGACGTCCATGTGCCGAAAGGCTATATCTACTTCTCCATGGCCTTTTCCGTGACCGTCGAAATGCTGAACATTCGCATGCGGAAAAAACGAGCGGCGCCGCTCAAACTCCACAGCCGGTATGCGGAAGAGCGGCTGCCGTAACACTGCCGGTCTAGTTAGAGGGGCTGAATTCTGTCTGGACCTGGCAGGTGAAGGAGGCCGCGTCGCCGCATCTGTGCCCCCTCAGTCCCTGTGGATACCTTCCGGCACGGAGAAGAGATAGTTTGCATCGACCGATCCCTCCCACACGCCGGCTTGACTGGACTGCCCCATCGCCCACCCTCGCATGAACAATAAACTGAGCACCGGCTCAGCGGTCGGCTCGATCGAAGAGACGACCGCTTTCGAGTCCATGACCCGCCCAACCACCGTCACCCGTGCCCACTGCTTCCATTTGGGAGGCAAGGTCGACGCGTCCGGCACCACAACCCAATAGTATCCCGCTTCCGGCCCATCGTTGATGGTCGGGCGATGGGGCCGGTAGTCCTTGTCCAACGGGCGATTTTTCAAATGCAGCCACAGCCGCTGGCCATCCTGCTTTTGGTCGACCACCACACCACCCAGAATCACCGTCTTTCCTTGATAGCCCTCCTGAGACTGTGTCAGGGAGGTCAAGGTGACTCCGGGCTCCGCCTGCTGAACATATCGAGCAGGCAAGGGACTGCAGCCCACCACAACAAAAATTCCCAGCACTCCGAACAGCGCTCGAGTGATATGAGCGTTCACGTCATCCTCCCTGCCATCTCATCTTTCGGTGACCATCCGAGGCTCATCCGTTCTTGCGCTTCCAGCCGCTGAGGGCGCATCGTTGTGCGATCAACGGCTTCATGCGCTCCAGGTCCAGTGAGACCCGCGTCATCACCTCTTCCGCCACCCGCTGATCCTCGAAACATTCATAGGCATCGTCCAGAAAGCCGCCCCGCAACAATGGATGCTGGAGAAACCGTTGACCGGATCCGCTCGCCACCTCAAGCGGCCGCTCGACGACGGCGATCCGTTCCATCTCCAGCCGATCCAACCATCCGCGTGCCTCTGCCGCCGAAGGCCGTTCCGCCACATGGGCGGCCAATCGCTCCCGCTCGATGACAAGTCCGTATCGGTCCATTTCCTCATCGATCCGTTTCCAGATGGAATCGAACGTGCCAAGAGAGGGAAACGTCAGCACAAGCTGGCCGCTCGGTTCCAGATGTTCGACCAATCCGCGCATCGCCTCAAAGCGGTTCGGTCGCAGGAACATGACGGAGAGATTCCCGGTGACACGTTGAAACGTGGGGAACGATGCCGGCAGGGCGCGCATATCCAGACATTCGAAGCGCAGCCAGGGGAGCTCGCCACGCTGGACCGCACGCGCACTCGCCACCTGACCTCGGCTGGCATCGATACCGACCACGGTGCCGGTCTGACCGACCTGCTCGGCTAAATAGAAGGCGGGAATACCGTGTCCTGAGGCGATATCAAGAATCGTGAGGCCAGGGCGCAGATCGAGTTGTTCCAGCAACACTTCTGCAAACGGAGTCGACCAGTCATCCTGCTTGGGAAGGGACCACTGCGAAGAGATCGGAACGGGAGGCATGCTCATGAAATTCCTTTCGCATGGGCATTCATTCCCCCGCATCTTACCCGAAGGGGCAGGCACAAATCAGATTTCTCTACGGCCAACCACCGCGCCATCTTTCCGCCGAGCCGAAAAGATTCTCACCCTCAGAGTCGATCCAGGAGTTGTTGCTTCTTGGTTCGATACTCCTCTTCCGTAATCAGGCCCTGCTCATGAAGGCGCTTCAACAAGCCAAGCTGCTCCTCCAAAGACCTGGCTGGGGCCGACGGTGAAGTAGTGCCGGAAGAAGCCGGCACCGGCACCTGTCCACTTATGCCGCGATAATTGATCTCCAGTTCGGCCGGAGCGGGCCGAAACGGATTGCCGCTGTCCCGTGCAGGAGTCACCAACGCCTGCCGCTCCCCCGGCACCAAATCGTACAATGTCCCGGCCTGCGCAAATAGGGGATCGATCCAGATCTGTTTCCGGATCGACGGCATCGTGACCGTGACGCGGCAATTAGCTAAGCGAAGGTGGATTCGCCCCGCTTCGACAAACCAAGCCCCGGATGTCAACTGCTCCAAGCCTGACTCAGACACCCTTGCCAGCGCAAAGGCAACCTGCTGTTGCGCCGTTGCCTGCTGAAACGCGTGCCGGAGCGATGCCCCCAGGTACCGGACTTCCTCCTCGGAAAAGACCGGCTCGATGGTCCCTTGGTATGACGGTCCGAGCAGTGGGCTGTGAACGCTACGTACCATTACGCTGCGTACCGTTGTATCCCACTCCGCTTGCGTCAACTCGAACGGATGCTGAAATGGCCTCCCGTGATCGATCGACGCGAGGGTCGCGCGCGGCACGAGTCGCACCAGCCGCTGGTCGTCGCATGAGAAGCAGGGGTGTTCCTGATTCGATCTCACAGTCGAACAACCCAGAGCCATGCACACAACCAAGCACGCAATAGCACCGGGCCATCGCACGCCCCGGTTTGTCATGTGGAGTACCACCTTTCTTGCCGCCTCACTGTTCAGTAGGCAAAATCGAACCCGACCAACATCGTCTGGCCCGCGAGATCGCCGCCGTTCACTCCCACGCCGGTCGTGCGATAGGTATTGTACTCGGCATGCATGGCCAAGTCGGTCCTGGCTGAATGATGAATGAAGTAGCGGACCAACACGGTATGGGAATCGACATTGTTATAATTCTTGGCAAACGTCGGATCGCCCTGGCGATTGTTGCGAATAAGATCATACCGGTAGGCAAAAAACCAATCCGGCATATCAAACAATGGTAACAGGGCCGGCGCATAATCCAGTTCGACAAACGCGCCGCTCCAGGAGGCGTTCTGCGCATCGGCAATCCCCTGCGACACGAACATATTCTTGCTGTCGTTGCCCCACATCCAGGCACCGAAGAGGTTCCATTCCCCGTTCAGCGTCAGGCTGACATCCACCCCCAGACGACTGAACGGTTGCCCGCTCCCGGCCACGGCCTGGCAGGTCGGGCACGTCGGGTTGACCAGCGTCGGTGCCGTACCGTAGGCGCCGAACAGTCCGATCCGCTGTCCCGTCACGATGCCGTACCCGCCGAAGGATTGCGTGACATGGCCGTAGAAGTTGACGTTCCTCCCGCCCGTTCCGCAGGTGGTGCCGGACGCGCAGCCGCTCAGGGGGCCGGAAAAATTGTTTGTCGCCAGGGCTGAGAAGGAGTATCGAAAATAGCCGTCGGTGACGGAAGTCTTCTTGATGCCCGACAGTTCTGCGCCGGGTTGATTCTCGCCGATGGCAAAGGTATTGGGGTTGAGATATGAACTGGTGGAAGTCCCGCCGATGGTCGCCGCGTAGGGCGTTCCGGGCATATAGTGGTACATCGCAAAGGTGGTGTTCAACGTCGGGCTACGTTTCTCACTGAATGGAAGGTCGAGTTCGAATTTGCCGACCTTGAGGTTCAACAGGTAATCGCCGCTGGCGCTCTTCACGCCCAGGAACCGTTCGAGCCGCATGAGACGGACAAACGCGCTCTCCAAATCGCCATCCGATGCGCCCGTCCCGAAACCCGCGCTGCCGAGTCCGGGCGTAAAGACGACGCCGAAGGACAGATTGCGATCCAGCGTGCCGAAACTCAATAGATCCAGTCCGGTGAACCCGAAGCCGCCGGTCGTCACGCCGCTTCCATCAGTCCGCACACTCGCGGCCTGATACCCGACGGTCGTCCTCAGCGAGACCGGCCAATAGCCCATTCCGATCCCCTCATAGACCGGCGAGTCCGCATCCGACCCCAACTGATAGCCACGATCCCTGAACAGGTTGCCGAAGTCGTTCAGTTTCGGGAAACCCGGCACGTGACACACGTTGCATTTGAAATCGTATTTTCGGGCGAAGGCCGGGATTGCATCGGCCCGCGGCACAAGACCGCTCAGTTCATAACTCATCAGCGCGATCAGGGCGAGGACCATCACGATGGCGGTCCTTGCACGAAACGTCGACATCTTCATCACATCTCTCTCCCTTCTGCGAGTCATGCAGCACCACGTGCCGGCAGTCCGTTATTCCGGTGAAAGTTCTCCGTCCCCGCCGGCGATTTTCCAGTCGACTTCCACCGGCCGGACAGGAAACTCAAACCGGTATTCCGCCTGCCCGTTGGGTGACATCGTCGTGGTCTGCCTGATGACATGAGGCTCGTCGTACACCGGACGTGAGGCGGCGAACTTCACAATGTTGTAGCCGGCATGCCACGCGACCAGTGTGTACGAGCCCGGCGGAATACCGCCGATTTCGAAGCGTCCCTGCTCATCGGTCACGGTGAAATAGGGATGGTCGAATGCCGCTGCCCAGGCGTTCATATGAACGTGCACATCACACTGCAATCGCAACCCGACGCCGCGCGCGCGGAGCAACGTCGTCGTCAGTTCCCGATCCGGGGTCGGCATCGCGAGGTTGAAGAGACTGCTGTGCTTCTCGTTGAAGAAGTGCGGGTTGTGGAGCACCGACTCGAAATTGATCAGCGCAACGGGGGAGGTCCGAACGAACGGAAACACCGGGCGTTGAAACTGGCAGGACTTCGATGCGAGCGCTCCCTTATGCGCACCCATCGCAAGCCGGTAGGCCGGCTCGACCGCTTTCCCCCGCTCCACCCGCTCGAGGTAGACGAGCACGTCCTGGAGCCCGTTGGTGGCCGGATCGATCCGGAGGACCGGCGACGGCACCTCCGTCCCGCAGGTATCGAGGTCGGCAAAGACCTTCAGCGGGGGCACATCGGGGATCGCCCCTTTCCAGATGGCTTGCCCCTTGATCGTGCCCCCGTCCGACACGTCGATGACGGCATATTCCGCATTGCCATCACTCGCGTGCACGCACAGCGCCAACCAACCGGCAAGGAGTAGGGAATACCGGAGCACAAACTGTCGAGACATGGAGTACCTCATCGACATGCATGGGACTGCGTCACCCATGGCTGTGGACAATAAAAAAGCCCGAACCACCCAGCAACGGGTCGTTCGGGCTCTGGAGCGGAACGCTCTTTGGCCTCGTAGATTGTCGAACGGGGAGACGCTACGCTTCTCGGTTCCTCCCTGTCAAGATGTCGGGATGGAGAATCTCGCGGCACGCTGACTACTGCCCGCCGAACCCCGTCATCATTTGATCACGATCACCATCGAATCCGGCCCGGCCAGTTTTTCCACCTTGGTTCGCTTGAAGCCGGCGTTATTCATTCACTGCATACAATCCGCGCCGGTGAAGTCGAATCCACCCGGCGTCTCGATCAGCATGTTCAGGCCTCAAAGATCGGACGCACGACCGGGAGAGCCATAAAAAGAAGCTGCGCAGTGGAACAGACAGAGTCAACCGGGCCCCACACCGGCCTGTGTGAAGCGTATCTCTTCTTCTCGTACCGTATCGAGAGAGATACAGATCAGCCGGGGTTTCAGGCTGCGCACACCTCAACTACGCACACATGGCCATCATTCCCCGTACCGAGACGAACGGCAGGATCTTTGCTATTCACCGGCATCATCGATCAGTGACGACACATCAGTCTTCAAATCTCGACTCACGGAGGAGGTCCCGCATGGGCACATCTGATCAATTGAAAACGGTCTTCGCCACCTTCCTGCTACTCGGATCGGTGAGCACCGTCAGCCACGCACAACAATGGAACGGCCCGCAAAATCCAACGGGGGTCATCTCGCGGCCGGGAAGCGTGGCGCTCGGCTTCGAACCCGTGGCGGGCGCAGGCAAGAGACCGCTTCTGGAAATCCAGCGTCCCCTGTCCGGCGATGAGGAAATTCTACTGAGCCTCCGCTCGACCTTCAGAGATGCAACCGCCACGGTCCTCCAGGCCGATACCAAGCGGGTGTATCTGGGCGGCGCCGCCAGCAGATCCGATCTGGTTCCGGACGGGGTCTACGACCTCGCCGTCGGGCGTGGCATGGCCGTCGGCGTGAACAATCTTACCGAACGCCTTCCCACCGATTACAAACTCGTGGTGGGCGGGAAGATCCTGGCTGAAGAAGTGCGAATCAAGCAGATCAAAGACTGGGCGGATTTTGTATTTCAACCCGACTATCAGCTGAAGCCTCTGCCGGAAGTGGAGGGCTTCATCAAGACCCATCGTCATCTGCCGGACATGCCCAGCGCCGTGGAAGCGGAGCAGCAGGGCATCGGTCTAGGCGATATGCAAGCCAAGCTGTTGCGAAAGGTCGAGGAGCTGACCCTGCATCTCATTGAACAGCACAAGACCATTGAGTCGCTGCAACAGCAACTCGCGCGAGTGGAGCAGCATCGCGACCTTTCGCAGACTCGCAAGGATCGACACTGAAGGCTCACCGCCGCCATGGAGAGAACCGCTATGCATCGATCATATTTCAGATTCATCAGCATTCTCGTGACTTCGCTCGGGGTTGCGGCAGGAGTCGAAGCGACGGAACTGACGTTGAAGCAGACCGTGGCCGCAGGCGCCGAGGCTTTTTACGACCATCACGAGGGAATTGTACTTGCCGATGGGTTCTGGGCACAGGCCGGATCGGACGTGACTGCGACGATCCATCAAGCCACCGGATACTACATCGATAAGACCCCGCTCGACGCGAAGGACAAGCAATACACTTCCACTGACGGTCGCGCGTTCATCGTCGCCGGATGTGTGCCAAAGAACCTTCCTATTTTTTCAAGCCCGGCAGGGTCGGTTTGGGTGGCGTGTAACGATCTGGATTATGCGAAGGATAAAGTCGTGGAGAGCAGATTCATTTCGTGCCTCGACCTGTTCAGAAACGGGATGGTCTCGGGAGCGTCGATCAAGGAAATCAACAACCGCACATGGGAATCGTTCCGCTTTTCCTGCAAAGATCTGGGAGCCGACGGGAAACTGACATCCTCGGCTCGGAAGGCCGATTTTCTTTTCGATTACGAACGTGAAGGCACTCTTCACGAGGTCAGCGGATCGGAGATAGAACTCTTCTACGGAATCAAGGAGTACGAGAACTCTCCGAACACAAGGGAGGCGCTCTCCGGGTTTACCTTCCTGCACGGCCCTGCCGGGCTCATCGAGAGCGGCGAACGGTCTGATCCACCCAATTCCAGCACGAACTACTTTCGAGAGACCGGCATCATTCCCAGCTATCCACCGGGGATCCCACTCGTCAACATGCTCACCTACGATTGGATGTGCCCACCCACCATGGTGCTGACCGGCATGGCCATCGGACACAATCCGGACAAGAAAGGGAACGACACGCGGCCGATCTATATTCTGGGCGAGTGTCGGAAACTCTTGCACAACCCTTAAGGCGATAGGGGTTCACGTGACGACTTCGAGGCCACCTGCCGCATCGTCACCATCAGACCGGAGGGTACCTTCTAAGATCGCTCGCTCCGCATGGCGTCGGCCACCCGGCACACATCATACGGAGCGGGATCTTGACCTGAAGACCCGCACACTTCAAATCCGAAAGGCAGGATGGACGAGGCATCACGCATATCGATTAATCAAACAATCTACGAAATGCTGTCTGAATCTGCGCCAGCCCTCCCCGCAGGTCGAGTTCAAACGTATCGGCCTTGGCTCGTACCATCTGACGCTGTACCCGGAGATCATCTCGATAGGCACGTAATTTCTGCAACAGCTCTTCCTTGGTGGCCTCGACCATCGTGAGCTGCTGTTTCCCCTCAGCCCAAAAACGGTATGTGAGGGCGTTGAACTCCGCCTCAAGGTTATTCGACCGTTTCACAAGCTCGTCCCACAGCCGTCCCGAGTCGAATGCCATGCCCGTCAATTTCTGGTCGGCGATGGTTTCAAACTCGTTCAGCGCTTTGAAAATCTGCTTCCGCTGTTCCTCAAATGCATCACGCGCATCTGCCTTGCCCAAGGCCAACTGCACCAGCAGATGGTCCAGCGTGGCTTGCACATCGGCCTTCACATGCTCGGCGAGCTCCTTCGACTCACGAAGGTCGGCTTGCACCGATGTGACCACCTCACGCAACTGCTGTTTACCCTGCTCCAACCGCTGTACCGCCTGATCCTTGCCCTGCGTAAGTTGCGCCTCCAGCGCCAGCGCCTGCTGTTCCAACGCATCAAGTTTGCTCTCGATCGATGCTCTCAGTGCTTTGATCCGCGACATGAGTCCTCCTCCTGCCCACCTGGACATACGCCCGCATATCGATAATCGATGGGGGCGCTTTCACTTCCCTCTATCGCCCAAGCCCCTCAGCTCATCCAACCAGCCTGCCCGCTGGTGCTCATTCATGCCTTCCACCTGACCGATCAGAGTCGCCCGCGTCGGCCTGATACCGCAGAATGCGAGAATGTTCCGTTCGAGACTCTTCAGGCTATGGGCCAGAAAGAACCATCGATAGACCAACGCCGGCATGCCCATGGTCACCACGATGCGCGCCGACTTGCCCGTAAAAAGCTTCTTCGCCATCGTCCCGTGCGCTGGATACTCGAAGGCCACGCCGGGACGAAAGACCTGCTCGAAAAACGCTTTGAGGAGCGCCGGCATCGACCCGAGCCAGAGGGGATAGATAATCACCAGATGATCCGCCCACCGGATGGTGTCCTGGGCCCGCTTAATTGAATCAGGCGGGACGCCCTTTTCAAACTCCTCCTTCGTCCGCAACCACGGAAAATCCAGCCGGGCCACCTCGATACGTCTCACTTCATGCCCGCCATCTTCACAGCCTTTGGCGTATTCGTCCGCCAAGGCGTGGCAAAAATGGCGAGCCTGCGTATCGGGATGGCCCTGAATGATGGTGATGAACTTACCCATGGCGCCTCAAGGACACCTTCTGCCTCCATAGGCCCTAGGCCCTCTACTGGAAGGACCAATCCTGATCGCGGGCCGGAGCAACCCCTTCCCGCTCGACAGTGTGCGGCGCAAACGGTTCGGCTTTTGGCGTCGGCGGCGCACAGGCAGCCACCGACCAACCTCCCGGAAGGGCGAACAGAACAACGATGCTCCGTGCAACACGCATCATGCCTCCCAAATGCATCAGGCTGACATTGAGATCCGCCCTCATCAGGCGCAACAGGCGTGCCAACAGCCTTCCAGTTGTGATCGGCATATCGGACGGACATCACAGATCGCCAGCGGTGTGAGGGCCTCGTAAGATTGCGGAGAATTTCCTCAGCCCCGCCACTGGGCCCTGGTGCAAATATCCACATAACCGGCCCACTCGGCGCGGTCGATCTTTCTTCTATACCGGTAGTTGCAACGAGACCGGCAATGGCACCAAGCTTGCTCCCCTTCGGAGAGGGAAGTCTCACCCGCATCATAGAGTCCTATCACTTCACTCCCGACGGTACGGCGGTATGGAAGGAGGGTCCTATGAGAGCCACAGAATATTTCGTCCACGCCTGCGACCCCAAAACACTGATCGTCCGTCAGATCATGGAGGATGCCGTCGTCACGGTCAGCCCGTCATCCAGCGCCATGGCCGTGGCCGAACTCTTGAGCGAGCACAATTTCGGGAGTGTCCCGGTCACCGAGACAAATGGCACGTTGCGAGGGTTGCTCACAGAGTTCGATCTGCTGAAAGCCGTCGAACAGGGAAAAGATTTGCGCGAAGTATCCGTCTCGGAGATTATGACCCGCGACGTCATTACCACCACCGAAGACATGCCGCTGATGAGCCTGATTCATGTCCTCCAGGAGCGGCACCTGATCCGCCTCCCGGTCGTAAAAGACCAGAAGCTCATCGGCATGGTTGCGCGGCGGGATATCATCTTCGCGTACGTCAAAGCACGCGCCAATTATTGGCCGTAACGAGAAGCGGGCCAGCGGCACGGCGGATGGTTCTGGCTGCGCAGAAGGACGGCCGGAACTCGCGCAGACAGGGAGGGACTACCGTTGAAATCGGTGCGGATCATTGTCGCGCCGAAGCAGGGACCGGATCGGGAATGATTGCGCCGCATTCCAAGCAACGGACGGTGCCGGTCTCCTCACCTGTGGCCGTGAGGACCCGGTCGATGAGACGGCTATGGCGGCAACGGGAACTCGTGGCGGCAGTCTTCGGCAGCAGATCGAGTCGTGGAGTATTCATGGCGTCCTCCATCGTGAGCCGGAGGCTCAACATCTCATCTCTGACCCAAATCCGATCCGGATCATAGCAGAAGCATTCAACCAATTCCATTAGGTAAATTGCCGGTTGTCCCGACTCAGACATATCGTAGCAGTCATCGCCAGAAGCGCGCCGGCGAAGGCCGCCGCCATATCCTTCTGCGCATCCCATTCGTCCCCTTGGGTGCCGAGATAGAGGCTGCCCAGCTCGGGGCTGACGATCATCGCGACAATCGCCTCGATCACTTCGAAGCACCCGCTCTGTGCCAGAATGCCGCTGACCGCCAGATAACTCGCCCACATCCCCCGCACGCCCGCCAGACGCGTGAGCACTTCACGCAAGGGATAAACCAGGAGCGCCCCATAAGCAAAATGCACGAGACGATCGAACGGGTTCCGACTCAACGCCAACGCATCTTTCAACCAAAACCCGAAGGGAACTTCCGCATAGGTGTAATGGGCGCCGATCGCATGGAGCAGAAGGAAGGCCAGAATCAAGCAATAGGAAAGGAAGGACAACGCGAGCCGCCGGTAGGTCAAAACAAGCACCGCCACGAGCGCAACCGCGAGCAGATTTTCCAGAAACCAATCCTGCCGATCCACCGGCGCAATCGCCAGCCCGACCCAGAACAGCCCATAGGTGATGAGCAGCCCCGTCACGATGGAGCGATCGCCCACACCAGTTTCACGCTGGTCACTCGCCCTCTCACCCATGCCATACCGCCTACTCGGAAAGGGCCGCTTCGGATTCCAGCGCCGAGTCTGCTCCCCGCAGAGCGCGCACCACCAGAAGCAGCGTCATACACAACAACGAACCGTAGAGTGCAGCCGCCATATCCTTCTGCGCATCCCACATATCCCCCTGCGAACCTAAGTAGGTGACGCCCAGTTCCGGATGCACGGCGCGCGCCACCCACGATTCGATGATCTCCCAGAGGCCGCTCAGCCCAAGGACCGTCATCACGGGGAGGTAGTACACCACCCACCCCTGGATACTCGCGGTCAGACGAAACAGCTCTTCCATCGGATAGGCCAGCAAAAACCCGAAGCTGAAATGCACGATCCGGTCGAAGTGATTCCGCCCGAAATGCAGCACCTGGTCCATCCACACACCGATCGGCACCTCGGCATAGGTGTAATGCACGCCGATCGTGTGGAGCGTCAGAAACGCCGTAATGAGCGCATGGGAGGTGTGGGATAAGGGAAGATAGCGATGGGTCACAATCAACAGCACGACGAACAGTGCGGGCAGAATGCTCGCCAGCAGCCAGAATTGCGGATCGACCGGAGCCTGCGCCATCCAAACAGACACCGCCAGATACCACAGGAGCAACCAGATCGAAATCAGTTTGTTGCGACCCACCGGTATGTCTCCTGGTCCATGGTGTGAAGAGAGGGCGCGTCCAGCCACAGGCGCGGCGGAGCAGACCCTTTCACTCTACTGGATGACTTCCCTTCCTGCAACCGACCGATCCACCCGTCCGTCCGCCGGACATGGCCCGAGACATCGCTCTGCCGCATCGAGCGGATAGAACTGACGCGCAGCATCCGTGCGAGACATTCAGGGATTGACCGTTGACGTGACGAAAGACAAATTCGCCGAACTCAGTGCGAAACTCTTGGGGCAGAAACAATCGCCTCACGCTGAAAGAATCGGTGATCCTTCAAGGAATTGGCGGCGCTGAAGCCCAGAGTCTGAATCCTGAGCAGAGGGGAGAGCGGATTGTGAACGGAATTTTCCGTGAGGCGGAGTCCTGTGCCAATCGCCTCGCCTGCACGATCACGCAGAAGTCTTGGCGACAGAATGCGGGTCTTGAATGACGGCTCCGCATTCGAGGCATCGATAGAGAGGACGCTCTTTTTCATCCTCACCGCGAATGCGATCGATGAGGCGCATGTGGAGACAGATGAATGTCCGTGTCATGCTTGGATCGAGTTGAGGACTACGCATAGAGACCTCCTCGAATCGCAGCGGACAATAACAACCGACCTATTTCTGGCTGCATGCGGCCCAACCCTATCAGATCCATCCAGACTTCACACGAGGAATTTTGATGAGGCGATCAAGGGAAATATCCGACACAACAATTAGGGTCTACCTACTCCGTACCGCTACATATAGGCATCACCTCCCGACAACAACCCATCGGCCAACCATACGTGCCCCATGGCAAGCGTTGTCTGTCCTTATGTTACGAGGGGCGCTCATGAAGAATTGAGGCCTGCACACCCTATTCGGCGCGAATTCGAGCACCTGCTTGAAGACCTCACTAAAGCACAGCCGGTCAGCCCAGACAGAATGCCCTCTCTGATTGTCTCGCCATATTGCACTGAGGCCTTCTTGAATCCTCCACTGAGCCCCCGCAGACAAGACTATTTCGGCAGAGTCGCACAAAAGAGGGCCTGCAAGAGCACATGCACCTTCAGCCTCCCCGTGAAGTCGTCCGGCGTTGGGATTCTTCCAAGGCCGCGGTGATCTCTTCTTTTTTCCGCAGGCGTCCGGCCGCGAAAACCGTTCGCTCCAACGCTTCCGATAATCGTGGCCTCGTTGAAGTTCCGACTCCCCGTTGCGATTCCTCCATGGCTGCTGCGATATTCAGCTTCTTGCGCCCAAGCTTTGCGGCCTCGACGGTTCGAGCCAATGCGGCAGAAATCCCTGACGGGCTCTCACTCGCTCCCTTCCGTTGAGAGGTCTCCATCGCAGCAGTAATTGCCGCCTTCTTTTTCTCACGCGTTACCGCCGAGGCCTTCCGGGCGAGTGCGCTGGAAGAAATGGTCTTCTTCTTACCTTCGCCTGCCTTGGACACTTTCCTTCGTGCGTTCATGGCGTGTCTCCCTCCCGTCTTTATTAAGATTCTCCCCTCTATGCCGCTGAGGAGTCCTGATACGTTTCCAACAACACTCTTCAGTACGCCTGCTTCAGTCACACCGGCAGAGGACGGCCCACGGAAACGCCCTCCTTCCGTCCGTCATCAGGTTCCACCTGCGCGACTCATCCCAATCCCGGCGGATCAGTGTCTGCCTGCAATCATGACAGCAGTGGCATCATTATACTAAGGCATCCTATTCGAGACGCTCGATCTATTCCAGGCTTATCGAACAGCGCCTGCCGTACCACGCAGCGATTACACTCCTTGCGCGCTGGGAGAAGTAGCGAGGACGGAGATGTGACGACATTGTGTTATCGGGGGCATCTCGGCATACTGAGTTGACATAGAGGAGGCCACCACACCATGCATCGCCGACTGCTCCTTGTTGGAATCGTTTTGATCTCCCTGATGCACTCAACAGCACATGTGAGCCGGGCAGAACCGGGGGAGAAGAGTCCGGCCTTGAAGGGGAATGCGAGTCAGGGGCAAGCCCTGTTCAACGGTAAGGGCATCTGCCACTACTGCCACGGCGTAGACGGTGTGATCGACAAAAAGCCCACCCTCAAGCCGGACACTGCGGCCGCCATCGCAAAACTCTCCGGCACGGCGCCCGATCTTCGCAATCGCGCCGCGCTCACGCTGAAGGACAACAAAGCCCGCTTTCGAGCGATACGCGAAGGCCATCCGGGAAGTGGCATGTTGCCGGACACCACGCTCAGCGACCAGGACATCACGGACGTGCTGGCCTATCTGGCCAGCCTTCGGCAAAGCCAGACCACTCCTGGCAAGAGCCCCTACTAGGGGACAGCCCGTTCAACTGCGCCGACAATCCAATTCGCTTCTTTGCAGCCCAACGCAACAACTCTGTCGAGAAATTCCCTACACCACCGTCGGATCACGAAAGGCGCCCACGACACATGTCCCGTAGGTCATGGCAGGTGGCGAGGGCTACAGAGGCGAACCGTTTCCATGCGGTTCCTGAGAGGCGCGGGCCCCGAACCGACCGGGCGGCCATGAGAAATGATCGGCCCGTTCTTATCGCGCGAACTGTCCCATCAAGCACGTTTCGGCCAGCACATGCCCCTTCATTGCATCGACCACGTGTGCCTTCGTCGCCCGGGATTCGAGCGCCAACTCAACATCCAGCGCATAGAGCTTGAAGTAATACCGGTGCGGTTTCCCGGGCGGTGGACAGGGGCCGCCATAGCCGATTTCCTGGCTATCGTTCAGACCCTGCCGCGCCTCGTTCGGCAACGTCTCTTGAGACGGAATCCCTTCGGCCAGGCCACGGAGATCCAACGGAATGTTGTAGAGCACCCAATGCACCCATATGTGACCAGGCGCATCGGGATCGTCGGCAATGAGCACAAAACTTCGCGTGCCCGCCGGAGGATGGTTCCAGCGCAACGGCGGCGACAGATCTTCGCCGTCACAGGTATGTCGCTTTGGAATAAGCTCCCCATCCTTGAACGCACTACAGGTCAGTTCGAACGGCATGACAGACTCCTTCTGTTCTCTCTCCGGGATGATGACGGTGCCCCCGAATCGAACCTATAACCAGACGCGCTCAGCCGTCGGCGCCTGCACTCCCCACAAGGCGCCTACTGGCAGATCGAGAAGGGAATGCGTGCCGGGGCGCAACCCAGGCAATGCACGGGCGGCAGCCTCAGGCCGAGAGCGTACCGGCCTGATGGCCGCTCAACCGGTGAAGGTGTCGGGACACATCGTGATACCGCGCCGGCGTCACGAGATAACAGTAATCGAAAAGCCGATCTGCCGCCTCATCAGAAATCCCCGCTTCGCGTGCCTGGAGCATCTCCATGAACCGATTCATCGCCCGGTACACCGCTTCGCTCTCGCCGTTGATCAAGTGCGTACGCACCATCGCCAGTTGCGAAACATAGGGCGTGAATACGCCTCCTGCCGCCCCCTCCTTCGTCTGCTCGACAAGGACCGCCTGCACCATCGCATCGAGCCAGTCATCCTCCCCTGCGCGAGTTGCGCCCGGCCAGCCGGGGGCAACAACAATGACGCTCGCCAGCAACAGGAACAATGCGGCTGCCCATTTGATGTCTCTGGTGATCCGCATGATCTCCTCCTCGCGTCGCTCATTGATCGACGATCAATAGGGGACAGGTCGCTAACCAGGCCACGGCGTGCGACACAACTCCGAATGCCACCAACCATCGCATCGCCACTGCTCCCTCTTGCGTCTCCCGACCGTGACAGGCTGCATTGCCCCGCTGATAATCGAGCATACGTTATGCCAGCGCCGGGCTTGCCCACGGAGAGACCGGCCCGCTTGCGGAGCTGGAGAATTGTCGTGGAAACAACGGGCTTGCTGACAATGATGTCACCGGACTTCCGATCGGCGCTTCGCCGCTGCCCTATAACGCTACAGCGCACCCTCTGCGGCTGTGGCCTGCCTCCGCAAGGAAAGGGGCTTGACGACCGTCGAATGGGCGTTACCTAAAGAGTGAGCGGAGGCTTCGGTGAGAGGAACAGAAACGGAACCGAGGTCGAGCGTAGAGGTGGTGCGCAGGCCCGCAAGTGCCAAGCGGGAAGCCTGAAACCTCTCCAAGATCTCCACTGTTGCTCGAAAGCTCTCTGAACCTGCCTCCGCCCTCTTTTTTTATCTTCCAGGTTTTTATTCCCAGACCGGCCTATCCAGCCACAGCACCACGCTCGTGACCGCCGTCAGGAGCTCACGACAGGCGCACCACGACCTCATTCTGCAACTGAAGCAGAAGCAGTGCCCTTTGCACATTGGCTGTACTAGGGCGAGTCACACTCAAACGAGGCTGCCGACCTCAAGAAGCTGTACGCCTCCTTTTTTTACGTATTAAGAAAGCACGGAAAAGCAGGAATCAACTGTAGTGCTTCAGACTAGACCTGGCAGTCAGTGTCAGCTATCGACCCAAAGCCGAAGTCCACGACCGACCGCTATCAGAGGGGGGCTTACACCGATCCACATAAGAATCCGTGATAAATGGTCCGACCGTCGCAACTCATTGAAACGACAACGAGCAAGGCGTATTCTTCACGAACTGTTGTGGCGTGTGATACGGACAGAAGATGGCAGATCCGGTTCTTATGCGTATCGGCCTAATCATAGTTAGGCGGCATTGGGACAACGCCCAGCCTACGTGATGTCCCATTCGGCGAGAGTTGGATGGTTTATCTGCGCTCAAAGATACTTGCGCATAAGTCCCAAGGATACTGAATGCGTTTAGCTGCCTTAACTGTGAGGGACATCGGCGGACTCGACCGCGTCGAAGTGTCCGACCTTTCAGATGTGGTGGTCTTCGCGGGCCCGAACGGGGTTGGCAAGACCCGCCTCATTCACGCGCTAATACAATTCTTCCGCGATCCCAGAGCCAGCAGCAACATCCATCTTATTGTCGAACCTACCTCAGACATTGAACGTACCGCCTGGCCAGGCGGCCGCCTCGATACGTCAAACGGCGATGACGCCCAGAGACTTCGAGAAGTTCTCCAACGTTCTCAACGACGCAACCGATATCGGTCGACAGTGCTTAATTTCGAAAGCGATCGCTCGATAAGGCAGGTAAAGCCATTCACTTTCTCATGGGATTTCGCCGACCCCTACGAGGAAGATGTCGGCTGGGACCAGTCGTATAGCTTCCTTCACGATCGCTTTCAGGATGTCCAGCACAGCTTGTTTAAGTTGGTCGAGAGCCAACGTCGAAAAATCGCTGAACAGGCAGTCCAACTGCGCGCAGAAGGGAAGGAAACAATGCCTCTGGATTTCGCGGATCCTCTTGCGAAATTTAAGGATGCCTTCTCACGGTTGCTCGCTCCGAAGATACTTGTTGATATTAACGTAAAGACGCAGCAGATCCTCTATGAATTGGACGGGGAGAAACGGCCTATCGAGACCCTGAGCTCTGGGGAGCGGGAAGTCGTCAACATAGTCTTCGATTTTCTCCTTCGCAATCCTTCCGACTGCATCGTGTTCTTTGACGAGCCAGAGCTCCACCTACATCCTGAGCTCAGCTACAAGCTGCTTCAAACGCTGTCTCTGACTGGCAAGAACAACCAGTTCGTATTCTGCACTCATTCCCCCGAAATAATCACTGCCTCCATCGAGAATTCCGTGGTCTTCGTGACTCCTAGGAAGACCGACAGGTCTAATCAAGCGGTAATGGTGAGTAGAGACGATGCGACACACCACGCCCTGAACCTCCTCGGCCAGTCGATAGGCATAATCTCGCTGGGGAAGAAGCTGCTTCTGATCGAAGGTGATGAAGCTAGCCTGGACAAGCAGACTTACGGGGCTATTTTGCGAAACGAGTTCCCCGAACTAGTGTTGGTTCCGGTCGGCGGAAAGAGCGCTATTCGCTCATTCGATGAAATCCGTAGTAGCGTCCTGAATCAGACCATTTGGGGCGTTGAGTTCTTTATGCTCTGCGACGGGGACGCAGTTGGTGAGATTGGGCAAAAGAGCATCAACGCGCACATCTCTGATCGGTTACAGGTATTGCCTAGATATCATCTCGAGAATTACTTTCTGGATGAGAACATCTTGGCAGAAGTTTTTACAGAGATGGAGCGAGATCCTGCGTCGTGGTTGCGGTCCAAGGATCGGATTGGAGATGCCCTTCGAGAGATGGCAAGGGAGAGCATTCCTTACGCTACAGCCCTGAAGGTCGCTGGCGCTGTTCGCGAAAGCACAGGGAACGTGGATGTCATGCCGAGCCAGCTCGGCGGCTCTCTAGCTACTCTCCTACTAGCGTTTGGTGAGCGAATCTCTCGCGAGCGCATGCGCCTCGAGAATAGCCTAGATGTGGTGGCTGTTGAGTCGCTGTGCAGAGAGGTATATGCGAAGATCGAGCAATCGATCGATGACGGGTCGGGACAGTGGAAGCGGGATATCCCAGGACGCGTGGTACTCAATAGGTTCGCCAGCAGAGCACAGATTCAGGTCGGAAGGCTCAAGACGCTCTATCTTCGTCATGCGCAAGCTGCTGACCCTGATCCATTCATAGAGATACGGACAATTTTCCGTAGCTTTAGGGCTACAACGTTGATCCAGCCCGCGGGCACTCGGACGCAAATTGTGTAGGGCGGAACCTTCCCAGTCCCTCTTAGGAGGCATGTCCCGCCTTGTTATATCGTGAAATGGCAGTCGAAACAGTTTGCCTCTACGGACACAAATGCCGCATAACATCCGCGTCCACCTGACCGACTACAGGGGGCTTCGCCCGCTTCCACCGGCAGGTGATGCAGGGCGTTAATGCGACAACGCTGATTACCGCTTCATGGCGGTGCAATCTCGGCGCCGAACTTCCGCACTTGGCCGGGAACGGCCTTTCGGGGCCCTAGCCTACATGATTCATGACGGTTCGTCGTGAACGTCTGGTCGCAGCTGCGAATCCGCAATTGCAGCAGAAACACTCATAAATCATGCAGGCTGGAGCATCGTCGCGTTCTTCCCCAGCGGCGGAATCGGCGCTGTCGCGGAACGCCTCCATGAGGGTGTCTCTCTGAACACCCGACGAGCGGAACAGAATACCGAACACATCGGCCCAACTGGCCACTCCCAAGCTCTTGAATTCCGTGACGCGGCGGGCGCACAGTCCCTCGCAGGTTTCACCTGTAAGACGACCGACCTGGGTCAAAGGACGGATGGCACTGGGCTTGCTGATGAAGCTGGAGCGTACGGTGAACCGCTGTACGGATGGAGGCACGACACGATGGCTGGATGGATCGATCGTTGGCGGGCTGCCACGGTGGCAATCGGGTCTATTCAACAAGCCGACATACGATCCCGCACCGGCCGGGTTTCAACCAAGAAGTTTTTTGCCGTCGTCGGCACCGGCGTGCTCTTCTCGTTACACGGACCCCGCAGGCAGGACACCTGGCTGGTCACCGCAAAACATGTCTTCCTCGACCCGCCAGACCACTGGCAGCCCTCCACGCTCGCGATCGTATTCCCCCAGACGCCTGGCCGGGGGATGAAACAGGGGCTGGAGATTCCGCTTCAACTGACCGAAACAGGTCGGCGTTGCTGGTACCCTCACCCTGACAAAGCCGTCGATCTTGCCTGCCTTCCGCTCTCCTTAACCATGCGCCAGCCGAAACCTGGCGCCTCAACCATGCGACAGCCGAAATCGGGCACCTCCTCTTCCATTGCCTGGATGGACATTGCCACGACGGCGGAGCTCTATGAAGGCGTCCCCATCATGGTGCTCGGATATCCTGCGGCGTTCGACATTCCCGATTCACCACGCGCAATTGTCCGGCAGGGCATCGTCTCATGGGTCTCGCCGACCCGCCCTGGCTCAGAAGTCTTTCTCATCGATAGCCACGTGTTTCCAGGCAATAGCGGGGGACCGGTCTTCCGGCTTCCCACCACCATAGATCGGGAAGGACATCTCACTACGGGAGGGGCGGTCACGCTCCTCGGCATCGTCACCCAGGCCAGGATCCAGAGCTTGCCCCTGCTGGCGGGAGGCAACCACGTCGACTTGTACCTTCAGGGCAAGACACGCCCCGAGCCCCTGCTCACCCCCAGCTTTCTGGGCCTCGGGCTGGTTGAACCGGCCTATCGCATCAAACAACTGCTGGTTTCTGCGACTCGCCGCCACCACCGACGCAAGAAACCGGCTTCGTGATGATGCAGGAAGCTTAGTTCATTCCGGCGCTTGCGCTCCTGGCCAAAAGTTGCCGTGCGCCTTCAGGCGTACGCATCTTCCGGCGATGCTCAAGGATGAGCGGATCGATGTGCTCCCCGCACATCACGCACCGCCACCCCACCTGGTTGACCTCGCGAATCTCCTCACGCACCATCAGCCCTCCGCAGCGATCGCATCGATCATGAGCAATCTGTGTTGGGTGCGTCACCATATCGCTCTCCTTTTATTTTTCCGCCGAAGCGGCCTTTTGTCCCCTGTCCTTATTGGAGTCGTTCGCCGTGAAAAGGATTCATGCTTGTTTCGCCCTGCCGATGGCGCCCTGCAAGGCATCCGTTAACGTCGAGGCACCCGGGCTTCCACGTCATCACTCACGCGTCCCGTCGGCTTCGTCTTCCGAATGAGTCGCCGTACATCCATCATCGCGCCGAAACAGATCGCGCTTCTTCCGACCCTGCCGAAAACAAGAAGCGGAAACATCATGCGACGGCTGTTGAAGGCGTGTGAGCTCGGCTTGCCGGAGGGCGATACCTCGACATTGAACGCGTAGCACCGATATGATAAACGACCCTTCAGTAGCAGCACGACTGTCTGGAAACGGATGGACGTGCGTAGCTGAGCAACCAGGAGCACGGCGGCATGGAATTTAAGGACTACTACAAGACCCTCGGCGTGGAACGCACCGCGACAGCCGACGACATTAAAAGCGCCTATCGAAAACTCGCGCGCAAGCACCACCCGGATGTGAACAAAGAACCCGGAGCAGAAGCGCGCTTCAAAGAAATCGGCGAGGCGTACGAGGTGCTCAAGGACACGGAAAAACGCGCCGCCTATGACGACCTCGGCAATCGCTGGCGCGAGGGACAGGATTTCACGCCGCCACCTGAATGGGGTGCCGGATTCGAATCCACCCAGGGCGGAGCGTCCGCAACAGAAGCGGCCGACTACAGCGACTTCTTCTCATCCCTATTCGGCAACTACTCCCGCCAAGCCGAGTCCGCGCGTGCTCGTGGGGAAGACCACTATGCCAAGATCTTCATCCCCCTTGAGGATGCGTTTCGCGGCGGAACACAGACAATCACCCTCCGCACGCCGCAGCTGAATGCGCAAGGCCGGCCGGAGTTTCGGGAGCGATCGCTCAACGTCCAAATCCCCAAAGGGGTTCGGGAAGGCCAGCACATCCGGCTGGCTGGACAAGGCACTCCGGGAATCACAGGGGCCTCTCCCGGCGACCTCTACCTTGAAATCCACTTTCATCCCCACAAGCTCTATCAGGTGCAGGGCCGAGACCTCTCACTCTCATTGCCGATTGCCCCCTGGGAAGCGGCGCTTGGGGCAACGGCCAAGGCACCCACTCCGAACGGAGTGGTCGAAGTCAAAATCCCGCCGGGATCGCAGAACGGACGCAAACTCAGGCTCAAAGGGCGCGGCATTCCCGGCGAACCCGCGGGGGATCTGTATCTCATCCTTGAGGTGGTGCTTCCGCCGGCGGACAGCGAACGCGCGCAGAAAATCTATCACACCATGGCGCAGGAGCTGGCATTCAATCCTCGCCAGGCACTGGGGGTCTGAATGGAGAAGTCACAGGACATTCTAATAGGAACGGTGATCGGTGACGAAAGCGTGTTGTCGATCGAGGAGTTGGCCAGGGCTTGCGGAGCCGAGAGCCAATGGGTCATCGAATTGGTCGCCATCGGGGTCTTGGAGCCGGAGGGGCCCGAGACCTCAACCTGGCGATTTCATGCGACAGATCTCACCTGCGCCCGACGAGTGGCTCGTTTCCAACGGGATTTTGATGCCAGCCTCGATGCCGCTGCAGTGATGCTGGATCTGCTCGGCCAGATTGAGCGGCTCCGTGCGCGATTGCAGCAGACTGGCCTCGATATGGATGAAGCCTTCGGTGGCAAGGACACATGAGACTGCCGAGACACCGGTCCTAACAGACACGCCGGCACGTACGGTTGCCTGGCCCGACTCTCCGCCGCACGATCATGACAGACACAGCTACAACGTCGGCCGATTCCTGCATTCTCAAAGTGGTGGTCGGTTCGCACGCCCACGGACTGGCCGGGCCCGAGAGCGACAAGGATTTTCGCAGCGTCTTCATCCTACCCACCGCCGAACTCTTTCGTGTCGGCTTTAAGTATCAAGGCACGAGGATGATGAAGGAGGAAGACGACGAGACGGCCTGGGAAATCGGCCACTTTCTCCAATTGGCCTTACAAAGCCATCCGCTGGTGCTCGAAACGCTAGTAGCGCCGGTGGTGACCATGGATGACTGGGGCGCAGAACTCCGCCACTTGTTTCCACGCCTCTGGTCGGCGCAGGCAGCCTATGAGTCGTTCCTCAACTACTGCGACAACCAGCGCAAGAAAATGTTGGAGAAAAAGGATGGCCGCCCCGCGAAATACGCGGCGGCCTATGTGCGGGTGCTCTTCAACCTCTGCGAATTACTCGAACGGGGGACGTTCAGCATCAGGATTTCTGAAACCCCGGTCGGTGAAGCCGTGGCCAAGATCAAAGCCGGACACTTTCGCCCCGGCGAGGTCATCGATATGGGGGAATACTGGACAGAAGAAGCGACGCGCCGACTCCGTACCTGCTCCCAACAGGCTCGTCCGGAACTGGCCGATGCGTTCCTTCTCAAGGTTCGAAAAGCCTTTCTCGCCTAGAACGATCTGCCGTTCTACTTCGGGACCACGATCACAAAAAACCCGCTCCCGTGTGGAGATCGGACCTGCCCACTGAGCGGGATCCCTCCGAACACCCCGGCGAGTCACACAGCCTGAATGTCCCGCGCTCCCCATTCATCGGGCTCCTTCTGCGAGCCGTGCCTCCTACTGGCACCGAGATGGAAGCGCGTCCCTTCGGACCAGACCCCGAAATTGCGACAGGCGCGACCCCCGAACCACTCACGCGGCACGGAAGCGGGGGTTTCAACCTTATCCTGGCTCCACCTCCCTTCATTTCTCTTCATTTATCGGGTAACCACGCCCTTGCTCCAATCAATGAGGTAATTGGCACCATTGCAGCCCCCGGCTGCTGCCCCGTATCGCCCCACCCCGTAGATCGGTCGAAGCACGCCACTGCTTGCCCATGCTCCTAAGCAAGTGAACTTTCGCACGTCCCCGAGGCATGGCGGCCACATGTTCTTCTGGCATCGAGTCTGCAACATCTCCTTTGCAGGAAGATCGGTTTCACAACACCATCTCTCGCATGCATGACAAGACTCCTGTTTACGCGACACTGACTCACACCGCAAAGGAGGCATGATCATGAGTGGACTCACCCGCTGGGAACCATTTCGGGGACAGTTCACTCCGATGCCGACGGCAGCAAGGTCGCGGCGGACTACAAAGACGGGATTCTCAACGTACACCTACCGAAATTGGAGAACGCCCAGCCCACATCGATTGAAGTGACGGTGGCCTAAGCGGAAGGAGCCCATCATGTTCCGACATCCTCGATACCTGGACATCCCCTGGGAGATCCATTGGCACCCCGAGGGAGCATCGCACCATCACCGGTGGCTGATGGTGCTCGTGATCGTCGCGGTGCTCATGCTGATCGGTGTGGGGGTCACGAGCGGATGGTGGTAACTCCGTTCGAGTCTCGGTCTATCCGGCAAACGGCAGGGGGAGCGGGTCGTGATGTTTAGGAACCGTCAAGAAGCCGGCGAACTCCTCGCTGAGGAACTGCTCCCGTTTCGCAACGATCCGAGCGCCATCCTGCTCGCGCTGCCCCGCGGAGGTGTGGCGGTGGCGTATCAATTGAGCCTGGCCCTGCGGTTGCCGCTCGATGTGCTGATCACGCGAAAAATCGGGGCACCGGACAATCCTGAATATGCCCTGGGAGCCGTCGGCGAAACGGGGGCGGTGTACTGGAATCGTGAGGCGCTATCCGGCTTATCGCTCACCGAACGACAACTCTCAGCCGCCGTGCAGGCGCAGCAAAAGGAAGTCGTCAGGCGTGTGGCCCTGTACCGGCAGGGACGATCGTTCCCCGACCTGCACGACCGGACCGTGATTCTCGTGGATGACGGCCTCGCCACAGGCGCGACATTCTTCGCCTCTGTGGCGACCGTCCGTCAGGCAAACCCGCGCCGCGTCATCGGAGCCATTCCGGTCGGCCCGCGCTCGACGGTTGAAGTGGCGCGGAAGCTGGTTGACCAATTGGTCGTGCTGCGGATACCGGATCCCTTTTATGCCGTGGGGAACTTCTACCGGGACTTCGGACAGGTCGAAGACCGGGAGGTACTGCAATATCTCAATCTGGCGGAAGAAGCATTCATCAACAAATCATAACCTCAGAGCGCCGACCGTAGGCCGGAGCCCGGACACAGAAAAGGAATCACCCCGATGAACACACCAACAGAAGGCGGCCACGCAGCGCGCCACGATCGATTCGTAGAAGAATACCAGCACGACTCGTACAAAATGCCGGGCAAACTGAAGGAACCGACGGTCTGCAAGACCTGCGGAGCGCTGTTCCATAAGGGGCGTTGGACCTGGGGCGCTAAACCGACGGGGGCCGATGAGATCGTCTGCCCGGCTTGTCTGCGCATCCAGGACAAAAATCCGAAGGGATTCGTCACGCTCAAGGGACTCTTCAAAGACCAACACCGGGACCAAGTCATGGGCCTGATCCACAACGCGGAGGCGCAGGAAAAAAAGGAGTACCCGCTGGCTCGCATCATGACCATCGAGAACCGCGCGGAGGGGCTTGTCGTTCTCACCACCGATACCCACTTGCCCCGGCGCATCGGCGAAGCGCTGAAACACGCACACCACGGCGAATTGGAACTGCGATATGACAAGGATGAAGATTTTGTTCGCGTCACATGGATCGGGTAAGCGCGCATACCATCGACAGGCAAGCGTGATCATGGATGGAGCGGAACGGATGCGAGATCGATGGCACGGGTTCCTCGCCGCCGGATTGCTGCTGATCACCGTGACGGTGTCTCCGGCGTCAGCCGAAATGCAGCTCCTTCCGGGGGCAGCAGGAGACCTTGATCAAGCCACCGTCGATGCAGTCCTGGCGACGTTCCGACAAGCCGAACAGGCGCTAGGGGTCGGCAATGTGGACGGACTCATGGCCCTGTATTCGGAACAGTACGATTATCACGGGATGAAGAAGGCCGACATGCGGAAGGTCTGGACCAACCTGTTCGACGAATTCAGAGCACTGTCCGACATCCATCATTTTTCCCGGATGAGCAAGGTCGGATCCGGAACCAAGACCATCATCGAGGTGACCTGTACGGGCACTTTGTCAGGCCTCTCGAAAACAGGCGGGTTACGTGTGCCGATCGACAGTTGGTATGAAGAAGTGCACTACATGACGATTGAAGAAGGGCAGTGGCGCATTCGCGGCAACGTCGGCGAGTCCCCGCGCTTCATGCCCTTTGGCACGTCACCGCATCCATTGTTCTAGAAGGCTGCCGTCACACTGTCTGCAGAACCAGTGTGACGGACAGGCCAGACATGTGGAAAGACAGATGAATATCTTCGCAAGATGCTCACAACTTCAGCCTCTTCGTCCGTCATTCGTGACACATCGTTCGGCTCTCGTTGCAGCGCCGGCTGCGACAGGCTCACGAGAGACGCGTCACGGGTGACGAGCACGACACGGGAAGGCTGTTTCAGCATCCTGCCAGCGAAAGGAGTCTTATGCGCGCCCTCATCGCACTCGACTGGTCGGAACAGGCGTTCGCAGCCGTTCGTGAAGTCTCCTATCTGTACGATCTGCAAGAGGTCATCCTGGTGCACGGTATCGACCTGGGCATGTTTCAGTATCCGATCGTCGCAGAAGTGAGCAACATGCAGGGGTACGATGACTTCCGGACAGCCATGGAAAAGGCGGGACAACAATTGCTCGACCATACCTCCACGATGCTGCCATCCGATGGCCTCTCCATCACACGGGTGTGCGAATTTGCGAAACCGGCCTCGCTGGTTCTGGACAAAGCCAGGGAAACACATGCAGACCTGATCGTGATCGGAGCGCGCGGACGAGGCCGCGTCGGCGAATTCGTGCTGGGCAGCGTCTCCCATCGCGTCGCGCTCCATGGAGACTGCACGACCTTGATCGTGAAAGAACGAGAGGGGCCGGTCAAACGTGTGACGGTCGCCATCGAAGGACATGAGGATGGAGCCCGAATCAAAGCCTGGCTCCTCAACCATCCGTTCAAGAATCCGGTCGATCTCACCATCGTCAGCGTCGTACGCCAGATTCCTTCCACCGATCCGTTCAGCCTCTTTCCACTCCAGGATTGGACCGGAATCGCCGTACGCTCGGCCGAAGACCTGGTGAAGAACGTGGCCGCCTCGGTCATGAATCACCGGTATACAGTCGGCACCCAGGTGACCGTCGGCGATCCGACCGATATCCTCACGGAGCGCGCCAAGTCAGCCGATCTCTTGATCATCGGTTCCCATGGACGGAAGGGACTGGAGCGATTTCTTTTGGGAAGCATTTCCCACGCCCTCTTGCACCACGTACCCTGTCCGGTTTTGATCGTACGATGAATCTGGACTCAATCCGGCGCACTGCGCCGAACCATAAAGGAGCCTACGCATGAAAACGTTCAGCATTCTGTCGGTCGTCTGCCTCGTCATCCTGGGCAGTACATGGGCCACCGCTCAAACCAACCGGGGCAATCCGCGCGAGGGACAGGCCATCTATGAAAAGCAATGTCTACGCTGTCATGGAGACAAACTGGATGGGGCCGGTCCGGACGGCCAATACCTCATTGTGCGGCCCGCGAATTTTCAATCCGTCAACTCGCGCGCCAAGACCGACTGGGAACTCCTGATCACAATCGCGAACGGCGCACTCTTCAGTCCGATGCATGGATATCGCGGGAAGCTGACCGACCAACAAATGCTGGACGTCTTGTCGTATATCCGATCGGTCGCGACACCAGACTTCGTCAGCTAGCCGACAGACGCCACAGGCAACGCGATGAGTCGGCAGAGGAGTCTTGACGCAGGTCTGCTCTCGCCTGCCTGTGGCGACCCGGTTCAGAAGTGTCTCCTCACGCCTCCCAACCGACTGTGGACGTGGATGTCTGTGTCCGAGCCGGCTGTCCGCATTGCGACGCCGTCGAAGCATTTCTTCTCGAGCTTCAACGGCATCACCCTGCCCGGCACATTCTGTTGTGAGACCTCTGTCAGGATCAGTCCGCCCTCACTCGTTTGGAAACATTGGCGAGACAGCACGCCGTGCGTCTCAGCAATGTGTCCGCCTTTTAGTTGAAACTGATCAGCGAGACGGGCATGATCGGGCTCGGCATGTTGCTGCTCGTGAAACCGAACCTGCGCTCGGGGTAAGTCATGCAACGTATTCGCCCACTCCACATGCCGCCATCCAGGGACGAAGGTCCCGACTCCGGCCATGTCGTCCTCAGCGACGGCACGACGGCCCTCCTACGCATCGCGCAGCCGGGCGACGCGGATGAACTGCAGCGCTTCGTCGAGCGCCTGTCGCCGGAAGCCAGACGCCACCGGTTTTTCTCCGAAACTGCGCCACCAGCCGAGGTGATCCGCACGCTCTGTGACCCATCCGACCCGCGGCGCAGCCTCACGGTGATTGCCCTGCGCCGGCAGGACGGAGCCCTCCATATCATCGCCTCCGGCTCGTATCATGCACGGACTCCGCATCAGGCCGAAGTGGCCATGGCCGTAGACGATCGGCTCCATGGGCATGGCTTGGGCACGCTGCTCCTGGAGCGACTGGCACTGTTGGCGATCCGTCACGGCTTCACCAGACTCTGGGCCATCACGCATGCCGACAATATGGCCATGCGGGAGGTGTTCGCGTCTTCCGGACTCTCTATGGAAGAACATGTCGAAGGCGGCGACATGGAGGTCGAGCTCTCGCTGACGCCGACCGACCGGAGCGTGCTCAAATCCGAGTGGCGTGAACGGGTCGCCACCACGGCTTCGCTCCGACCCTTCTTCCATCCTCAAGCCGTCGCCGTCATCGGCGCCTCGCGCGACCCCCAGAGTATCGGCTATCGGCTGCTCGACGCGCTGAACAGCAGCGGGTTTCACGGCCGCTGTTACGCCATCAATCCGCATGCCGCCACCATCGCCGGTCTACACACCTATCCGTCGCTTCGTGCACTGCCGGAGCCGGTCGATCTGGCCGTCATCGTCGTCCACAAGGACGCGGTGCTCTCTGTCGTGGACGACTGCGCGGCGACCGGTGTCCGCGCGCTGGTAGTCATCACCGCCGGGTTCGCCGAGACCGGCCCAGATGGACGCCATCTACAAGACCAGCTCCTCAACAAGGTTCGTCAACAGGGCCTGCGCATGGTCGGCCCCAATTGCTTTGGCATCCTGAACACCGATCCGGCCGTGCGGCTCAACGCCACCTTCACGTCCACATTCCCCCTCGCCGGCTCGATCGCTATGTCGTCACAAAGCGGCGCCTTGGGGTTAGCCCTGCTCGCCGCATCCGAACGATTGCAGCTCGGTCTGTCCACCTTCGTCAGCGTCGGCAACAAGGCCGATGTGTCGATCAACGACCTCCTGCAATACTGGGAAAACGATCCTGCGACGCAGGTCATCCTGCTGTATGTGGAATCCTTCGGCAATCCGAGAAAGTTTGCGCAGATCGCCCGCCGGGTCAGCCGCAACAAACCGGTCGTCGTCTTAAAAGCAGGTCGCACGTCCTCAGGCAAACGCGCCGCGGGATCTCATACGGCCGCGCTGGCCGCCAATGAAGTCGGGGTGGAAGCCCTGTTTCAGCAGACCGGGATCCTGCGCGCCGAGACGCTCGAAGATATGTTCGCCTTGGCGGCAGGCCTATCGGATCAACCGCTGCCGACGGGCCACCGCGTCGGGATCATTACGAATGCCGGCGGACCGGCCATCCTCTGCGCCGATGCCTGCGAAGCGAGCGGCTTGGATGTTCCTGAATTGTCGCAAGCGACGATCTCGCACCTGGCCTCATTTCTGCCGCCGTCCGCGGCGTTGCGCAACCCGGTGGACCTGATCGCCTCGGCCGACCCCGAACAATACGCCCAATCCATCACCACACTCTTGAAATCCGACGATATCGACGCCCTCATCATTCTCTACATCGCCGTCACAGCCACCGATGTGGACCCGATCGCCGAGGGCATCAAGAAAGGCATCCTCGCCGCGCGAGCCACAGCGCCCCTCAAGAAACCGATCTACATCGGATGGATGGTGGAAACGGATCGCGAGCGGAGGTTTTCCTTCACGAGCGAAACCATCCCCACCTTCGCCTTGCCGGAACTCCCCGCGCGCACCCTGGGGAAAATAGCCGGGTACGTGCAGTGGCGCGAACGCCCCGCCGGCATGGTTCCGGACTTCGACGATCTGGACCTCTCGACCGTGACCCGCATCTGCCACGAGGCCCTGGCCACGCGTGGAGACGGCTGGCTGACGACGACTGAAACACGAACCCTGCTGAGCGCGATGTCGATTCCGCTACCGGCAGGCGGCGTCGCGACCAGCGCCGAAGAAGCCGCCCGGCTGGCCGAACAGATCGGATTTCCGGTCGCCGTCAAGCTGGCGTCCCACACCCTGGTCCATAAAACGGAGATCGGGGGCGTGCATTTGAACCTTATCGACAAAGCGGCGGTGCGCCGTGCCTATGAACAGATCGCGGCACGACTGGCTGAGGATGCCAGCCTCGATGCGATGGAAGGCGTGCTGGTGCAACCGATGGTGGCAGGCGGCGTCGAAGTCATGGCCGGAATGGTTCAAGATCCCTCGTTCGGCCCCTTGATCGGTTTCGGGCTCGGGGGGATACACGTCGAAATTTTAGGGGATGTGCGATTCCGGATTACGCCGTTGACGGAGCTGGATGCCGCCGACTTGATTCGCAGTATTAAGGGGTATCGCCTCCTGCAGGGTTACCGCGGCCATCCACCTGCCGACGTCGATGCCATCCAGGCCCTGTTGCTCAGGTTGTCACGGCTGGTCGAAGAAGTGCCCGCGATCGTGGAGCTGGACCTGAATCCCATCTTCGCCCTCCCGCCCGGCCAAGGCTGTCAGATCGTGGATGCGAGGATCAGGGTTCAAAAGACTGTTGCGAGATGAACTGTTCGATTGAGACAGAGCGGATCAATATTTGCGCGTAAACGCAGCGTTATTTCTCTGGGCCATGCCTATCTCCCACAGCTGGCCGTTTCGAAATCTGCACCTCCACCTCAGCATGTGTCACCCGTAGGCGTGAATTACGCAACACTGCGCTTACGAGCTGCCCGTCCACGCGCGGTCCGCGGTGAACGTGAAGGAAAGATCTGAGGCTGCCTCTCGACATAGGCATCGAGCAAGCGGCGAATCATGCGCTGGTATTGCGTGTGGTGCCGGGATACTTCGGCCTTGAAGAAGTCTACGCTCTTCCTGCTCAGAGCCAACGTCACTTTGACCCCCTCATCGCGAAACGCCAATTCGGCGGGAGAGGGGAGAAAATCTGGAACGACACGAATCTCGCCCAGAGGCTCATCGCGATATCTTATTTTCGTACTCATAGACGGCCTTTCCCTTTCGCCAATAGCCGGCACCGATGATCCGAATAATTGAGACCCGATAGGCAGCACTTCCTACCATATCCACATATGTCGATTATAGAGAATGATTTCACCTCAATGCAGGGTCTCACGCATACGCAGACCTAGCCCGCGCGGGATTCGCAATCACCGGTGGAAGACTCCGACTTGTGTCCCGCTTCATCCCACACCCGCCGTCTTGCGCCGACATGCATCAGTAAACATTCCGCCGTCTCCAGCAGGTCCCGCACCTGACCGGCGGAGCGATCGGCATAGTGTGCCAGGTCAAAGATCGGGATCTGGAGACAGACTTCGGCGCGATTCTTTCGTTCCGGGGAAAAGATGATGCGATGCGCGGGCGGCTGTGGATGCTCGCAGGGTTTGAGGAGGTCCAGCGTCTGGAAGAAGACCCGGCAGAGCCGTTGCAGGTCGCCAAGAATGTCACGATGCTCGGCATCATCATTAAGCGGCAACTGGGTAGGGTCGTGAAACGCTGCGTAGAGGTTTAACTGGAACCCGATTTGGACCACGTTGCCCGCGCCAGTTTTCACATAGAACGGGTCGTGATCGAAACAGATTTTGCGCGTGACGATCATGTCGCGCAGCGCTTGCTCCGTGGGAAACGCTTGTTCGAGATGTAACTGCATCGGCTTAATCCTCCTCAATCCAGCTACCCGCCGCCGTGACAGGCCAGGCACTCGGCGATGCGACCAGGCCGATGCGCCCCACGCCCCTGCTCATACAATCGCCGCACGATGGGCTCATCCCTGAGCGTCGGTCGGATCGCGACCCTCGCGCCGAATTCATGACAGGCCGTACAGGAACTGGTCCCGGTGGCGCGAAACACAAATTCACCGTGGGGGTTGGTCCTGGCTCGCTCGGTAATCTGAGCAAGCGCCCCGCGATGTTCCGTGTGGCAGGCCGTGCAGGCCGTTCGTTGTGTGACGAGTTCGCGATGCCAGGTCGCCACGGCGGGCGTCGCCCGACTCTCGAAATACCGCTCCGAATGGCACGCCACACAGCGAGCCGGACTGGGTCCACGGAACGGTTCGTGACAATGACTGCACCCGGCCTGGTCGACGTGGTATCGGCTCAGATCTCCAGGAGCCCAAAACGAAGCAGGACTTCTTACGGATCCCCAACCGATCCAGACGAGAAGCACAAGCGTCGCCAGGGCCACCACCGGCACCGCAGTTCTTGGCAGCGGATGGTATCGCATCCGTCACGAGATTCCGGCAAAGAACAGTGCGCCCGCCACATGCAACACCGCAAGCACGAGAAACATGAGCGTCATCGGCGCATGGATCGCCTGCCACACACGGAACGCTTCTTCCTGAGAAGCCATGCCATGCAACTGCGCGTCGATATCGCCGTCGGATAATCCTTCGCGCTGGAGTCGGCGGCGTTGATCGTTGAGGGCTCTCAGGCTGAATGCGTGCACCGCCTGCCCGATGATTCCGCTGAGGACCACAATCACCATGGACAACATCGCCAGGACCGGAACCAACGCGTGATAATGTGCGCCGGAGTGGAGAAAGATGAACAGCGGACCCACCACCCCCGCCACCATGTGAACTCGAAACCAGCCGCGCGGCCACCGACGGGCCGGACTGATTCGCTTGCGCAACGGATACACAAATACCAGCAGAGTCACGGCAAAGCCGATCCAGCCGGCTACATGGCCGTACTGCGTATGCCCAAAGGGGGTGGCCTCGCCGAGGCTCAACAAAGCCTCGAACAGCAGGGCGCCTGCCACCGCCACAACCACGACGGCACTTACGACAAGGATACGCTGCCGGACAGATCGCATACCTCGCTCGCTCAGAACAATCAGAAGAAGAGGCGCGCTGATAGCGTAGGACTTAGCGTCACCGACTCACAGCAGGACATCATCGACCATGGCCATCAGCCATTCGTTCCCTGGCTTACTTCCGATACTTCTCCACGCCTTTATTGCCCCCGGCATGGCACCGCAGACAATCGGCGAATCGTCCGGGGCCATGAACACCTTTGGCCTTGGCCTTGAGTTCTTGAACCAACGCGTTGTCCAGGACATGCGGACTCATCGTCCCGTCCCTGCCGGCTCGATGACAATCCAGACAGGCAGCGGCCCCCGTCGCCCGAAAGATCAAATCGCTATGCGGATTCGCCACCATGCCACCGGTATCAGCCATGGCCCACGCGACCGCCGGCCCCTCCGCTTTCGACGCCATCACGCCACCATACGGCACCGCGTGGGTCCATCGCGGCACGGACGCGACGACCAAGATTCCCAGGATACACACAGCAGCCCCCACGCTCAGCCGACTCATGAGTGCCCGTTCCCACAACAGGCCCGATATCGCTCTTCGGGAATGTCCTTCATCGCCTGGTACAACTCCGCTCGTTCCTGGTCACTGATCACCTGATCGATCGATGGGTAGAGAATGCGCTCTTCCTTCATATTGTGGGATTTTAAAATATCCAGGAGCAGCTGCTCGTCCCGGTCGCTCTCCGGATCCTGTGCCTGAACCTTCCGGTGAATCGCCTCCAGGCAATCGCCGATCATCCGGTGCTCGCTTCGCATGACCTGCGTCGGACCGCCTTCCGCCATGCCTGAATTTTCCTCCCACTTTGGAAACAGCACATCCTCTTCCCAGACAATGTGGCGTTGCAGGCCGAACTTGAAGGCAGCGAACGCCTCCTTCGCCTTGGCAACATCCTGTCGTTTCTGTTCCTGAAACGTGGTGAACAGGGCATCGAGACGGTCGTGGTCTTGCTCGAACGTGACACTGATCTTTCCTTCGGACATGCGGCTCTCCTTGGTTATGAACTGTGCAATGTGTATTCCAGATGGCAGGCGACACAGGCTTTCAGCACATGGTTTCATTGCGGCATGACGGCGCGATGCTCCCGACGGGTATCGGCATCGAGATGAACCGGGGTACGCACGTCCGGAAAGTGAACGGAAAGAGGATCCCGCCTATGCGATCCTGCACCACCGTCCATGCAACCTCCGATAGATATGATTACGGCCAGAAATAAGATCCAGATGCTTCCATTCAACGCGGTTCGTCTTTTTCCAGTGGTCGATGGAAAGCGACCACCCGCCTGATTCGGTCTCGTCCTGATCTCGGAAACAGATCGGTATCGAAACGTCATCATAACCGTCTATGAATCTTGAGTTGCGCCGATACGGTCCGACGCGCGCTGCGGTTCCACGAGTCGGAGCAGCCGTTCGATGCCGATGGGCTCCTCGGCTTGCATTGGAACCAGCGCGACGCGCGTAGCGTAGCTGGTCCGCACCGCCTCAATCTGGGCCAGTTCGAACCCAGCCCGCTGCCTCAACAGGGGTGCCGATGTTGGAGCAGCGGCCAGGCTGTTGTTGATAAGCCAGGCCCACGGCTCAATACCGGCGCGACGCAGTTCGTTCTGTAAACCTGCAGCCTCCAACATGGGCGTGGTTTCCGCCAAGGTCACAATCATCACCTTCGTCCGGTCAGGGTCCCGTAGCCGCATCATCGGCGTGGTGTGGTGCAGAAGCGGATCGATATGGCGGGTGGCCTCGCGGTGATAGGCCCCGGTGGCATCAAGCAGCAACAGAGTGTGCCCGGTCGGCGCCGTGTCCATGACGACGAATTTCTTGCCGGCCTCGCGAATGATCCTGGAGAACGCCTGGAAGACCGCGATTTCCTCGGTGCAGGGCGAGCGCAGATCCTCCTCCAGCATGGCACGGCCCTGCTCATCGAGGTCCTTGCCCTTGGTGTCGAGAACATGTTGCCGATAGCGCATGATCTCCGCGTGCGGGTCGATTCGGCTGACTTCCAGGTTTTCAAGGGATCCGGACAATGTCTCGGCCAAGTGGGCGGCGGGATCGGACGTGGTCAAATGGACGGGAAGTCCGCGTTGGGCCAATGCTACCGCCACCGCAGCGGCGAGCGTGGTTTTGCCGACCCCGCCCTTGCCCATCATCAGGATGAGGCCGTGGCCGGTTTTCGCGATCTCATCGACCAGGGCCGATAACCGCGGTAGATCAAGGGACTGAGCGGCCGGAGCAGTGGTCACAGGAATGGCTTCGTTTCGATCGGAGAAGAGACTGCTCAGCGCCTCGACTCCGACGAGATTGGCGGCCTTGAGCGGGAGACAATCCGTCGGCAGTGCTTGCAGGACGGCAGGCATTGCGGCGAGCGCCTCTTGCTCATGGCGACGGATGGCGGAGGCCAATGTGTCATGCGCCGCGTCGTGTTCCGGCAAGACGCCATTGATCACCAGATGTTGCCTGGCCAGACCGATGGCGGCTAATTCATGATACGTACGGGCGACCTCGGCCAACGTGCCCTTCTGTGCGCGAGCCACCAGAATCAAACGGGTACGGTTGGGATCGGATAACGCCGCGACTGCATCCGCGTAACGCTGCCGTTGCTTATCCAGTCCTGACAATGGACCGAGACAGGATGCGCCCCCCGGGTTGGTGTCGATAAAGCCGCTCCAAGCGCCCGGGAGTTGTAGCAGGCGAATGGTGTGACCGGTCGGCGCCGTGTCGAAGATGATATGGTCGTAGGAGCTGATCAGCGTCTCATCGGTCAGCAGGGCAGTAAATTCGTCGAAGGCGGCGATTTCTGTCGTGCAGGCTCCGGAGAGCTGTTCCTCAATGCTCTTCACCACGGAGTCCGGCAATTGTCCACGAACCGGGCCGACGATGCGTTCGCGGTACTGCTGTGCCGCCAGTTGCGGATCGATTTCCAGAGCGGAGAGTCCGGCAACCGTGGCAATCGCGGTGATGCTGTTGCCGATGGTCTGCCTGAACACCTGACCAACGTTAGAGGCCGGATCAGTACTGACCAAGAGGACCTTCTTGCCCTCTCGAGCCAGACGAATCGCAGTGGCGCAGGAAATCGATGTTTTCCCCACGCCACCCTTGCCGGTGAAAAACAGGAAGATGGGTGCGTGCTCTAGAAACCGCATGCTGCGCTCCTTATGACAGGATGAACTCAGCAGCAGGAGTCGCCACTGCAGCAGCTACCCTCTGCCTGACTGACCGTTGGGACAGCGACTAAACGAGCCCAACGGGTCAACTCAGCCCGGTTGGGATACCGCCCCGCCAAGGCCACTTCACCGTCCACGAGAATCAGCGGGAGCGAACCCTCCCCCGATCGCTCTAAAAAACTTTTCACTCTGGGATTGTTCGCGAACTGCATCGGTTGTTGCCCCAGGTTAAAGCGTTCGATCGTGACACCTTGCTGCTTCGCCCACTCAACATCGGCCGCGAAGGCTACCAACGCCTGATCCACATCGACTCCGCACACACCGGTGCTGCAGCACATTACTCCGTCGTACACCTCAATCTTCGTCATGTGGAACCTCCATGAAATCGTGAAACACGAGTGAACACCAATGCCTATTACGACAGCTGCGCAATGCGGTCGAGTTCAACCGTGAGCTGCTCACGATCATACTTGAGCCGGTCGAGCGGCAATTTCAAGAATGCTTCGATACGGACGCGCAAGATGCGATAGGCCTGCTCGAACTTCGCGTCAATGTCGGCGTCGCTCCCGGTCGCTGTGGCCGGATCTTCCACACCCCAATGGGCACGCAACACCGGACCAAGATAGGCGGGGCAGGTTTCACCCGCCGCGTTGCCGCACACCGTGATAACGATATCCGGAATCGCCGGAAGGCTGGTCCACGACTTGCTGTGTAAGCCTTCGGTCGAGATGCCTTCGCGCCGCAGGAGCGCGAGTGAACGCGGATGGACCGTCCCGGTCGGATGGCTTCCCGCGCTCATGGCGCGCCATCCATGCCCTGCCATAGCATTGAACGTGGCCTCAGCTAACACAGAGCGGCAGGAGTTGCCGGTACAGAGGAACAGGATCTTCACGGTCTTTTCTCCTATCGAATATAATCAGCCGTCGCGCGATCACCGTTATGGCAATTATCACCATCTGATCATAACAAGATTTATTGATATATCAAGAGAGACGCGACAGAGATCTATGCCATAGACAGCAGAAGATGCTGGTGGGCTTCCGGGTGACCAAAGTGGAAACGCCGACGTTCACATCCCGCGAGTAGGCTGGAGAAATCAGCTGGCCGTCCAATTCTGCAACCAGCCTGCCGTTCGCCCTCTGCGCTGAGGCTTCGGCAAGCTGTCCCTCATATCGCTCCTATCCACCATTGTTCGCGACTCTGCTTCCCACATGTGGCTTTCGTGATGTCGCAGGATCAGCCGGGGCTTCCGACGGCTTGAGAATCCCTTCGACGGCCTGCTGCAATCGACGCAGAATGCCCGCGTTGTCGGTGCCCCGGATGTCGACCGACACACCATGCTTCTCATTGAAACCGGTTGCGCGAATGAGTTTCTTGAACAGCTTCTCCTGGGACGGCGTACATGTCAGGCGCGATCCGGCTTCTCTTTCTTGAACGCTTCCTTCCCCGCCGCTAACGCTGCGGCAATCGTCGCCTCGGTTTCCTTCAAATATCGCTTGGCTTCATCAACCGTGCGGGAGAGGTCCGCACGGATCTCTTTGGCCTTTTCCAATACTTCATCCTCTGTCCGGCGCACATACCCTCGCAGCGCGGTACGAGTCTCCGCTCCGGATTTCGGAGTATAGAGAATCGCCGCCACCGCGCCGATGAGGGCGCCGCTCAGAAACGCAATCGACACCCCTACCCCCGAACACCCCTGATGCTGATCAGCCATGATGACCTCTCCTTCTCAACTGCTTGTTTTTTGTAGACCTCGGCCTGCCTCCGAGATAATTCCTTGCTTCTAGAAAGCAGAGGACGTGCCAGGAAACAGTAGTGATAGCGCGAACAAGCCACTGTTTTGGCAAGTATTTTCGGGAGACGGCCACACGTACCGGCCGAGCAGGCATTTCATTGGGGAATTCCAGAACCGGTCCGGACCCGACACTGACGCAAAACGCGCCAGTTGTGAGGAGATCGCTCCGTCCTGCGGCCCGACGGACACCGTGAAAGAAGAGACAGGAACAGGAACGATCCATTCTAGCGAGAGAGTGGCCTGTCAGATCTTGCTGCGGACCCACCGCACAATATCTTGAAGCCCCAACGCGCCGGGCTGTCGCGCCAGTTCACGCCCGCCACGCAGGAGCACCATCGTCGGGATACTGACGATGCCAAACCTCGCGGCCAGCGCCTGTTCTTCCTCCGTGTTCACTTTGGCCAAGCGAACCTGAGGCTCCAGCATCTTCGCGGCCTGTTCATAGGCCGGGGCCATCATCCGGCAGGGACCGCACCAGGGCGCCCAGAAATCCACCACCAGAGGAATTTCCGCGCGCTGCGCATGAAGTTCAAAATCCGCCGCGGTCAACGCGATCGGGTGCCCGGGAAAGAGGGGCGCGTGGCACTGGCCGCAATTGGGCTGCTCCGTCAGGCGAGTTGTCGGAACCCGATTGATACTCCGGCAATGCGGACAGACCAGATGGAGCGTCTCCGTCACAGCGTTACTGGCTCCATGCAGGACCCAGCCCGATTACCGATTGCACTGTTCTCCTTCACAACTCCCGCCACCGCCTCCCATCCCTCCATGCCCCATGCCGCCCATGCCTTCTCGCCGCCCCCTGTGTCCCATCCCTCCACGCGGGCCCATCATCCCTTCACCGTGGCCATGTCCTTCGGCAAACGTGCGTTCATACTGGATCAAGACCCAAATTTCCTCGTCGGTGAGTTGCCCGGCGAACCCGATCATGCTGGTGCCGGGCGATCCGTGCTTGATCACCCAGAAAATTTCTCCCTCCGTGCGATGGCGCCAAAATCCAGGGTGCTGAAAATTGCGGGGGGATGGATTCAGCTGGGACGCCACCGGCCCATCGCCCGCTCCCTCCGGTCCATGACAGTTGGCGCACGTCCCTTTCCCGTGATAGAGGGCCTTGCCTTGTTCAACGATAGCAGGCGCATCAGCCAATGGACTCGTGAGCGCCCTCGCCTCGGCCAGTTTGTCGGCCGGTACCCTGGGCTGGAGCATATGTTGCTGGGCGGTCGAACCCATGGGCATGACCGTCGCCTCTACAACCACCACGACCGCAAGCGCGGCCCACAGCCGGTTCGACCTCCTCTGCATCAGAAATCCAATTCCACCATCTTGCGATGGAAGCGTGTAATCACATTGGGGTCGGGCGTCAGCCTGATCGCGGCTTCCTCCTTCCCTTTGTAGGGCAACAGGTTCAACACATAGCGCAAACTTTCCAGCCGTGCCGCCTGCTTGTCGTTCGCCTTGACGATAATCCAGGGGCTGAAGGTCGTATGCGTCTTGCTGAACATTTCTTCTTTATATCGAGTGTAGGAATCCCACATCTCTTGCGCCTTCTCATCGACAGGGCTGAGCTTCCACTGCTTGAGCGGATTCTGCCGGCGCGCTTCGAATCGATTGGCCTGCTCCTCTTTAGAAATCGAGAACCAGAACTTAATGATCGTGACGCCGTCCTCGTAGAGCATATGCTCGAATTCCGTGACCTGCTGCAAGAACCGCTGATGCTCTTTCTTGCTGCAAAATCCCATCACCGGTTCGACGACCGCGCGGTTATACCAACTGCGGTCGAAAAACACGATTTCGCCTTTGTTGGGCAATTGCCGGATATACCGCTGGAAGTACCACTGTCCACGCTCATCATCCGTCGGCTTCGGCAACGCCACCACACGCATCGCGCGCGGATTCAAATGCTCGGTAAATCGGCGGATCGTGCCACCCTTCCCGGCCGCATCCCGTCCCTCGACAAGAATGGCGATACGCTGGCCATCCGTCTGCACCCAACGCTGAAGCCGGACCAGTTCAACCTGCAGCTGCCGCAGCTCCTGCTCATACAGCAGTGTCTTGCGCACCTCGTCGAGATCGATATTCTTATTCTTGATCAACTGGAGGAGGCCCTTTCGCGTGTTGACGCGTCGGAGATCTTCCTCCGTCAAGGTGCGCCCCGCCTCACCGATCAATCCAGCGGTTACTTCCCCTGCGGGTTGGGTGGGGGGCTGATAGCCATCTCCTTCGCGCGGCACCGCCGTGGCAATAATCTCCAATTCATCCGTTTCCAGTTGCCCGTTGTTCTGCGCGACCGCGGCGATCGCGTCTGCATTGGCGCGATCTTTCCGCCCCTTTGTTTTCCCACCCGATTGTCCGTCGACTGCCATACGAGTACCCATCTCCTTCCCGGCGAATTAAAACGCCACGTTCCGGTCACGTTCGGCCACGGCCTTGATGTAATCCGGCATACCTTTAATAACGGCCCCTGTCACGAGATCACCCGGACCGATCTGCCGGGCGACGGCACAGGCTGCGCAGACCCAAATTGGAATCTGAGCGGCTTGGACGGCTGCCAGCACATCTTTTAGCGGCGTCAAATTCACGCCCACGATATGATCCGCCGACCCTTTGCGCGCTGAAGTCACCGCCTCGTTCCACAACCACAATACCACATCGTGGCCCTGCTCCTTGGCGGTCTTGGCGGCCATGAAGGGAAGAGATGCCATTGTCGGATCGTCCGTGCCCCGACTCCCTGAAATGATAAACATCGCCATTCGATCGTCCTCCATCAATAGACGTGGCGCACCGCCCGATGACGGTGCGCCACGAGAGTCCTCTTCGCTGCTCGCTACTTCGCCAAACTTCTTACGTAGGCGATCAACTGCCACACCTGGTCATCCGGCAACCCGGCGAACGACATCATACCGGTTCCCGGCGAGCCGTTCTTGATGATCCAGAACAGTTGCCCGTCCGGAAGATCTTTCATCATCGAGCCGCACGTAAAGTTTCGCGGCGGAGGAATCAATGCCGCCCCCATGAAGCCCTGCCCATTGCCCTTCTCTCCATGACACATCGCACAGGCCACCGGCTGGGCCGTCTGAAGAAACAGCGTTTTCCCTGCCTGGATAGCCGCGTCCGAATGTGGCAACGGATTGGTTTTGGAGAGGAAATCAGCCGGCGCCTTCGCCGTTTTCCTCGGCTGCGGGCACACGCCGGTCGGGCCTTCGCCGCTTCCCGCCGCCTGCGCCACCTCTGCTCCGCCCTTGAAGGTGGCTCGTAAATAGGCCATCACGTCCGCCACGCCCTGTTGCCCGAAAGTCAGATTCCAGTAGGGCATATTCGGCGATTTTCCCATCGCCGCACCGCCATGATTGATCACATTGTAGAGGTAATCGGTCGGCACCTTGTCGAAGGGGATGTTCGCATGGATCGCCGGCTTCGGCTCCAGACCGGATGCAGCGGGCCCATCGCCCTTTCCAGTCGCACCGTGACATTGCGAACAATACTCCTTGTACAACACCTTCCCCCGATCCGCACTCGCCATCCCGAACTCCGGAGCCGTCCAAGGCTCGTAATATTTGAAGTCCTTCACTCCCTGCACCATGAGGAACCCGATGACGGCCCGAAGCTGCGGTTCCGTCGCATCGGCCAGAAATTCTCCGCTGTGAGGAGTAAAGTCCTGCGGATTCTGCCCGAACCGGAAGAGCCAGTCCTTGTCATACCGCTGACCGGCTGCCACCAGCGAGGCGCTCTGCGGTCCGCCGATGAGTTTACCATTCTCCTCGATCAGGTGACAGCCAAGACACGCGTGGGCCTTATAAGCCATACCGCCGAACGTGGCATCGAACTTACTGACCTTCGAGAGATCAAAGGCGCCGACCTTCACCCGAGGATCCTTGTTGTGCTGCTCAAAATACTCGGCGAGACCCTGCGCTTCTTCCTCGCTGACCACCGGGTGTCGCGTCGGCCCCTCAGACAAATCCCATCGATACCCTTTGGGGTACAGCGGAGCCTCTTTCCCTGTCAGGTATCGAAGCAGCCACGTGCGCTGATACTTGCTCCCGGCCCAGATCAGATCAGGGGCCTTTAACTTGAAGCGCGAATCCTCTTTCCCTTCGAGGCGGTGACATCCGGCGCAGTTATTCTGAATCAGCTCTTTGACACGAGTCTGATCACTGCCCAACAAAAGTCTGGGGAACGACAACAACCCCACCACAAACACCAAGGCACATCCGATCAGCACCGTCCGTCTTCCACCCATGAGGCACTCCTTTCGTATGCGACTGTGGATTCGCCGGCTTATCGTGTGACAAGCCAAGCATGAATATCCGCGATCTCCTGGTGATTCAACACTGCGCCCCAGGCCGGCATAGGACCACGACCATGGAGTACCGTTTCCCAAAATGCTCCTTCGTTCTTCAAGATCGTATTACGCGCCAGTTTCGGTCCCGCACCGCCGACCGCGCCTTCGCCATGGCAGGCTTGGCAATTATGTGCAAACAGCCTCGCCCCTCTCGCCGCCACACCGGTCAATGGACCATCAGTCGTGGCACTTTGCGCACGAGACGGTTCCATGGTCGCCAACTCGTGCTCAAAGGACGGCAACTGGTCCGGCGCGCCGGGGTGATTTCGCCCAGCGAGATATCGCACCAGCAATGCCGCATCGTCCGGGGAAAGGTCGGCGCCCCAATGCACCATCTTCTCCACCGTGACCGTCCAGCGATCCTGCGGCAACCGTTGCTGAGCGATCAGGTCGGTGGTATGGCACACCGCGCAGCGGGCGAGGATCAACGTGGCCGCTTGGCGTGCCAGGGCAGGGTCGACGGTAGCGCGCTCCTCTTCCTGGGCAGGTGCGACGGCAAACGCGCCAAGCATAACCAGCAGCACAATGAGTGCAGAGAACGCAAAGCCGGAGGACGTTGGTACCAGTCTCATGCCGCCACCGTGACGGTCAAGCGATCCCACCCATTCCAGAGAAATCCGCCCGGATTCCACGGACTCGTCACCGGTTGCTCCTCTCCTTGCGCATCCCTGGCGCGGCAGAGAATGGCGGTAGGCCCCAGGGCGCGAGCCTGCCACACGAATTGCCATTGCCGCCAGGCGTAGGGCTGCTCCTCTCCCAGCAGGCGTGCCGTCTCCCAGGTACGGCCGTCGTCGCAGGACACCTCGACGTTGGCCACCGCCGCCTCACCGGCCCATGCGACTCCCCGGATCGTCACCGGACCGGGCCTCACCGTCTCGCCCTCCGCCGGTGCGGCGATGAGCGATTTCACGAGCATTCGTTCCACGGGCACCATCGCACTTCCCGGCAGCCCGGATGACAGCCGAACGGCCGTTTCCGGAATGCGATAGGCTTGCTGCATGTAATAACCAGGCGTTTCATCCGCTCGAACCGTAATCTCGGTCAGCCACTTCATGCAGGATTCCGCCATCCAACCGGGAGTGATCACTCGCAACGGCGCACCATGCAGCAACGGCAGCGGCCGCCCATTCATTTCATACGCCAAGAGCGTGTCGGGATGAAGCGCCTTGGCCAGGGGAATACTTCGTGTAAACAGCGGCACCGTGGCCAGCACCGGTCGATCCGCCCCTTGCAACTGCACGTGCAGTCCTTGAAGTTTCACTCCGGCTCGCTGCAACACATCACGCAGACGTACCCCGGTCCATTGTGCGTTGCCGACCGCGCCGCGTTCCCACTGGACTCCCGGCACTTTGGGACGATGGTGTGCACGCCCGTTCCCGCTGCATTGGAGCACGGCCGTCAGGGTGGCGGCTTCAAATTGCTGGAGGTCTTTCAGGCTGAGCGTCAGCTCTTCTTTGACCAGTCCTTTGACCGTCAGTCGCCAGGCGTCGGGCTGTATCGACTCGGCGGAAGGAGGGCCGAAATGACTGCGCACAAAAAACCGTTCGTTCGGTGTCAACCAGGAGGCAAATTCCCGGACAGGCGTTTCCGCATCGAAGGGCCGCGTGACCCGCACCGTGAGGGGACCGGACGCCTCGCCCGACCCGACTTCAACCGCCTGGCCCTTACCACCCAGAACCAACGCAGCCCCAGCCCCTTGCAATAATGTGCGTAACAACGCGCGACGGGAAAGCTTCATAGGTAACCCTTACGTCGACGTCTCCACATGACTGTGTGGGTTCAGGTCAATGGCGATATTGATCGGCAGGGCGAGGGATTGATGCACGGTGCAGCCGTGCGCCACCTTCAGCAGCCGGTCTCTCAGCTCCGGTGTCACTCGATGGGGCAGGCGAATAGCCAGCATGATCTGCCCGACTCGATGCGGCGATTCCGCCATCGCCCATTCGGCCTCCACCTTCAGCCCTTCGCGTGAAATATCGTGCCGCGCACAGAACTGGCCGACAAAATACCCGACGCAACTGGCGACGGAGCCGACAAACAATTCCACGGGACTCATCCCGGCATCGCCTCCCCCATCCTCAACCGGCTGATCCGTCACAATCCTGTGCCGGTCGCTGAGGATGTCATAGCGCGTGCCCCCCTGGTACGCCACGCTCAGTTTCATCTCGTCCTCCTCCGCTCGTATCGCACACGCCACCTCTCGGTATTCTTTGCCAATACGGATGCGTCACGAGATACGCATTCCAGGCGCGTTTCGCGCGTCTAATAGGGCACATCCGCCGGTTTTTCCCCCTTCGGCGAATCATGGCCCTTCTCCTGAAAGTCCGGACGCGGTTGGGAGTTCACATACGCCGCCACATCATAGGCATCCTGATCAGACAGGGCCCACCCCCTGGTCCGCGGCATGTTTGATTTGATGAAGGAGGCGGCCACCGGCACTCGCGCCATTTCCGCCCCGACCGTATAGGACTGTGGTCCCCACAAAGGCGGCGCCGCCATCGTGCCCTGCCCATCAGCCCCGTGACAAAACGCGCAACGGGCAGTGAAGACTTTGCCCCCGTTGACCCCATCCGGCGGCTTGGGGGATTGAATCCTCGAGATACCGCGCCAGGCCATCCGGCTGCCGGGCGGGACATCCTTCGATAACCACTCGATATAGGCCACGATCGCTTGGAGCTTGTGACTCTCTTGCGGGATCGGCTTGCCGTTCAGGTTGCGCTCAAAACATTCATTGATACGGTCGGCCAACGTCACCACGCGACCGGTCCGGGCACGATATTCCGGATAGGCCCGCGCGAGACCGACATAGGAGGACGAATTGGGATCGAGCCCCGCGTCCAAATGACAATTGGCGCAGGTAAGTCGATTCCCTACGTAGGGGGCGGCGAATTCCTGCGTACGGACGACGAGCTCATACCCCAGCCGGATCTGCTCCCCGCGCTGCCCGCCGGGGATGGAATCGGGCGAGGGGTGGCTGAAGAGGGCCTCCAACCCGTCAGGCCCAGCGTGATTCACCGCAGACTGTGCGCCGCTTCGGGTGTCCTTCGATTCGACGCAACCTGCGATGACTCCGACGATCACCATGGCACTCAACAATATGACTCTCATACTCAGATGGTCACGCAAACTACATACCACACCGACATCAAATCGTCGAAAAGAATTGGCTTTTGGACTGCATGACAGAAGCGTGTAGGCCTCTACACTTGGCGAGAAAGGCTACAGTCCACTCGGCTCTCTGCGGCATCGTGCTACAGCGAACGCTGCAGACAGATCCTCCTAGAACTGTAGGATTAGGGCCAGATTGAGTGGAAAGGATTCAGAATATTAAACGTATGCTTCTGAGGCGCCATCAGCCTTGGACGACGAGCAGCCAGGGGACCCGAGACCGGCGTCGCGCGCGGATGACATCGCTCTCAGGCGCCCCGGTCCGAATGTACCGAATCACGTCCCGCTCCGCGCTTGCCGTCGACAAAGGCGCAGACGGCGCACAAGGGTTTAGTTCTGCCGGACATCGGGCCGGGGGTCCTGAACAAAACCATTGCGGTTCGGCATACGGATTTCCGGGAGGGCCCGCGCATCCACCACAAACTCTTCGGCAATAATTCCATTCTGATACAGCAGCCAGGCCACCACCGAGTACACCTCGTCCGGCAAGAGGCTTTGCGGCGCGGACAAGGGCATGGCGCGATGCACATAGTCGTACAACGTCGTGGCATAGGGCCAATAACTGCCGATGGTTTTCACCGGCTTCGGGTCGCGCAACGTGCCGATGCCTCCGACCAGGCGGTCCATCGGGCCTTCCTGACCGGTCGGCCCATGACAGGAGGCACACTGAGCGGCAAAGATCGCCGCCCCCTGCTTGGCGGTGCCACGACCACTCGGTAACCCCTCCCCCGTCGGCGCAATATCGATGTTCCACGGCTGAATGTCCCGGTCCGTAGCGGCCCGACCCCACTCAGGGGCATGGGTCGATTCGCTGCGATCCGCCGCGTCACTGTTCCAGATCCCTTGCGCACTCAGAATGGTCAGCACCCCCGCGATCAAGACGTTACGCATGGACATTGGTCACCTGCCCGTCCGCCGCAATCTGCCAACTCTGAATCGCATTGTAGTGGTAGACAGAGTTCACTCCGCGCACCGCAATTAATTCCATCCGGCTGGGTTGCCGATAGCCGGTTTCATCACGACAGCGACTCTGCACAATCGCCTCGTGGCCGTTCCATCTCCATGGTAAACGGAATCGGGTATGGCATTTCGGAAGGATCGGGTCTTGCAGAACCGCCTCCTGCCAGGAGCGGCCCCCATCGGTACTCACCTCCACCTGCGCGACACGGCCTCGACCGCTCCAGGCCAACCCGCTGATCTCGATCGATCCGGGGTGTATTCGCTGCCCGCCGGACGGTGACGTGATCACCGATTTCGCCTCCATGACCATCGTGAATTGTCGCGCCGTGCCATCCGGCATCAGATCCGTATATTGCGACGTTTCTTCGCGAGTCATGAAGGGCGCGGTGCCAAGCTTGAGCCGTCTGAGCCATTTGATGCAGGTATTCCCTTCCCAGCCGGGCACAAGCAAACGTAAGGGATAGCCCTGTTCAGGGCGGAGCGGTTCTCCATTTTGCGCATAACAAAGCAGCGCTTCCTCCAGGAGCGGCGCCAGTGGAAGACTACGAGTCATGGCCGCCGCATCGCCGCCTTCAGCCAAGACCCAGGACGCGTCGGGGTTGACCCCAAGTGCTCCGAGCACGGTCTTCAAGGCCACGCCCGTCCATTCACTGGTACTCGTCAGGCCATGGGTTTGTTGCACCGTCTGTCCGGTCGGTGCCCGCCATTCGATCGCGGAATTGCCCGAACATTCGATAAATGCCAGCCGTGAGACGGAAGGGAATCGCTGTAATTCGTCGAGCGTGAAGACCCATGGCCGTTCTACCAACCCATGAATCATAAGCCGGTGGGCCGTCGGATGAATGACCGGTACCCCGTTGTGATGCCGTTCGAAATGCAAGGCTGATGGGGTGAGCATGCCGTGCGACGCTTGCAGGGGCGTCAAAGACGCCCACCACGAACGCGGGACGCGGACAGCCTGCTCAAACGGTGAGCGTTGCCCATAGGCCGTGGGAGCGGCCCCGGGCACTCGAGTGGCATCATCCGGCACAGCCGGAACGACCACCTCGGCGGATTGCGCAGCCGTCCGCATCATCATCGCGCCGACCATCCCGACGGTACCGGCAAGAAGACTCCGGCGATTGATCGACAGCGTCTCGTGCGTCTCGGCTGGGGCAGGAGGGTTGTTCGGCTTGTTCGGTTGTCCAGACTTCGCCATGGATGTCTCCTTGAACCGGTGGCGAACAATCAATCCGTCGCAATGTTCACTCGACATGGTCCGCCGCCGCGGAGGTCGCCAATCCGCCACGACACACAGATCCTTACGATGACGCCCGACGGTCACTCCGGCATCGGAATCGAGATCAGCACCGCGCCGAGCACATCCCGAAGTTTATAATCCCGCTTCGGGCTACGGGCATCGGCGTTGTGACAACTCACGCAGACAGACGAGACCGCCAAATCCGCATACACGGCCTGGAAGTATCGCGCACCTCCCTCCGTGACCGGGCCCTTATACGGCTGGTCGGGATGTGCCATGACCGCCTCCAGCGCCTTGCGCTCGAAGTCGCTGCGAGGCCCGTTTTGTTTGCTGATCGGATTCAGACTGATCAATCGATATCGTACGGAACTTCCCGTCAACGTGGCCAGGCTCGATGCTTCTTGAAAGAATTGGACCGGAAGCGGAAGGGCACTGATTTCACGCCATTTCTCCGACGCTTCGATCACACCTCTCCGCTGCATCCGCTCTACGACGTGGACGGTATAAAACGTCCGGTCTGCCTCCAGCACCGAATGGAGATAGTCCACCACAGCTTCCAGCGGGACGCTGCCCGCCGATGGCGCCTCGGCCGACACGGTCCCCCACATTCCGAACAAAGCCAGCGCAACCCCCACTCCGGCGAGCCCCTTCTTGATCGACATGATAGCCCTCCTTCGAGACGGCCTCTCCGGCCCGGAGACCTATACAGGATGAAATCTGCCGACTTCCCCTCCGCCCCTCGTTCGAAACAGGGAGAACTCCTTCTTGAGGATCGGATTCGAGGCTCGCGGGTCGCCCCTTCAAGCCACCGGTGGATGCCGATCCTCGACAGAATTCCCCTCATCGAGCCTCACGATTGAAGGGAGCGGATATACGCGATCAAGTCGGCCAGCTGAGCCTCTTCGAACGCACCCGCATACCCGACCATGGCCGTACCGGGCCGCCCCTCCAGGATAATCTTGCGCAGTTGTACATCGGTCTTCGCTTGAGCCGCCTTGGCAGTGAGATTGGCGGGCGGGGGAGTCAGATACGCCGCCATGTCGCTGTCGCCCTTGCCCGTCGGTCCGTGGCAGTTCTGACAACTCTCGAGATATAACTTCTGACCTGCCTGAGGATTCCCCTTTTCGGATGCGGCCAGGCTGATTGGAATCCCCCCCAGCACGATCAGCATCGTGAGGCTCACCTTCACTATTGTTTGCATAATGCTTCTCCCTATTCGGATGTCCAGGAACAGACGCATCGACTCACGCCTTACGTGGCGCGCTTCAAACTCAACATGTAACTGGTCAGGTCATTGAGCTGTTGATCCGTGAGCGGGAACTTCGGCATGAACGATCCCGGCGACACGGACTGCGGATCGCGAAAATGCTTCAGATGCCAGGCTCGGTCCGGTCTCGTGTCCCCGATCGTGGACAGGTCCGGAGCGACGGCACCCCCTTCTCCATGAATGCGATGACAGCCGACACAACCCAACTGAGCATAGATCGCTCGACCTTGTACGACGGCGGGATCGGTCCTCGGCACGGCATAGAGGTTCTTCATCGAGATACCCAGGAGACCGAACACGACCAGCAGAAATAACAGTCCGCTACCCAGAGCAACCGGTCGCCGAATGGGATTGCGCACGGAATTGCGATCGATGAACGGCCAACACAACATGATCAGGATTACGCAGAGAGGCAGGACCCAGGTCGCAAGCGGCTCCAGCGGTCCATGCACGTATTTCAGGAGTTCATAATAGAAGAGGAAGTACCATTCTGGTACCGGCACGAAGCTCGTATCGGACGGATTGGCTTTATCCGTCAGAGGCAAGGGAATGCTGAACGCCAGCGCGGCGACGATAAGAAACACCGCAGCAATCACAACTGCATCCATGTAGACCTGGCGCGGCGCGAAGGTCTCACTGCCGAGCGACGCCCGATCGTCTGTCCACGGTCCGGCCGGCCCGACTCGCCGCAGCACGAACAGATGCAGGGCGATCCCGCCGATCAGAATCGCCGGAAGGAATAACACGTGAATCGCGAAGAACCGTGAGAGCGTCAACGCGCCCAGGATTTCACCCCCGCGCAGGACACGCGACACAAAATCGCCGATGAGCGGAACGGTACCCGCCATATTGATGCCGATCTGCGTCGCCCAATAGGCGGTTTGATCCCACGGCAATAAGTAGCCGGTAAACGCAAAGGTCATGACGACGAGGAACAGCACCACCCCGACCATCCACATCACTTCGCGTGGCGTTTTATAGGCGCCGTAGAGAAACGTCTGAAGCATGTGGAGCCCGATCGCCACTACCATCGTCGACGCGCCCCAATGGTGAAGTCCTCGCACAAACCAGCCAAACGTGATCTCGGTTTCAATGAATCTGATGCTGTCGTAGGCGTGGTCGGGCGTCGGCGCGTAATACAGCGCGAGGAACATGCCGGTGGCGGCTTGGAGGACGAACAGAAACAACGTCACGGAGCCGAACACGTAAATCCAGCTGGCGCCACCGGGAATCGGCTCATCGAGCAAGGTGCGCTGAACCGGTTTCAGGTTCAAACGACGGTCGAGCCAATCATACAGCCGTGACGACATAGTCCTCGTGGGGGTGGGCTACAACTCCACACTCTGTGGAAGGCCGGATTTGAAGTCTTGATACATCACGAGGAGCCGGCCACCCTCCACCTTTGCGGGCAGCCTATCCAACGGACGCGGGGCGGGACCGCCCAGCACGTGACCGTTCACGTCAAACGAACTGCCGTGGCAAGGGCACAGAAACTTTTTTTCCGTCTCGTCCCAGCGATACCCGCATCCCAAATGTGTGCAGATCGGCGAAAACACCGTCACATCACCTTGCGGTTGCTTCACCGCCCACACCGCTTTGTGCGACGTGGCTTCCAGCCAGCCGTCGCGAACGGTCGTGACATGGTCCAATTGTGCGGGACGCCCGACAGGCAAGGCATCGACAGGACCGACATCCACCCACGCCCGTCGGCGTCGCGTGAACGCCGGTGAAATCAGTGAACCGAGCAGCGGAATAGCCAATCCCACGCCAACCACCGCGGCGGCGGCCACCGTCACCCAGTGAAAAAATGTCCGCCGCGACCCGACCGGTGTGGAAAACCCCGCCCCTTCACCCTCTTGCAATTCGTCCGGATCACTCACGTTCGCACTCCATCGTCTCGCTTGCGCCCGGAGCGAAAGGAGGGGAGCGGCCCTGCGGCTCCCCTCCCCTCCTCCGAAATCCAAACTGTGCAATCGGGCTCTTAGGACGCCGGGTTCTCGATATCCAGCCCTAACCCGACCCAGGCCCGAAGCAAATCATGGCGCGTCAAGGTATATTGAATAATCCCATCCTTCTCGACGGGAAGATTGAGCAACCGCTTGTCTTCCATGAGCTGCACGGCGTCATCGATCGATGTCTCGGCCGTGACCGTGATTCGATTCGTGACCATGACCGCTTCCACCGTCAGCTGATTTAAGTCCTTGCCCGACTGGAGCGCTTTCAATAAATCGAACTCACTGATAAACCCGACATACTGACCGGCATCGTCGACCACAGGCGCACCTGGCGTGTGGGTCGTCAACAGATCCACAGCAACCCCCAGCGCATTTTGGTTTCGACGAACCCGCATCGTGTTGGTCCCTACGATCTGCCCAACCGCCTTAAAACCACCCACAGGAACACCTGGTCTTGCTATCGTCGTCATCGTTCGCTCCCCCTCCGATACTCCAGTGACGGAATTGTCACCGGCCCCACTTCCATACGCTGCCCTGTCCACTCCGCAGCCCAAACGTCCTCTCGCAATATCGCTCGTACCGGATTAGGATTTCTTTCCCGACCTCTCCATCGAACAGGTATTGATCCCCAACAGCGTCCATACCGGACAGAAGCCCAATGCGCCTGTGACCAGCGCAATCGTTCCCATCGTCAGCGCAATTCCCGTACCGACCGGCGGAAGGCCTGCAAAGGCGCCGATGCCGATCAACAACACTCCGAGCACAATCCGGACCGGTCGTTCAATCCCGCCTACATTGCATGACATAATCTGCCCCCCCTCCCTGAGACGACGCTACCAGCTTCCAGCCATGAGCGTCCTGATTCAAAAAGTGTCGGCTCATCGTTCACTCGATGGGTATGAGTCACCACATGGGGAAAGGATTCATCTTTTTCTCATTTTTTTCTCAATCCGCTCATCGCTCGCCTAGTGGGTATAAGTCATCGCATCGGAAATGGATTCAATTTATTCTCAACTGGTTGCTCTCGATTCTCCGATGCCCCCCTCCTGCCGACACCTGCAGACTGATCGCGGACCGCTACCTGACTATCGCAAACCGATACATGTCGTGACAAGCGGTGCATCGCGCCGTCATACTGGACAGACGATTGAGGATTTGAAGGGAGGTCTCACCCTGCGCGATGCCATCCGCCAGCCGATCCATATCCTTGTGAATCGACATGCCCATTTGCTTAAATGTCAGCGGCAGTTTCAACATCACAGCGGGGTTCACATCGGCCGCCATTGCCATGCCAGCCGAGCGGGCTGTGGATTCAGCGGCCTTGAGGTTTTGATCTGGACTCCCTAACACCGTCACCACGCCATGCACCGTCTTGAGTAATTGTCGCATCTCTGCCAGGATCAGATCCCGCTCCGCCTGCGCCAGGACAATTTCCGTACGCCCATCGGTCCCAGGCCTCGTATGCCCTTGAACAAATAACGCCACCACCACACCCATCGTAACGATCCACAACGCCGCCGTTCCCAAACCGATCACACGCCAGTTCATCAGATCATCCTTTCTATTTGATTACGGGAGCGTGCGGATCGCGCTACTCCCAAGCACCCGTACGTAGGCCGTGACGTCACGAATCTCTTCGTCGGAAAGAACAAACTTCCAGGCCCCCATGGCGGTGTCTTTCCGTCCGTCGTGAATAGCCTTCATGAGGGCGGCATCCAACTTCTCCTGTGTCGCAGGAGCACTGAGATCGGCGACCGGCGGGCTGAATTTCATATGCGCGTCGCCCTTTCCCTCGACCCCGTGGCAGCGGATACATAGATTGGTGTAGAGCACCTTCCCTTTCGCCGCATTCCCCCCGGCGGCAAACGAACCACTGCCGACCGCCGCCACGAGGAACATCGACAGGAGAACCGGACCAGCGAGTCTGGCGTTCATCATTTTCTCCTTGGCAAACAACGGCCGTGCACCTGTTGCAGCCTCCACATCAAGCCATACGAGTGCGATCCTCGTGCCAGTTGGACGACAAGGGGCCACGGAGGAACCTGCAGTGAGAACCACCGATTCACGAAAAAAGCGAACGCATAGCCGAAAGTCGTGGAGAGAATCACCCCACCCCCCCGATCCCGGCTGGTGCAAGATGCCCCAATCTAGCAGGCGTCGGAACAGGCCGCCAGCGACGTGCCTCCCATGAAGCATGCGTCATGAGGCGTCTCTCGCGAACATCCCGCAGCCGGTTCTGCAACGCGTGACGAACGAGAAAGACGGCTCTTTGCGCATCCTGCGGGCGACGCTGACGCCGACACGGCACCTGAGTTGATCGCGACCTTTTGTGCACACACCGAGCATTTCCGCAGCCTGCCGGAGCGCGAGGTGATGGTGGATTCGAGGATCACGCGATGTGCGGACGTAACGTCCTACTCGCGATCTGAATGTCCGCTGGGAGCGACACAGAATCTGTCAAGAGGTAAAAAGCCGCGCTGGTCGGCCATTAGAACCGAAACGGTCCGAGGAGGGTGTTATGCTTCCGCCTTCTACTCACGCACTACGCGACGGGTTGTAACCTGGTGAGGGGTGAATCATAAGCGTCGCTTGAACCGACGACCATATCCGGGACTCACGACATACAACTTCCCACTGGCGGTCCGCCAAGAAAGGGGTGCGTCGATGGCCATCTCAGAGGTTCTCAAAGCGTATCTCGATCACGAACATGTTCACTATGATGTGTTGCCTCACCCGGAAGCGTTTCGCGCCGCGCTCGTCGCACAGACACTTCGTACCCCGATGAAGGAAATCGCCAAAGTGGTGGTGGTCAAGGCGGATACCCGTTTCGTGATGACAGTCCTGCCGGCCAGTTGGAACGTGAATCTCCCCCGACTCCGCGATCTCTTGATGTCCCAGCATGTACGGCTCGCGACCGAGGATGAGATCAAAAACCTATTCCCCGATTGCGAGTTGGGTGCGATGCCTCCCTTCGGAAATCTGTATGGGCTTCATGTCTATGTGGATCAATCACTGACGGAGGACGAGGAAATCACCTTTCAGGCCGGCACCCATTCCGACGCCATTCGCATGCGCTATTGGGACTTCGCGGCCCTCGTGTTCCCGGTGGTGACGGAATTTCACCAGATGTCCTCAGAGGTCGCGTGATCATGTAGTGCCTGGCATCGACCGTAATGCGCGGTTTGTTTTCCCGCCTTCCTCCTCGGGCGCTGTCACACGGCGCAGGGTACCGAAGTCGGAATGAGCGAGCTGTGGCCCGGACCCGTTCCAGACAATCCGCTCATCGCGCGTCGCTCCTAATTGATGGTCGCTTCCAAACTCACACGCGTTTTCATCGAGTTGGAGATCAGGCAGTTGGCTTCCGCCTTTTCAATGAGCTCCTTCGCTTTTGCGGCATCGCTCCCTGACTGCAGCGCGATGTGTGGGCGTAACGTAATCACCGTGACCTGAAACTTTCCGTCCACGAGTTCCAGACGCCCCTCCGCCTCGCACTGATAGGACGTGAACGCCAACCCGGCCCGTTCGGCGACGGCCAGAAATGTGGTCATCAGGCAAATATTGGCCGCCGCCACATACAAGTCTTCCGGCGACCAGATGCCGTCATGCCCCTTGAACTCCGGAGGGGTCGCGACCTGGATATCCGGCTTTCCCTCACACGTGATCGTGCCCTTTTTCTGTCCTGTCCACTTCACCGCCGTTCGATACGTATAGACCTTGCTGCGAACTTCCATCGCTCCCTCCGGATTAGCTTGTGGATTGTGAGTCAGTGACCGACGATGAGACGTGCCCTTCAGCGAAACCAGCGGAACACGAGAGGACTCCCGGGACCAGACCTCACGCGAAGACGCTGAAGCCGGTCTCACCCTTGAAGCAACCATTCACCTCGGCCATGTGACGGCGACGCCTTGCGCGCCTCACGTTACCATAAACCGATCGGACGAACCGGACAAGGCCATCCAGAACATCAAGGGCTTCGCTCGCCACACCTAAACCGGACGTCACCCAACGTGATCGCAACAGCGAATGAGTGATCCGGATATCTTCGGCACCACCTACCCTAGAGATGGTAATCGCCTGCGGCTTCGGGTTGGTACAGGATCTCACTGATACGCACAGTTCGCACCCCGGCCGGCACGGGCCAATCCACTGTCTCGCCCGCCCGCACCCCCAACAGGGCCGTCCCGATCGGCGCAAGGATGGAGAGCTTCTTCTCCGGGATGCTGGCATCGGAAGGAAACACCAACGTATAGACAGTCTCCGTACCTGTATCGACGTCTTGTATCCGGACTTGTGAGTTCATCGTCACCACATCCTTGGGAATGGCGGATGGATCGACGACATGGGCACGATCGAGCTCATGTTCTAACGTATCCAAGTGATCCCGGTCTCGCGCCCCAACACGGAGGCGAGCCTTCAGGACATCTCTGAGACGAGTCACATCGAATTCCGTAATATAGATATCGCGCTGTTTCATAGTTCTACTCCCTTACTGTCGGTCTCTCTCATCGCTGACGGCAACACCCGACGGTGTCCCTCTGCGAATGTGTGCGTTTTCACCGTCACAATCGGACAGGTCGCCCGGCGCAACACCGCCTGCGCCACGCTTCCAAACTGCGCTTCGGACACCTCGCGGCGACCATGCGTCCCCATGACGATGAGATCCGAGTGACGCCGCAACGCGCAGGCCAGAATCGCATCGGACGGCAGGCCGCCTGAAATTTCAAGGTCCGTCGGCAGCCCAAACGATGTGATGACGTCTCTGAGGTCCATCAGTTGCCTGTTCCAATAGTCACGCTTGCGCGTTTCCTCTTCAATCAAGCCAAGTCCGCAATCCAAGTCGTAGCCCACCGGCTCCAACACATGCATCAACGTCAACGCGGCACCAAGCCCCTTGGCCAGATGAATGGCATATTCGACAGCATCCAACGAAGGGCTCGAAAAATCCAGTGGGGCGAGGATATGCCGGATCAATCGTCCGCTTGCCGATGATGTCCCACCTGTTCCTTCACGCTGCCCCGGTACAGCAAACACCGGACATGGCCCTTCCTTCACAAGCCATTCCGTCGTACTGCCGATGAGCCCGTGCAGCAAGTTGGTTTGTCCCTGAAGCCCAAGAACGAGCAGCTCCACCCCCGTATCCTTGGCGGCGAGACAAATATGCTCGGTCGGATTCCCTAGCACCAATCGAGCCTTCGCAGCCACACCATCTCGCGCCAAGTCATCACGTACCTGGTCCAGCTGCCGCGCAGCCTGTGCTCTCGCCTGCGCAGTCGCAGCGAACATCTCCGCCTCTGCACTCGACCAGTGAGGCCCCTCGATCACATGGATGACATCCAGCGTGGCATTCCACATCGTCGCGAGATACCTCGCATACTCCTGCGCCCATCCCGCGTCATCCGAAAAGTCGGTCGCAAAGAGAATCCGTGTCACCAGCGGAGTAGTCATGGTAGCTCCTGTGCAACGGTTGGGCGACTCCCTCCTACACGGATGACTGAACCATCACGTCGCGCAGCAGGCAATGGCCTCAGTGGATGTTGGTGATAGGAAATACCGGCGGTGAACAGCTGATACCGTCTGAATGCAGCAAGACCGGTGCCATCCGCTCTCAGACTCGTGCATACGGTAAACCGGTGAATAGTCTCCTTACCCGGGAAGCGGACAAAACCCCTGCACCGCCCTCTCTGTTGCCATTTGCCTCAGCATGTCATCTTGCGGTGAGGCAATATCCCCTCCGTAACGATGCGTTCATGTTCCCTTACCGGATGGTGCGCAATTCTCAAGCCCAATCCTTTTCCGCACGCCCTCGGCCAATGCTCGAAATACGTGTAGAACGATGCTCCGCTGCCTCAGCACTCAGAGGCCGGGCGACCGACGTGGAACGTGAGGCCCCGCATTTCCATTACCGCCGTATCGCCTGGCACATGCGCCAGGAGATCCCGGGAAAAATTCAGGGTCGGCATGCGTTCATAAATCGCGCGCAGCACTTCCGGCTCCTTGGGTGTATTAATCGCGTCACCAAGCCGTTCGAAGTGGGCCATCATGTCCGGCAGTACCCGCCGGCCAAGACTCCAGATGGTCTCCACATTCCCCGCCATCAGGGACGTGTTCCACAAGGCGCCGGAGAGATAGGCCAACTGCGCCAACGCCGGCTCCGGTTTCTCCACAAACCTTGCGACAGCCCGGATCGGACGAGTGATGAAATGGGCCAGATCGCCGCCTGGCTTAATCCACCCAGAATCCGTCTCCGGCCCGGTAGGGCGTGCCGCGAGCAACAGCAGACGTGTAGGCACCTTCTCCGCAGCCCGGATGGCAAAGATGACTTCTCCGAGAAACCGTTCCTCGGGAAAGACAAAATGATCGGAGGAAGAGATCACGACCCTCCCATGAGGATCACGCGCCCGGATGTAGGTCAACGGCAGAAAAATTCCTGGCGCCGTGTCTACGTCGCGTGGCTGCACCAAGACCATCCCGGGGTCCCGCGCGCCGATCTCCGCCCAGGCCCCACGGTGTCCTCGGCTGACGACCACCAGCGTGCGCGCCGGATGCGTGAATCGCATCGTGCGATCGAGCGTATGCTGGAACAGCGATTGAGGGCCCACGAATCGACTGTATTGTTGGGGAGCCGCCCGACCCAACCACCGCCAGATTGTCGGCCGCATCCGAACGCGCTCGTCCCCCGCCAGCACGATGGACCAGCGCCGTCCACCCGATTCCGGTCGTCCCTGCATGATGAGTTCCTTCCGAGGCAACACGACCCGATGGCCCTCAGGCGTTCCGCACCCATGCCTCGCCCAGCTTGCGTCACATCGACATCAGCCTGACGGTCGAAAGTGCGGCTCCCTAGTCGGAATGATCCAGAAGGGATAGGCCCCGGAAGACGACGATTCCTAACGCGGTAATGACCAACAACACCAGCAGCGTGACCGGTGCAATGGTTTGTACAGCCTTCATCTCAGACACCGTCGCTCAATCGATCCGTGGCCAAATCGTCCTGTATGCCTCCTATCATAACGGCAATGTAGGCCGGCAATATGAAAAGATGACGAAGGATAGATGAAGAAATGTTCCGACCGGATCACTTGTGGAGAAAAGGGAGATGGTACGGCCACGATTGCGGCCGGCTGAATGACGGGCGCAAGCCGGATCGGTTAGGAAGAGATGCTCGAACAGCGCATGAGTGGTCGGACAACTTGCTGAGCACAAGCCCTCCATTCCTTGGTGTGTGATCGATCGGCTATCCGAATGTCACCAGGCTCGACCGCACCACCTGCGTCAGCCCCCACAGCAGAAACAGTCCATACACCGTACCGAAGAACCAGGGAAAACTGATCGCTCGATGTGCCCACCATTGACGATGTTGCCGAAACGCCCAGGACGGCTCGAACAGGCGCGGTTCATTCGTCTCATCCACAATCGTTTCACGATGCTCGCGCAATCGATAGAGACTGCTCACCGGCTTCCGGTCCCGCCACTCCGGCATCGTTTCGATCCCTCGCAATTGCCACTCCCACAAGGCATTTTGTCCGGAGAACCGGCCGAGCACGATCGCCATCTGCGCGCTCATGAGGATCCCGATCATGCTCAACAACACGATGACAATCGTAAAAGGAAGCGCGAGCGATTCTCGCGACACGAGGAGCCCGATCACCGCAACAACGATTGAATTAGCGGTCAAGTAATCCGACAACATGGTGTGATAGTCCCGGACGCCGGAGGTCCAGAGCGTCAGCAGGTGATTGTAGTCGGACTGCATGGAGTCTTGATTCATGAAATTACGCGCCATGGGCGGACGGCTCCACGAATCGATACGCCGTATTCAGCGTGCAGTCCCCATCCAGATTGGCCTATATCGCTCCGCAGCGTCGCCCTTTCCCGCCTTTCGGTCACTGCATCTTCACGTCCCTTGTGTATCAATCGTCCTCATGAATCCGTCTCCAACCGTCTACCGCTACACTGCTACCCGAATGTCGTGCGCACCCATCCACCGAGATAGTGCGTGATCGCCACCACGCAGAGTCCGATCACCACATGCTCCCCGATCACCTTCCAGGGCGGCACTCGTTGCGCGCGCGCCAGCGCATAACTGAGCACCGCCAACAGCGACAACCCCCAGATGAGACTCGCCGTCACAGCCAGATCTAACGGCACGAACAACACGGGAACGGCAAAGGTCGCGGCAATCACGAACTTCGCCACGAAGGTCGCCAGCGTCGACTCCCAAATCTCATTCGTATTCCCATGGTTCTTGGATTCTTCGGCGACGTGGATCCCCAACGCATCGGACATGGCGTCAGCCACCGCAATGGTGAGCAGCCCGCCCAGGACCACGGACTTCGAGTGGGTGCCTGCATGCAGCCCCACCATCAACCCCAGGGTCGTAATCACACCGGACGTGAGCCCGAAGCTGAACCCGATCTTCAGCGATGTGCGCATACTCCATGCCTTGTCGACGTAGCCTGTCGATCGACAGAGTGCGGCCCCTCGATGTGGACGCTCAACAGGACTCCTTCCCCGCACCTTGCAGACAGGATGAGAGCCAGTCGTTCAACGATTCAAGCACCCGGGTCACCGCACGATTGGCCGCCAGCACACCGCCATAGGCATCCTCACTCGGAGCCGGCTCGAACGATTCTAGACTCCTAACACCCAGGATCCGCTGTTCCTTCGTCTCCGTCAGTTGGGCGCGTAACCGTACCCTGGTGCCGCTTGCGCGCTGCAGGAACTCCTGCTGCAACACCAGTCCGGAAATATCCAGCCGGTAATCCCCCCGGACCGCAGTCGGCATCGGTACCACCACACGCCAGAAGTTCGTCCGCTCCAGCGACTGAAGGAGCACCGGGGCCACCATGCGAGCCGGGGTATCAACCCACACATTCGTGGCGTAATAGCTCACTTCATACGGTCGCTGGAGGTAGGCCATACGCGGCTGTTCGAATCCCGCCTCCGCCTGCGGCGCCCCCACGACCAGGACGCCATGGATGCCCGGCGGCTTCGCGCGAGGGTTCGTCCTCAACACAGACTCGTCCACTGCCAGCACAAACGTATGAACCGGATTGTCGGCTGATCGCGGCACGACACAAGCCGTCAGCACACAGGCCCCTAGCAGGACGCCAACCCATTGCAGAACGCGCCGGTTTACCCCCATTGCTTCCTCACTCGCCGGGCCCCTTCGTTTGGGAGGATCGGCCAAGAACCAGGACATTCGGTTGTCGTTCGACTTGTTGCGCCACGCGATTCAACGTGGCCGTCAGTTGCCGGAGCTCCGTGACGAGCGACCCGGCGTCGGCCAGCGTCTGCCGAGAAAACTGTTCGATACCGGGCCGACTGGCGCCGACCATCTCTCCCACCGAGCGGCTGGTCCGAGACAAATCCTCCGTCATCTGCTGTAATCCGGCTGCACTTCTGCTCAGACGATCCACCAATGTCGGAAGCTGCTTGCCGAGTTGCTCCGTCACACGCACCGACTGGTCGGCCGCCTGCACTGCCTGCTGAACTCCGCGGTCAATCTGGCCGCTGCGTTCCGCCAGCACCTTTGTGACCGCCGACAGATCTTTCAGGATCTGCTTCAGAACCTTGCGATTGTCTTCATCCAGCGTAGAAGACGCATTGTGGGCCAGTCCGTTCAGATTGGCCACGAGAGTCGACAGGCCTTGCTCCGACAAGAGGTTCGCCAGCGTCCCATCCAGTCGACCGAGTAACGAGGGCACGCTCGTGATGACCGGATAGGCCTGCCCGGAGACCGGCGTCAAGGGAGGCGATTCTCGGCCCCCACCGGTCAAATTGAGCGTCACTAATCCCGTGAGTCCCTGCGTCACCAACACGGCCTGGGTATCGATCTTAATGGGGGTCCCGCCGACGATGTCCAACGTCACCCGGACCTCTTCCGCATTCTCAGGATTCAGGATCACTTCCTTCACCCGCCCGACATCCACGCCACGATACTTTACCGTCGAATCCACACTGAGTCCGGCGACGGACTCGCGGGTATAGACGTAATACCGATCATAGATTCCACGATAGTCGGTTTTCCCCAGCCACAAAATCGCACCGAGGATGGTCAGACCCAACAGTACGACGAACGCGCCGACCAAGGCATAGTTGACCTTCGGCTCCATGCGATACCTCTCAGTCCCGTTGCGACGCCGTCCCGGCATGAGTCAGGCTGGCCGCGCGCCCGCGGGGCCCGTGGAAATAACTCCGCACCACCGGCTCCTCGGAGCGTGCCAACTCTTCCATGGTCCCTACCCCCATCACCTGCCCATCTCCCAACACCGCGACGCGAGTGGCAATGCGCCACAAGGAATCCAGATCGTGGGTCACCATCACCACGGTCAACCCCAACAACCGTTTTAGATTCAACACCAGATCGTCGAATCCGGCGGCAATCATCGGATCGAGACCGGCCGTCGGTTCATCGAGAAACAATAGCTCCGGATCCATGACGATCGCACGGGCCAGCGCCGCGCGTCGCCTCATACCACCGCTGAGCTCACTCGGAAATTTGATCGCGCTGTCCGGCGGCAATCCAACCAGGGCAATCTTGAGCGCCACGATATCCCGAATGACGTCCGCGCTCAACGACGTATGCTCGCGAAGCGGTACCGCCACGTTTTCGGCCAGGGTCATGGAACTGAAGAGGGCGCCATGCTGAAACATCACGCCGAACCGTCGATACAGCGCACGACCGTTCGACTGGGTCAACTCACGGCTGTCTGTGCCCAAGAGGCGAATCGTCCCTGTCGTCGGAGTCAATAACCCGATGATCTCCCGCAACAGCGTCGATTTCCCGCACCCATTGCCGCCCGCGATGGCGAATACCTCTCCACGCAGAACGGTGAGACTCACATCTCGATGCACCATCGCCTGGCCGAACTGCGTCGAGACATGGCAGACCTCGATCACGGAAACGCCAACCTGCTCTGCTGTTGCGAGCGTCGGAGGCAACTCATGCATACGCGGCCTCAAACCTTCAGCTCCACGGGATGTTCACAATGGTTTCCTACGAGGCCGCAGCAAGCAAAGAGCCGAGGCGTACTCTTGTGGTACGCTGAGGCTCTGCGCGACGCGAGAACGAAGCTGGGAGCCATTTTCAACATCCTGTAGCTACAGGTTCCACCAGTTGAGCAAGATGCTACAGATCGCATCGAAGATAATGACGAGAAACGTGCTTTGCACCACGCTGATCGTCGTGTGCCGCCCCACATCGTCCACCCCGCCGCGGATCTGGAACCCCTGATAACATCCGACCAGCGCGATGATGACCGCAAAGAAAGGCGCCTTGCCGAGACCAATCAGCAAATGCCGCAAGGCCACGGCTTCGTCGAAGCGCGAAAGAAAGGCCGTGAAACTCACGTTGAGTTGATTCGACGCAATCAACATACCGCCAAAAACACCCAACACATCGGCATACGCCGTCAGAAGCGGCAGCGCCACGACCAGCGCCAGGACCCGTGGCAATACCAACAGCTCGATCGGCGACAGGCCGAATGTTTGCAGCGCATCCAGCTCCTCGGTCACTTTCATCGTGCCGATCTGCGCCGCATAGGCCGACCCCGACCGCCCGGCGATCAGAATCGCCGCAATCAGCGGGGCGATTTCTCGCAGCAGCGAGATGCCCACCAGGTCCACGATGAAAATGTTCGTCCCGAACTTCCGAAGCTGCTCGGCACCCTGGTACGCAATCACCACGCCGATGAGAAACGTCAGCAGTCCGGTAATCGGCAACGCATTGACCCCATCCAGCCGGAGACTATTCAGGCAACTGCGCCAACGCATCCGACGAGGCGCCGCCACCAAATGAACCAGCGCGGTCGTACTCTCTCCGAGAAACTGCAGCCCCTGAATCATCCGCGCAAGATGAGTGCTGATCGCCGTCTTGAGCCGCTCGCCCCCGTTCGGTCGCGGAGCGACCTCGGCGACGATCGCCTCCCAATTGGACGACACCAGGCTCATCAGCTGCGCATAGTCCGACCGGAGGCCTTCGATCGAGACTTCGCACCCCCGGCGTTTGGCCTCCATCAGGGCGCGAAACAACACGACCGCCCCACCGGTATCGAGCGCCTCGATGCCGCTCGCGTCAAAGACCAGCGCGCTTCGAGCGGGCCAGGCCATTCCTTTGAGCGCACGTTCGACCGGCGCCACATCGGACATGGTCCAGGCGCCTCGACAGCGGAGGGTCCGTCCCTCCACCAGCGTCACGCCAGCCGGATGGATGTGGTTCGCTATGGATCGATCGCCGTTCATCCGATGCTTCGCAGCACGCCTTACACTTGATTGTGTTCCCGCAAGGACCCGACAAGCTCCTTCTTGCTAATCAACAACGCGCCCAGCCCGAACAGTACTGTCGACAGCGTCACCAATCCGCCGATCACCGGAAGAAGCGACAGCCCTGAATAGAGGACCAGCCCCGCCACGAAGGGCCAGGCGAGCGACGACGAGTCGTCCTGCCGGCGAATCAGCATTTGCCCCACATAGGTCATCGCATACACTCTCGCCAGATAGACGGTCGCACCGTACAACGCGAGCAGGAACAGGCCGATCGGCAGCGCGAACAAGGTGACGACGAAACTCAACGCGACCACGGGCGTGGCAACCAGCGCGACCGTGCCCCAACCAAGGGACGGGGCCGGACGCTCGCGGATCGTCGCGGTGACCCGCCGGGCAAACATCGGATAGACCCGCAAGAGTACCAACCCCAGGATCAACGTCGAGACAAAGCTGGTGAACGCAGCCATGAGCCAGATGCCGACGATCCCCTTGCGCGCCCGTTCGATACTCCAGCCTTCGGGTAACGGCCGTTGCGTCATCTCACCGCGAACGGTCGCCTCTTCATCGATAGAGGGGGCCGCTTCCCCCCAGTACCGCAGCCTGCCTCCGACCATGGCCTTCGAGGTGAGACGTACCGACCCCGCCGCCACAACCAAATCGCGCTCAATCTGGTTCGAGACCGTCGCGGTCCAGGCCCCGACCCTTGCGTCTCGACCGACAGATCCGGCAAGTTGCACATGACCGCCGCCGGCGAGGAGGTTCTCCCGCACCTTCGCCGTCTCGCTCACATGTACATCCGCGCCGCCAAGGGTGGCATTCCTCCCGATCGTTCCACTCACGGTCACCTGCGCACCTACGACCCTGGCATCCTGGGCCACGGTGCCGGACAGGATCACTTTGGCCCCTGCCACGATCACATCTCCGTTGACCACTCCATCCACAAGCACCTCACCACCGGCGGCATACAGGTCACCGTTGATGATGCCGGAAATTTCCACATGCGGACCGAAGGCAAAATAATCCCCCTGCACGACCTGCCCGGCGCGTAAAACGGCCCGCTCCTTCCATGGCGCGCGAGGCGCCGGTTCATCGGCCTGGACAACAGCCGGCAGCATGCACAGGATCAACAACATTACCCTACGTGTCGTCATGTGGATGGCCTCCTGAATGCTCACAGCATGAACCCAACTCGGGACCCGCCTTCATCGTGGCAGAACACCTGCGCCGAATCGATAGACCAGATCTCCGCCGAAATAACTCGCAATCAACAGGAGCAGCCCGCCGCTCAGGCCGATCACCAGCGCCAGCTTCGGCTGCTCCCGTATCCAACCCATGGAGGATGCCACACGCAACCCGAGCAGACCGAGAAAGACCCAGAATACCGAGCCCCCGAGCTCCTCGTGAATTTCGATGGCCTCTTTCGGAATCCCGATGCGTTCAGCCGCCTCTTCGGCAAAATGTCCGGTGATCACCGCGACTCCGGCCGCCAGGATCCCGAGCACCAGCAGAGAGAAACTAGTGTCTCGAAACTGCTGGCTCCGCCATCGAAACGCCAAGACATCAAACAGAATGCTCGCCAACAACAACGCGATTGGAAAATGGACGACCATCGGATGGATTGGATGCATGCCTTCTCCTTCCTTCAACCGGGTGACTCAACGCAGTCTTTTTCAGTATCGCCACGCACAGAGGCCTCCTCATGATCGGCGCCTTCCGGATCAGAAGTGCAAGGATGGAGCCCTACTCCTTGCAGGCGCAACGGCAGCTGAAAGCTTACAGCAAGACCGGAGAGGAAAAGAAGAGAACCTGACAAGGCGAGTCAGAATCGGGGAGGACTGCTACAGAGAGACTCCTCGCCCCTGTGGCAGAATGCACCAGAGGCGAGGGATCAGAACAAAACACCGCATCTACTTCGCATGCAACCAGCGAGTCGCTCCTTCAGCTCACAGCACCCGGGCGGAGGTCTGCTCCTGCACGGAGAGCAGGAACAAATGCTTGCGACCAGGTTGCCGAAACTCCTGCAGTCTTCCCACGACCAGCCCCGCGTTCGCCTGTAGCGCAGCGGCATGTTGTTCTTCAGTCACCACCCGGATAGCCCCATGTTTGCGCACGGCTTCCAGCACCGCATCCTGACTCGACAGATCCGGTACCACTGTGTCCCGCTTCAGGTAATACAGCGCATCTTCATTCTTCGGCCATCCGGGGATATACATGAACAGGATGGGCTGCGTTCCCAGCGCCAGGGCTTTGATTTCCTCCACGGCCTTCCGGGGCGACGCGGCCTGATCGATCGCGGGAAACACGTAGTTCACCACCAGCACTACATAGGCAACCGCCAGCGCTCCGACCACCGTGAGCGCCACGCGGACGCGTGATCTGACGACAGCATAGAGCAACAACCCAGCCAATGAGACAATCGTCGCAATGAACGTCGGCGACACCACGGCAGTAGACACCAGCCAGCGGCGGCGAAGCGGCGCGGCGCCGAAGAACATCCCGGCGGCAAAGGTCACCGCCAACACCGCCAGCAAAACTCTCAGGAGCGGAGCCATCGCGCCGGGCTCCTCGGCTGAGGAGAAGACCCGGTGATAGTAGTATCCGATCATCAAGCCGATACCGGGCACGACCGTCGTGAGATAGGGCTCACGTTTGAGCGTGGCCAGGCTGAAGGCTGTGAAGAGGCCCAACACCCAGACCAGCAAGAGCAACTCCGTGGGGTGAGAACGAAACGGCCGTTGCGCCCACAGCAACAGGAGCGCTGACGGAAGCACCGCACACCAGGGGAAAAAGTCGGCCCACATCATCCCCAGATACCAATAGAGAGGATGCCCGTCTGTCGCCGCGCCGGACGAGCGGCCCCACCCGGTATTCCACACAGACTGGATGGCACTACCGAGCTTGAAATGATGCTGATAACCGGGACCCAGCATCTGCGCATATCCCGCCATCATCGCGACGGCCAACGCCAAACCGGCCCAGAAATAGCCGTCCTTCAACATCCGCGTATCGCGCTGGATGGCGGCATAGAGCGCCATGACCAGCAATGGCAAGAAAAACCCATGCATCTCTTTCAACATTGACCCGAGGGCCATGCTCACGAAGGCCAGCAGATACCATCGCGAGCTTCGTCCCAGCAATTGCACCTGAATCCAGGCAAAGAGGGCGAGCGTGACCAGAAATGTGAGGGTCGAATCGAACAGCACACGACGGCCGTACCACAGAAAGACATGGCTGGTGGCAACGACGAGCGCCGCCCAAAATCCCGCCGTCGGCGACACCAGCCTGACCCCAAGCACATACGTCAGGACGATAGTTCCCGCGGCCGCCAGGGAGCCAGGCAACCGTAAGGCAATTTCGTGGTCGCCCCAAATCGACGTTGAAAGATTGAGCAGCCAAAAGAACAGCGGCGGCTTATTGAAATACGGCGTATCGTGATAGGTCAGGTCGAAAAATTCCCGGCGGCGTCCCATTTCTCCCGCAATACCGGCATAGAGACCTTCGCTACCTTCCAATAACGACAGATGGAGATTGGCAAAATAGGCCCAGCCTCCGACCAGCGCCAACACCAACATTTCAAGATGCTGACGACTGGCGAAACTCCACGGCTGCTCTTGCTCCACAACATCCTGGCTCATCACCCTTCCCACCGACATATCTCCCCGACCTCCCCTTCAAGTGAATGGATCTCCGTTACGATCCGTCCGACGCCGCACGTGACGCAGTATAAATTGTCATGCGCCTCTTATAAAGTGTGATGAGCCTCTTGAGAAGACTTTGTTCGACTGCCCCTTCACACACGTCACAACCTGTCGAGGTGCGGAGCCGACACCACGTCGACACGACAACCTTCAAACCCATCGCTCTCAACAATACGAGCCGAGTGTCATCGCATTATGTGGACAGGCCGCTGACTTGTGAAACTCTACACCAGCGGCATCGAGGGGATTGAGACGGAAGGCAAGGGAGCGCAGGCACACCAGATTCCGATGATTCGGATCAGTCGTTCATGCCGGCCGTGGAAGTTCGGCACGCTCTTGGTTCGGCACAACCGACGTGGGCGTGGTCCGTCGTCCGCCACTCCACAGATAGTAGAGCACCGGAATCACAACGAGCGTCAGAATCGTCGACGCGCCGACGCCGAATAATAGCGAGACGGCCAACCCCTGAAAGATCGGATCAAGAATAATCACGAAGGCGCCGACCATCAGCGCCGCAGCCGTCAAGAGAATGGGGCGGGTCCGGATCGCTCCCGCACGAATCACCGCCTCAAGCCGCGGAATACCCTCGGCCTCCTGGTGCTGGATGAAATCGACCAACAGAATCGAATTACGCACGATGATGCCGGCGAGTGCGATGAATCCGATCATCGAGGTGGCGGTGAAATAAGACCCGGTCAGCCAGTGACCGGGCAGAATCCCGATCAGGGTCAACGGGATGGGCGCCATGATCACCACCGGCGTGAGAAACGATTGGAACTGCGCCACGATCAGCAAATAGATCAGCAACAGGGCCACCCCAAACGCGATACCCATATCACGAAACGTTTCATAGGTGATGTGCCACTCGCCGTCCCACTTCATCGCGAAGCGCTGCTCCGACCAAGGTTGCACCGCATAGTACTGCGTCAACGCATAACCTTCCGGCAACACGACCTGTTCGAGCTTCTTCCCGATCCCCATGACGCCATACACAGGGCTCTCCCCCTTGTCCGGTCCCGCGCCGCCCACATCCGCGATCACGTAGACGACCGGTTTTTGATTCTTGTGATAGATCGCCTTATCGAGCACCGTCTGTTCCACTCGAATAAGCTCGGACAGCGGGACCATATGGCCGGCGGTGGTTCGCAGTGCAATCTCTCCGAGATGCCCCAAACCGGTTCGGCCAATGATCGGCAGGCGAAGGCGCACCTGCACCGGCCGATTCTCCTTCGGAAGATGTACCAGGCCCACGTCGGCGCCTTCCAGTGCCAACCGCAACGTCCGCACGATTTCCTCCGACGGAATCCCGGCCAACGCCGCCTTCGCACGATCCACAGTGAACATATACTTCACCTGATCGGCTTCGAGGTAATCATCGACGTCGACGACGCCGGCCGTTGTTTCGAATAGTCGGCGCACGTCCCGCGCAATCTCAATCTGCCGCTCATACTCAGGGCCATAGATCTCAGCCACCAGCACGGACTGCACAGGAGGGCCCGGTGGAACCTCCACCACTTTCACATTCGCCCCGAATGGGCGGCCGATCTCCTGCACCGCAGATCGAATGCGTTGAGCAATGTCGTGGCTTTGCGTGTGGCGTTGTTCCTTGGCAACCAGATTGATTTGAATATCCGCCTCATATGGTTGGTCCCGCAAATAGTAGTGCCGCACCAACCCATTAAAATTGAACGGCGAGGCTGTGCCGACATAGGCCTGGTAGTCACGCGCCTCTGGAATCGTGCGCACGTACTGCGTCAGCGCCTTCGTCACCCGGGCCGTCTCTTCCAGCGTCGTGCCCTCCGGCATATCGATCACCAGCTGCAACTCGCTCTTGTTGTCGAACGGCAGCATCTTCACCACCACCGCCCGGGTATAGAACAACGCAACCGAACCGGCCAGCAACAGCGCCACGACCGCCAACACCAGGTAGGCCATGACCGGATGCGACAACACCGGGCCCAGCAGTCGTTGATAGAGGCGATAACTGCGGCTGCCCTCGAACGATTCGTGATCGACTCCGGCCATGTGCACACCGGGCCGGTAACAGGTCCCGCACAACCAGGGAATGACGATGAATGCCACCAGCAGGGAGACGAACATGGCAATCGAGGCGTTCACCGGAATAGGCCGCATGTAGGGGCCCATCAGGCCGGAGACGAATGCCATAGGCAGGAGTGCGGCAATGACGGTGAGGGTGGCGAGAATCGTCGGGTTCCCGACCTCATCCACCGCAAACAGCGAGGCCTCGCGGTGCGGTCGAAGCCGCAGCGTGAGATGCCGATACGTGTTCTCCACCACCACGATGGCGTCATCCACGAGAATGCCGATGGAAAAGATCAACGCAAACAGCGTGACGCGGTTGATGCTGTATCCGATCAGCATCGAGATAAAAAGGGTCAGCGCAAGCGTGAGCGGAATCGCGAGTGAGACCACCAGTGCGGGACGGAACCCCAGCGCCAAGCCAAGAAATACCACGACGGCGACGACGGCGATCAGGAGATGCCACAGCAGCTCATTGGCCTTTTCATCGGCGGTGTCCCCGTAATCGCGCGTCACCGTCACCCGGACATCGTCCGGGATCAGGGTCCCCTTCAGTTCTTCGACTTTTCGAATGACGCCCCGCGCGATCGTCACCGCGTTGGTGCCGGCCTGCTTGGCTACAGCCACCGTCACAGCAGGGGCTTCCCCTTCCACGCGGGACGAGCGACCTTCTCCGGGACCCTCGCCATGCCACACATAACTCGTCGCTTCAGTCGGTCCGTCGGTCACCTCTGCCACTTGGCGAAGATACACCGGCCGTTGTTCATTCACGCCGACGACCACTCCCTCCAGATCCTCCTTCGAGTGGATGAACCGGCCGGTCTCCACGAGAAAACTCTCGTTGCGGCTTTCGAAGCGGCCGGTGGGCAGCGCGAGGTTTTCGCCCTGGATGACACTCGCCACTCCCAATGGCGTCAGGCCATAGGCTTTCAGTCGTGATGGATCGATCTGCACACGCAACTCGCGGCCGCGGCCGCCCACCACAAACCCGCTTGCGGTGCCGGGGACTTTCTTCGCATCCTCCAACACCCGATCGCCCAGTTGCCGCAACTGGAAATCCGTGTACCGATCACTGGACAGGGTCAAGGTAATGATCGGGACATCGTTGACATCTCTCGGCTTCACTTGAAACGGTTGGGCGCCCGGGGGCAGGAGATCTTGGTTCGACATCAATTTGTCGTAGAGATCAACCAGGCTCTGCTCCATCGGCTCACCGACATAAAAACGGACGATGATCAACGCCCCGCCCGGGCGGGAAATTGAGTAGACGTACTCGACGGTCTTGATTTCCGAGAGTTTGCGCTCAATGGGCTTGGTGAGCTGCTCTTCGACTACCTTCGCGGAAGCCCCAGGGAACGACAGCCACACGTCGGCCATGGGCACGACGATCTGCGGCTCTTCTTCGCGCGGCGTCAGGATGACGGCGAACAGTCCGAGCAGAAGACTGGCAATGATGATCAAGGGAGTGAGTTTGCTGTCGACAAAGAGTGCCGCGAGGCGGCCGCTCACGCCGAGGGGAGCCGGGGAGTGTAGGGGAGCTGAGAGCATATGGCTTATAGCGTATGGATGGGAGTTGACGCCCTTCGACGGATCAGCCTGTTTTCGCTTCTGCCATACGCCATGAGCGATACGCTCTGAGGCCGAGTCACGATCCCGGAGACGGCGATGCGACTGCCGTCATCTCCTGCACCAACGCCCCGTCCCGCCCCTTTGTTCCGTCCACGATGACTCGCTCGCCGGCATCGACACCGGACAGAATCTCAATCCCCTGCTCAAAGGTGCGCCCGATCTTGACCCATCGAAGACGTGCGACTCGGTCGCTGCCGACGACGAACAAACTCGCCAGCTCGCCCCGCTCGATGAAGGCCGATTTTGGGAGGAGCAGCGTCGTGGTCATCCCTTTTTCAAGGCGGAGCCGGCCGAACATTCCTGACTTGAGACCAGCCGTTTTAGGAAGCTCCACCTTCATCGTGAAGGTGTGAGTCTGGGGATCACCGGCGGGAAGAATTTGCGAGACCTTCCCCTTGAGGGGATCGGTCCCCAGGGCATCGATGACCACCGGGACCAAGAACCCGACCGACACCACCCGCACGTCGCTCTCAGCTACGGTCGCTTCCAGCCGCAGTTGTTCAGGGTCTTCCATCTTGAGCAGCGGCTGCCCGGGGGAGGCCAGTTCACCGATCTCAACCTTTTTCTCCGTGATGACACCGTCGAACGGTGCCTTCACGATCGTATAACTCAATTGTGCCAACACGGCCTTGCGCGCGGCCTCGGCCACCCGCAGCCCGCGCGTGGCATTCTCTAACTCCTGCTTAGACACCGCATCCTTCCGGTAAAGATCCTCCATACGGTGGCTGTGCGCTTGAGCATTCTCGAGCTCCGCCGACACACGAGACAATTCCGCTTGGAGATCCCGATTGTCGAGCACCAGCAACGTCTGCCCTTTCCGCACGACACTGCCCTCGCGGACCAGTAGATTGTCGATGGTGCCCTGAATACGGCTGCTCAGCGTCGCTTGATAGACCGCCGTCACCTGCCCGGTCACCTCGACGGTCACGGGAACTTGACTGGTCTTCACTTCGATCACCGGCACCTGAATGGCGGGCTGAATCGCCGTCGCGGACGGGGTCTCTCCCGGCCGAGACGGCTCCTGCGACTGTCCGCAGCCCGACAGGACCAGGAGCACGAGCCCCAACCATCCGGCCTTCACAGACGCTTTGTTATTCCTGAACACCCAGCCTCCGCAAGAGAGCCATCATCGGACACCAGCCGGTAAAGGCCGACTGAATCAAATTCACCGCCACGAACGCCGTAAGATAATTATAGTAGGGATGGACCGTGGCGCCCAGCACAACCGCGAGAAGCACCACGCCCCCGGCGATGAACCGAAGCCATTGATTGATCGTCATCGCTTCTCACCTCCTCTCCGTTACCGGGTAAGAGGCGGACGGATGGAAAAGGATTCCTCAGCCTTGCAGCCCGAACAACTTGGCCAGATTGATCACGATCAGACTGACTGCGATCATGACCGTGATCGAAGCAGTGACTCGCCCCATGACGGTCGCCGGCAACCACGCCCCGAGGCGCACGCCCAGCACCATGCCGGTCAAGCTCCCCAAAAGCGCATAGGCCGTGAGCGGCCAGTTGACGGATCCGAACTGCAGATGCCCCACCACCCCGCCGATAGAAATCAGCGCGATGATGCTCAGAGACGTACCGACGGCCGATCGATTGGGAAATCCCAGGAATAAGATCAACGCCGGAACAACCATGAATCCGCCGCCCACCCCGAATAATCCGTTCATGATTCCCACCGCCAACCCGATCCCACCGACCTTCAGCCAGCAGGTGCGCGGGAACTGCGTCGCACACGTTTCTTCCCTGCCGGCCTCCGAGGACACCGACCCGCGCCGCATCATCACGATTCTGACCGACAATAATAAGAGTCCGAACAGCAGCAACAGGACTTCCTCGCGAACCACGCGATGCCCGAACGCGCCGCCCCACGAGCCGATCGCGCCGGTCCAGCTGAAGGCTGCCGCAGCCTTGGCCCTCACCAACCCCTGTCGACCATACTCCCACGCCCCGAACATCGACGAGGTGGCCACAATCATAAGCGACATCGCCGCGGCCTGCTGCACGGGGATCCCGACGAGATAGACCATCAGCGGAAAACCCAGAATCGCGCCGCCTGTCCCCGTCGCGCCAAGTTGCAAGCCGACAGGTATGCCTGCCAACACCGCACGCAACCCCTGGTCGATCATGTCACGCCCTTCGTGACCGTGGCCACGCGATGTCCCCTCTCGCTCCCGATTACGCCGGCCCTTCCAACTTAGCGATCCCCAGGGCTTTTAGAAGCACCTTCTCGTAGTAGGGCTCACTCACGCCTTTTTTCATCTTGCGCAAGAAATACTTCTCCAGCGCAATTTTGGCCAGATGCACCCACTTGCCCTTCTTCGCCCACGTCACATTGCGCGGTGCCATTTGCGGCAACGCGACAAAGGCCACGCCGGTGTCCCCCATGTCGGCGAGACAGATCGCATTCCATGTTGCGGTTTCGCGTTTCGGATCATTGTCGATGTCGGCCTTGATGTTGTGCACCGCCGCCGACACCATCGACTCGATCATGTAGCCGGTCTTGGGCGCACCGGTCGGAATCGGAGTCTGCTCCACCGGCGGAATGGCCACACAGACCCCGACCGAATAGATATTCTTATACTTGGGATTCGCTTGGTAGGCATCGATATTCACAAATCCTTTGGGGTTGCACAGCCCCGGGGTCCCCGCCACCGCATCGACACCGGCGAACGGCGGGATGATCATCGAGTACCGGAAAGGGACCTCCTGCCCTCCTTCCAGCAGGACTTTACCCGGCTGCACCTCTTTGATCGCGGTATTGGAGAGCGGCGTGATCGAATGCTCGGCAAACTCATCCTCCATTATGCGGCGGGATGCGCCCACCCCTGCGAGCCCCATATGACCGAGATAGGGTTCCGGCGTCACAAAATAGATCGGCACCTTTTTACGGAGTCGTTTTTTGCGGAGATCGGCATCCAGGATGAAGGCCATTTCATAGGCCGGGCCGAAACAGGAGGCGCCTTGGGCCGCCCCCACCACAATCGGGCCGGGATCTTTGAGAAAGGCTTGGTAGCTTCCCCAGGCCTGCTCGGCATGGTCGACACTGCACACGGATTGTGTGTATCCGCTCGGCCCCAGTCCGTGCACCGCGCCGAAGTTGAGTTTCGGTCCGGTGGCAATGATCAGGTAGTCATAGGGCACGTCACCCTTTGAAGTGATCACACGATTCTGTTCCGGCTCAATCCGCTCGGCCATGGCGTGAATGTAGTCGACCCCCTTTTTCTCCAGCACCGGGCCTAGCGCAAAGCTGATATCCTTTCGGGTTCGCCAGCCGACGGCCACCCACGGATTGGACGGGACGAAGTGGAAGGACTCTACATTCGAGATCACCGTCACCGTATGTTTCTTCGCCAGCAATTCCCGGGCTTCATAGGCTGCCGGTAACCCGCCGATGGACGCCCCGATAATGACCACCCTTGCCATGCTTCACCCCCCTGTCAAAGTCATGCGCCGCTCCATCCTCAGTTGTTAAGAGCCACGCAGGGATACATTGGATTCAGAAAAAGACGAACAACCGAGCGCATGGGCAAGTGGCACGCGACGACCATTCGATGGCCCCTCGCATCTCCCGAACATTCAATCCGGTCCTCAACGGAACATTCGGACAGAGCTCGGGACACCTAGGAGCATGTGTCGGGTTGACATCGTCCCTCAGCAGTCGTTACTCCTATAATGGACGTATTAGTCTCAGTCGGGAGGTGTCCCTATGCTCCGTCGAATCTTCGCCGGCAAAGGCCTGATTGTTGCCCTTGTCGTAGGATTTATAGCCGTTGAGTCCATCGTCGCGGCCTGCTTTCTCAGCCTAGTGCATTTCAAGACTTCCAATAACTGGGCCACCAAAAGCGAGCAAGTGCTGCTTGAATTGGAACGCATGCTGAGCACTGTAACCGGGGCTGAAACCAGCCAACGCGGGTACCTCATTACCGGATCCGATGACTACCTCACGCCCTATCGCGACGCGCTGACGACCCTGGAGAGCCAAGTCAGCCGGATCGGAGGCCTGACCAGGGACAATGCTGTCCAGCAGGATCGGGTCGCCTATCTTGCCACGCAAGTTGAGCAACGATCAGAAGAAATGGACCATGCCATCGTCACACGCCGCACACAAGGGCTTCCCTTTGCCAAATCCGTCGTGGCGGTCAATCAGCAGAACCGGACGATGGATACGATCCAGGATCTCACCGCTCAAATCAGGGAAGAGGAAACCAGGGTGCTGCAACGTCACCGGGCAAACTCCGACGCCTGGGCGTTTACAACCGGCTCGTTCGCAGCGGTGTTCTTCCTGCTCAATGCAGTGGTGTTCACGCTCTGCGGCGTCATGATCAAAATGGCTCTCACCAGCCAGGCCCAGGCTGAACGCCTCCTCCACTCGCTCCAGCGCCACTAGTCCGGAGTATTCATCCATACTCCTGGCTACACGGCTTCAGCAACTCGATACGGACGGCGGCGCAGCAGCGCGACAGGCTACAAGAGTGGCTGCGTCGCTGTCCACTGACACCCGTCACGTACAGCGTCCCCCGCTGGAGACCGGGCCGATGGCTCATGGCACGGGCAACGAGAGGACCATCGCTCCTCCTCGGCCAAAGCTGTGGTCCATACCCTAGACGCTCTTCGACGAGCAAGGAACGACACTTCACCAACGACGAGAATGACTCATGTGGTCATTCGGCTACGTGCGGGCAAGAACGACGGCCAGTAGGAGCACCAGCAGCGCAATCAGTAACGACATACGCGGCACGAGTACCGAATAGCGGAGCAGCATGCGGTCCCGCGCAGTCCTCTCGGCTTCAGGGGTTCCCAGACTTCGTCGCACCTGCGGCCCGACGACGAGATCGTGCAGCAGCGTCAACGTAAACAGGAGGGTCACTAATCCAATCTTGGCGACAAAAATCGTCGGCCAATGCGACGGTTCGGTCAGCGGAATCGATCGGCCCACGGCCAGCGTGAGCCCGGTGGCAACCAATATTCCCATCGCTCCCCACACGACAGCCCTGAACCGATAGGCGACCGTCCGGAAAAGCAGGGCATGCTGAGCGAAAGCGCCATCCCGCCTCAACACCGGCACCAACACGACGGACAAAAACACCATGCCTCCTACCCACACCACAGCGGCCAACAGATGAATCCACACCAGTGCAAACACAGGATTGTCCTTTCTCATGAATGAGTAACCTATGACCGAGGAGAGAACGAAGCGGCACGGCAGGGGGCGTCAGAGGTGGGCAGGACGGCGCAGATTCGGACACCAGTCTATTTCACCCAACACGGCCAACACCTGTGCCTCTGGATGGACCATCGCAGTCGATGGATGCCTACCGATCGGGGTGCACTGACGACACAGAAACTGACAGGGAGCCGAACACAACTCCACGCTGCAGTTCAGCTTGGCCCGGAGCGTACCGACCTGGCTCGCACAAAACGACGGCCTGTCTGCGACGGCGAGGCTCTGTCGATAACAATCCAATCGATTCCATAGCGCCACCAGACTGGACATGCGTTGTCCATTCACCGTGGCCCAGGATCCTGGAATCCGTACGGATTCTCCGATCACCTGTAACGCGACCTCAATGTACTCAGGCAACCTCGCAAAGGTGACGACCTGTGAGCGCCCGGATTCGCTCTGCTCGAGGCTGTGGATGAACGTATGTCGCCACGCCTCTTCACCCAGGGGGCAGGGCAAGGAACAGTCGACCGGAAGATACACCGCGATCTTCACCAAAGCCAGACCTCGTGAGTCCTGCGTCTAGGACCGCTGCCATACCGATCGGGTCGCTCGACGCCGACCGGCATGGCAGCGTGGCAGTCCTTTGCCTACAGCCGAATTCGCAATCCTGAAACAGGGTGTCGTGGCTATCCTCTCCATTCCCTCCTAGAACGAAATCCCGACATACGGCCCGACCTGGAAGTAGTCGTTGTTTGTGCCGGTCAGACGCGCCGTCAGGTGATACCGCGCATCGACGCCGACTTTAAACGCCTTCCAGACGGCGTATTCAAATCCTCCACCGAATTGCACACCAAGGTCGAGATACTGCGTCCGGTTCGACGGGGGACTGATCACATGGATGTCCAACCCGACCGGAATGATCCAGGGCCTGAACGCGCTGCCTTCCATAAACTTGATCTTCGGCGCCACGTCGATCGTCACCATGGTGAGCTGTACATCCCGGACATCTGTGACGAGGGTGTCGTTCAATGTCCGATTCACAATGCTCCCGGATGCATTATTCACGCGGGATGAATTGATGCTGTTAAATTGAACCCCGATTTCACCGATGACCCAGGTTTTGTCCATTCCGCCCCAGACATCCTTCGACATGACCAGATCCAACCCCGCACCGGCATACCATCCGGCATTACCTCCGTTGGCGCCCGCGATCCCGGTGGTATCCGTAAAAATCTGCCCGCCCCGGTCCTGGTTCAAATTCATGAACCCGCCCCTGAAGAACACCATGTTCCCGGTGCCTTCCTCAGCCGATGCCGGCTGCGCACAAGAAACACCGAGCACCGCGGCGATCGCAAGTGCCGCACAAACAACTCCACCGATCCCACGTCTCATCCGTTTCTGCATAATGCCCCCCTCCTTGGGCTGTGGTGACGGGAGAGCCATCATGGCTCTCCCGTTGGCTTGCTGCATAGCGCTCGCCGGCCCGAGGCATCAGCATGTTACGTAATCGTCCCATTCTGTCTCGACTATTTTTCCACCGACCCCGAGTAGGACACGGGGCTCGCGGCTCCTTCTTTCACGTCCTGCGCGCAACGGAAGCCCATCCAATTGATCTTCGTCTTCGGATCAGTCCCGTTCCGCATCGCTGCCCGCATCGTGGTGGTGCTGTCCATCCACCCACCGCCGCGAAACGCTTTCTGCGAGCCGGTCTCCGGCCCCTTCGGGTTTCGGCCCGGTGCCGTCTTGTAATAATCCTGGTCGTACCAATCGGAAACCCACTCGGCCACATTCCCGATTGTTTGATACAAACCGTACGGGCTCAGCGCATTCTCATACTTGTCGACGGAAATGATCGGCGGATAGAGCAGCAACCGCTCCGGACGATCCCGCACCGGCCCGGACAATCCGGTTCTGCCGAAATTGGCCCGGGTCGGACCCGCATATTCGCTGCCCCACGGAAACAATCTCCCGTCTACCCCACGCGCCGCCTTCTCCCACTCAGCCTCGGTCGGCAACCGCTTTCCCGCCCATTTGCAATACGCATCCGCGTCGTACCAGTTGACATGCATAATGGGATGGTGCGCCATCGTATCCTGGAAGTTTCCTCCGTCGTACCGCCAATCCAGCTGCGGCAGTCGATCCGTGGCCAGCACAAACTTGAGGTATTCAAGCGCGGTCACTTCATACTTACCGATCATGAACGCATCCAGGTACACCGAGCGCTGGGGAATCTCGCTCCGATAGGCCAGACGATCCGTCTTCTTATTGCTCCCCATGAGGAATTCGCCGGCCGGAATGAGGACCATTTCTTCTTTGGTCTTCCACTTTGCGACCCGCTCCTGTGCAATCTTCTTACCTTCCGCAGTCCACTCGATGACGATGTCCTGCGTATCCAACGCTCGTGCGGCTGGGGCCAGTGCAAAGAGCGCCGCCCCGATCACAAGCGCCTGTGCCAACCGTACCCGTTTCTTCAATATGCCGATTCGTTGTCGTCTCATCTCTGGCCTCCTTGTTGTCCTGCCGTCAAACCTCATCGATCCGCATTCCTCACACTGGCTGAATCGATGGACGAGAGCTGACGACCACTCTCACCCGATATTGCGCAGCGAAACCCCGTCAAATAACTCCAGTGGTCCAGCCCCCCGGAGTTACGTCCGGCGGAACGGGCCACCTCAGGATCTTCATTCCATGATCCTCCGCGAAACACTTTGTCTTGGCCCGACGCAGGCCCCTGGGGATTGCGGTTCTCCTGGCGTCGGTAATACTCCGGATCGAACCAATCGGAGACCCACTCACTCACATTGCCGGCCAGCTGATGCACCCCGTACGGGCTTACGCCATTGTCGTAGCGATCGACATTCGCCAGCGGCGGATATTTGGCCCCGCGCTTCGAACCTGGATGGGCGATGTTGCTCTTGATCCAACCTGCCGGCTCATTACCCCAGGGAAACATCCGCCCGTCTTCACCTCGCGCCGCCTTTTCCCATTCGGCTTCGGTCGGCAGACGAGCCCCGCGCCACCGGCAATAGGCATCGGCTTCCCGCCAGGACACGCCGATCACCGGATGTTTGGCCATCTTCTCCGGAAACGGCTGCGCACGCCAGTAATGCGGCCAGGCCGCGCCCGTCGCCAGCACGTACCGGAGGTAGTGCACGTTGCTGACCTCGTACCGGTCGATGTTGAAGGCATCCACATAGACCTGATGCTGAGGCAGTTCCTGCGGCCCCGCTGCCCGATCAAACTTCGGATCGCTTCCCATCAGGAACGGGCCGGCCGGCACCTCAGCCATCCCATTTGGCACCTCGATCAGCGCCAGCCACTCCACATCATCAAGCGGAGACCAGAGCGGCGGCGGCTTCGGCAATTCATGGTCGGCGTGGACTAGCCCCTGAGCCTGGAAGCCCATCAGGAGTACCACTGCCAGCACGATGTTGATTCCCACTGTTCTGGTCATGGCCGCTCGACTTTCAGCTATCAGCCGTCAACCCACGCGATCAGCTCCTGATCGCGTGGGTCGACCGCTTCCGTCCTCTTTCAATGCCCCTGCTTTTGGAGCAGCGGATCGATTTCCTTCTTCGCTTCCTCGGTCACGTTGTAGCGGGTATAGGCATGGTCCAGCACCTCGTTGGCATAGAGCCGCCCTGTCGGCGCCGGAACCCCGACTGTGGTCTCAACGGTCCCCTTCGGACCAATGGTGACAGTTTGCTCCGTCGCCGTCCTGACATAGGGATGCCAGACCACCAGCTTGTAGGTGCCCGGCGGTACATCGGTCATCGTGAACCGGCCCTGCTCGTCCGTCTTGGCAAAATACGGATTCGTGATAGCCACACCCCAGCTTTCCATATAGGCGTGGAAACCGCATTGCATGACGAAGATCCGGCGGCCTTTGCTGAGTTTCACCAGCTCTTTCATCGGCGGACCGGCCATGTGTTTGTGATACATCCCGGCTTCGGTACGATCCTTAAAATTGCGCGGATGTTGCGGATTCATGGGAAGCGGAACGTTGAACAACACGCGCGCACCTAAATTCGACGTTTCGTAGGCCTGAATGTCGTGCATGACCGGGTCCATGTTGACGACCGTCACCGACTGATCATCTCGCACCACGGTCGTAAACGGCAGGAACAGGCAATCCTTCGCCTCAATTTGAGGCACCTCTTTTTCAGCGAACGGCTTCCCTTTATCCACGCCCTCCAGGTACACCACGACTTCACGAAACTCGCCCCCCGGTCCGACGTTGAACGGTTGCAGAATGCGCCAGCCTTCCCCGTCGGAAATGCGCCCGCAATAGAAGGGGTCAGGTAGCGTCGTGAGGTTGTATCCTTTCGGTTTTGGAACGGTGCCCTCCAGCTTCACGACTCCCGTCAGTGTCCCCCCGTCCGGCACGGTGATTTCTTCATAGGCTGACGCAGGACTGCCCGCAAGGGACGACGCGAGAGCAACCGTCGCCAGTCCTAGCATCCACCCGAAATAGTTCTTTTTCATCGTCTGCTCTTTACTCTGAATGATGGTACCTAGTGTCACGTCCGGCCTCCTCTATGATTGGTCCAGGTATGATCAACAGACAGGCTCGATCATACCTGGAACCCATCACGTAATTCCTCTCGACACTCAAAACACAGATGGGGGAGCTGCGTGATACAGGCAGCTCCCCCATCCGGTGTTACGCCATGACTGACCCGCTTACTTCATGGCAGTCGGAATCGCCTGCGGCTCAGGCAGCACCTCGGCTTGACGTGCACCTGCGCCACTTGCGCTGAGAGGCTGAATCCGCGAATCGCCAGTCGGCAAGACGCGCAGATAGCCCCACTGTCCGGACTGCGTGTAGGGCAGCCGTGCATTCGACCACACGAAGTCACCCACTTGACGATACGGTCCGCCCGCACCGCCACGGATGAAGACATCGAGGATCTCAGACCCGGCATACTCCACCACGCTGATCATGTCGGCACCCGGCATGTACGGTTCGATCGGCCACTCGTGGCCTTCGACACTGAACATGCCGTTCTGCTCGCTGTTCGCCCCGATCACATGGATACGGAGCGCATCACCCGCATGCGCCTCGATCAGAGGCGTGACGGGATCTTCGGGCTTGTCTACCGCGCAAGGCTGGAAGATTTTGCCCAACGAGCACCCTTGTTCTTCGCGGAACTTGTACGGTTCGGCACGGTAGTTCACCGATGTCAAACCGGCCACGTTCTGCACATAGGGCATGAACGCGGTTCCAATGATGTTGTCCTCATCTTGGAAGAAGAGGGCCACGTCACGGTAATTCCGCTTGCCGACGTTTTCGGAAATGGTGGTGTCGACAATGACGTCGGCCCGCCATGCATTCTTCTGCGACACATCGGCACCGGTGACTGGATCACGATACTGCGATCCCTTCGGACCGATGACGATCGCGCCGTACAATCCGTTACGCGGATTGACGACGATGTTGCCACCGTCCCACACCAATGACGTCGTTTCCTTGTTCAAAGGATGCGCGTAATAGGTATAGGTGCGGCTTTCGCCCGGAGCCACAGTCTGCTCGCCGGCATTGTTGCCGACGTTCAAGCCCTGGCTGTCTTTCGGATCGAAGGCCAGACCCGGCGCAAAGAACGACGCCCGGCTCGCCTTCATCTTGTTCTTCAGATTCACCTTGATGCAATCGCCCAGATTGGCGCGCAGCGTGAGCGGATTCGGCATCACGTTGCCCGCAACGGTCGCGGCTTCTTCTTCCAGCGCGAAGATCTTGCCTTCCGGCATGGTCATTTCGATCTTCCGCTCGAAGTCCACCTCGATCGCATCCGGCGCCTTCGGATTGAGCTTCATCGGGCGATCCAACGCCACGACGTTGAAGCTCTTCACCGGAGAATCCGACGGACAGACGGAATTGGGAGTCGCTGGGATCCCGAGAGGATTGGTTCCTCTGGGCAACGGCTTCAAGTCCGCCACTTCCTTGTCGAGCACCCGGATGATGCCCCATCCACCTTCGGCGAAGTGTGACGTTCTGCCATTGAAGTGGATGTAGTCACCCGGCATCCCCTGGAATCCACCCGCCTTGGTGACGAGGTCATACCGCTCGGCGATCCCGACGTGAATCGAGTTCTTCCGATTGGCATCCGCTGCATACCGCTCCGTGAGGAAGGTATGTCCGGCGATCGTCCAGACGTGGGATTCGTTCATCAGCTGATGCAACAGGCGGAACACCATGGTGTCGCCCGTGTACGCCCGCAAGAGCGGGGTGCCCGGATCACCGTGGATCGCGCTGCTGAACAGCTTGGAGGTGTCCGGATTGTTGGACAGGCGTTGTGCAAACGGAGCCGCGCGGAAGTTGAAACCGCTACCGGTCGTGTGCGTACCGCCGTTGATGTACTTGTTCGGCGCATTCAGGATCTTGTCCGGCATCTGGAAGGACACCGTCTTTCCTGCTTCCAACGCCACTTCGATCGGCTGTCCGGGAGGATTGCCGGCTTCGATGACGTTGACAGTGTGCGGAACCGTGTCGTGGATGGAGACCATCAACTCACGGAAGCTGCCGCCCACACCTGCACCGATCGGCTCGTTGCTGTGAATATCCGCGATCGGACCGCTATACACCAACTTGCCGTTCTTCGGATCATGATAGGTGGATCCGAATGGCTCCACGATCGTCACGCCGAACCCGCCATGGGGCCAGGTCGTCGCACCGAACGCGTGGTCATGCCAGAACACGGTACCCATATCCACGTCCACCCACCACCGATAGCGCACAAACTCCGGCGACACGAGATCGCCAGCCGGGTGATGGTGCTTCAGTGGCTTGAAGAACGTGACCATATCGCCCTTGATGTCCTTCACACGAGCGACTTCCTGACAGCTCTTATCCCGCGGCAATGAGGCCGCCGGATCGTTGCCCTTCTCCAAGCAATCCATGCCCACCATCAACTCGGTGTTGACGTGGAACGCCGTGGCGCCGGGCGCCATCTGGATCTTCACGGAGGAAGCGCCGGCCTTCACCTCGCCGACAAGCTTCGCAACCATCGGAGCCGGCAATCCATGCTTGGTCTTCTTCCCCCACATGGTGAACGGCCGGACCGACATTTCATACTCCATCCCGGAGATCACACCGTCCGAGTTCCCGGTGTCGAACTGGAAGAAGTGAGGATGGATGTTGATTTTGGACGACTGGAAGTTCGTGTAATCGTCGTCGTCCCATTCACTGGTCAACAACAAGTCCACGCAGTCATACACGTTGGCGCGGATGACAGCGGGGAGTTTCAGATCGTCATTGGCTCTGGTCAAACGCTCTTCTTCGTGAAGCACGTAGATCAGACCATCTTTATCCACCATGGCCGGCTCTTTTCCCTGCTTCTTGGCCAGGGTGATCGGCATGCGGACAAAGTGAATGTTGTAATGCTTCCGATTGGCGTTGTCAGGGCACAGGCTCCAACGACCCTGTTCGCCCGGCATCGCCGGCTCGGAGGTCCGCTCACCGTTTGCATCCTGGTGAATCGGCTCCAACCATGGCGCACCACTGTGGTTCGCCGAGAACGGCACGCGCTTGCCGAAGTGCGGCTTGAACAACGGCCAGGCCATTTTCCCTGTCGTCGGATCGAACAGGATCGCCGGTCTGGTGCTGTCATCCCACTTCGCGGCCCATGCATACTTCGGATTGGGAGCGGTGCTTTCCCGCTCGCCACGGGCGATGTTGCCATCCCACTTCCAGTCCCACACCGTCGAATCGTAGGCCATGATCTGGCCCTTCTCATCATTGGTGTGGCCCGGTTGACCTTGGGCCGGGACGAACATCTCGACCCAATCCTTGATGTTCACGATCACAGGATCGGACTTCCAGTTCGTCTTCTGGCTCTTATCGACGATCTTGAAGGTCTTGCCGAACCAGTCGACGGTCGAACCGATCAACTTATCCGACGAGACACCCTGCTTCATACGGCCCTGACGATCCGGCAACTCGCGCATATCCGGCATCGTGTCAGTGTGGGCATTGCCCACCTGCAAGGTGTTGTAGAACCGGCCGTACCCCCACATACCCGCGACATAGTGATGCGCCACGTGGCAGTGATAGAGGAATTCACCGGCCAGATGCTGACAGCCACCGCCGCCGCATTCCGGTTCCAGGTCGAGCGCTTCGGACGGACCAACCACTTCCACGTCCACCCGATCGGACTTCGTTCGGACCACCGGATACTTCACCGGTCCGTCCTGTCCCTTATACCAATGCTCTTCCTGATCGGCACGCGGGCTGCGCTGCCAGCGGATCGTTCCGCTGTGCGGATGGTGGGAGTGGAACACTTCTGATCCACCGTGCACCAAACGCCACTTGACCGGATCACCGAGGTAGCCACGGGCCACCGTGGTGGGCGGGTCACCGAAGGTGTAGGCGCTGTAGGCCAGCGACTCATCTTCGAAGCCGAAATATTCATGTTGCAAATGCATCTGATCGATGCCGAACGGCTCGCTGCGATAGTTGATCGCACGGCCACCCGGACGATAGGCATCCGTCAATGGATCGCGCTGCGGCAAGAAGTCACCCTTCTTGTTCAGCGGACGGAACGCTTCATCGCCGATTTCGTGATAGAACAACACGAACTCGCGGAAGTCCGGTCCCGAGCCGTTGTCGACCATGACCTGCCATCCGCTGGTCGTATCGGGCGCGGCGCCCGTGCCGAGCGGATCGAGGTACTTGGAGCCCTTCGGCTCAACGATGAAGGCACCGAAGAGGCCCAACACCGTCAACTCGCGATCGTGGCTCCATGAGTGAAACTGCCGCACACCTTCCTGCATGTTCGGATGGATATACCATTCGAAATCCTGCGTCTTGCCCGGCGAGACAACCGTATCCGGATTCGTCGTCGTCGCAGGCTTCCCCGTGGCGCTCACGATCATGCTGGAGGCCTGGATGACCAAGCTGCCGTCCTCGCCCTCCAGTTGGTTACGCAGCGTCATCTTGACGCAATCGCCCTGGTTGGCACGAAGCACCAACGGCTGAATCGCATCGCCCTGGTTTCCAGTGGTCACCGCTCCAGGATCGAATCCGTCCTTTTCACGTGCCTCTTTGTTCTTGGTTTCCTCGGCGCGAACTTTGTCGATATCCCCGGTGTGGACGTACATATACCCAGGATAGAAGTCGAGCCACCGATTCAAACTGATCTCGATGTTGATCATCGAGACGTCGAATTTCTTGACCGGCGCATTGGCGGGACATTTCCCCCCTGACGTCATCACCGGTTCGCCCTTCGACGAATCGGACGCCAACAGGAAGCTGCTCCCGTCTTGCCCCATATATTGGTGCATCATCGACATTTCATTGAATGCACCGGAGGTCTGCTGCGCCTTGGCATCCGTCTGCGCCTGTTGTTCCAACTTCTCCATCAGGCGGTGGTGCTGCATCTCCATCTTCTCTGCATTACCCGCACGACCCTCCATGGCGTTTTCCACCACGGTCTGACCCTTCAGGGTCTGGGTCCAGCCCGGCATGGTAACCGGCGTCGCATGTCCCTCATGCGACTGATCACCCGGCCCGGCCGCAAACACCCACGGCGCCGCGAGCAAACTGCCCGTTAGCAGCGCCGCCTGCAGCTTACGCAACGCCCCAGGGCGTATGCGCTTGCGCTGTGACACATGCACTGAAGACCTCATATGTCGGCCTCCCTCCTTAATAAATTCCCGCGCCCTTCCGCGGGAGTGGTTAAAAAACGTGGTCGTGTGACCGGCCTCCGTCAGGCAGGACCCCGGCTACCCCCGGCCTCTCCTCGCTCCCTCCACGAAACGCTCCAAAAGGAAAAAGGGCTGGTGAAGGATGTCCTCAAAGTTTGAGGGAGCAGGTTATTCGGAGGCCGGTCCTAATCACCCGCACCTTCACCAGCACTGCGGCTACAACGCAATTGATATGCCCAGAAGGCAAAATCACTATCAACAGACTTTATTCTATATTTACAATATGTTGAACGCTCTCGTAGGAATAACGGAACAGGCGTGAAATGCTACAGTTTTCCAGGCTATTAGACAGCCGATCACGCCACCAACGATAACGCTTATAAAACAATGATTTACACTGTCCAAAATGATGGACGGTCGATCATGCTTTTTGGGGCAAGAAGGGGCAGACGCTCATTAACACGAGCTGGAAATGAAGAAGGATCTGGCTGATTAGAAAGAAGAATTGAGTGAATTACGAGAGGAGAGGCGACAGAAAATCCTGGTACGCACCTGAGCTATTGAATGCCCAGGTCGTGTAGCTTGTTATAGAGACTCGCCCGACTGATCTTGAGTAACCGGGCCGCTTGCAGCCGATTCCCTGAGGTCTGTTGCAGCGCCTGAAGGATACGAACCCGCTCAGCCTGCCGCGCTGCACCACGGCCAACCGTCCGGAGGTCGCCACCATCAGCAGGAGCAGATCCCACCGCGACCAGATCCGCACACGTCAGCTCCCTGTGAGTCGTTGTCACCACCGCGCGCTCAATGTAATGCTGCAGTTCTCGCACATTTCCCGGCCAAGGCGCTGCAGTCAAGGCGCGCATGGCTTCTTCGCTCACCTGACGCAATTCCTGACGATGCCGCTGGCAGGAATCCTCGATAAACTTGTACACTAACAAAGGAATATCGCCTCTCCGGTCACGCAAAGGCGGCAGATGAACGGGCAACACGGCCAACCGATAGTAGAGGTCTTGACGAAACACCTTGGCCTTTACAAGATCCGTCAAATCCTTGTTGGTAGCCGAAATGACGCGGACATCGATTTTGATCGGCTGCGTTCCGCCGACTCGCTTGATCTCCCCTTCCTGCAAGACTCGCAGGAGCTTAGCCTGGAAGGTCGGAGACGTATCGGCGATCTCATCTAAAAAAATCGTGCCCCCGTCAGCCTCTTCGAATAGCCCTGGCTTGGCCCCTGCCGCCCCTGTAAATGCCCCCTTCACATGGCCGAACAGTTCACTCTCCAACAACGTTTCCGGGAGCGCCCCGCAATCAACCACCACAAAGGGCTTATCGCGACGATAACTGGTCTGGTGAATCGTCCGGGCCACTAGTTCTTTTCCCGTGCCGCTTTCCCCCTGGATCAACACCGTGGCCGAACTGTCGGCCACCAACCGGATCATCTCAAACAACTGATGCATGGCCTGACTCGCGCCGACCAGATCGCCCAATCTCGATTCGGTCCGTTCCGGGCGCGACCGCCCGAGCCTTTGCTGCGACAGCGACGTTGGAATGTTGAGCAACTCCGGCCGCTTATGAAACAACACGAGGACCGAGGCGACCTCCCCTGAAGACGATACCAATGGAAATGCCTGGTGCATACCACAGGCCGTCCCATCGCCGGATGTGTTGCAGGAAACCGTGAGCACCTCTCCCGTCGTAAACACCGACTCAGCGGGACAGGTCCCGCAAGGATCGGTCATTTGGACAAACGCTTGATAACACTTGGCTGGCTTGGTGACTGCGGGCGAGGCCCCGGATTCGGCCCAAGCGGCGTCATTCGCGTACACGACATTGAGTTCCCGATCCATCACGACGACACGGTCAGTCAGCCCACCAGCCAATTGCTTCAGAGCCTCTAAACGAGCAGCCAGAATCGGATCGGTAAAGGGAGAATGGGACGTTGCCTGTGATTGAGATCCGGCCATCTCATCACTCCTCGTTTCGATGGGAACCACGCGGGGCCTCTCTACACTAGCGAGGCCCCCTTTGTACTACGCCTGCCACGACGAAGACAACCCTCCCCCGTTGGGGGGAGACCTCGCGAAAACACGTATCCGCCACCGCCGATGTTCAATGTACCAGTCCATCCGCCGGTCGGCCTCCGGGATGCTGCAACAGTTGCTTCACCGTGGCTTTCAATTCCGACAGCCGAACCGGCTTGTCGAAATAGGCCGTGGCACCGTTTTTCAGCGCCTCGTCTTTTGTCTGGGCATCACCAAAGGCAGTCATCACGATAATGGGGCACTCAGGCACACAGCGCCTCAATCGATGGACATATTCGAAACCCCCATCCGGCATCTTTAAATCGGTCACGATCAAATCAGGGGCCGCCCGCATGACCGCAGCCAGCCCTTCTTCACCATTGCTCGCTTCACGCAAGTGATAGCCCTCTCCCCACAACTCATCGCAGAGCAGGCTCCGCATATCCTTGTCATCCTCCACCACCAGCAACACCGCTGGTGTGGGCCCTTCCGCACGCGATCCTTCAGAATACGTCACCATGAGCACAAAATAACGCAAACGATGTGCCATTTCCGGCAATTCACAATAGGTCCCAAATACTTGAATTTAAATACTAAAATCTATGAATGGTTTACCAAACAGGGGGCACAGGAATCGGGTTCTGGCGAGAAAGGCCCCACCCCCGAAAAGGCCCTGTCCCGAAGCGCCACAGCGGGAGGGGCGGAGCTCATGGCGAAGAGCCGATGCCATATGCGATAGGCTATCAGCTCTTATCGACCGGCAGGCATATGGTGAAGGTCGTGCCCTGTCCAGGCTCACTCTCCACCTCGATCGTACCGCTGTGCTCCTCAATGATGCCCTTCACCACCGTCAGACCCAAGCCGGTTCCCTTTCCGAACTCCTTGGTGGTGAAAAACGGGTCGAACACCTTGGCAATCACGTCGCGGGACATCCCGTGACCGCTGTCCGCCACCGTAAACCGGACCATCCCACGGTCCGGCGCCAATGCCAGCTTCAGGACCCCTCCCTCAGGCATCGCATGAATCGCATTCATCACCAGATTGATCAGGACCTGGCTCATCTGATCGGCATCGGCGTGCACGAATGGGCAGGCGTCGGCAAATGAGGTTTCGACGCTGATGCGGCTATGGGACAGGCGTTCTTGGAAAATTTCCAGGTTGTCCTCGATGGTCCGGCGCAAGTCCAAGGCACGGTGTTCGATCGGACGCCGACGGGCAAACGCCAGCAACTGATTCATCACCCGCGTAATTCGCTCGACCTGACTGACGATGGTCTGGAGCCCCTTCCTGACCGGCTCCTCCTTCGTGCGCTCCATCAGGTATTCGGCCCGGCCCAGAATCACGTTCATGGGCGTGCCGATCTCGTGCGCCATGCCGGAAGCCACCGTTCCAAGCTCAGCCACTCGCTCCGTCCGACGCAGTTGCGCTTGGAGGCGCTTCCGCTCCGTGATGTCACTGGCAATGCCATCGATCCGCAACGGACGGCCCTCTGCATCCTTGATGATCCGTCCGCGGTCATGCAACCACCGCAGGTCGCCGTCGAGCCTGACGATGCGATACTCCACATCGAACTCACCCGTCGTCAGAAGAGCCTGTCGCGCCTGTTCGGCAATCACGCGATCATCAGGATGAACGACCTCCAGCCATAACGAGGGTCGGGCCCAAAACGCGTCGGTGGAGCGGCCGTAGATCTCCCTGACGGACGGACTGACATAAAACATCGTGGATTGATCCAGCGACGAGGACCAGATCACATCCTCCATCGCCCCCAATAAACTTTGAAGCCGCTCTTCGCTCTCCCGCAACTTCTGCTCCGCCGCTTTGCGCATTGAAATGTCCCGCAAGACGACCAGTATCCCCACCCCATCCTCGTCTTGGAACCGAGCGGCCCGGACGGCCACATCCACACTCACCCCATCCAGCCGCACAATCTTTTCCTCGACTTCCGGCACCGTGTTGCCTGGCTCCAGGAGATGCCGGATACGTGCACCGACCAACTCGTGGTAGTCGGGGTGCGCCAAGTCGTAGAGCGACTTTCCGAGGATCTCCTCTCCGGACCGGGCTCCGAACAACCGAAGCCCCTGTTCGTTGATCAAAATGATCCGGTCCTCACGGTTGACCAGGATGGCATCCGGCAAGACCGCCAGGAGCCGGCGATACCGGTCTTCGCTTTGGCGCAGTCGCGTTTCCGTTTTTTTCCACTCGGTCACATCGCGCGTCACTCCCAAGATCGCGGTGACAGTGCCATCGGCTGAACGCAGAGGCACCACGTGCATATCCAGCCACCGGGGAGTCCCCAGGAGACCGACGATCTGAACCTCCAATCGCCCCACTTCTCCCCGTCCGGCCTGACCGACCACTTCACGGACGCGCGATCGACACTCGGCGGTGACCAGAAAACACATGTCCCGGCCGACGACCTCGGCACTGCTCGTCGCCTCGAGCATGGCAAGCCCTGCCGCATTGATGGTCCGGACCGTGCCATCCAGATTGAGCAGTTTCACACAGTCAGGCTCGGTCTCGATGATCGCCCGTAAGAGGGCCTCGCGTTCCGCCAATTCCTGTTCGAGCCGTTTCCGTTCGGTCATATCACGGAGGATGACGGTGTAGTACCGCGTCCCATCCGTCCCGATCTGCGAGATCGCGGCTTCGATCGGAAATTCCTCCCCGTTGGCCCGGACCCCCGTCACCATGCCCAACGCGCCCATTTGCCGCGCCGTGATACCGGAGCGGCCGAACTCCCGGATGTGTTCATTATGGACACTACGGAAACGCTCGGGAAGCAAGCGATCCAGCGGCCGTCCCAATACTTCCTCGGCGCCCCACTGAAACATCTTTTCCGCCGCCTGGTTGAACAGCACGATCTTGTGCGCGTCGTCGACCGTCACGATGGCATCCATCGCCGAGTGCACGATGCCTTCGAAACGGAGCTTGTCTTGATGCAGTTCTGCTTCGACACGGCGTTCTCCGAGCGCTGCACCGACCTCCGCTTCTTCAGCCAGGGCACGCGCGTCCGTGGCCAGCGCGTCGGCGGCCTCCGTTCGATGTCGCTCAGTCTGTGCCGTCGCGAACGTCCCGTCCGACAGGCCGGATCTCGTATCCGGGCTCAGAAGAGAAGACCGACGGCCGACGATCAACGCGGCCACGATCCCCATGATCCCGATGCCGAAGAGACGATTGAGCCATGTGAGGAGCGGCAGGGACTCGGCAGATGACGCAAGAGGACCGATGAGCGCCAGCAACACCACCGCCCCCATACAAGAGCGGGGCACCGGCCCGAGGGAGGATGCGGCAATCAGAGTCACCGGAATCGCATAGAGCAACCACAGGTCGATCCCGGTGGGCGCCGACAGATCCAGGGCGAAGATCCCGATCGTCAGCAGCAGCGGAACGCCGTATTGGCGCAGGGGAGATTTCTGATGAGGGGACTGCACGCCGATGGCTCCCAGCGCGAGGGTGAGACGATGCATCTACGCGTCTGAGTGTGGTTTGCCTTCGATCTCAGCGAGTTTCCGGTACAGGGTCTTTCGATCGATACCCAGGACATGTGCGGCCTGATACTTATTGCCGCCCGTCTTTTCCAAAATTTTCACGATGTACTCTTTCTCCACCTCGTGCAGCGGCAGGGTGTGCTCCGCGGCTTCATCGAGAATCCGGCGATCGCCGCGCGAACCTTGCACCTGCACCGGCAAATCGTCTGCACCGATCACGTCCCCGTGGCTCAGGGTCACGGCCCGCTCTATCACGTTCTCCAACTCCCGCACATTCCCCGGCCAGGCATAATCGGCCAACATGGCGAGCGCGGATTCGCTGAGTCCCTTGACCTGCTTGCCTCTGCTGCCGGCGCACTTCTTCAAAAACGCATCCACCAGGATCGGAATATCCTCCCGACGTTCCCGTAGCGGCGGAAGCCGCAACTCAATGACATTGAGTCGGTAGTAGAAGTCTTCACGGAACCGCTTGTGCTTCACTTCCTCGGCGAGGTTCAAGTTCGTGGCGGCGATGATGCGCACGTCCACAGGAATGGATTTGGTCGCCCCCACGCGGCGGATCTCTCGTTCCTGAATCGCGCGCAGGAGTTTGGCCTGAAGCATGAGCGGCAGTTCACTGATTTCATCCAGAAACAACGTGCCCTTCTGAGCCTCTTCAAAGAGCCCGCGCTTGTCCATCTTGGCATCTGTAAACGAACCGCGCATGTGCCCGAAGAGTTCGCTTTCCAGCAGCTGTTCTGGGATGGCCGCGCAGTTGACCGGGACAAACGGAGCATCCCGCCGGTCGCTATTGTAATGAATGGCCTTGGCGACCAGTTCTTTTCCCGTCCCGCTCTCGCCGGTGATCAACACGTTGGTCGGGCTGTCGGCCACGCGTCGAATGAGATCAAAGACCGCTTGCATCGGCTTGCTCTTGCCGAGAATCTGATGGAAGCTGTACTCCTTGTGGACCTCTTTTCGTAGGCGGCTAACTTCCCGTCGGAGTGCTGCCTCCCGAATCGCGCGCTCGACCACCCGCACCAGTTCCTCGGTTTTCACCGGTTTGGTCAGATAGTCGCTGGCGCCATGCCGCATCGCCTCCACCGCCGTTTCCACAGATCCAAAGGCCGTCATCAAGATCACGCCGATATCGGAATACCGATGTTTCACTTCCGCCAGCAGCTCGGTGCCCAGCATGCCTTTCATCCGGAGATCGGTGAGGACCACGGCATAATCTTCCTCGCTCAGCTGCTGAAGCGCCTCGTCGCCGCTCCCGACCCCTGTGCACTGATGCCCACGGCCCTGCAAGACATCGCACAGCAGGCTGCGCATCTCCGCATCATCGTCGACCACCAATACCGCGCCCCATTCTTCAGTCATACGGGTCCCTCACTTGATCCCTCAGCGGACCGGCCTGCAGCGAGCACGGGCACAGACTAATCGGCTTTCTCCCGGGCGGTCAAGGGGCGTCGTGCCGCAGGCCTGTATGGACGACTGTCGCCAATTGCCCCATCTTCCCTCGCAGACCAGCGCTCCCGCGCTACACCCACGAGGCCAACACGCCACGTCATCGAGCTGTAAACCCACCCCGCAACGGCATTTCTCTTGCGTCTTCCCTGACGAGGCAGGAGGTCATTTATGGCAGCAGATCACCCGGCACAGGGCCCGCGGCAGACCACCCACCCGACACCGGCCGTACTGGCTCCCATTCCGGTGGTGCAAGGTCAAGGCCATGATCGGGCACCTGCCATAAGCGGGGCGAGAGCCCTTCCTCCGCGAAGAGCCTATGGCTGATAGCGAATGGCCATGACATGAATGGATGCTTGGCACGGGGCAGGACGTTCACCATGGTCGCCCGGCTAGGCCGGAGCGAGGGAAAGGGCAAGACGTCCATGTGAGCCGCGGGTTGAGATCTAGAAAGACGCAAGAACGACGTCGGGGGCCATTCTCAGTATCCGGCAACCTGCTGTTCCGCGTGGTAGGAACTGCGGACTAACGGCCCCGATTCGACGTGACGAAACCCGAGGGCGAGGCCTTCCGCTTTCAAGGCGGCGAATTCGTCCGGGTGGTAGAAGCGGGCTACGGGAAGATGTTCTTTGGTAGGTTGCAGATATTGACCGATGGTCATGATGTCGCAGTCGACCGCGCGCAGGTCGCGCATCACATCGCGAGCCTCCTCCGTCGTTTCGCCCATACCGACGATCAATCCCGACTTCGTCGTCATCCCCATCTGTTTCGCCCGGCCCAGCAGCTCGATCGACCGCTGATATTTCCCCTGCGGCCGGATCGATGGGAACAAGCGCCGCACCGTTTCGATGTTGTGATTCAAAATGTCCGGTTTCTCTGCGGCGACCAGGGCCAGCGCGGCTGCATTGCCTTCAAAATCCGGAATAAGCACCTCAATGGTGCAACTGGGAATCAACCGCCGGATATGCTGAATCGTCTCGGCAAAGACCGACGCGCCGCCGTCGTCCAATTCATCGCGGTTCACCGACGTAATCACGGCGTGTCTCAAGTTGAGAGCCTGGACGGCCTCCGCGACCCGTAACGGCTCCTCGCCATCGACCTCATGCGGCCGACCGGTGGCAACCGAGCAGTAGTGGCATCTCCGCGTGCAGATATCGCCGAGAATCAAAAAGGTCGCCGTGCGGGCGTTCCAGCATTCCCACATGTTCGGACAACGGGCCTCTTCACAAATCGTGTGCAGGTTGAGCCGATCCATGGTTGTGCGAATATCGTGATAATCCGGGCCGGTCTGAAGCTTTACCTTGAACCAAGGCGGTAGGCGGCGAGGGTGAGACGCTGATGGCTGGGTCCCGTCAACCGTCGGCCTGGGATCGATGTGTATGACGCTCATGGTTCCACCACCGGCGCCACCAGTTCCTGCGGATGCTCCAGCACACGTTTGAACTCCTTCAGGAACTGCGCACCCATCAAGCCATCGAGCGCCCGGTGATCGCACGACAAGGTGACCTTCATGCGCCGCCCGACGGTCACGGTCCCTTTGGTCACGACCGGCACATCCCGAATCGCCCCCACGGCGATCGCCGCGGCCTGCGGCGGCATGAGCAGCGCGATAAAGGTATCCACGTCGAACATCCCCAGGTTGGAGATGGCAAAGGTCGCCCCTGTATATTCCTGCGGCTGCAAGCGCTTTTGCCTGGCCCGATCGATCAACGTTTTGGTCTCCGCAGAAATCTCGGCCAGCGTTTTTGCGCCGCAGTCTCGAATCACCGGCGTGATCAGACCGTCTTCCATGCCGACCGCGACCCCGATATCAATCTGTTCGTACCGTCTGATCGCGTCACCGGCAAAGGAAACGTTGATCTCCGGGTGCCGACGCAACGCCAGCGCCGATGCCTTGATGAGCAGATCGGTAATGGACGGATGGGTCTGACGGCTCTGTTTGAATTGGCCGCGAACCTGCTCCGCCTGCTCCATGTCGATTTCGACGGTCAGATAAAAATGGGGAACCGGCGCCTTGCTCTGCACCGTCGCCCTTGCGATGGCTTTTCGCATCTGGCTCAAGGGCTGATCGGTACCGGCAGGCAATGCCTGCGCGGGTAGAGCCGAGGCCTGGATCACATCTTCTTCAATAATTCGCCCGCCCGGGCCGGTGCCGGTGAGGGTAGTGAGATCGATACCCCGTTCAGATGCCAGCGCCTTGGCCCGCGGCGAAGCAAATGGGCGCGCGCCATCCGGACGAGCCGCTGTAGCTGGGGCAGAGACCGCTCCTGGCGCGGCACCGGTCTTCGCACCATTGCCGATCGATGGCGCGGCCGTCACGCCGTCGGACAAGGCCGAGGTAATGTCTTCATCCGCCTCGGCGATGACCGCGATCAACGTGCCGGACTGCACCGTTTCACCGTCTCGCACGAGAATCTTGCGCAGGATACCGGGGGCAAACGCTTCCAGATCCATGACCGCCTTATCGGTTTCGATCTCGGCGATCACTTCGCCCGCATGCACCGGCTCACCTTCGCGCTTCTTCCAGGCCAGCAACACACCCTCTTCCATCGTATCCGTCAATTTGGGCATGACCACACGACTAGCCATGGATTCCCCTCCAGGAGGCAGACCATCGTCGAAGTCCGGCGCGGACGATGCGGCGACCGTTTCTCATGCTGCACCACAGACTGATTTGACGGCAGCGACCACGCGCGGCACATCCGGAATGGCAGCGTCTTCCAGCGGGCGGCTGTAGGGCATCGGCACCTCCTCACCGGTCACACGGACAATGGGGCCATCCAGGTAGTCGAACGCCGCCGTGTAGATACTGTCGGCAATCTGCGCGCCCAGCCCGCAAAAGCGCCATCCTTCCTCGACGATCACCAGGCGCCCGGTTTTCTTGACCGAGGTCACGATCGTGTCGAGATCCAAGGGTTTGAGCGTGCGCGGGTCGATCACCTCGACGTTGAGCCCGTCACGACTCAGCTGCTCCGCTGCCTCCAGCGCCACCAGCAACATCTTGGAGTAGGCCACGAGGGTCACATCGTCCCCCGCCCGCTTGACCTCGGCCTGACCGAGCGGAATCGTGTACTCCCCTTCCGCCACTTCGCCCTTCGTGCCGTACAACAGTTGTGCCTCAATAAAGATCACGGGATTCTGATCACGGATCGCGCTCTTCAGCAACCCCTTCGCATCCTGAGGTGTCGACGGCGCGACCACCTTCAAGCCCGGCACGTGACAGAACCAGGCTTCCAGGCTTTGGGAATGTTGCGCCCCCAGTTGATGCGCGGCACTGCCGGGACCGCGGATCACGATGGGAACGGACAGTTGACCGCCCGACATATAGCGGATTTTGGCGGCGTTATTCACGATCTGATCCAGCGCCACGATGCCGAAATTCATGGTCATCAGCTCGACGATCGGCTGCAATCCCGCCATGGCAGCCCCGATGGCTAAACCGGTAAAGCCCGCTTCGGTGATCGGCGTATCGACCACCCGCTGCGGGCCGAACTCCTCGACGAACCCCTTGGTCACCTTGAACGCGCCTTGGTAATAGCCCACTTCTTCGCCGATCAAAAAGATGCGCGGATCGCGGCGCATTTCTTCTCGCATGGCCTGGTTGAGGGCTTCTCGATAGGACAACAGCATGGGTAATTCTAGTCCTCCGCCATCACATCGTCATGGAGCGTGGCGGGATCGGGAAACGGGCTCTCGTCGGCGAATTTCACCGCCGCCGCGACGATCTCACCGACCTCCTGCTCAAGCGGTTTGAAGTCGGCTTCCACGCAGAGCGCCTGATCCAGGATCTGCTGTTTCAACAGCACCAGGGGATCCCGTTTGCGATGTTCCTCGACTTCATCCTTGCTCCGGTAATGGCCGTGCGAAGGATCGGCCATTGAGTGGCCCATGAAGCGATAGGTCATCGCCTCGATAAAAAACGGCCCCTGCCCGGCACGCACCTGATCCACCACGGTCCGCATCAACGCCCGCATCGCGAGCACATCCATGCCGTCCACACGTTCGGCCTTGATGCCGTAGGAACGCGCGGCCTCCGCCACGTTCTCGTACAACGCCACCGCCCGATGCACCGGCGTGCCCATCCCGTATCGATTATTTTCACAGATGAAGATCACAGGAAGTTTCCACAAGGCCGCCAGATTGAAGGCTTCATGCGCCTGGCCGCTGGGCACCGCGCCTTCCCCGAAGAAACAGACGGTCACCAGGTCCTGCTTCTGATATTTCGTCGCGAAGGCCAACCCTGTGGCCAATGGAATGTGCCCGCCGACAATGGCATAGCCGCCCATGAAACGGTGCGCAAGATCCACCAGATGCATGGAGCCGCCCTTGCCCTGGCACAATCCGGTCGCTTTCCCGAAGAGTTCAGCCATCACCTTGCCCGGATCAGAGCCGCGAGCCAGACAATGTCCGTGGTCGCGATAGGCACTGATCGCATAATCCTCCGGCCGCAGCGCGGCGATCGCCCCGACGGCAATGGCTTCTTCGCCGATATAGAGATGGAGAAACCCGGCGATCTTGGCGAGCGCATACATCTCCGCCGACTTTTCTTCAAATCGGCGAATCAGCAACATCTGGCGATAGAGCGAGAGGAGATCGTCTCTGTCCATGTGGGCCATTATGCATGGCAAGACAGGTGGGCTCAACCCCGAAGTTCGCGGAGGTCTGAGCTGAGAAGAATGTGAGGGAGAACACGGCGGGGAAATACAGGTGAGGGGCCAGTCGACTCCGGTGCGGGCGCGATGCCTGCACCGGAGCGATAGAAGTTTACTTCACCTTGGAAAAGTCGGCATCGAACTGCATGGTCTGACCGTCCTGCAAGGTCACGATCACCGTCGTCTTGGCATTCGGGTCAAACGACTCGTATCCAAATCGGGCCGTAAACCGCGACCGGTACGCCGGGCCTGCGACCTCGTTTTTTCTGCCCCGATCGGCCGGACTGATATCCACCGGCCGGATATTCTTTCCCTTTTGCTGAAATACGATGTCGGCCTTCTCTGCGAAGTATTCATCGTCGCCGCAGAGCTGTACTTCCACTTCCATGTTCGGCATGTCCACGACTTTCTGGATGAATTCCTCGGGCATGCGGACGTCTTTCTTCTGCTTCTTCGATTCCGCCGCTTCCTGCCGACCGAACGCCTCCAGCCGATACCGCTTGGTGCGCAGGATGGCACTCGCGCCGCATTGATCTTTCTCGGGATCCGCTCCCACCCGCGTAACCATCGAGGCCTGCTGCAAGACCTTCTTCACATCTTCCGGTGAATTCGCTTTTTCCATCGGCGCCCGCCCGGCTTCCAGGGCTTTTTTCGCCTCTTCGGGGGACAACTTGATGTCGATCGCCCACACTGGCCCGCCGACCGCCCACACCATCGCTCCAACAACCAGCCCGATCATCCCGTGGGACCGCCAACGCCGACTGACACTGTCATGATTAGCGCACATGAGTACCTCCCTGACGAGTCACTGAACAAGGGCGCATTGTAAAAGGATTGCGAAGGCTACTTCAAGGAGAAAGCCCACGATGCGCAAGCCTGTCCTGGCGTTACGCGGTTGAACGTGATCGACAACGCTGTCCGTGACGCAGACAACTATCAGGACATGAAGGACATTCAACGCACCCAGCGAGCAGCGGCTGCGGAAGCCCTCCAGCAACACCAACGTTGCGCGCTGTGTACAAGAGGCTGGACGGATGAAAGGTCCGAGGTGTTGGCTTTCCTCCCTCTTGATCAACCTTCTCGATTTTCCTAAGCTATATTCGCGGATATTCCACCGGAGAAGGAGGAACTATCTATGAAGCTGGATTTAACGCTCGAAGAGGCCCGTGTGCTCGATGTTGCCGTTGAATACATCAAGCGGCACAGGGAGATAGCCACCAAGATCTACGCGGGGTACGAGGATGAGATTAAAACGATCAATGCGGTTGGCGGAACCATCCGCGCCGCCTACTTGAATGGAAAGAGAGAGTTGACGGAAAAGTGTGCCCCTCGCACCTGAGCATTCTTCGTCCCTCTGCCTGCACGTGCGCGTGACGCGTGATGTGACGCGCGGGCGCTCGTGTCATTCTGTGCGCGTGTAGGCGACCCCTCAGCTTCTCTTTGCGCGAGGGGTATGGGGGAAACGCGAGCTCCGCCCAATGCGTGTGCCCTCACAGATTGTTCTCCAAACGTATGTGCTTTCAAAAGAAGGCACCGAGGGGCTAACAGAGCGACACCCTGCCATCTATTCTCCATGGGCCACCACGCACTCTTTGCCTACCCCCTGAAATGTGTTCGTTCGATATTCGGCGCTCCGTAGTTTGGTGATGCCGCCCACGCGTATGGCTTGGGCAAGAGTCACATCAGGGCTGGGACCACCAAGTCCGAAGATGATGGTGGTGCAGTCCTGACCTTGTTTCGCATCGGAGATAGAGGCATTGGGGTACGCCACCGGTATCGTATGGGACAAACAGCCAGGGAGAACTAGGAACGCTGCACCGATCAGCACTGCTCGTCCATTCATAATGGCACTCCTTTAGATGATTTGTGGCCAGCGGAACTCGTCGCAGATGCCCGATCTTATCATGTCGCCACTGTTGGAGGGGTGAGCGGGGGCGCCCATCGCAAGCGGACTAAGGCAAACCAGGCCACCGAGACGAGCGGCCTGCACCGGCTGCAGGAGAAGTCTTCGTGAATACTACGGGCTAGGAATTGAACCGAGCCCAGTTGGGGTAGGGCTTGCGAGCATAGAGTTGATTGATATCGATCGGACAGGCCATGCCACGTCGGGACAGCATCTCAGCGACTATCCGAAGCGGGAAGCCTACCGCCGCCGTATAATCGCCCTCAATCCGCTCAATCAGCTCAGCACCTCCGCCCTGAATAGAATAAGCGCCGGCCTTGCCCAGACTATCCTCAGTCCGTAGGTAGGCGGCCAACGCCTCTTCATTCAAGGGTTTCATCGTGACCAGCACCGTAGCGGTCTGAACCTCGCACGATTCCGTCTCAGAGCCTACCAGCGCAACGGCCGTGAAAATCTTGTGTCGCTGTCCGGCCATACGCCGGAGCATGGAGGCAGCATCGGCTAGATCGACCGGCTTCCCCAACACGTCCGATCCAAGGCTGATCAGGGTGTCACTGCCGAGAATGAGCGCAGCGGGACAGTGCTTCACGCAGGATCGGGCCTTGCCCGTGGCAAATTCGATCACCTGCTGCTCGGCAGACACATTCGGCATCACCCGCTCGACAAACGGCGGGGCAACAACGTCGAAGGGCAATCCCAGGAGCGTCAACAATTCCTGCCGTCTCGGCGAGGTGGAGGCGAGAATCAATCGCATGGGGATTACACCGTGGAGATAGACGGTACCTGCGTCACGAGCGAAGTGGGAACAGACGCGTCGTGCTCCGCCTGCATGAGGTCCTGACAAAACTCGGCGACGATCTGCTCGACATCCTGTACGTTGGACGCCCCGAACATCTTGCCGCGCATCGCCGCGGCATGGGGGAATCCTTTGCAGTACCAACCCAGATGTTTACGAATGGACCGAAACCGTTCCAGTCCGGCAATCGCCTCATACTGCCTGGCATGATCGAGCATGACCTGCATGCGATGGCTTACTGAGACCGATGGCTCCCACGCCGTGGCAGGCAAGGTGGACAAATCATCCTGCTCGCTGAACGCCCGCCGGGCCTGCTCTTTTTCGCGAAAGAACCAGGGCGACCCCAAGGTGCCTCGCCCGACCAATACGCCCTGCACCTTGCTCTCGGCCGCGCGTCGAATCGCCTCGACTAACGTCGTGAGATCTCCGTTTCCCAGCATCAGCGTGCCGGTACCACGGGCCAGCTTGGCGGCTTCGGCGATGGCCGACCAGTCAGCCGTCCCCCGGTACATCTGCTGGAGGGTTCGGCCATGCACGGTGATAGCCGCAGGGCGAGCCGCCAATAAATGTTCGACCCAGCGCTCAACCACAACGCAATCAAACCCCAGCCTGGTCTTGATGGACAACGGCAGGAGCCGACGCTGAACGACCGGCACGCCGGAACGGCGATGGTTCAGCGTATGAATAAATTCGATGCGTGAGGGTTTAAACCCCTGGCTGTGGATGGACTGACCGGCAGCCCAATCCTCTAACCCCTGCTGAGCAGCCCGCAAGATGGCATGGGCCAGATCGGGTGTCTTGATCAACGCGGCGCCGGATCCTGACGCCGCCACACTTTTCGACGGGCAACCCATATTGATATCGAGCCCATCAAAGCCAAGTTCGCAGACCACCTGCGCGGCGCGATAAAACTGATCCGGATCCTTGCCGTAGAGCTGCGCGACAATCGGCCGTTCCGCCTCGCTGTAAATCAACGACTCCAGCAGATGGTCCGGTCCACGACAAATCTCATTGACGTTGGTAAACTCGGTGAAGGTGATGTCGGGCCGCCCCTGCGACGCCACCACGCGCCGGAAGGCGGCATCGGTCACTCCATCCATCGGCGCCAATCCGAGAATAGGCTGTGGCAGCGTCGACCAGATACTCATGCGCGCATCTCGGCCGATCCAATTGGTTCATTTGCCGCCTGGTAGGCCGCCCGCAGTTCCTCTGCCTCTTCCCGCACGGTCACGGCCGCCGAGGGACAGTCATGGGCGACGAATTCGATGAACCGATCGATCTTCAGCAGGAAGAAGTCATAGTCTTGCTCGTCAGGCCTCGACCGACTGAACCAGAAGGACACGAACCGTTTCAACGGGAGTTGGGCTGCAGCCAATACGCTGCAGGTCCGTGGAAACATGTCCTGCAGCTCACCGCCCCAGTGCAGCAGCTCGTGAGGCAGATAGGTGTCACGATATCGCTCCAGGTCCGTGAGCAATCCACCGAGCAAAGACAGAGGCTCTGCCATCGACAGCGGCGGCCCGGTTGTCACGAATTGCACATAGGCCTGGTACTGACTGCGTAGCGCCGCCTGCTCATCCATTGTCAGAAGCTGCTGCATGTCAGCGCGTTGGCCCGCCACGGGTTGCGCAAGAGAATGCGCCGAGCCGGCCTGCTCCACCTTGGTGACTCGTGCTTCAAATCGATCACAAAACCGCCTGAACTCTGTGACGATCGTGTCCACCGGCTTCGTATCGACCTCCAACGCCACGCCTTTTACAGCCGTCAACCGTGGATGCGCCAAGACCTGAGCCAACAGATCAAACAGCACTTCCGGAATCGGAACCCCGTGGGCATCGATCCAATGCGGCAACGCGCCGCCATCGGCCGCCTGCCGGGAAGGCTCCGACACCAAGAATTCGGCCAAGCCGGCGACATGAATTTCGATCACCCGTTCCATCGGGAACGCATCTAAAAATTCACCGGCAAAGGCCTCCAGTGTCTGACGGCGCCAGGCTCCAGTGTACCGATACACCGTCCACAAATGCCCGATGTCCAGGACCAGTCCGCAGGCCACTCGGTCTGTCACAGATCGAAAGAACGCAGGAATCGCGAGAGAACCGCAGCCAAAATAGGTCAGCGGCGGCATTTCCAAGAGGACGAGCGCGGGATCAATCCCATGGCGACGAGCCTGCGCGTCCACCTGTTCCTGGAGAAATGCCAGATTCTGGGCCGTCATCCTGGCGGATAACTCCGTATACAACGGCGGCAGATAGGTCCCGAAGGCATATCCAACCATCTGCTTCGTCGCACATTCGTGATTCAGCCAAGCACTCCCCAGGGCCAAAATTTGCGCGCAGGCCTCCGCAACCCCTTGCCTTCCGGAGGCACTGTGTGGAAAATCAGGCTGTGTGACCCACAGACCTTCGCCATGATAGGGCAGCTGCATCTCCGGCAGGTGCCCCCGCACCCACTGCATGGCTGACGTGGTCGCCTTGAAGACTTCCAAATACCCGGGCTGCAGGCCTTCGTCCCGCAATGATTGGACGAGGTGCAGCAGATCAGGAGAATAGACATCTACCGACAGTCCTAAACCATGTGCGGCAACGGCGTTCGCACGTTCTGTGAATTCGCTTTGCATCAGATCGCGTTTGGCATATTTTGAAGCAACCATAGTGACTATGGTTTATGTGCAGTCTAAGCGCCTAACCTCTTGGTTGACAAGGAAAGATGGGGAACCTAACCCGGCAAATCGATCTGATATACTTCCTTTCGACGTGGTGGTCGCCGGGCCGACGCGTCAGCCCCTCTCACGGCGAGAAACAGGCTTACCGATGACAAAAACCGGCTTCATGCTCCGCGACAAACCGAGGCATTACTCAACCCCTATGGTGGCCCACATGATGACACCCGGCGTGGTACAGGTTCCCGGGGATGTCTCTGTCAGCGAAGCCGCCCTGCTCCTCGACCGGGAACGGATTCCCTGCCTGCTGGTGAAAGATAGCGAAACCACATTCGGCATCATGACCTCCGCCGATATCGTGAAGAAGGTCGTGGCCCAGGGACTGGAGCCCCACGACGTGGAAGTCCGGACCATCATGTCGAAGCCCGTGCATTCCGTCGAATGTGATCAGATCCTCGATGACGCCACCGGCGTAATGGCCTCCACCGGCGCCTCGTTATTGATCGTCACGAAACAAGGCCAGCCGGTCGGTATCCTGACGGCGCGAGACCTGGCCCTGGCGCCCAAACGCTGCGAGACCTGCCTGCCCGCCACGATTCGCGTGACGAACGGGGAAGGCGAGGGAGCCAAACACATCGCCACCATTCGACAGCTGAGTCACGTCGGCGCCTTCATTGAGAGCCGCACGTTGCTGCTGCCCGGCACAAGCGTCATCCTCTCATTCATGCTTCCAGGAACCGACCAGAGTTTCTCCGTGCGCGGCACCATTCTCAACAGCAATTATGAGCCGGAATTCCACGAAGACCGGGGCGTGCTCGGGACCTATCCCGGGATCGACATCCAATTCGCGCCCCTTCCCTCCTCCGACGAATCGAAGATTCGCGCCTGGGTGCTGCAAAATCTGCCCCGTGCCTCCGACCTCTCCTAAGCTTCGCTCCATGAATCTTTTGCTTCATCCGCATGAGCTTGTTATGATTTTCATGCTTTCCTTCTCCGACGATTCACGTCCGGAGTTTACCGTGCCTTAGGTGACAATCCATGAAAAGCCCCGCCGCTCGCTCCAAGCCGACCCCGACCAAAGACGAAATTCTTGCACAACTCAGCACCCTGCTCGACCGTCCGGATGACGACCTCCAGGCGGCGCTCATGAAGGAAATTCTCGCCGGGGTGATCCGTCTGTCGGAATCGCAGTTGGACGTCCTGGACCTCAAAATCGTCAATCGGGCCCTCAAGGAACTGCGGCATGCCTTCCGAGTGTTCCAGGGCTACCGGCACCGCCTGAAGATCAGTGTGTTCGGCTCCGCCCGTACGCCTGCCGATGACCCCAACTACCAACTGGCCTTTCAGTTCGCCCGGCGGATGGTGGAAGAAGGGTACATGACGATTACCGGTGGCGCAGACGGCATCATGCGGGCCTCGCAGGAAGGCGCGGGCCGCGAGCATAGTTTCGGCGTGAATATCATGCTGCCGTTCGAGCAAGGTGCCAATGCCGTCATTGCCGATGACCCGAAGCTCGTCACCTTCAAATACTTCTTCACCCGCAAACTGATGTTCCAGAAAGAGTCGCACGCGATTGCACTGTTCCCGGGCGGATTCGGGACCCATGACGAGGGATTTGAGATCATGACCCTGGTGCAAACCGGTAAAAGCGATCCCAAACCAATCGTCTGTCTCCAAGCGCCCGGCTGCGACTACTGGAATCACTGGAATTCCTTCATCACCGACCAATTGCTGAAGCGACGCCTGATCAACCCGGAGGACCTCTCTCTCTTCACCATCGTCGATAACGTCGAAGACGCCGTCACGGAAATTCGTACGTTTTACCGACGCTATCACTCGCTGCGATTCGTCGGGCGCCAGCTCGTGATCAGGCTGAAAACCCCGTTGACTGAGGCGCAGATCGAAGGGGTGCAGAAGCAATTCAGCGATATGCTGACAGATGGGACGTTTGAACAACGACCATCGCTTGCTGAGGAAATCGATGAACCGGGGCTGAAGGATCTCGCGCGATTAACCTTCTCGTTCAACCGCCGAAATGCCGGACGACTCCGACAACTGATCAACCACCTCAATCAGCTTCCTTCGACGGCATAAGTCGCCACGTGAGGCCGGTCCCTCGATCGGCCTCACGCGCTCTCCCCAGATTGCCCTTTAGTCTCCATGAACGGACATGCTAAGGTGGAGGGCCTATGAGCGCCGCCGTTATGCGAAGCCGTGCCACTTCTCCTCCCACACTGATTCTGTACCACGCGGAATGTGCGGATGGGTTCGGTGCCGCCTGGGCCATTTGGCGGCGCTACCCTAATGCCGCATACCGCCCCGTCAAACATGGCGATGGCCCGCCGGCCGACCTGGCCGGCCATCATATTGTCATCGTGGATTTCAGTTACGCCCGGCCGATCCTCGAAGCTATCGCCAAAGACGCAGCCAGCCTGGTGGTCCTGGACCATCACATCACCGCCGAGCACACGCTGGCCGACCTGCCCTACGCCTACTTTGATCAGAAGAAGTCCGGCGCGGTGCTTGGATGGGAATGGGCGCATGATGAACCGGCGCCTTGGCTGTTGCGCTACATTCAGGACAAGGATTTGTGGAACTGGGCACTCCCGAACAGCCGGGAGATCAGCGCGGCACTGGCTTCGCACCCGTTCGATTTTCAACTCTGGACGAGTTTCGAGCAACCGGAGTTAGAGCGGGAAGGGCGAGCGATCCTCCGCTACGAGAACGAACTGGTCACGAAGCTGGCCTCACATGCAACCCTGGTGCAGTTTGAAGGGGCGATCGTGCCCGCGGTTCAAAGCGCCGTCCTCACCAGTCAGATCGGCGAGCGACTCTCCGCCGCGCACCCATTCTGCCTCATCTGGCATGACCGTAACGGACGACGGTACTACAGCATGCGTTCCCGCGAAGAGGGAACCGACGTAGGCTCCATCGCCGCCTCATTCGGCGGCGGAGGCCATACCCATGCGGCTGGATTCTCCATTCCATTGCAAGCCGATGGCTCGCTCCCTTCCAATTCCCGACTTCCTCACCCGGCGCCATAACGAACCGCACCGTTAGGAATCGCCATGCTGCCCCTCAATGACGATAACCCGACCGAATCCACCCCGGTCATCACCATCACCGTCATCGTCGTCTGCTGCCTCGTGTTCCTCTACCAAAGTTCGCTGGCTCCGGCTCCCGGCGAAGCCTTTGTGTATCAGTACGGAGCCATCCCCTCCGTCGTCTTCGGGCACGCCGCACTCCCGCCGGAGGTCGTCGCGGTTCCGGCGTTCGCGACAATCCTGACCAGCATGTTCCTGCACGGCAGTTGGATGCACTTGATCGGCAACATGTTGTACCTCTGGGTCTTCGGCAACAACATTGAAGACATCATGGGCCATGCCAGATTTATCGTGTTCTACGCCATGTGCGGCGTCCTGGCGGCATTGAGCCACGCCCTGATCGACCCGATGTCCACGGTGCCGATGGTGGGGGCAAGCGGAGCGATTTCCGGCGTGTTGGGCGCGTACCTGTTACTGTTTCCCCACGCCCGGGTGTTGCTGCTCGCTCCGGTGGTGGGCACGACCTATGTGCCGGCCGGCATCGTCCTGGGATTCTGGATCGTGATGCAGCTCTTGAACGGTGGGGCGACCCTCGGCTCGAAAGGGGGAGGGGTGGCCTTCTTCGCGCACATCGGCGGATTCATTGCGGGGATGCTCCTGATCGGCCTATTCAAACGGCCGGAAGTGCGGTTCTTCACGCCGGCCAGGACGAGATCCTGGCACTAGTACGGCCCACTCAGCGGCTCACACGTCCAGCAACTCACGGATTTTTCCAGCCAGGTCATGCTGTCGGTAGGGCTGCTGCAGGAAGTATTTCTTATTGACCCGATGACTGGCGATCGTGTCGTCCGAAAATCCGGACACGAAGAGCGCCTTCATCTTGGGATGTTGGAGCACCAGACGCTTGGCCAATTCTCGACCGCTGATTTCCGGCATGGAGAGATGGCTGACCGTGAGGTGGATCTGTCCATGATGCTGCTGAGCCACCAGCAGGGCCTCGACGGCCGATCCCGCCTCCAACACATGGTACCGATGACTCTGCAGCGTGGAGGTGGCCAGCCTTCGGGTGATCTCGTCTTCCTCCACCAACAACACGGTCTCCGCGCCCTTCGACAGCGCTTCGCTGAGCACTCTCGTGTCCCGCACCACCCCGTTCCGCTCAACCAAGGGGAAGTAGACACGCACCGTCGTGCCTTGCCCAGGCTGACTCTGCACCTCCACCGTCCCCCCGTACTGCCGAACGATCCCGTATACCAATGTCAGCCCCAGTCCAGTGTGAGTTTCCTTGGTGGAGAAGAACGGCTCGAACATCTGCGATTGCACATCCAAATTCATCCCGCCGCCGCTATCGCTCACGGCAATGCGTGCCATGCGCTTGCGGGGATTCTTTTCCAGTTGCTCGACCGGAAGTAATTCCCCAGTGACGACTTCCAGGACGATCTCCACGCGCCCCGTCTTTGGCATCGCATCACGCGCATTGGCCACCAGGTGCAGCAACACTTGCTCCAGCCGATCGTGCCCGATTTCTACCAACACCGGGGCCGAATCGTTCGCCACCCGGATGTCGATACGACCGGGCAGCACCGCTTGAAACGTCTCCCGCATCGATTCAATCGCGGCACCCAGCGACAGGGTGTCTCTGATCGACGTCTCGTGAACGCGGAGCGCCAACAGTTGCGCGGTCAGGGTTGCCGCCCGTTCCCCGCTTCGAAAAATCTCTTCCACAGGACGCTGCAACGGATCATCCGGTTTCAGCTTGGAGCCAATTACCCCCGTCTGATTGCCGATCACCGCCAAGACCTGGTTGAACTCGTTGGCCAGTTTGGATGCCAGACGGCCGACCGCCTCAAGCTTTTGAGCTTCCCGAAGCTGTCGCTCTAGTCCGGTCCGTTCCACCACGCCCTGCCGAATTTCCTGATTCGCGCGGGAAAGCCCCTGCTTCAGTCCCTGCACCCGGGTTTCGAGTTGTGTCCGTCGTTCCTCCAACACCTGCTCAGACTGTTTCAATCCCTGCACATTTTCACGCAACAGACGATTCCGTCGGCGCTCAGCGGCGACCGTCTCCAACGTGACTCCATAAAAGACTGACATGATCAGCAACACGGGAATGCCAAGCAGATGTTTCACCGCCAGCATGCCCGACTGCATCGCATGCTCATAGACCAACACGCCATATCCGCCACAGATGATCACCGACAGGCCCAACAGCTGCCGGAGCGAGGGTGCCGAGGAGGCGATCAAGAGGAGGAGAAAATAGGTGAGATAGAGTTCCGAGCTGGCCGTCCCCGACAGATAAATCGTTCCCGTCACCAACAACGTATTCAGGCTGATCAACGCACCGGGAAACCAGGTACTCTCGAGCAGCGTGCGCGGCAACAGCATGATGCCGCAGCTGATCAGGATCAACCCGATCGCCACCAGACGGCTCACGGCCTGTCCATAAATCGTCTCGCTGCTCACCAACAATTCGTACGCAAGAATCCCCGCAACCAGACTCTGCAGGAACATCGTGCGTATGCGCGAATGGTTGAGGAACCGGCCCAGTCCCTGCGTGGTCGGGTGCCGCCCGGTTTGATCAAGTTCGGAAGAGGAAAGTGGAACGCTCACAACCCGTACCCGCCTTCAGTGGAAGAATGTGAAGCCGGCTAGGACATCAGCAAGTCCTATACCCTGCGTTCACCCGGACAAATCTTCGCAAATTCAAGGACGGCAGATTCGAGGGTGGCCATGAACGGCCGGAACGATCTCATCGCCTCACAAAAACGAACAGGCGCACATCGACGGCGCCGCGAGAACGGAGGTCAATGAGCAGTATCGGCAGGAGCACAACACGTGTAAGACGAACGGAATCTAGGCCACCTAGCTAGAGGCACGTGCCGGAAAGGTGCGACCGGAAGGCCGACGCTTTCATCAGAGCCTCATCGCGGGTCGGGGCAAGAAAGCTGATGTGTCCCATTTTTCGTTTCGCCCGGATCGTGCGTTTTCCATAGAGATGCACTACCGCTCCGGATTCACGGAGCACCTCCTGCACTCCGGGCGATTCCGTGGCGAGTCGCACGTCATCACCGATCAAGTTGACCATGACCGCAGGAGTCAGCAGCCGCACCTCCCCCAGTGGCAAGCCACAGAGCGTACGGACCTGCTGTTCAAACTGCGACACCGTACAGGCGTCCAACGAATAGTGGCCTGAATTATGGGGCCTGGGTGCCACTTCGTTGATCAACAATCGGCCGTCGGCCATGAGAAATAACTCCACACAAAACACCCCTATGCCGCCCAAGACCTCGACCGCACGACACGCCATCGTCGCAGCCTGATCGGCCACCGTCGCCGACACATCCGCGGGGATCGTACTCTGTCGGAGAATGCCGCCTTCATGAACATTCTCGACGACCGGATACGTCCGCATCGTGCCCTCCAGACTGCGCACGACCAAAATCGACACTTCGCGTTCGAACGGAAGCCAAGCCTCCAAAATCCATCGCAACCCGGGACGCATGATCCGCACCAAGTCCTGCTGCACCACAGCACACTCCTCGGCACGAGCAATCTTCCATTGTCCCTTGCCGTCATACCCGGCCGTCGCGGTCTTGCAGATGAGCGGGTATCCGAGCACCGTCTGGCGACCGAGTTCCTCCGGAGACGAGATCGCATGAAACGTCGGAACAGACAATCCATGAGTCTGAAGAAAGGTCTTCTGTTCGATTCGATCCTGAATCACACGAAGGACTTGGCTCGATGGTCGAACCGGCACCTCGCGCTCCAATTGCTCGCACAATTCAGCCGGGACATTTTCCCATTCATAGGTTACAGCACGAACGCGCCGGACGAAATCCTGACGCGCGGAAGAGTCTGTAAATGGTTGCAGGAAGGAATGATCGGCCAGCCGATGAGCGGGCGCGTCAGGGTCAGGGTCCCAGACCGCAATGGCATATCCGAGACGCCGGGCCGTGGTGGCGAACATGGCCCCGAGTTGACCGCCTCCCAGCACACCCAACGTCGCGCCGGGATCGATGACCGTCACGTTCACGATCGGCGGCTCATTCGGGAGCTTCGGCTCATCCGCAAGGGAGGAGACAATCGGGCATCGTCCTGTGAGTCGAGCACCGACTGGGTTTGATTGGCGCGAAACCGTTCGACACGTTGTCTGATGGCGGCCGACCGGAGCCCGAGTATTTGCGCGGCCAGGATAGCGGCATTTTCAGCGCCCCCGATGGCCACCGTCGCAACCGGAATGCCCCGAGGCATCTGCACGATCGACAACAAGGAGTCCAACCCCCGGAGGTTCTCCGTGGGGATGGGCACGCCGATCACCGGTAGAGTGGTCTTCGCCGCCAGCATGCCGGGAAGATGAGCGGCACCGCCGGCGCCGGCAATAATCACTTGAATCCCTCGATCAATCGCCTGCTCCGCATAGGCAAAGAGACGATCCGGCGTGCGATGCGCGGAAACCACGAGCAGTTCGTTGGGAATTCCGAGCTCGTTCAGCATAGCCACTGCTTTCTCAAGGATGGGAAAATCCGACTTACTGCCGCCTAACACTCCGACGGACGCGCGGACTGCCGAGCTGTTTTTTGACATGCGCGAGGCCACCTTTGGCTGAAGGAAAGAATGATGCGGCGAACCTTAGCCCTTCTCCTGTGACAGGGTCAAGCCGCGCCCCGTCGGAACCCGTCATTGAATTGACCAAGTCCTTCGCAATCCACTATGATACGCTGTCCCCGGTGTCATAATTGACCGGGCCTTGGAGAGAACACGTGCAGCGTATTCGTGAAGGGCTCAAGAGTAGACTTCGCTCGCTCGTCACCCAGCGCACCGGCCTGGATGAAATGGCGGTCGACGATCTCGCGACCTCGACCAAGCTTCAGTCGTGGGAAGCGGTCCAAATTCCCGAGCGGCTGCGGTTTTCGTCCCGACTGGCCATTCTTCTCGTGGTCTTCTTCATTCTCATCGTCGCCTTCGTGCCCTGGACCCAGACCATCACGGTGACCGGCCAGTTGTCGGCCTATACCCCCTTTGAACGACCTCAGGACGTCGAAGCACAAATCACCGGCCGCATCAGGAAATGGCACATCTACGAAGGCGTGCGGGTGAAAACCGGCGATGTGATTCTCGAACTGGATGACTACGACCCGAACTTCATGGCTCCGGACCTCTTGAGCCTGCTCGATCAACGCAAGAAAGCGCTAGAGGACACTCGCAAAGCCGCGTTGAGTCGCGCCGATCAACTCGATAAGCGGATCAAGGAAATGCAAAACCTCGTGAAGGCCGCCGTCCCTTCCGCAGGCGCCCGCGTCCTCGAGGCCGAAAGCAAGGTACGGGAAGCGAGGCAGAAAATCGAAGCCTCCAAGATCGCCGTCTCCACGGCCGAACTCAACGTCGAACGGCACCAGCAACTGGCACAACAAGGCCTGGTCTCCCAACGCGAATTGGAACTGACGATTCAATCCGCCCTCGCCAGCAAAGCCGACCTGCAAGGCGCACAAGCCAATTTGAGTGCCGCCGAACAGAGCATGAAAGCATTGAGTTTCGGACGAGAGCAAGTGAGCGCTGAAGTCCTGCAACGTCTCCTGGACGCGGAAGCGGCCCGCGACGCATCCATCGGAGAGGCGGCGCGCGCCGCCGACCAAGTCGCAGACGTCTCGTTGCGGCTCTCCAACGCCAACCAACGACGCGTGGCCAGCCGCATCCTCTCCCCCATCGACGGCACCGTGGTGAAAATGGCGCAGGCCGGCGCAGGTGAAACGGTACGGCCTGGAGATAAACTGGTCAGAATTTCCCCGAACACGACGGACAAGGCCATTGAAATGGTCGCCGACGGCATTGACGCGCCGTTGCTGAATGTCGGCCGGAAGGTCAAGATTCTTTTCTACGGCATTCCCGCCATCCCGCTGCCGGCCTGGCCGGAACTGATGGCCGGAACGTACTCGGGTGTGGTGAAAGTCATCGACCAGGTGGACGACGGAAAAGGCAATTTTCGCTTCTGGGTCGTTCCCGACTTGGAGGAACGTCCCTGGCCCCCGCAAGAACACGTCCGCCAGGGCACCAAAGCCATGGGGTGGGTCATTCTCAATCGAGTCCCGCTCTGGTACGAGCTGTGGCGCCGCTTCAATCTGTTTCCACCGGACTACCAGGAACGGCCTCCGAGCTTGATCGATACGCTCTTGCCGAAAGCCGGTCGAGGGGCCAAGTAACTCAGTCCTTTCCCCACGGCATTCGACCCGGAGCGCACAGATCCTTCGACACCCATTCTCTTTGTATCGGAATCAGAAAGGAGTGCGCCGCATGAAACACTATGTCTGGGTCCTTGTCCTCACCGCCTGTGCGTTGAGCTGGCTGCCGGAAACCGGCCTGTCCGCGGACGAGACGGCCAAATCACGGGCGCTCCCGCCGATCCCCCTGTCTTTGAACGAAGTCCACGCCTGGATCGACCGCTCTCATCCGCTGCTGAAGGGAGCCGGCACCGAAAAAACCTCGGCCCGCGGGAAAATGCTGAAAGCACTGGGCGCCTTCGAACCGATCCTGGTCAATGATACCGAAGTCGAACGATTCATCGAAAAGGGAACCAACAAGACGCAAAGCGTCGGCTTCAACGATACCCTGGTCGAAGCACGCACTCCGTGGGGATTCCGTGGTAGCGCGGGGTTCCGCCAAGCGATCGGCGACGCAAAGATTCCCGACCTCTCCTTCGGCAACGGCAACCAGCAGGTGATCCTCGGCGGCTTTATGCCGCTCCTCAAGGGGCTCATGATCAATCCGGAAAATGCCGAACTCCAGCGGTCGGAGTTGGCTGACCCGCGCGCCGATGTCAAAATTTCCCAAACCCGACAGGACCTGTTCCTGGCCGCCGCCACCCAATTCTGGGATTGGGTCTCTGCAGCCAAGTATGTCGACGTGCAGCGCCGGGCGGTCGCAGTGTCCGAAGAACGCTTGCGGCAAGTCGAAGGGAGAGCCAAAGCCGGAGCCGTGGCCCCTCTCGATGTCGTGGAGGCCGGTCAAGAAGTCCAGCGCCGGCGCGAGGTTGCCATCGGCGCACAACGAGCTGTGGAGCAGGAGCAGTACAGAATGTCGATGTTCCTCTGGGAAAACCAGACGCCGACCGCGCCGCAACTGGAGCGAGCTCCTGATTTCCCTCCGCCGGCCGCCGTCCCCACGGCTGAAATCGTTCGAGCCGACAAGTTGCAGGCCAAGACTGATCGGCCGGAGATCCGCGAGGTCGACATCGAAGCCAAGGTCAACAATATCGACTTGGAACTGGCCAAAAACAACCTGCTACCCAGCCTCGACCTCGAAGCGGCCCCGGCGCGGGCACCGGAAAAGTTCGTGCTCGGGTTGGGCTACCGGTTCGGTGTGGAGTTACGCATGCCGATCCTGCAGCGCAGGAGCCGAGGTGAAGTCATGGAAGCACAAGCGCAGGCCGATCGGCTGGTTCTTGTCCAGAAATACCGCGAGCAACAAGTGGTCGTGGACGTCGACAATGCCTTTTCGGCCATCGAACGCGCGAAGGAACGGGTGACCGCCGCTGCCGAATCACTCCGCATGGCCAAGATGTTGGAGGAAGGCGAACGGTTCCGTTTCAGCCTGGGTGCCACGAGCGTATTGTTCGTGAACCTGCGCGAGCGAAACTCCGTGGATTCGGAAATGCAGTTGGTGCGGGCCAAGGCGGACTATCAGAAGGCACTGGCCCTCTACCAATGGGCTACCGGCACGTGGGCACGCAGTCAACCATCCGCCACACCGGTCAATTATCGAGTCGGCGCGAGCTTCTCCAAATAGTGGCATTTTGCGGTCTGCTCTGATAGGTTTTAGCCAGCGACGAGGGCCGGCAGAAGCTGGCCCTCGTACCGACCAAGAACTGTTCTCGCAGGGACGCAGTCAGGGGCCCAGTCAGCTGTTGCAGAGGTACCACGATGGCCCAGGACCATTCCGATAATCAAACCAATCTGTTCCAGGCAGTCATCGGCCATCTCGGGGTCCTCTTCCGCCTGGAACGGCGCATCCTCGGGCTCATCGTTTCCTATTCGATCGCCATCGGGCTGTTCTCCCTGATTGTTCCCCTCACGGTTCAAGAGCTCGTCAACACCTTCGCCTTTGCCTTGCAACCCATTACAATCGTCACCCTGGCAGCCGTCATGGTGGCCGCCCTGTTATTCGTCGGCGCGTTCCGCGCATTGCAGTATTACGCCGTGGAAGTGTTGGAGCGCCGCATTTTCGCCCGGGTCGCCATCGCGATGGCCCAGCAACTCCCCTATCTGCGGTACCAGGGATTCAAACCCCGCTTTGCCAATTTTTTCGTTGAGACCATTCTCATGCAGCGGGCAGTCTCAGTCCTGCTGGTGGACTTGATCAACGTCATCGTCGGCGGAGCCGTCGGCATGACCATCTTGGTGTTCTACCACCCGTACTTTCTGTTGTATAACGCGATTCTGCTGGTCGGCTTCAACGTGGTCTTTTTCCTCATGAGCCATGGCGGCCTGAAGGCCGATATGGAGCTTTCCCACGCCAAGTACGACACGCTGCACTGGTTTCAAGAGATTGCCTACAACTTGCTCCATTTCAAGTCGACGGACAGCCAGACACTGCTGGTGAAAAAGACTGACCAGCTGGTGGACACCTACATCGACATACGCCGAACCCGATTCGGGATTTTGATCCGACAGTATCTGGGCTCACTCGGCTGGCAGGCCATCGCGCATAGCGGCCTCATTGCCACGGCAGGCTGGCTGTTGGGTATTGGGCAGTTGACGCTCGGACAATTTGTCGCCGCCGAAGTGGTCGTCAGCGGCATCTTGTCGAGCTTCGACGGGGTCGTGAAACGAATGGGCCATATCTATTATTTTCTCACCGCGCTGACGGAGCTGAGCTTCTTCTTCTCGCTCCCGAAGGACCAGGATACCGCAACGCTCTCGATCCCCCTTCCGGACCCGACCGTCCACGGGATTCGAGTCACCTGCAAAGATCTGACATTTGCCCCTGCCGGCGGCCCGCCCATCTTCGAACGTTTCAATATGGAAGTCACGCCCGGTGAAAAAATCGGCATCTATGCGGATACGACGGTGGCCAAAACGGCGTTGGCCCGTGTCTTGGGCGGATTGGAGTCACCCACGTCCGGCGTGATTCGCTACAACGGCGTCGACCTTCGGCACCTCAACCTCGACTCCGTCAATCGATTCCGAGGGTTTATCCTGGATTCGCAATTGTCGCTCTTTGAAGGGACTCTGGAAGAGAACATTGTGCTCGGGCGGGACTATATCCCCTATAGTGACGTGCGGTGGGCGCTTCGTTTCACCGAGCTCGAAGAGGAAGTCGATGCCTTACCCCAGGGCCTGAAGACTCACGTCCGCTCGGCAGGAAAAATCTTCGCCCCGACTCACATTGTTCGCATCCTGGTCGCACGGGCGATCTTGGGCCGGCCGCAACTCCTCATTTTCGAGGGCATCCTCCACAACATGCACCCCGCAATGCGCGAGACGATTCTTCGGCGCCTCTGCAGCAAAGAGGAGCCCTGGTCAGTGATCTTCGTGTCGAACGATCCCAACCTGACTCCGCACGTCGACCGCCGAATCATGCTGAACTAGGTGGATGCCGCCGTTGCTCAACGTTCTGTTCCCTCCGATTTCATGTTCTGACCCTTCTCACCATCGAACCCGATCTGCTTGACAGGCATTCACCAATCGCCCACACTGCAGCCCACCGTCGACCGATACGAGTCATTGCGTGAACGCCAGCGAACCACCCATTTCAACCCCCTCCGCGTGGACCATCCTTGCTCGTCTGAATCTCCTGATCGGGCTTGAACGCCGCATTCTCGCCATCGTGGGATCCTATGCGATCGTGATCGGCCTGTTTGCGTTGATCGTCCCGCTCACCGTGCAGGAGCTGGTGAACACCTTCGCATTTGCCATTCAGCCGGTTATGATCGTGACGTTGGTGGCGACCATGTTCGGGGCGCTCCTCTGCATGGGCGCGTTCCGCGTCCTGCAGGCGCGGGCGGTGGAGATCCTGGTTCAGCGTCTCTATGCACGGTTAGCCTTCGCCTTCACCGAGGCCTTACCCCGCTTCCGCGAGAACGTCTTTCTTCCTCAACATACCAATACGTTCATCGAAGCAGAGTTGTTGCCGCGGGCGTTGGTCGCCATGCTGGTCGACATCATCAACGTGTCGGTATCGGGGATCATCGGGATGGCGATCCTGATCATGTACCATCCCTATTTCCTGGGATATAACACGCTGCTCATCACGGGCTTTGCTTTCCTGCTGACGTTTTTCGGCCGAGGCGGGCTCCGCATCACACAACGAGTCTCCCGGCTGCATTACCAAACATTTCATTGGCTCCAAGACATCGGCATCAATCGACTGCACTTCAAATCCACGGATAGCCTCCCGCTGCTCCTGAAGAAGACCGACGCGCTCGTCCAGGCCTATGTCATGGCGCGAAAAACGCGTTCCGATATCCTGACCGGCGCGCAATACAAGAGCGCGGTCATTTTTCAGGCTACGGCGCACAGCGGCATGATCGGGCTCGGCGGCTGGTTGCTGTCGATCGGCGACATCACCCTCGGGCAGTTCGTCGGGGCGGAGGTGATCGTCGGAACCCTGTTGCTCAATCTCGACACTGTCGCCCGGCGCATGTATGCCGCCATCTCTGTCGCCACCTCACTCCAGGAACTCTCCACGCTCTTCGAGATGCCGAAGGAAGATGTGTCCGGCCCAGTGGCGGCCTGGCTCCCCAATCCCTCGCTACGGGGAGTGCGCCTGACGTGTAAGGATGTCTCGTTCGCCGCCCCGGACGGAGCGCTCCTCTTCGAACGGTTCAACCTGGAAGTTATCCCGAGAGAGAAGATCAGCGTGCTCTCGGGAACCAGCAGAAGCAAGACATCGCTCGCGCTCATCCTGGCCGGGCTGTACCATCCGACCAGCGGCGTCATCCGCTACAACGACGTCGATCTGCGCGATGTCTCGCTGAATTATGTGAACCGCCACCGAGGCTTGATGCTGGATTCCCATCCCACACTGTTCGATGGGACGCTGGAAGAAAATATGACGTTGCAGCGCCCCTCGATCCGGTTTGAAGACCTCAGCTGGGCACTCCGCTTCGTGGAGCTTGAAGAAGAAATCGACGCCATGCCCATGGGACTGGAAACCCTGGTGCACGGCAACGGTGCCAACCTGACTCGAAGCCAGGTGCTTCGCATTCTCCTGGCCAGAATGATCGTCACCCGGCCGGAACTGCTGATCTTCAACGGCAGTCTCCACAATATCGAGCCGGGGCTCCGATTGACCTTGCTCCGTCGGCTCTGCTCCAAGGAAGAGCCCTGGTCGGTGGTCTTTGTCTCCAACGATCCGGAAGTCAGCCAACTGGTCGAACGCCGCGTGCTGCTGGACTGATCATCCGGGCTACCGTCATCACGACGCCGCTTCTTTCTTCCGTGGCGATCTGCTAGACTGAGCCGAGGTGTTGCCTCCGGCCTGACGAAAGGAACGCTCGTGTCACTGGCATCGCGCCTCAAACTGTCCTTTCCCAGCACGAACCAATTGATTATCAGCCTCCTGATTGCGGGGTTGGGGTGGGTCAGCGGGCAGGCCCTCAGCCGTATCGATCAGGATCTGCGCATCATGTACACCGAGTACACGCTGGGTGCGGCGGACCTCGCCCATATCTCGGCGGACGTCATTCGATATCGCAACACCATCATCCGGTCGTTGGAAGCCGAGAACCAGACCACCTTCGAACGGATTACCGAATCGTTGCCGGCCCAGCGCGCACGCATTCAACATGCGGTGGATCGATACGCCGCAGCCGGCCTGCGCGTGTCACGGAGCGGGCGGAGCGAAGAAAAAGACATTCAAGCGGTTCGCGAAAGCCTCGATCAATACTTCCACGTGGCCAGCCAAACGACGGACTTGCTGTCGCAGGAATGGAGGGCCGGCTCCGCAGCTGAAGCCGCGGAACTCCGGCGCAAAGCCGAAATTCATGCCGCCGACAATGGTGGGCCGAAAGTCATGCAGGTCAGTCTCGCGCTGGATCGACTCCTGGAGACGGTCGCGGAGGTCGCCAAAGACATGCGCGACGAAGGCACCAAGACGATCCTCTCGACAGGGTATTGGATCGTCGGCGGGAGTTTCTTCATTGCGTTGTTGAACCTGGTTCTCATCCGACCAGCACGCGTACAAGAACGGCCCTCTTCAAGCTCTGAAGAATCGCCCCATCCGGAATCACCACGGAGCCTTCCGAGCGAGGGATAACGACAAGCCCTCCAGAGCGATTCAGCCCAACGCCCCATCTTTGCTCACATCGACGGATCAGCCGGCCGGCCGAGAGCCCGAAAGAGTCGGCGACGTTCATCGTGGCTCAAATCCATCCACTGCCCGGCATGCAAACCCTCAATGGTAATGTGCATGATGCGCACCCGATGCAATGACACGACCCGATAGCCGAGCGCCTGGCACATGCGCCGGATCTGCCGGTTACGCCCTTCCGTCAGGATGATGCGGAAGCGGCGGGGCCCAAGCCGCGCCACGGTACAAGGCCTGGTGCGCTCCCCCAGAATAGTCACCCCCTGAGCCATCCGAGACAGAAACGTCTCATCGAACTCCCGTTCCACTTCCACACGATATTCCCGTTCATGCCCGTGCTCGACCCGCAAGATCTCATTGACGATATCGCCGTCGTTCGTGAGCAGGATGAGGCCCGACGAATCCTTGTCGAGACGCCCGATCGGGAAAATTCTATCGGGATGGCCGATTTCAGCAATGATGTTTCGTCGAACATGCAACTCAGTGGTGGTCGTCACCCCAACCGGCTTGTGATACTTGAGATACACCGGACGATGGCCGCGCTGGAGCATAACCCCGTCGCGCGCTACGAGATCCTGCGGGGAGACCTGATCGCCGAGCTTGGCCACCAGGCCATTGATGGTTATCCGCCCGGCAGCGATCAGGCGATCGGCCTCCCGACGCGAACACAGGCCCTGCTCGGTAAAAAATTTATTAATGCGCATGGCAGGGAGATGAACTCGCGTGAGTCGTTCCTCGTCAAGAGTGCAGGGTCAACGGCGTCACCCCAAAACACGGGCTGACGTCACTCTGTACCTGGGCCTTCCGTCAAGAGCGTTACGTTACGTTCCACTCCACAACGAGAGACACTTCACGAGCGACGGTTCACAATGTGAGAGTCAGTGGACACGGCGGCCGGCACGAATTCGCCCCAGCATCCGATAGATCAAGCGGGCGATACTAAACTGCGGAGCGACGAACCCTTCGATCGGTGCAATCTCACTAATATCCATACCGACAATGCCCGGCCCGTTGGCTAGCGCGGTCACCAGCGCGAGGGTGTCGTACCACCCCAACCCACCCGGCTCGGGTGTCCCCAACGCCGGCACCAGGGACGCATCAAGCCCGTCACAATCAAAGGTGAGATACACCGGCCCGGTACAGGCCGCCAGAATGTCGGGAATCCAACGAGCGGCCCGCCCCTCATAAGGACCGGAGGGATCGAGAATCGACGCGGCAAAAAACGTGTGGATCCGCGGAGTGTGTTCGATCAGGTCGATTTCTTCCGGACTGATCGAGCGAACACCGACCTGTACCAACGGCAGGCCGTCCTGCACGACACGAGCCATCACGCTTGCATGGCTGTAGGGATTGCCCTGGTAGGCTTGGCGGAGATCGCCATGCGCATCGATCTGTACGACGCACATCCCCGGATATGTTCGGGCATGCGCGCGAATCGCCCCTAACGCGCCGGTATGTTCACCGGTCAGGGTCACCAAGAACTTTCCCCGACCGACATGTGGTTGAACAAACTCCTGAATCGCCTGCACAGCCGGCCCATCGACTCGCCCGTCTAGGTTTAAGGTCGCAGCCGTTGCGACGCCGCCCCACTCGCGGTAGGGTTCATAGCGCAGCGTCTCATCGTACAACTCGACCTGTTGGGAAGCTTCGATGATCGCGGAGGGGCCTCGATCGGACCCGAGGATATAACTCGAGGTATGCTCGTAGGGAGCCGGGAGGACGTAGACTCCGGCCTGATCGGGATGACACCAGGGCTCGTCGATCCCGAGAAAATTATCGGCTTGCCCAAGCCACCCGGACGGAAGCGCCATAGTCGCCCGCCGCTAGGCTTTGTCCCGAAGACTCTTAGGGATGTTTTCCGTGGGGATAAACACCGCCAATGCAATCACGCAGGTCCATCGATTTGGACGGCCGACTGCCGATTGCGTGATATTCAAGGTTCGCACGATCTTGCCGCCCATCTTGAAGACCTGTTCGCGCTCTTTCCAAGCCACATCGGGATCGAACTCGATGCCTTGTGTGGTCGCGAGCATTTGTGCCGCCAAATCTTCCGTGTATTCACCGGACTCTTCGTCGGTCTCGCCGTACGCATGGTGTTCAGAAAGGTAGCCGTACGTATCGCGGTCCGTCGGAATCGCTAATCCGATCGACGCGGAGATCAGCCGGTTGCGCTCGTTGGTCTCCGATCTGGCCATGACGCAAAACGTGATTTCACCGGGGTTCAGCAATTTCTCGCCGCGCTTGCGAGGGAGGATCTTGCAATTGGGAGGGAGGATCGAGGAGACGCTGACGAGGTTACAATAGGCCACGCCGGCGCTACGCAAAGCCTGCTCAAACGCAGCCAGCTTTTCCTTGTGCACCCCGACGCCCCTCGTCAAAAACATGTGTGTTGGTACCATGTAGGTCTCCCTCTTCATCCCGCGTCGAAATCACTCCGCCTAGAGTGTTCGAAAAATTGTCAGAAGCCTTGTGCCACGCACTTGATCATGCGGTGACACGCGCGAAAGTTGTATCAAGTTTGCCGGTCATCCGCAATATGGCGGCCGGGTTTTTTTGCCGTACGCCAGAGGGCTGTCACGGCCGGCGTAGATTCAGAACCAACAATCTGGGTTCGGTCATGTCCTCGATCGCGTACCGAAGACCTTCACGACCGATCCCGGAGTCCTTCACGCCACCATAGGGCATGTGGTCCGCGCGGAACGTTGGAATCTCGTTCGCGAGGACGGCGCCGACCTCCAGCTGCTCGAACGCCTGGAAGATGCGTCCAATGTTGTTGGTGAACAGGCCCGCCTGCAACCCATAGTCCGACTCATTCACTGCCGTCAATACACCCTCAAAGTCGCGATAGGGCGTGATCGTGACCAGTGGCCCGAACACTTCCTGGCAGGACACCTTCATGGCGGGGGTCACCTGAGACAAGACCGTCGGCCGCACAACCGACCCCATCCGCGTTCCGCCCGACAACAGGCGGGCACCTTGGGCCACAGCATCCCCGATCCAGCCTTCGACACGCTGCGCGGCTCCCGAATCAATCAGCGGTCCGACGACCGTGTGCTCATGGCTCGGGTCTCCGGTTTCCAACTGCTCAACACGTGCCACAAGCTTCTCCGTGAACGCCGCCGCGATCGACTCATGCACAAAAATCCGTTGCACCGAAATGCAGGTTTGTCCGGCATAGCTGAATCCGCCGGTCACACAACGCTGTGCAACATGATCCAGATCCGCATCCGGCTCGACGATCACCGCGGCATTCCCGCCCAATTCGAGCACCACCTTCTTCTTGCCGCATTTGGCTTTCAGCATCCAGCCCACCGGCGCACTTCCGGTAAAACTCAGTAACTTGAACCGAGGGTCGACCACCAATTGCTCCGCGACCTTGTTTTCGCACGGCAGCACGTTGAGACCACCCGCTGGAACACCGGCCTCTAGCAACAACTCGGCCAACAGAAGCGATGTCAGGGGGGCTTGGGGCGCCGGCTTGATCAGAATCGAGTTACCAGCCGCCAAGGCCGGAGCCACCTTATGGACGACAAGATTGAGCGGAAAATTGAACGGGGTAATGCCAAGGATAGGCCCGATGGGAAATCGCCGCGTCACCCCCCAATACGACTCCATTCCGGGCGACCAATCCAGCGGCACGACCTCACCACCGATACGCTTGGCCTCCTCCGCCGCGATCGAGAACGTCTGAATGGCGCGGCCAACCTCCCGGCGCGCATCGGTCAGCGGCTTGCCGGCCTCTGCCACCATGCTACGCGCAAACTCTTCGTGCCTCGCTTCGAGCGCCTGAGCCGCCTTCCCAAGCAGGGTCGATCGCGCGTACCCGGACAACCGGCGCATCGCGGCCGCGCCCTCGACTGAAGACACGACGGCGGCGTCCGCTTCAGCCGGACCGGCCTGACAGACATGGGCAATCGTCTCGCCTGTGTAGGGATTTCGTACGGGAGCAGCCGTGGTGGTGTGTACCCACCGGCCACCGATCAGAAATGGACGGCCATCTTCCAACAGACTCACTCCAGGAGAGGGAGGATCGCTACTGCACGGATTCCATCGGAGGTGTGGCTGCAGCCGCGGCGCTATGCGTCGCTTCATCACGCTGAGCCGCCACCGCCTTGGCGATCAACTCTTCGGTTCCCCAATCCTGAACCGCCGCCAAGGTGAACGCTTCATACGTCGAGACCCCTTGGCAGGATGGACAGGCCGGCATGGGAACCTTCCGGCAAAACGCTTCGTTCAAGCAGGACATGCACACCCAGAGATCGGGCTCTCCATCCTTCGCAGGCACGTTCCAAAAGGCTTGTTTCGATGCCATAGTGCAGTTTCCTCTTTCCTGGCTAAACGATGAGTCTCGTCACAACACTGACGCCCGTTGGCATGAGGGACGTTATTTCTGTGTCGCCCCCGGAGACGCGAGTAACTTCTCAATTTCTTCCTCGAATGCTTCGAACGGGAAGGCGCCGGGAATGGCAATGGCCGGATTCTTGGTGGTCGGCTGCTGCGTCGTACGCATCAGGACAAAGCCGGGCGTGCCATGGAATCCCCAGCCATTCGCTTCATCCCGGTCTTGAAAGATGGCCTGCACATGCGGGGCATCACGCAAACATTGCCGGAATTTCGTCTGGTCGAGGCCGATGGCCTTGGCATGTTGCGAGTAACTGTCCACGTCCAACCGTCCGTCCGCGGCAAACAATCGATCGTGCATCGGCCAGTAGGTGCCCTGGTCGCCGGCACAACGCGCGGCGAGCGCGGCAGTGACCCCGGGACCTTGATCGGCGCGGGGATAGTCCTTGTATAGAAACCGGACCTTGCCGGTATCGACATAACGCGCCTGAATCTTGGGCCAGGTTTCCTTAAAAAACTTGAGGCAATAGCCGCACGTGAAGTCGGAATACTCGATCAGCGTCACCGGCGCATCCGCCTTGCCTCGCATCCGATGATCGACGGCCGGCGCACTGGCGGCAACGGCGGCGCCTGCCACCAGCACGAGCAGGAGACACCCCATTCCAACCCGAATCAGCCATGCAGTCATGAGAGTCATGCCGGGACACTCTTCGCTGGGATGCGTTCCAATAACCCGACCATGAGCAACGGCCACACCAGGGTAGCATCGCTCAGCACTTCGGCAAACCGCCCGCCTTCGGCCGGCGGCACGAACTTGCCCCACGAGATGCCCTCTTGATAGGTGCATCCGCTCAATCCGCCCCAGTAATCCGGCTCGGGACAGATTCGGACGCCATAATGAAACCGTGGCGGTTTCACATCAAGGCCCAAACGCGTGTTACTGATCTCGATATACGGCGCCACTTGCTGCGCCCAATTCCGAGGCACGCCACCACCGATGGTGAAAATGCCCAGGCGTTTGGATCCCAGTATTTCTCCCGCATAGTGGTTGAGATCGAGGTAGGGATTGAAGACGGGACTCGCTTGGTGAAGCGCGCGTAAGACCGCCTCGTCTCCGCCGCCTTTGACCTGGCTGCGAACCCGATCCATTTGCTTCCCCATCGCCCAGGTGCCAACATCCAGCCCCATCTCGGAATCGGTGAATGCAGGGATATAAACCGGCACGTTTTTCAAGTAGGCGCTCTTGAGAATCCCGGGTCCTTCAAATTCTTCGGTCAACGTCTTCCCGAGTTCCCGGGTCAGGAGATGCGACGAGAGAGGCACATCGGGGTTGATCCGTTTAAGCGTCAACGAGACGACATGCTCGACGTAATTGAGGTTCGACTCCATCTCAAGGGTGTCATAGACGCGGTTGTAGCCCTTCTGAAATAACTCCTCGTCGCTATGAGCGGCCTCATGCCGATAGTGGAGCTTGCCCACCGATTCGCTGAGGCCATGTGCGACCAGCGCGCCCGTCGAGATGATGGCATGCACCATGTCGCGGTCGATCATGGTACTGATGATTTTCCCCATCTTCGCGATGGTCATAGCGCCCGAGAGCGTCAGCACCACCTTGCACTCGGTATCCTCGATCATCGCCGCGAGGGTTTCAAAGGCCTCGCCCAGCCGCCGGCCGCCGAATGCCGTTTTCCGCATCGCTTCCAACAGCTCCGAAAAGGTATGAATCTTTTCAGGGTCGAGAGGCTCAAGCGCCTCCAAGCCATCCGTGGCACCGTCATGAAATTCCCGTCCCGCCATGATGAGAGCCTCCCGAAAAAAATCACCCTTCCGATCAAGCAGATCATTTTATACACAACCGAGCGGCGCGGGGTCAATTGAAGCGGTGGTCAGACCCTTCGAGGGCAGGCTGTCATCCGTCAAACGTGATTCATCCCGCCCGCTCAGGTGCCTCACCCACCGAAGCAATCAACGGCGCGCAACCGCGCGAGGAAAAGACAGGAGGGAGTCGCGAGAACAGGCGGTCAGCTTCGAACGCCGCTGACGAGTGTGAGCACCATCGCCGTGAGGTACATGAGACTGATCCCAGCGAACAGGCCTGTCGCCACCTGCACCCGGCGCGTCGCCGTATACGACATCACGGTCAACGCGAGGATCACATAGAGCAACGAACCGGCCGCCAGGGCGTAGAAGCAGATCGAGAAGTAGGAAGAGACACCTTGCCCGCTGAGAAAGGTCCCGACACATGTCGGCAGCCCGGCGATCAATCCCAGCAGGATGACATCCCGCCCGGAGATCGGCGTTTTTCCCGAGGCACCCACAATACCGAATCCCTCGGTGCCATTGTGCAAACCGAATCCGGCCACCAACAAGAGACTGAGCGTGTACTCGCCGCTGGCATAACTGGTACCGATCGCCAGCCCTTCTCCAAGATTGTGCAACCCCATCCCAACGGCAATCATGTAGGGCAATGACAGCACCCGATTCCCTGCACGACCGCCGAACACCTGGCGGGATTCCAGCGCCACTAAACCGACGAAACTGATCCCGAGGCTGCCAAGAAACACCAACCACGAGATGGGGTCTCGTGCGCCCGTTTGCTCAGTCGCTTCATGCATGAGATCGAAAAAAAGGTACACTAAGACACCGTTCGCCACCCCGATCAATCCACTCTCCCAAGTCCGCGGCAACACCTTGCCCAGGAACAGGGCTGCAAGGATGCCGACGTAGACTGGAATGAGACCGGCGATCGCGCCCAGTCCAATAGCATTCACCATGGCAACCTTCTACCAGAAGCAGGGGGAAGGAAGAAAGATCGGGGTGAAGGCTGGCACGACGTTCACAGACATGACAGCCCCTGACAATCAAGCCAGGAGATAGGCCCCATCACAGACTCATGATGGAGCCGACAGCGCCGGCGGGTGTGGCACAGGGCGTCTCACCACCCACCGGCCTTGAGGCTGCCGACAGACGCGGCAGGAGAGGGGCAGTACAAGGCGTGGTTACCGTCCGCCGGACAGTTGGGCCAGGACCGGATGTCCACCCATGACGTCTTGCAACGCCTTAACGACGGCAGCCGAGGATGTCTCACCGGCCTGAACGAGCACCTGATACTGTTGCTGGGTCAGCGCGAAAAACGCCGGGTGCTGGTCGACCGGCACCCCCATCAACGTCGCCAGCGCGGCCAAATGTTCCCCACCGCCCCTGGCCATGTCCCCGGAAATCGTTTCAAACGTGCTGGCAACAAACAGGTGGGTCTGCTGTTCGGCCATCACCTTGCCGTCATTGGTACAGCCGGATGTGCCGAAGCTGATCCCGAATGTCTGACTCCCGAACGTGCCGTTCGTTGTCGCCATCATCACTTGAGGCGCAATATTCTTCGGAGTCTTATAGTCCGCCCACGCCAGCTTTCCCAGCCCACACCCAGGTCCATTGTCCGGAGTCACTGCGAACGCCACGCTGACCTGCCCGCCGATCAAGATCCCTGTCAGCGCGACGAACAATCCTTTTTTCATGTGCTCTCCCTTCTGTGCTTGCGCGTTACCGCATCCTCATCAGACACATCATGCCGACATCGCTGTGCGGCCCCCCTTACCTTAGCCGTCTTTTTCGCCCTGTCAATCGAAGGGCCTGTTTTCTCGCAGATGTCCACGCTCATGGCTGGACCACTCGGGAATCAAGGCGGCGGGAGCATGGAGGGGCAGGCGTGTGAGCACACCTTCCTCGCCCATACGAAGGACGGTGGGTGATCGCGACTTCGCTTGAGTCCAAGCAGGCGTGGATCACCGACGGAATAACTTCCACCGCTACTCCGTCGGCACCCGGGCAGACTCAGACGTAGGGACTGTTCCCTGGAGCCGATGGAGAACCTGATACAGTACGGGGACCACCAACAGAATCAGGACCGCCGAGGTCAGCATGCCGCCTACCACGACTCGCGCCAGCGGCTGTTGGGATTGGGCACCGATGCCGCTCGCAATAGCCGCCGGCAGCAGCCCAATGGCCGCAGCCAGCGAGGTCATCAGCACCGGCCGCATCCGGACCTCGGCGCTTTTCAAGATCGCCTCTTTGATCTCATACCCGTCACGCAATAGATCTCGCATACGACTGATCAGGATCAATGCGCCCTGCACGGCCACGCCGAACAGCGAAATGAATCCCACCGCGGCCGAAATGCTGAAATGGGTCCCCGTCACCAACAGTGCCAAGACGCCACCGACCAATGAAAATGGCACGGCCGCCAGCACCAACAATGCATCGCGTAGACTGTGCAGGACCAGGTACACCAGAAAGAGAATGATGAGCAGCGTGATGGGGACAATTTTGGCCAACCGTGCCTTCTCTTCTTGCAGTTGATCAAACTCTCCGTGCCATTCGATCCGATAGCCGGATGGGAACTGGACCTGCTTCGCAATCCGTTCTTGCGCCTCCCGGACGGTCCCCTCCAAGTCTCGTCCGCGAACGCTGAACTTGATGGGAATGTACCGTTCATTGTTTTCACGATAGACGATGAACGCGCCGGTCTGCTCGGTAATTGACGCCAGCTGTTTCAGTGGAATGCGCGCGCCGTCAGGCGTACTGACGACGATGTTGCCGATCGACTCGATATCGCGCCTGAACTCCGGGAGAAACCGGACCACGAGATCGAACCATCGCTCCCCCTCATACACTTGCGTGACGGCCTGGCCACCGATCGCCGCCTGGACGACATCGTTGACATCGCCCACCTTGAGGCCATACCTCGCACACTCCTCGCGGTTGACCTCAATCACAAGATTCGGCTGCCCCAGCAAATGCAGCACACCGAGATCTTTGACACCCTGCACATCCTTCATCACCAGCTCAATCTGCTTCGCCAATTGCTCCAGGGTCTGGAGGTCGCTGCCAAAGAGCTTGACTGCATTTTCCCCCTTCACCCCCGACATGGCTTCCTGCACATTGTCCTGGATCGCCTGAGAAAAGTTGAAGGTCACACCCGGCACCGCTGTGAGGCGCTGTTCGATCTGATCGATCAAGGCTTTTTTCGTCGGCACCTCAGCGCGCCATTGTTTCAACGGCTTCAGGGTCACGAGGAATTCCGCATTGAAGAAACTCGTCGGATCGGTTCCGTCGTCGGGACGCCCCAATTGCGAGGCTGCACTGATGACCTCGGGGAATTGCCGGAACACTGCCCGGATGTCCGTCACCAGATGCGCCGCCTGCTCAAACGAAATATCCACCGGGAAGGTGGTGCGCATCCAAATATTCCCCTCTTCCAATGCCGGCATGAACTCACCGCCGATGAAGGGCACCGCCGCGATGGTCAGAACCAAGGAGAGGATGGCGATTCCGATCACCAACCATTCGTGCCGCAACCCCCAATTCAGCAGTGCCAGGTAACCATGTTTCAACCACTCCACCACTGCGGTGTCACGCTCCCGAATCGGTCCGGCGAGCAGCAAGGAACAGAGGGCGGGTCCTAGGGTAAACGCCATCAGGAGCGCGCCGCTCAACGCAAAGCCATAGGTCAAGGACATGGGCGCAAACACCTTGCCCGGCACCCCCGTCATCGTGAACAACGGTAAAAACGCCACCACGATGATGGTGGTCGCAAAGAAAATCGGCCGCCCCACTTCGCGCGCCGCACGCAGGACAGCCGCCGGCATCGCGCTCTCAGCCGAAGGGCGATGCGCGAGGTGGAAAAAGATACTCTCGACCATAATCAGGGTGGAATCGACGATGATCCCGAAGTCGACGGCCCCCAGCGAAATCAGATTGGCCGATTGCCCGGCGAGCACCATCATGCCGAAGGTAAACAAGAGCGCCACGGGAACCGTGAGCGCCACAATCATCGCCGTCCGGAAATGACCGAGGAACACGTAGAGAATGATCGACACCAGGACGACGCCGGCAATCAAAATATCGATCACCGTTTCAATGGTCGTATGGATGAGGACCGTGCGGTCATAGAAGGTCTTGATCCCCACCCCCGGTGGCAGCTTGCGAGTATTGAGGTCTTGGATCTTTTCATGCACCTTCTCCAACACCGGCAGGGCTTTGGCACCCCGCTGCAGCAGCACGACACCTTCCACGACATCATCCCGGTCATCGATACCGACCTTGCCCAATCGTATGCGGGATCCGATGCTGGTCTTGCCCAGATTCCTGACAAATACCGGCGTCCCTTCTTTTTGAGTCACCACCGTGTTGGCAATGTCGTCGAGTTTCTTGATCAGTCCCATGCCGCGAATGTTAAAGCTCTGCTCACCCATCGACAGGTAGTTACCGCCCACATCGGTATTGCTCTTTGCGAGACCGTCCATGACCTGATCCAGCGTCACGTTGTAGCTCATGAGCTGCCCGGGGTCTAACTCAACGTGGTATTCCTTGGTCGTCCCGCCGTAAGTACTGACATCAATGACACCGGGTACGCGTTTGAACTCGCGGCGGATCTGCCAATCCTGGGTCGTCTTGAGGTCGGTGAGCGACACATGGTCGCCGGTGAGTTCGTACCGAAAGATTTCGGCGATGGCCGACCAGGGCGAAATCGACGGCTGCACGTTTTGAGGCAAGGTAGTGAGTTGCAGGCGATTGAGGATTTCTTGCCGGTCGCGGAAGTACTCGGTGCCGAAATCGAAATACACCTTGATGTCGCTGAGACCAAAGATCGAGAGGGAGCGGATTTCGGTCAGCCCCGGCATGCCCTGAAGTGCAATTTCGATCGGCAGCGTAATGGCCCGCTCCATTTGCTCACCCGACCAACCGGGATACTGGGTAATCACCTCGATCATCGGCGGTGATGGATCGGGATAGGCCACCACATCAAGCAGATGAAACGCATACAAGCCGCCGAATAAGAGCGCGAGTCCGGCGAGGCACACCATCAACCGCTGTGCCAACGCCAACCCTACCAGTCGTTCAATCATATGGTGTGTCCTCCGCACTTAACTCAGACATCTCGCGCGAACGCACAAGACGGCATCGATAACTCCCATCAACCACTGCGATCGAGAGCTACACGGAACCTGACTGACAGTTGAGGGGGTCTATACGCGGTAGACAGACAACCTGGAGAGCAGACAGTGCCTGGGATGAGTGCCCCGGTGCGAGGCAAGACCGGCAGCATGAATCAACGCAGGCTGGACCGAAAGGCTCTCGCCTGAATGCTCCAGCTCGATTCGAAGGGGCGCGGCTTCGTCACGAACCTCTTCGAGCTCAGATTCGAGCACCAATTGTAAGTCGGTGAGCGACCGCCCCACCTCGTCCTGCAGATCAAAGAGATCTGCCGAGGAGAGACTGAACACGACCACCCACGCAAAGAGCAAAAGAACCATCCTGAAACGGAACGGGTGGGCAGCGAACGATCTCAAGAGCACGGCTTCTCAAACTCCCTTACTGGGTCACCGTCGACACAATGCCACCAAACTTTATCATGGCGACCGGCGGGCAACAAGAATACTCAGAATGAGCGCATGGACTTGACCAGCAACGAACCTATCCTCCTAGCCGTACTGGGCCTGCTGCCGGTTTCACAGACACCGAGTCAGGTGTATCAATGAACTCGGAGGTGCGCCATGGAGCGACGCAAGGTTACGCGAGCGTGTACGCGGGAGGCGGTGAAACTAGGCCGAGACGTGGCGGGACGGAGGCCTGCCACGGCCTCATGGGCCACACTTCATGGTATGGCGGTGCGCTACGGAATTGACGACCCCGCCTTGTCTGATAGAGTTGTGATGCGACCGCGTCTCTGGCGTATGCGCCGGGCGCTAATTATCCGTTCCACTGAGTACCTTTCGGGCACCGCACAACCAAAGCACCAGAGCGCTGCCAGAAGGAGGGAGCTTTACGCACAGCCCGTGCAGTTTCTATGGAAGAGATCGTGCGGCACTGGGCACATACGCACGTCCTTGAGTAATTCCCTTGAATGCAGAATGTCTCAAACGATCCCGATGCACGCGGCCGCGACATGAATAATCGTGCCTCCTCTACACACAAGCAACTAGGGTTGCAGTCCCGGATGAGGCACTACCGCACATTGGTATGGCACTTTGTCAAACGTGATTTTTACCTCAGACATACCGGTTCTGCGTTGGGAGTTCTCTGGTCGCTGATTCTTCCGCTGGCTCAACTCAGCGTCCTCTCGTTTACATTTGGAAGCATCATTCGGGTCGATATCGATCACTTTCCAGCCTTCGTCTTTAGTGCGCTGTTGCCTTGGACTTGGTTCAGCAGTGCCCTCGCGTCCGCCGGTCCGCTGTTCTTTACTCACCGGGATCTCGTCAGAAAGCCTGCCTTTCCGCCTGCGGCTCTCATACTCGTTAACACAGTGTCACACCTCATCACTTTCCTGCTGAGTCTCCCTCTGCTGTACGGAATTCTCTGGTGGTATGGCCGATTGGTGCCGTGGAACCCCATCGCGCTGCTCACGCTATTGGTTATTCAAGCCGTCCTCATCGCAGGATTGAGCTTTATGGTGGCCACCTGGAATGTCTTTTACCGTGACGTGGCGCAGCTGGTGGGCATCGCACTCTCCCTCCTGTTTTTCCTGACCCCGATTTTTTATAGACCCATTGTGTCCAACGAATATCTTGCCCTCCTGGCTCTCAACCCCTTAGTACCTCTCATTACTGCCTATCGCGCCGTCCTGTTTGAAGGCGTGAGTCCGTTATGGGCATCGGTTGCCCAGACAGGAGCGATCAGCGCGGTGATCTGCGGACTCGGTTATTGGATGTATCGGCGTTTCGAACCTGACGTCGTTGACGCTGTTTAGGAGTGACGGTGCGGCCTTACGCGATCACAGTGAGACAGGTCTCGAAACGTTTTATCGTCCAGAGAAACCGTCCCTCCAGTATCAGAGATACGGTGCACCAGGTGGTGACCGGGCAATGGCACAGACGGGAAACGCTCTGGGCGTTGCGGAAGATTAATTTTACCGTCCGGCATGGTCAGGTCCTTGGAATCATCGGCCACAATGGGGCGGGGAAAAGCACCCTGTTGCGGCTCCTGTGCGGGCTCGGGGTGCCAACGTCTGGAAGCATCGTGAGCGACGGACAAGTTGGCGGCATTTTGGAATTAGGCGGTGGTTTTCATCCTGACCTGACGGGGCGGCAAAACATTGAAACGGCGGCGATCCTGAACGGCGTCGTTGAGGGCCTCCCTGAATGCGAACGAAACATCGTGCAATTCGCCGAGATGGAAGACTACATCGACCAACCCGTACGGACCTATTCAAACGGTATGTACCTGCGACTGGCTTTCGCGGCCGCCGTTGAGTTTAACCCGTCGGTGTTAGTGATGGACGAAGTGCTTGCGGTTGGAGACGAGCGATTTCAAAAGAAATGCATGGATCGCATCGCGCGATTCCGGAATGAGGGCAAGACGTTAATTGTGACGTCTCACGACGCCGAGCAGATCAAGGCGTTGTGTGATGAGGTGCTGGTACTGGACGAAGGACGAGTCATGATCCAAAGCGATCCACATTCTGCCTTGGCCACGTATCACGACCTCATGCGACAGCGAACCGAACGGCGCGCCGGGCAGATGTCCGTCGCCTCCCGGTCGTCGCTACTCCGCGTGACGCAGGGGAACCGAGAAGGAACGCAGGAGTGCAGTATCTCTGCCGTACGCGTCTACGATGACAAAGGACAATTAACCGAGTCGGTGGAGACCGGAAGCCCGCTCGCCGTAGAGGTGGACCTTCACCGAGGTGACCATATCTTGGACATGGCTTGTACCGTCGGCATATTCAACGAGTCCCACGCCAAGTGCTGGGAGGTTGCAATTCCTTCCCTGATAACCCTTGATGGCGCGCTCCAGAGCAAGCACACCCTGCGCTTGGATCTCACCTCACTCCCACTCGTCCCGGGACGGTACTTCCTGAATCTCGGCATTTATCCACTTGATTGGAGCTACCTGTACGATCGCCACTGGCAGATGTATCCCTTACACATAACCGGCGCCAGAACCTCCGGGCCTGGCGTTTATGCGCAAGGCATGCTCTTCCTGGATGTTCGCGTTGGTGTTAAAGGCCCAGCCCTTCTCGATGTCAGTTCAGACTCGGTGCCTCGTGATGCGATGGGCGCCTAAGTCATGAGAGAGGAATAGGATATGAAGGTACTCATCATCTCAACGTATCCGCCTGATCCAGCGCCCGAAGCGAATCACGCGCTTCACATGAGTGAATGCTTAGCGCAAAGCGGCCATATCGTGCATGTGGTCTGCAAAAAAGGAAGCATCGCCGGGACGCTGCCTAATATTGTCGTCCATCCCACCATTGATGAATGGGCGTGGTCTAACCTGCCAAACCTTGTCCACGAATTGAAACAGTGTCAACCTGATGTCGTGCTGTTGATTTACATCGGATGGATTTATAACCACCATCCGATGATCACGTTTCTGCCCTCTATCTGCAAATCCGCGCTCCCGGGTGTCCCGGTGGTGACCCAGTTTGAGGCGATCGATGACGACCCGCTCACGCGATCCGTCTCGTCGCGCATTCCACGAAAGATCATGGGTCTGTGGGCAGGTGCCAGGGATAGTCATTGGCGCTTTGGAACACTCCTCCGAGACAGTGCCCGCATCATTGCGCTGAGTGGCCCTCACCGAGACCGCCTCAACCGTCAGCTGCCAGGCGTTTGCGAAAAGATCACCCTTCTCCCCCCGCCTCCACTCATTCGATTCTGCTCTGATCCCCCGGAGAAAGCTCGGCAGAGGGCGCGTCAGGCTATCGGTGCCAAGGCAGACGACTTCGTCTTAACGTATTGGGGCTACATTTACCCCGGCAAAGGGATAGAGACTCTCTTCGAGGCGTTTCGGATGGTGTGTACGCGGATGCCGAACATGCGGCTCGTTCTCGTGGGGGGCTACCTCGAGATACCCACTCGCGCCGCTGAGTGCAAGCGGTACCATGACATGGTGCAAAAACTCCCGGAGACGTTTGGGATTACGGAGAAGGTCACGTGGACTGGAAACTTCACTTGGGATAGCGACGAAGGCTCCCTCTATTTGCGCGGCAGTGATGCCTGCGTACTGCCGTTTGACTACGGCGTCACCCTCAATAACAGCTCCCTTGCCGCAGCCACCACTCACAGCACGCCTATCATCGCGACCGAAATCCCGGGCGAACGAGATGAGGCTCTGGAGCATGGACGGAACGTGTACCTCGCTCGTCCCAAAGACCCCGACGCGCTTGCGGAGGCGATCGAACTCATCAGTGGTTCACGAGATTTTCAAAACTTATTACGCGCCGGCAGTGCACGCCTCGCGCAGGAATGGTACAGCAGAGAGACCTTCGGAGATCGTTTAGCACACATCTTGACGTCTGCCATTGGCGCCACCGAAAGACACAGTGGCAAGACTGACCTTCAAGTGAGTCGAAACCTCGTGGCTCGCGACTGCATCACAGAAATACCGTCCGCCTCGTCCACCTCCGCCATGAACTCACCAGGCCAGGCAGACGCCATCCACTCTATGCCATTCGTGTCCGTCATTGTCGCAGCATACAATGTGGAGACCTATCTCAGTCATTGCTTAGACTCTCTCGTGCACCAGACGCTGACCAACATAGAAGTCCTAGTCATCAATGACGCCTCAACGGACAATAGCGGAAAAATCGCCCACCAATATGCGATGAAGTACCCCTGCGTGCGAGTCTTTGATTGCGAGACCAACAAGGGTCTGGCCAGCGTTCGTAACATTGGCCTCAGCCATGCCAGAGGTCAGTACATTGCGTTCACCGACGGTGACGATTGGGCCGACATCCGAATGTGCGAAGTGCTCTACAATAGAGCACTGGCCGATGACCTCGATGTGTTGGTCGCCGATGCTACGGTTCTCTACGAAACGACCAAAACGTTTGGAGACCATTTTGATAAACACATCCGGCAATCATTAGACCCCAGGCTGAGAAAGCGGCCCTTTGAGATCACCAATGAACCACGCGGCCTTCTGTTAGAACCCGTTGCCTGGACCAAGCTCTATAAGCGCTCCTTCCTTCAAGAGCACGGCATGCGCTTCGAAGAGGGAATGAATTCTTATGAGGACGTCTGCTTTCATTTCTGGGTCATGTTAAAGGCCAAGCGGATCTCCCTCATAGACCAAGCCTTTTTATTTTATCGACAAAATCGCCCGGGACAAATCTCCGGAAGAACCAATCGAAAAGTCTTCGAGGTGTTCGAGGTCTTTCGCAAGATCCATGGCAATCTCACTACCTGGCAGGTGTCCGATGACGTATGGGCGATGCTGATTAGGGTGCAGCTACGGCAATTTGATTGGATGCTCAAAGATAGAGTTCAACCGGCAGACCGGCGAGAGTTTCTGGCAAAAGTTGCGGAGGCCTTCAATAAAATTCCGGAAGGAGGCTTTAAGGAAGCGGTCCATCATACCAACCCTCATGAACGGCTCATCATCTTTTGTATGCGCCGAAACAGCCTCAAGGGGTATCACAGCGTCTCGCAGCATCACTGGCCGGTGCATCCACTGTTAGACGTATACGTCAACCATCCCGGGCCTGGCGTGCTCAAGCGTTGCCTCAAACGCGCTGCGAAAAGTCTTCAGCATCACACGATTGTGTACGGTCGTTCTCTCATCAGCCGAGCATTGAACCTAGGACATCTCGAATCAAAGCTACAGGCATTGGAAGGAAAAGTTGACCACCTGATCAGCATCCGAGAAGCCACCTCTCCTGAGAAGGATCCCTTGACCGAGGTGTGTAGATTTGGCCAAGAACCAGTTTTTCTATCCTATCCTTCGTATCGGGTTGGTATGGCAGACGCCGTGTGGAGGATGGAGCATGACTATTATCTGACGAGGGTGGCGTCCTTCCGGAAGGGCGATACGGTGATCGACGTTGGCGCACATGTCGGCGTTCTGTCGATCGCCCTGGCCAAAAAATTCCCATTCCTCACGATCTATGCACTCGAACCGGACCCCCTGAATTATGCCTCCTTACAGCAAAACATCGTCAGGAATAACGTAAACAATGTGATTGCGCTCCAAGTGGCCGTATCAGCAGACGGTCTCCCGCGCACGCTGTACACCAGTGCGCGGGACAGTGCCTGGGCCACCACGGAGGCTCTCATGATCCCGCCTCACCGCGTGCTTCGCAGTGGTTTAGTGAACACCATCACCCTCGAACAATTGTTTCAGAAATATGCGATTGCACACTGCCGCCTGTTAAAGATGACAGCCCACGGCGCCACATATACAGCGTTAGAATCGTTTGACAGAAGAGGGGCGATTGACCTGTTATGCGGTGAGATTGATCTGCGCGAGTGCAGCAAGGCGAAGTTAAAAATGATCAGTTGGCAAATCGCTCGGCAACATTTCTGGAGAACCATCGCACAATCGACCGAGGGGGGAGAGCACTCATGGACGCAACAACTCCCTCGCGAGGGGGAGTTCTGTATTCCTGTCCCATTAGCCGATATCTCGCCAGGGGTAGGAAGGGGCAGGGAAGTTGCTTAGTTAACGGATCTGTATCGGGTGCAACGGTTGCTCGGTCACCGCGACGGGTACATGCGGTTCGGCTCTAGGCAATCAGTCAAGGCTGCCTCGCTCGCAGAGAGAGTCAGCCGACAGGCACCAAGCGGCCTCGCCGGGATGAGGCACCTTTCGTCGGCGTGAGCCGGCATGTCGTCGCACTGAGATCCAAGGTTCCATCCAGCGCACCGAGCAACCGGATCAGGGTACCAATCCCGGGCCGTTGGGCACCACTTTCCAGTCTTGCAAGCTGCGGCTGCTTCATACCGACGCGTTTCGCCAATTCTGTCTGACTCAACCCGCGACGTTCTCTCAGCTTAGCTAGAGCAACCGCAAGGACCACATCTTTCTCTGCCTCGGCCAAATCACCGGCAAACGAAGGTTTCTTACGAATCTGCTCGTCGACATATTCTCGATGGGTTTTCATCGCTTCACCTCTTCAGTGTATCGGCATACCGTTGTTCCGCCAGCACAATGTCTCCCTCCTTCAGCTTCTGCGATTTCTTCTGCACCGCATGGAGAATGACAAAGCGCTGCCCCATGATCGCCTCATAAAAGAACCGGTATTCGTTCCCCGACCATTCCGAGCGGAGTTCCCAAATCTTTCCGCGAACATGTTTGGCAATTGCCGCGAGCAGCCGGGTGCCATCTATTTCCAATCGACTGATATTAGGCTAAGCACTTCGCTCGAGCTTTTGGAGAGAGGGCAGCGAGAAAGTCCTCGATCGGTGTCTCGCCGGTCCGAGTTTCGTAGTACACCACCGTGCATGGCATGTCTGACCTATAACACTTCTGTTATAGGTCATCAAAAGGCAAGACGGAAGGCAACATTCCGCAGATATAAGACGCGAGGGCAGCGAGCCTCACTCTATGGCCGCTGCTCAGCGGGATCATAGGGTAGTGGCCTCGTGACGCCTGGCGCGCCCTCGCCCACCACTGTCACACAGTGCGAGCTAAAAAAGATAAAGAAGAACAGATCCGTGCTGACGCTGCGCACCTTTTGAATCGTGGGACTCGCGTTTGCCATGGCTTGTTCGACCGTGTTGGTGCCATAACCGAAACCCATGACAGCATACGAGCAATCACTCCCCTCAGTCATCGGCTTGACGGCCTGATTCTCAGGGGTAATCCGAGATGAGATATTGACACACCCGCCAAGGAGCAGCGAGACAGCACAGCAACCAGCCGCTATCAAAGCTCTAAACATTTCATGCCTCCCCGATTTGACCTGAGACCCAGTCTGTCAAGGGCTTAGAGCAGCCTCCCGACATCGTGCCACTCTTCAATGACGCTCACTTTCGCTTTTCTGAATACTCCCTCGCAAGTCCCGCGCCGCCTTTTCCAGCAGCTCATTCACATAGCTGTCCTGATCTACAGCGAGGGTTTGTCAACAGTCTGCCCGAGAACTCCCGCTGAACCATTTGGCCTATCGAGCGTTGCGCCCAGAGGTGGCAGCCATCGAGGGGCCCATATTCGCCAATTGGTCTGCCGATGCGTTCGGTCATCAGTGGCACCGAACCTGTAAGGCAGCCAAGGTGCAGGACCTGCACTTCCACGACCTCCGCCACACCTTCACGACGCGACTACAGACCCTGGGGGTGAGCCTGGAGGTTCGCTCCGCGCTGCTCGGGCATAGCACGAAGGCGGTCATGACAAGCCAGTATTCACACGGCGGCCAAGGCTGGAATCTCAAGCCCCGCGACGCAGTCACGCAGCTAGAAACTACTTACACCACGCCTGTTTTGTCCTATGGATTGTCCTATGAGGGATCAGCCCTCATCACGCCAGAACTCAGGAAGGTTACCAACTCTGCGGAAGATCAGGGGAAAGGTTGGTGGTCCCAACGGGATTTGAACCCGTGTCTGAGCCTTGAGAGTCGATACTAAGTAGTTTTCATACTGGCTTGATTTTGCGACGGTTTCCCCGTTTTTACTTCTGAATTGAGCGGTTAACGGCATTCTATTGATTCTACTAATTCGAACCAATTTAAGCGGTTGTGGAGATTTTTAGCACAAATTTAGCACACGCATTCTATGGTCTCGGACGAAAGGAGCGACGTATCCAGCGGGCGAGGCTGAAAGGAAGTGACTGGGCAGGGACGGGCACAATTGAGTTGTTCGAATATGCAGCGACGAACAACGGTCAGCGGTTCGCAAGATCGCCGACTGATGACGAAATAGCCGCAGCACCATGGTATACTACCTCCGGATACACTGGATGCGCTGCTGATGAAAGCCGTGAAGTACACCAAAGAAGGCGTGGTGATTCCCTCCTCCTGGATGAAGGGGTGGGGAAAAGCCGTCGTGGCACATCGCGACTCCGACGTCCTGATCTTGGAGTCCCCGGCCAGAGCGGCGAGTCGCAAGAAGCTGGCCCGTATGGTCAGCAAGCTGCGCCGCGCCACCCGCGAACTGGGCGTCACACCCGAACAGATTGCCGCTGAGGTTGCAGCGGTTCGACGCGAGCGTGCGCGTCGTTCTTGATACCAATATTTTCGTGTCCGGCCTGTTGTCCGCCGCAGGGCCTCCTGCACGGATCATCCAGGCGGTCTTACAGCGCCGCCTCATCCCCATCATGAGTCCTGATACCTTCGCGGAACTAGAAGCCGTTCTGCGACGCCCCAAACTCCAACGCGCATTTACCCGAGCTGGGGTGAATATCACGAGCTTTCTGGAAACAATCCAAGCCGAAGTGCAGTTCGTTGATCCCCATCCCACCAACACTCCCCTGCGTGATGCGCATGATCGACCGTTCCTCGATCTCATGGCGACCACACCTGCCCCCCAATACTTCGTCACCGGCGATAAGGATTTCGAGGCCTCACACTACAGCGGAGTGCCGGTCATTTCAGCCGCCGAATTTGCCCGACTGCTCGCGCTGGTGAGTCGATCCAGCTGATCGTAGCCGAAGGCCTGCGGCCCACGCCGATCCGTCAGGCTCGTCCGATTGCCGACCGGGTTATAGACGTAGTCGGCTTTGTTGATGGGCATGCTGGTGGCCGTGAGTTGATGCAGGATGCTCGTGACCTGACTGGCGCGATCGTAGGTATACGCTCGGATGCCATTGGGCATGGATCATAACCATGCGAATCGAGCGCACGATTGTGCAACCAACATCTTAATTTGGGGAAAGACAATCATCTGGATACCATGTGCATCCAGTCCTAGGAATCCCACGAGCGGTATCTTCATCTATTTCACAAAGTTCGCCCGTAGTGATCTCCGGAACATCTTCCGGCTTGTTGAGGAGGATTGAACGTAGCTCCTCAATAAGATTTCGTTCAATAGTTGAAGCGGCCTGAGCCGGATCAGTGCCCTGAGCTACTCTTGTCGTAACAAATCCTAATCTCTTGCAAGTGCCATCAAGATTGGCCCAACAATTTCTACCCTCAACAATGGCCTTATAAATCTTCATCATGGTTACTCCATACTGTCAGTATGTGCTGCTACTCCTGCACTGCACACTTGTCGCAAACTGGAATAATCATGTCATCGTCTGGCTCAGCCGTCGCAGATGCTGGTCACTTGGTTGAAAGTCGGTTCATAGGTAAACGTGGTGGTGGCACTGATGGCCTGTTCGGTGCTGGTGACCTAGTAAACGGTGCGGATATTTAACTGTGGTTTTTCTTCTCCCTTTTGAGGCGATACGACTCATAGCAGGTTATTTCGTCGACATGGCCACTCTCATCCAGATAAATCTGAGGAACGGTAGCCATGATTGCCGGAGCCGGGTAGACCAATACCCGGCCTTTCCCAGAGTTAGCAACCCTCTGTTCAGCCTTCTCTGGCTCACCCATCAGCTCACGCACCGTCAGTTCAGTGTCTCCTAGTTGCACCTTCTTGCAAGCCTCGAGTGTTCTTTCGTATTCCAAGGATTGGTCATTACAGCTGGTGTTCACGAGCAATCCCAATGCGAACAGACACACACCTCCGGTCCATGTCCGACATTGCTTCATAGCAACTACTCCCGCCTACTTTTTCATTTGCACGAATTCACTGGATCGAGAGGACATGCGATGTGTTTCCGTTTGGCGAAGAACCCTCGAAGCTGTTCTCGGAAGTTCTGGCTAGGATCAGCGGTAGCAAAAAAGCTTGCGCCGAGCGCATTCGAATAGAAGTCTTGAGAATCAAAAGCGCTGGCTCGCGCTTTAGGATTACTCGATAGCGCTTGACCAATCTCGACACCCAAACCGAACAATTCACCCTGCTTTCCGACTACGAGGAAATGTCGCATATCGATCACACTATTAGGGTCGGCTGGGTGATGTAGCGCTTGGTCTGGCCATTCGCGACCTTTTCAATCCGTCTCCCTAACCCATCATAGCGATAGCTGCTGGTCGTGATCGCCGTGGAATTGCCGGCGGCAAATTCCTCGACTTTCACGAGCCGGTTCTCGGCATCATAGGTGTACTGGCTGTAATTGCCCGTCGCGAGCAGCGTCTTTCTCGTCAGATTGCCATTGTCGTCATATTGATACGCGAAGTTCGCATCCGCCGTGAGTTGATTGCCTTGGTTGACCACCGTCCCGCCTGTCGTCCGGTTCCCCACCGCTTCATAGGCTACGTTGGTTGCAGTCATGGCCATTGGTAGATTCGAAGCCGCTGCATTCTGGCGTAGCTGCATGATCCGACTTCCGTTCTTGCCGTATGTGTGCATCAGCGACTCAATCGTCGTCGGCAGCAGGGTTTCATTTCCCTCTGATCCTATCCCAGAAAGGGGGGAATGCCTTCCAAACCTTTTTTTCGCGCAAGGGTCAAAAACGAGCTGATTTTGGTTTGCGCGATGTTCCGGCTCTGAACGATGCTCACAATCGCCGCCAGCAGCGCAGCAACGCGCACATACGCATCCTTATGCCTACTTCCCTTCGTGGTGTAACTGTCCGAGAATCTGTCCTCTGCTGTCCCCTCGTGTCCCCTAGTGACCTCTTCCGGAGCCTTGGCTTCGCTCCGGTGATTCGCCTAGGGTGAGACGAACGGGAGCAGAGCTCAACGGGAGGGAACGATGTCCGAGTCGGAACGCGTCACACAGCAACATCGTCGTCCGTGGTCGGGAGACAAAGCCGGTCCGCGCCGCATGCCGGCAGGCTGCGGGGCGGACCGGAATGGCCCCCGTCTTGGTAACACGGGGGCGCTACCCACAGCGCTCCGTACAGGAGGTCGATAGAGTCCATGGAGTCTGGCTTCACCCTCACCATCGACTGGCTAGCGTTTACCGTCCTGGCCAGCAATCCCCAAGAGACCATCCGGGTCCTGGGTGGTGAGTGGAGCAAGGCCAAAGGCGGGTTCCGAGGCTATCCCCTGTCCTGGATGAGGGCTGACGGCCTGCGCGGGGTCGGCAAATTGGGCACCAATGCGCCTCGACGCCCGAATGAAATCCATGTGGATCTGTCGGGCGGCCTGGCGTCCGCCCTGACACTGGATCAAATCCGAACCCTGCTCAAATGGGTACAGGCCCAACAAGGGCACGTCACCCGCATCGATTGCGCTCTAGATGATCGAGCCGGGTCGGTCCCGGTCAGCACGATTCGAGAAGCAGTATCAGCAGGCCAATGTGTGACGCGTGCGGCACAGGTCCGACATATCGTCTCGAACCTCACCCACGGCACTGGGGCCATCACGGGCGAAACGATGTATTTCGGCAGTCCTCAGAGTCAGACCTTGTTGCGCATTTACGATAAACGGCTCGAACTCCAGAGCAAGTGCCAGGAGAACTATCAGGACTATGGGACTCGGTGGGAGTTAGAACTCAAGAAGGATCGCGCCGAACAATGTGCGAGAGCCTTAGCCTCGTTAGACGAAGCCGATTGGAAGGAGTTGGTGGTCGGCTTGCTTCGATCGTATGTAGATTTCCGACAGATCACCAAAGAGACAGAAGACGAAGACCGATACCGGGCTCCCATGCTGGAGTGGTACGCCCTCCTGACGGAGGGATTTCAGAAGGGGCGATTGGCCCAGGAGAAGCAGGTGCAGACCCTGCAGCACGTGAAACGATGGGTGAGCAACACCCTGACGCCGATGTTGGCGGTCATTTGTGCCACCCCTGGAGGGGAAGAATGGCTACTACAGGAAATTGTCAGGGGCATCTCCAGGTGGAAAGACCGACACCGGAACTTGCTCACACGACCCACTCGGTTTCACCGGTCTGCCGGCGGCAACGCGGGCAGCCCATGTTAGGGGGACTGGGGGTGTCGCGAGACGCCCCCGGTAGATCTGCACATGCTTACCGTCAAAGAGCTGTCCGCTTGGCTCAACATCAAAGAATCCACACTCTACCTCTGGGCCTCAGAGAACAAGATTCCTTGCCGCCGCATTCACGGCCTCGTCCGCTTTGAACCTGAAGCCATCCAGGCGTGGCTGAATGGCTTTGGAACAAGTCCCATCAAGCCCATCAAGCCTTTCCCGCTGCCCATTCACCACGATAGCCGCGACCTCAACGACCTCATTGAAGCCGCAAAATCCGAGGTCTATACTGCCCGGCACGGGGAAACTAGACCGAAATCAGGCCTCATCCAGAAGGAGGATGCAGATGGGGCTGTTTAAGCGCAACAAAGTGTGGTGGATGACGTTTATCTATCAGGGACGGCAGGTCCGACGGAGTACCGAATGTACAGACCGCCGACTCGCAGAAGCGGTGCTCGGAAAGATCAAGGTCAAGCTCGTCGAAGGTCGCTATTTCGACCGACTCGAAGAACAAGAACGGACCTTTGAAGAAATGGTCGAGCGTTACGTGGCTGAGCGAGTCGTGGGAGCCAGCCGTCACGGTGAACGACGGGCACGAGGCGTCTTGGCTCACCTTCTACCGGTGTTTGGCAAAAAGACCTTGGTTCAGGTCACACCGAAGGAGATTGCCGCGTACAAGTGGAAACGGCAACAAGCGGGAGCAGCACCGGCCACCATTGTGAAGGAATTGGCCTTGATGAAGACCGCGTTCAATGTGGCCATCCGAGAATGGGAATGGTGCCGAGACAATCCCGTCTGTCGCGTGTCGATGGGCAAGGTGAACAATGCTCGCGTCCGCTACTGCGATGACGAAACGTTGGCGAGAATCTACCAAGCCTGTCCGACCTGGCTGCAACCGATCGTGATGCTGGCACGCTATACCGGCCTACGCCGGGAAAACGTGGTGTGCTTGCAGTGGGAGCAAGTCGATTTGGCTCGGGGTCTCATTATTCTGGATCACACCAAGAACGGTGATCGCTTAGGCATTCCCCTGTGCGATCCTGCGATGAAGACGTTGGAAGCCGTGAAACCCTCTCGACCGCTCGCAAGCGGCCCCGTGTTCCTGCAACATACCGAGGATAGGGAACCGGTGACGCCTGATATGGTCACGACGGCCTTTCGGCGGGCCTGCGAGTCCGTAGGCGTGACGAACTTTCGCTTTCACGACCTGCGGCATACCTTCGCCTCAGCACTCGTGCAGCGAGGCGTGGATCTCTATCGGGTGCAGCGATTGCTCGGGCATCGCGATGGACGGATGACGCAACGGTATGCGCATCTGGCGCCGGAGAATTTGCGGGACGCGGTGCAGGTGTTTAAGGACGACTATCACAAATTTAGCACAATGCCGGGGGTGGGTCCGACCCGGCTTGTGCTAACTGCCTGAAAAGGTTGGTGGTCCCAACGGGATTTGAACCCGTGTCTGAGCCTTGAGAGGGCTCCGTCCTAGGCCAAGCTAGACGATGGGACCAGAGAGGCAATCTGCGAGGCAACTGAAAGAGCAGGACTGTACCATAGCGGGTTTTGGCTTTTCAAACAGCAAGTCACCCGGAGTCGGACGGGTGCCGGCTGGGAAAAGGGCGGGACGTGAGCTCGGCTCACCCTCCTTGCGGAGCGTCTCGAATTAGCCTAAAGTAAGTCTATGTGTTTCGTGTCTCTCAAGACCCGCACGCTGGTGATCGCGGGGCTGCTCCCGGCATTCCTCTCACTCGCCGGCTGCGGCGCAAGCTTCCTGGAAGGAACCATTGCGCCCCCGAATTCCAGCGCCTGGACCAAGTGCGGAACCACCACCAAAGTCCGCGTGAAACCCCCGCAGTCCACCGTGACCGTCGCCTACACCGAACCCACGACGGGAACCGACGGCAAACCGTTGACCAACCTGGCCCACACGACCATTTATTATAACGCCGGGGATGGGCCCGTCATCGCGAAGGTTGTCCCTGCGTCACAAAAGACCGGTGGAGGAGCGGTGTCCCAGGTTCTGACCATTCCACTCCGTGACCAGTCCGAACAGGAAATCACCGTCTGCGTCTCAGCTACCGATGTGGACGAGCGTGAAGGTCCCGCCTCTCCATAGTCACGGCCAGAACGGACTTGACAGCGTCCTGCTAAGAGCCTACCTTGCTTCCCACTTGTGCAGACAAGAACGTCTGGTGGAATGCGTCGCGCAACAGATTCTCGCGTCTCCCTAGCTCTCTACGCATGGAACTACGCAAACCGGACTCAGCACATCCCTCCCACGAGGCCGAATCGGAACGGCAGAAGCATCGCTTGGAAATCCGGCTCGGCTCCAACATTTTTCGAAACACCAACGGGGTCATTCAGGTTCAAGGCAAAGAACAACTTGTGTTGGAGCTCGCGCCGGATCAGGAGCGCATCCTGCTGACCATCGATCTCTATGACGGCAGCGGCAATCATGTGGCCCATCTACGGCGCAATCGCTGGGCATTTAACGACGGCAACCGCTTCTCCCTCGACACAAGTGAGTCCCCACCGACGCTCTTCCCCAACTTGCCGTGGCTCAAAGTCACGGACCAGGAATCAGGCGAGACGGTCTTAGAAGCCGCAGTGACCCCCGGTGAAAAAGTCCATGTGGCAACGGGAAAATTCTATTCGCACCGCGGACAACTGATCGAAATCACCTCACACTTCTGCCGCATCGGATCCACCCATACGCTGTTCGGGGATGTGTTCGAAGCCCGCGGCGGCACAGCGGTGCTCGGCTGAAGTCGGTCGGGTCACATGACTGATGTCTCGACTCCCAGCGTGCAGGCCTTCTTGGTCTGCGACTGCATCATCGAAGATAGTCTGACCAAGAAAAAATCTCTGATCGGCCTCTTCACCCACCTTCAGGCGGTGACATTCCCGTTTCAGCACCAGCAGCTCGGCCTCTACTTCTGCATGACCGACGCCGAGGGGGCGTATCACTTCGAAATCGACCTGGTGTATGTGAATACAGACCAACTCGTCTGCCGCGCATCGCTCCCTGAGGTCGTCGTCGGCGACCGTCTGCAGATTTCCGACTTCGGCATTAATATCCCCGCACTCCTGTTCCCCGTTCCCGGTCGTTATGAGTTTCGCCTCCGCATACAGGGCCGCGTCGTGGCACAAAAAGACTTCAATGTGATCCAGGTCTCGGCTCCGCCCACCGTCTGACATCGCACGCATGCCGTGCGAAACCCTCGGCGACCGTGAAGCGTCGTTCGTATCTCGTCGCAGGCGAACCTATGGCCTGTCGCGAATGGCGCAGGGCAGAAACGAAGGGGCCGCGCGCTGCTACCAACCAAGCGCCATGTGCGCTTGGCCGCGCCGAGGGATGCTTCGCGTTTCATGAGATATGGTGCTGATCAGGGGCAGGACCCCATCGGCGGGCCGGAAGTGGAGTTCCGAACGGCCCTAACTAAAAAGCCGTGGCGACTTCGAGGCAGGCGGCGACATACTCGTCTTCGCCCTTGCGGCAGGCTTGAGCGCGTTTCTCTTTATCGTCGAAAAGAGGAATCACCATTTCACCCACAGTGGCATAACAGTCTTTCTTGAACGGCCCATCCAGGCTGCGGCAGAGCGCGAGCCCCGGGTCGGGGTTGGCATCAGTGAGAATAAAGTCCTTCACGGCCCCGATAAAACATTGCCGAATCTGGTCGGCCTGCCCCAGCCGACACAATTCATTCACTCGCACCGCATCGCGCAGTGTATAGCCGCTGATGTCACGACCGAGGCTTCGATAGCAGGTCGTCTGATGTTCACCTTCCACGCGGGCGCACTGCGTGAAGGCCTGCGCAAAATCATAATTCAGGAAGGTCAGCACCGCGGAGGTCTGCATGAGATAACAGGCCCGCAGATATTTCTCATTCAGCACGGAACAGGGGTACAAGAGGTCTTGGGGATTGAGGAAACTCGTCGCCTCATGATGGTGATGGCCGCCGACCGGCTGCACCCCGACCGGTTGCGCCCGTTGGGCCTGCTGAAACGTCACGATGTTTTCCATGAAGACGCCCCCATAGCAGGATTCCCGGTCCCAACTCCCCGGCAAGGCATCACAAAAGGCCAGACTCTTGAGCAGATCAAAGCGAAACTGAATGGTCAGACCATGGCCCAGCCCATGGAGACAGTTATACCGTTGAAATGAATAGGCTGAGACGGTCTCGCTGATCGGACACAGCAGCACAATGTGCTGTGGCTCAACGTTCGGAAGACTGCTGAGGAACGCCTGCAGGACCCCGTGGTAACAGCCCGACCAAAACACATCGCGGCAGTGCGACAATGCAAGCGGCGCCGTGCCGTAGCGGGCAAACGAACGTTGGCCGACGTGATGAACAAGCGGATGGGCTTCCCGCAACGCCTCGGGATCCTGGGCGGTGATCTGCTCCAATACAGTCAGCGCTTGCTCCGTACCTTCTGCCTGGAGCACCGTTTCCAGATGCCGCTGATAACATTGCATCTTGGCGTCGAACGGTTGGGCCCGACACCCCTCCAGGGAGTCCGACTCCGCCGCCTGAATTCCGCCGACCCAGATGATGCCGAGCAGCACGACCAGTCCCCATGCGCTCCATCGACCACTCATAGTCTTCTCTCCGTTACCACTCGCCCAGTAGATAATCCGTCTGTCACAGAACCTCGATTCTAAAATAGTCCTGACAATCGATCCAGGAAAAATCGACTCGCCACGATCCGATACGCCAGGCCCTCTTCTCCCACCCCGCCGTTCTGTGATAGAACGAGGCGCGTTTCATCATCTGCAACTCGACGGAATCGCTACAACTATGTCTACCACGCCGGAACTGCCGACCCGTTCAGACTTCATCCGCGAGATCGTCGCAGCCGATCGCGCGACCGGCAAACATGCCGGCCGGGTCGTGACCCGCTTTCCACCCGAACCGAACGGGTATCTCCACATCGGCCATGCCAAATCGATTTGCCTGAACTTCGGCATCGCCAATGAAAATCTAGGCGGCATATGCCATCTCCGCATGGATGATACCAACCCAACAACTGAAGATCCTGAATACGTGCAGGCCATTCAGGACGATGTCCGCTGGCTCGGCTTCGACTGGCAGGACAGGATGTTCTTCGCATCGGATTACTTTGAGCGTCTCTATGGTTATGCCCTGGGCCTGATTCAGAAAGACCTCGCCTATGTCGACAGCCTCACAGCCGACGACATGCGCAAATACCGAGGAACCCTGACCGAGCCCGGCCAAGCCAGCCCCTTCCGCACCCGGAGCATCGAAGAAAACCTGGACCTGTTTCGGCGGATGCGTGCCGGCGAATTCCCAGACGGAGCCCATGTCCTGCGGGCCAAGATCGACATGGCCTCGCCGAATATCAATCTTCGCGATCCCGTGCTGTATCGAATCCGACACATCGCCCATTACCGCACCGGCACGACCTGGTGTATCTATCCGGCCTACGACTTTGCGCATCCGCTTTCCGACGCGATGGAAGGCATCACCCATTCGATCTGCACGCTGGAATTTGAAGACCACCGGCCGCTGTACGACTGGGTGGTCGAGAACTGCGAGACGCCCCGGCGGCCGCAGCAGATCGAGTTCGCCCGCCTCAACGTCACCTTCACCGTGATGAGCAAACGAAAATTGCTCGATCTGGTGGAACGCAAACTGGTGAGCGGCTGGGATGATCCTCGGCTCCCGACGCTGAAGGGCCTTCGCCGCCGCGGCTTCACACCCGAGGCCCTGCGGGCCTTTTGCGAGGCCATCGGCGTCGCGAAACGGGATGCCGTGGTCGAAATGCAGCTGCTGGAACACTTTGTCCGGGAAGACTTGAACAAACGCGCCCCCCGCGTGATGGCAGTACTGCGCCCCTTGCGGCTGGTGATCGAGAATTACCCCGAAGGACAGGTCGAGCAGCTTGAAGCCGTCAACAACCCGGAAGACCCGTCGGCCGGGACCCGGCAGGTGCCCTTTTCGCGCACCCTCTATATCGACCAAGAAGACTTTCGAGAAGATCCGCCCAAGCAGTTCTTTCGCCTTTCCCCAGGACGCGAGGTGCGCCTGCGGTATGCCTACATCATCACCTGCGTCGGCGTGGTGAAGGACCCGGCCACGGGCGAGGTCACGGAGGTGCGCTGCACCTATGACCCTGAAACCAAGAGCGGGGGAACACAGGCGCAACGGAAGGTGAAAGCAACGATCCATTGGGTATCAGCCTCACAGGCCGTCGATGCGGAAATCCGGCTTTATGAGAGCCTCATGCTCACGGATCCGGGGAAAATCCCGGCTGACCAGGATTGGACCCAGCACCTGAATCCCCATTCGCTGGAGCGACTGCTCACCTGCAAAGTAGAGCCGAGCCTGGCCTCGATCGCCCCCGGCACGAGAGTCCAGTTCGAGCGCGTGGGATACTTTTGCGCCGATCCCGATTTATCACCCGACAAGCTGGTGTTTAATCGAACCGTCACACTCAAAGACACCTGGGCCAAGATCGAGAAAGCTCAGACCCCGCGCTGATCGAACCCGTCCACATTCAATCAAGCCTATTCACCGTCCCACACAAAGTACGGGGAGCACCAACCTTCAGCCCGCTTGATCCCTTCCGCGTCGGTGAACGACAATCACCCCTCGCGCGATCGGTATTCACCAGAGCACAAAGGAGCCACGACGATGGTGACGGGATCAGGCAGCGAGGAGCATCCCTCGGAATACAGTTCCTTTCGCGAGCGCCTCTCCCTACTCGAAGCCGCCATCCCCGGCGCAGCAACCGACGCGCAACCGCTGTTAAGAGATATCCACCGTTCGACTCGTCGCCTGCACGATCAACTACAACGCATTGATCCCACACCTCCCTTGCCGCGATCCGTCGTGAGTCAGGTGCGCTGTTTCGATTGCGGGCGTTCCAACATGGACTCATTCCATACCTCCAAACAGGGCGGATATGACCTCTGTCCGACCTGCTTTCAGCAACGTCTCCGAACGGGACGCGCGAAGACTGCTCACTGAACGTCGCCTGTTGCCCGATGACACGAACCTGAACACCCGCAAGTCTCCCTGCGGCATCCTGCTTCCTCAACTTCGTAAAGCCGCTAGCTCCACACCCTCCCCACACCGTATACTGCACTTTTCCCTTTTTGACGTGAGGTACCGAGGGTATGGCCCCGAACATTCTGTTGAGTTGCGAATCGATCAGCAAAAGCTATGGAGTCAGAGCCCTCTTTACAGATCTCTCCCTGGCACTCTCCGACGGTGACCATGTGGGATTAATCGGCCCGAACGGGTCCGGCAAGTCAACCTTACTCAAGATCCTCGTGGGACTCGAATCCCCGGACGAAGGGACGCGCACGCTGCGGCGCCACACCCGTGTCGGGTATGTGCCGCAGGAACCTGTTTTCCCGGCGCACCACACCATTGAACAGGTCCTGCAAGACACGTTGACAGAAGATGGCCTTGACCCTCACGAACAGGGCGGCCGGATCGCCAGAGCCCTCAGCATCGGAACCTTTCCCGACCCGGAACAAGCCGTTTCGACACTCTCCGGAGGCTGGCGTAAGCGATTAGCCATCACCCAGGCCTTACTGCTTGAGCCGGACGTGCTGCTCATGGACGAGCCGACGAACCATTTGGACTTGGAAGGCATTATCTGGCTGGAGCAATTGCTGAAGAATCGCGCCAAAGCCTTTCTCGTCATCAGCCACGATCGCCGATTCCTCGAATCAGTCACCACCCGCATGGTGGAACTCAACCGCTGTTATCCCGAAGGCCGGTTCGAGGCTCGCGGCTGCTATAGTGACTTCCTCGAACAGCGCGATGCCGCGCTTCAAGCGCAAGCCGACTACCAGGCCTCATTAGCCAACCGTGTCCGACGGGAGGTGGAATGGCTGCGACGCGGCCCCAAAGCCCGCACGACCAAAGCCAAGGGCCGGATTCAATCAGCGGGCAAGCTCATCGATGAATTGAACCAGGCCGAATCCCGCTCGGCACAATCGACCATCGGCATCGACTTCTCCGCCTCAGGCCGAAAATCCAAACAACTCGTGGTCGCAGAGCAGGTCACCAAGAGCTTCAATGGCACACCCGTTGTCACCAACCTCGACCTGCTACTCGGACCCGGCCAACGGCTTGGCCTGTTGGGTCCCAACGGCAGCGGCAAGACCACCGTCTTGCGGTTACTGGCCGGGACACTAGACCCCGACTCCGGCACCATCACGCGAGCCGACGCGCTGCGCATCGTCTCCTTCGAGCAACATCGCGAGTCCCTGGACCAATCCACGAGCTTACGGCGAGCACTGGCCCCATCGGGCGATGCCGTCGTCTATCAAGATCGCTCGATTCACCTGGCCTCCTGGGCAAAGCGCTTTCTCTTTCGTCCCGAACAGCTGGATCTCCCGGTATCAAAACTGTCCGGCGGCGAACAAGCCCGGCTCCTCATCGCTCGACTCATGCTCCAGCCTGCGGATCTCCTCATTCTCGACGAGCCGACCAATGACTTGGATATTCCCACCCTCGAAATTTTGGAAGACAGTCTGCTGGAATTTCCCGGTGCGCTCGTGCTCGTCACCCATGACCGATGGTTGCTGGATCGCGTCTCCACCATCCTGCTGGCGCTGGATGGCACAGGGCGCGTGGACTGGTTCGCCGACTATGCCCAGTGGGAAAGTGCGCAGGAACGGGCCGGCGGGTCCGCCCCGGAGTCGAAGAGTGACGGGCGCACGGCTGCCACTCAGGACGAGGGTGCCTCGGCAACTCCCGCTCGCAAAGTCAAAAAGATGAGTTATCGCGAGCAGAAGGAATGGGGCACAATCGAGGAAGACATTCTCAAAGCTGAGGAACAGGTTACGGCCTGCCAAGCCGCAATACAGGATCCGGCCGTGATGTCGGATGCGGCAGCACTCCAAGCACGAAGCCAGGCACTGGTCGCGGCACAGGCGGAGGTAGAACGGCTCTATGCCCGTTGGACCGAACTGGAGGAGAAACGCGCGCAGGCCGTGCAGAGCTCGTGAGGGATAAATTGGCTGGGGGACTAGGAATCGAACCTAGGTAGCCAGCTCCAAAGTCGCACAAGGCACCCTAGAGACTGACAGCGATCAAGAAGCACATATGAATATTTTCTCTTTATAGATCAATGGCTTTCATATGTCATGATGAGGATCAGTGACGACGGAGGCATACCTGTAATCGGGGCCAAAACCGGGACCGAACCGTGACCAAAACCGGGACCAAAACATTACTTAGAACATGAGGACAATTTCTAGTTTGAAGTACGGGATGGCTCCGCGATCCTTATTCCAGTCGCACGATTCAATTTGCCCTCTCTCACATCCGGAGATACTAGCCGTCCTACGCTATGCTTTTATTATAGTAAGAATGGATGGACATGCAGTTTCTCTCTGTTAAATGTAGTAAGCTGATGGTTCAGGACAGGATCAACAAATTCCATAGCAATTTCAGCGATTTCCTCAGAGCTCAATTCCTTCAAATCCGTGTCCTTAGCGCCCAGCCCATTCACCGAAGTGCTTAGGTTAAGCCCAATCCCTTCAGTTAGAAGGAAGCGGCTGTGTATTGGACTTCCACCAGACTTCGTCCCAACTATGACGATCAAGGTCCATGGTGGATCGCTATCGGAAATGTCCTTCCACGCATCTCTGAATAGTTGCTCAACCATTCTTTCACCTAGACCCACACCTTTTTGAGCTTTCCATGTTGTTATTATGTAGACCTTAATGTCTGTTGTTACGGACTTCAGAATGTCCAGGTCGGCACAAGAAAAATATGGGTCATAGATTTTCAAGTACGTATGGGCATTTGTTTTGATCCAATCTTGTACAGCACCTCTAGCTTCCTTCTTTGACCCTGCTTTAAAAAGACTGACCTTTGCAGGTAGAGCAACTGTGCTTACCGTTGCGGAAATGCTCTGAATTCCACCCAACGCTTTGCCTATTTCCAAACAAAGATTAAGCGTGTCCACCAAGACTTTAAATAGGGTGCCGATTTCCTCCGGAGACTTTCCTTGTCTAATGCTGTTCTCAAGCGTCCATGCCACTACTTTCTTCGTATCTTCAAATCTCGCATTGACCATTTGACCAAGCCATTTAGGCACAACCGCTGAGTGCGGAAGAGTGCCCGTCCCTGCGTGATATTCCGCATTCATATCTTCTGCTGCTTGAGCCAGCATATGCTGGAAATCTTCGGACATTTGCTTTTGATCCACTTGCATGTTCTGAGGAGACTTTTGGAGGGTTTTGGCTCCCCAAGACAACCGAGCGCGATGCTCAGCAATAGGGTTCTCCATTACCGAGGCTAGGCTGCTAGCGAAATCAGGGTCGACAGAATGCGCCAATTCCATCACTTCACCCACAACCTCGTCCCGATTTTTGGTAAGAGGTACCGCCTCTAGGGCGCTCAAACTGTTTTTTAGTAGATCTTTGACCGCATCACTTCGTCCTAACTCTTTCCACCTTTCGGCAATACTATATAGGCGTTCAGCTCTATCCATTGGATTTCGAATGTCTGCAATACAGCTTTCTGCCTTCTTGAGAATTAATTCTGCAAAGGTGGGCTGGCATACCGACATTTGTTCTGAGATGCGGGCATAGACTAAGACTCTGTCGGGGACATTTGCGATCGCGTCCGCATCCTCGACTATCGCTTGCCACTCATGTCGCTCAGGGGTTCTGCTTTGTGCGGCAGCACGTAACCTGGCAATGATTGCAGATGCACTGATGAGCCAACCCTTATGCTGGATATTGTTAGGATCCGGAAGCTTCTGATTTGCAATATCTTGGAGTTGCGCAGCCATTTCTAACGCGTCTCGCTCGATAAATCCCCTACAGCGTTCACGATGCTTGTCGTAAGAGTCTCGAACGATAATGGAGTCAACGAATAACTCTATGGTAGCAACGATGCAGGAATCCAAGGACATCTCGCGAATAAGCTCAATAATTCTGCGCGCAATCTTTATGTCAATGTCTGCTTTGAGCTTTTCGAAATTAATAGGATCATCTGGGTCGCAATTTGCTAGCAGATATTTAGTGACTCGCAACAAGATTCTATCTCGGTCGGCTTTGGGCAAGCTCCTGATGCGATCCAAAAAATGTAGCCCATCATATTCGTAGAGAACAGGTGCCATACGTGCAAAGGAGATGTACTTAGAGTCATTGTTTAAACAATTCTCGTATGAAGGCAGTAATTCAGTTTCGACTATTTTGTTGAACTCAGTGCTGTAGCCACTCCTAAAGATCTCCAGGGCGAGCTTGGCTAGTAGCCCACATTGGGCACTAAAAGATGGGATGTTTTTGATCAGAGAAAGAACTTGTTTGCAATCAGCCCAAACGAAGGTTTTCTGTGTACTGGACCGAGTTAGTAATTTTATGGCGAGCCCGAGACATTCTTGGTAGATTTCCGCAAAAAAATCCTCAGATAGGGGGGATTCAGTTCTCTTTTTGTACGAATATTGCAAGAGCTCCTGCCCGAGTTGGGGCGCCTCCTTTCCGAGCACCGAAGCAAGAGCAAACCCGAGGCTTACCTGATCCCATGTAGCGTCTACTCTCTCCATCTCAGCCAAAATGTTTTTGTACTGGCCAGCAACAAAACCGCTATCCCCAGCTCGCTTCATAGCATTGATTGAGAAGGCCATTCCATAACACTTGTTCCAAGGATGATCTACGCTATCAGAATCTCGGAGGAAGGAACGCGCTTTAGATATCTTATGAAACATATCCGTTTCGGATAGTATATGAATTACTTTGACACGCGAATATTGGCGTAACGACGAATTTGAAATTCGGGCCAGAGTTCTTTCTACGAATTCAAGATCAGTTTTTTCTCCAGCAGCCTTAGCATAGCTTTCCAATATCTTTTGAAGCGCTTGGTTCCTACAACGTTCCTTGTTGAGGTTTTGTGAGAACTCTACAGCCAAAACATGATTGTTTTGGGCAAGAGTACTTAAGAGGCGCTCTGCAATTGCCTCATGATCTGCTGACGACTCTAAAAGTGATTTGAATTTATCTTTTAGCGACTGTTGCGCTTCATCTCTCAAATGCAGACTATCCGAGGGATCAACAAGCGGAGCCATAAGAACGATTCTGAGAAGTGCATAACACTGCGCATCGAGATCAGCGAGTGATTCAACATCAAAGTATGCTTTCAGCATACGATTGTTGCCTTCCTCTCGATCCCATTTCCCCTCAAGCCGAGCAAGGACCATCTCAATATAGACAACCTCTTCGGCAGGAGTCTTTATTGCAGTCGCCTTTAGAAGATCGATCCTTTTAACAAGCTTCTCCGCCTCCCTTGATTCACTGGGCTTGATTGATTGGGCTAATTGTCTGAGAGTTCGAATGGACGGAGCGTAAGTTTGATCTCCTGTAATTACTTCCAGTGCAATCTCAACCACTCTGTGTGCAGATTCATCTTCTTTATGCTCGGTACACCAACTTTTTAGACATGCTATTTTGGCTGAAACATCGTTGATCTGTGCGACTTCAGCGATAATCTCATCTGCCGCTAATTGAGAAATGCGGGGAGAGTGCGCTGTTGTGAAATCACGAAGGCTTTGGTCGGTAATGCGAGAACGAACAATATCCCCTGAGTCCTTGTCCAGAAACATTCCTAACATCGCTCTTGCGAGGTCGAGAGAACGTTCTGAATCCCCTGCGATTCCTGCTCGCTCGACAAGACCGACTGCAGCCTCTGGAAGCAAGTCAAATAAACTTGCCGCGATCTCAAGGGATCGTCTTTTCAAGGTGAGAGGATCGACGGCTCCGGCCATTTGTTCGAGGTCTGTGAGAATTTTTTCCGGAACGGAAAGTCCGGCTTGTTGCATCCTACTGCCAATTAAGGATGCAAGCTGTAGCTTATCCTCAATCAGGAGGGAGTCATATGCGACGGAGAAGGCTTGACCATAATCTCCAAGATCAATGAGAGCCTGAACCTCCGATGTTGCAATAGGCTTCCTTGATAAGCTGGTGAGAACTGAGCTGACTATTGTATAGGTTAATAATGAGCGTAGATCGTTGTTTTGCTGCGCTTGATCTGCGGCAAGGGCTAGCGTTTTTCTTAATGCAGCAGCATCACGAGACGATTGTAGAGCCCTCGAAATATAATCAATTGTTATTAAGTCGCGAAGTTGTTCGTAACTGCCTTGCGCAGCCAAATATTGCGGTAGTAAAGCCAACGATGGTTTAGAGAAAGGATTCGCGTAATAGTGGGTGATTAAAAGTTGCTCAATTTCTCCTCTAAGATGGCGGAGACGTTCACTAACAAATTGCCTGTGGGCATCTGAAACGAATCCAATCTTAAAATCCTTACGTTCAATGCGTAAGAAAGATATCCTTTGAAGTTTTTCCCTCAGCCTATCCGTTTCTGATTCCCCAAGATTTAATATAGTGACAGTCTGCGCTAGGGTTAGTGGTTCTGATGAGTAAGCGAATAGTGCAAGCATTTTTTCTAAAGAGCTATTCACATCCCCGATTCGATTCCACTCCAAATCAAAAATTTCCTTAAGTTCATACGGTAAGCTCTCGGTTATTTCTTTAAATACAACTCCGGAAGCCAGCAATCGTTTTAAGCCTGCCAAGTAACCAGGCATTCCTTGGCAACGTTTGTGTATCGCCTGGATATCTTTGGGAGCTAACCCAAGCCCCTCTAGGTATGACTCAGTCTCTTTTGCTGAAAAGAAGACCATCGGAGTAGCGTGGGTTTTGAATGGGAAGGTGCGACCGACTTCTGAAGAAAGGAGCAATCGAATGTTAGCTTTTGGCTCGCCAGGGAGGTAATCGACTATGCTGTGCCCACCATTTGACACTGACAGCCACTCTATTCCATCGACGATAAAATAGTATTCTGTTTTTCTCTGCTTACTCAACTGACTAACTTGGCGAAGCAGGTCGAGGTAAAGGGTTTCAAGCTTCTCAGTGCTATATTCTCCGATATTGTCTATTTGTCGGCCGAGAGCCTTCCCCATCTGCTCACACATATCCATATGGAACGCTCTCGGATGAGAGGTCGGGAATGTCGTGCCTGCAAAAAACGAGAAGCTTCGGTCAGAGAAGGTTCTGGCGAATTGACCAAGAAGAGTCGTTTTCCCTGAACCCACCACCCCTTGAACAACTATTACTTTTTGATCTGACGAAAACTGGTCTTTTATATAACTAATTAGGTTGTCACGAAGTATTTCCGGGCTAGTGACTTCTGGAAATGTTGAGCTAAGAACTGTCAAATCGCCTTCCATCGATCCCACCTCCTAAACTCCTCGACAAACTCAATTAACACTAAGAGTGTTAGCCAGGGTTCTTATTAATGTCCAAAAGCCGAAATAGAAAATGAGGGTGTGAAGGACGATAACGTAGTCTTACTCCCTACGGCGTGTCTAGTGTTTAACTCGAAGGTGTATCAGGCAATGGTCCTACTTTGACCATATGAATCAAGTGAAGCGGGGGCTGCGCCCCCGATCCCCCCGGCCGTCCGGTCCAGTGGTCCGGAACGGCCGGGTGACCTTCCCCCCGAAAACTAGACCATTGGCTTGGAAGTGCACCTGTGCTGAGATGGGGCCCACAGGAGGGGCCCATGACTCGAAAACGGCACACGGAGGAACAGATCATCGCAGTGCTCAAGGATG